>ERZ724504.916-NODE-916-length-16518-cov-8.543583_pt1 | contig 16518 bp, 12 predicted proteins | sample MGYA00376037_ERZ724504 | MGnify/ENA primary metagenome ERZ724504 (study PRJEB28724, sample SAMN07190888) | wastewater metagenome | isolation source: influent of sewage treatment plant in Hong Hong | place: USA: Christiansburg, Virginia | collected 2016-03-01 ... | reverse complement strand
GCACCCAACGCCCATCCAGAACCCGAACGACAGCGACCCCTACGCCAGCGCCCCCGCCTGGCCCCTGGGCCGCGCGCTGGCCCAACTGCACGGCGTGTACATCCTGGCCGAAAACGCCCAGGGATTGGTGCTGGTCGATATGCACGCCGCCCACGAGCGCATCGTCTATGAGCGCCTGAAAGCGCAGGCCGCCACAGCGGCGCGCATCCCCAGCCAGCCGCTGCTGATTCCGGCCACCTTTGCCGCCACCGCCCATGAAGTGGCTTGCGCCGAAGCCCACGCTGACACCCTGGCCACACTGGGCCTGGAAGTGACGCCGTTCTCGCCCAAAACCCTGGCCGTGCGCGCCGTGCCCAGCACACTGGCGCAAGGCGATGCGGTAGAGCTGGCGCGCAGCGTGCTGGCCGACCTGGCCGCGCACGACGCCAGCACCGTAGTGCAGCGCGCGCAGAGCGACATCCTGGCCACCATGGCCTGCCACGGCGCCGTGCGCGCCCACCGGCGCCTGACGCTGGACGAAATGAACGCCCTGCTGCGCCAGATGGAAGTGACCGAGCGCTCCGACCAGTGCAACCACGGTCGGCCCACCTGGCGGCAACTGTCCATGCGCGAGCTGGACGCGCTGTTTCTGCGCGGCCGCTGAAGCCGCCCGCCCCTCCAGCGCCGCCCGATCCGAGTGCGCCCTACCCAGGAAAACCCCCGTGAGAATTCTGCTGATAGAAGACGACGCACCGCTGGCCGCTGCCCTGATGTCCTTTCTTGAAACCCGGGACTTTGTCTGCGAGTGTGCTGACAGCCTGGCGGCGGCGCGCGCCCTGCTGCCAGCGGCGCACTGGGCTGCCGTGCTGCTGGACTGGCAACTGCCTGACGGCGAGGGCCTGTCGCTGCTGCCAACGCTACGGCGCAACCTGCCAGATAGCCCGGTCATCATGCTGACTGCACGCGACCAAATATCCGACCGCATCCGGGGCCTGGACGCTGGGGCCGACGACTACCTGGTCAAACCCTTTGACGCCGAGGAGCTGCTGGCACGTTTGCGCGCCGTCGAGCGTCGGCGCAGCGGCACCGACAGCGCGGTGCTGGAGTTGCCTGGCTTGGTGATTGACCTGGGGCGCACCACGGTGCTGGCAGACGGTCAGGTGGCAGAACTGACCGCCAAAGAGTGGGCGCTGCTGCGCGTGCTGGCGCTGCGCCCCGACCGCATCCACCGGCGCGAGAGTTTGCAAGACGCGCTGTACGGCCTCGATGCCGACACCAGCAGCAACACGCTGGAAGTGTTCATCAGCAACCTGCGGCGCAAGATCGGGCGCGAGCGTATCCAGACCCTGCGCGGTCTGGGCTACAAGCTCAACACCAGTCCATGAAAGCGCGCAGCCTGTCTTGGGCGCTGACGCGGGCCTTGCTGCCTTGGATAGCACTGCTGTGGGTCATCACCAGCGCGGGTGTGGGCTGGTACATGCAGCACGAGCTGGAGGAGCAACTCGACGCCGGACTGGTGGAAAGCGCCGAGCGGCTGCTGGATTTGGCAGCCCACGACGCGCGCAACCACCAGCGCCCTTCCGAGCGTGACGGCGCCCTGTTTCGGCTCGAAGTGCCACACAGCAAGCTCAGTGGTGCCCAGCACGATGTGCTGATGTACCAGGTCGTCAACCAACGCAATGAGCTGCTGCTGCGTTCGGCAGACGCGCCTGAGCAAGCCTTGCCAGTGCCGCTGCGCACGGGTTTTCAGCACACCGACAAGCTGCGCATCTACACCCTGGCCCATCCGACGCTGCCGATGTTCATCCATGTGGGCGACCCCCTGGCCCACCGCAGTGCCGCGCGCATGGAAACCTTGGTGTGGCTGATCGTGCCGCTGATGGTGGTGCTGCCGCTGCTGGGCCTGCTGATCCGGGGCGTGACGCGCCGGGTGCTGGCCCCCGCAGGCCAACTGGCGCACGACCTGCAACAGCGCGACGGCAACAACCTCGACGCCCTGCCGGGCAGCGGCCTGCCCACCGAGCTACAGACCATCGCTGACAGTGCCAACCACCTGCTGCGCCGCTTGGCCGACGCGCTGGACACCGAACGCGCCCTGGCCGCCAACGCTGCACACGAGCTGCGCACGCCGCTGGCCACAGTGCGCCTGCACCTGCAAACAGCGCTCGGCCACGGGCAGGCACAGGCCGCACGAGAGGGCTTGCACGAGGCACTCCATTCACTGGAGCGCCTCAGCCGTCGCTGCGAAAAACTGCTGCAACTGTCGCGCGCCGAGTCTGGCGCAGCACTGGCGCAGGAACGCATCAACCTTGGACAACTGGCCGCTGCCGTGGCACAGGAATTTTGGTCAGACCCGGCACTGCTGCACCGCCTGCAACTGGTGTTGCCAGAATGCGACGACGTCTGGGTTCGGGGCGATTTTGATGCGCTGGCCATTGCGCTGCGCAATCTGGTGGAAAACGCAGTGCGCCATGCCCCGCAAGGGCCCATCGTGCTGGAAGTGTCCTTGCCAGCCACTTGCAGCGTGCGCGACCAGGGGCCGGGCATGGCGCCGCAACGCGCGCTGGAGTTGCAGCAGCGCCACCAGCGCGGTGGTGGCCAGCAGCATGTGCCGGGGTACGGTTTGGGGCTGTCCATCGTGGCTACTATCGTGCAGCGCCAAGGCGGACAGCTGGCACTCCTGTCCCCCGCCCCGGGGCAGTCGCAAGGGCTGCAAGCAGTGCTGGAACTGCGCCCTTGCTCACGACAGGCTGCTGGGCCTGTGCAAGGGCCGTTCATCCAAAGTTAAGGTTTGGTAACTATGGTTAACCCCAACTCGCTGCTGTAGCGACACAAGGGTTCACCACATGCCATTTCATAGCTGCGCAGGCACAACCGTGCGCGCGCTCACACTGTTTGCAACCGGAGCCTGCCTGCTGGCAAGCGCGATGGCGCAGGCCGCCGATGCCCCCGCCCCCTCTGCCATAGCCCCGATTGCCTGGCCCCAGGCACAAGCCAAAGCCGCTGGCGTTGTCACCCAGGTGCTGGCCGATACGGGGGCCAGCCCTGGCGCCGGGCTGGTGCTCCAGGGCACGGTGGAGCTTCCCCCGCACGCAACGGAGTTGCTCAGTGCGCCACTGGCGGGCGTGGTGCAGCAGGTGCTGGTCAGCCCCGGGCAGCACATCAAGGCGGGAGAGCCCGTGGCGCGCCTGCTCAGCCCCGAGTTGGTAACCTGGCAACGCGAACTGTTGCAGGCCCAAGCCCAGGCACGCTTGGCCGCCACGCGGCTGCAGCGCGACGAACAACTGCACGCCGAGGGCATCATCGCCGGACTGCGCCTACAAGACAGCCGCACCCAGAACGAGCTGGCCCAGCTTGCCCTCAAGGAGCGCCGCCAAACCCTGCAACTGGTGGGCGTGAACACGGCCAGCCCCAGCCTGCAGCCCGCGCTGAACCTGCGCGCGGCAGCCGCTGGCACCGTGCTGGAGATACTGGCCACACCGGGCCAGCGGCTTGACGCCGGGATGCCCGTGGCCAAGGTGGCGCGCAGCGGCAAGCTGGCGATCGCGCTACAGGCCACGCCCGAGCAGGCGCAAAGCCTGCGCGTGGGTGACACGCTCGCTCTACAGGGCTGCAAGACACCCGCACGCCTGAGTGCCATCGTGCCGCAAATGAGCAGCGGCAACCAAGCGGTGCAGTTGCGGGCCGATTTCAATGCCAACGAAGACTGCCTGCGCATCAACCAATTCGTCCAAGCCACCGTGGCTGCGCGCGCCACAAGTGCCAGTGCACCGGCCACGGGCTTGGGCATTCCCTCTCAAGCAGTAGTGCGCGATGCAGGTCAGGCTTATGTGTTCGTGCGCACGCCCCAGGGGTTCGTGCCCACCCCGGTGGAGCTGGGCAGCCACAGTGGCACCCAAGTGCTGGTGCGCAGCGGCCTCAAGACGGGTGATGAAATCGCAGTGCGCGGCACAGCGGCACTCAAGGGCGCCTGGCAGGGTCTGGGCCCTGCCGTGGACAGCAAGGAGCCATGATGCTGTCACGCCTGATTGCGTTTTCGCTGTCACAGCGGCTGCTCGTGGCGCTGCTGTCGCTGGCGCTTCTGGCCGCCGGTGCCATGGCCCTGCGCGACTTGCCCATTGATGCCTTCCCCGATGTATCCACCACGCAGGTAAAAATCATCCTGAAGGCGCCGGGAATGACGCCAGCCGAGGTCGAGGCTCGCATCGTCGCGCCCATAGAGCAAGAGCTGTTGGGCATCCCGCGCCAGGTGATGTTGCGCTCACAGAGCAAATACGCCATCGCCGACATCACGCTGGACTTTGCCGACGGCACCGACATTTACTGGGCACGCCAGCAAGTCAGTGAACGGCTGTCCGGCGTGATGGGCGATCTGCCCGCCGGACTGAGCGGAGGGCTGGCCCCCATCACCACACCCCTGGGCGAGATGTTCATGTTCACCGTGGATGGCGATGCCAGCCTCGCAGAAAAACGCAAGCTGCTCGACACCGTGATCCGCCCGCGCCTGCGTGGCATTGCGGGCGTGGCAGACGTGAACGTTCTGGGTGGCAGCGTGCAGACCTTCGAGGTCGTGCCCGACGTGGCGGCACTGGCAGCGCGCCAGGTGTCGCTACAGCAGCTACAGGAAGCACTGGCAGCCAACAACCGCAACGACGGCGCCGGACGCCTGTCCAGTGGCGAAGAGTCACTGCTGGTGCGCAGCGACGGCAGCATCCGCACGCTGGAGGATGTGCGCGCTATCGCGCTGGTGCAACAAGACGGCCAGGCCGTGCGCGTGGGGGATGTAGCCACCGTGCAACTGGGGGCACTGACACGCTACGGCAGCGTCACCCAGGACGGCAAGGGCGAAGCGGTGGAGGGCCTGGTACTGGGCCTGCGCGGCGCCAATGCGCAAAAGCTCGTGCACGACGTGAAAGCACGCCTGCAAGAAATCGAAGCGACCTTGCCACACGGCCTGAAAATCGTGCCTTTCTATGACCGGGGCGACCTGGTCGAACGCGCCATCGGCACCGTCACCAAGGCACTGGCCGAGGCCATAGTGCTGGTGCTGGTGCTGCTTTTGCTGTTCCTGGGCAACCTGCGTGCGGCCTTGGTGGTGGCGCTGATCTTGCCGCTATCTGCGCTGGCAACCTTCGTGCTCATGCAGCAATGGGGCCTGTCGGCCAACCTGATGTCGCTGGGGGGGCTGGCAATCGCCATTGGCATGCTGGTCGATGCGGCGGTGGTGGTGGTCGAGAACATCGAGGCACGTCAGGCCGAACCTGGCATCTCGCGCCTGCACACGCTCTACCGTGCCACACAAGAGGTCGCTACGCCGGTGAGTGCTGGCATGGTGGTCATCATGATCGTTTTTCTGCCGCTGCTGACCCTGCAAGGGCTGGAAGGCAAGCTGTTTGGCCCTGTGGCGTTGACCATCGTGTTCGCGCTGGGCGCCTCGCTGCTGCTGTCGCTCACGGTGATTCCGGTGCTGGCCTCGGCGGCGCTGCGCTCGGGCCACCATGCCACGCCTTGGCTGGTGCGCAAGCTGGAGGCGATCTACGCGCCACTGCTGGATGCGGCGCTACGCCACGCGCGCGTGGTGGTCATTGCCTCGCTGGCGGCACTGGCCGGGGCCGTGGCGTTGTTCCCGTTTATCGGCAAGTCGTTCATGCCGTCGCTGGACGAGGGCGACATCATCATGCAGGTCGAAAAACTGCCCTCCATCCACCTGGAGCAATCCGTGGCCACCGACCTGGCACTACAGCGGCGCATCCTGGAGCAGGTGCCAGAGGTGCGCAGCATCGTGGCGCGCGTGGGCTCGGACGAGCTGGGCCTGGATCCCATGGGGCTGAACGAAACCGACAGTTTTCTGGTGCTACAGCCGCGTGCCCAGTGGCGTTTCAAGAACAAAGAGGAACTGATAGACGCCATCCGCCAGGCTGCCGAAGGCATTCCGGGCGTGAACCTGAGCTTCACCCAGCCCATCGAGATGCGCACCTCCGAGATGCTCTCGGGCGTGCGCGGCGACCTGGCAGTGAAGGTGTTCGGGCCCAATGCCGAGGAGCTTTCGCGCCTGAGCACGCAGATCGTCCAGGTTCTACAGGCGCTGCCTGGCAGCGAGGATGTGCTCACGGCGCAGAACGGTGGGGTGCAGTATTTTCGCGTGGCCATTGACCGCCAAGCCGCTGGCCGCCTGGGCCTGTCCGTGGAACAAATCCAGAACGACCTGCGCACCCTGGTAGAAGGCCAACAGGTGGGCGTGGTAATGCAAGACGCACGCCGCGTACCGCTGGTGGTGCGCGGTGGCGAGGACTTGCGCATGTCACCCGCACAGTTCGCGCAGTTGCGCCTGCCCACGCCGGGCGGCCAGGCGGTGGCGCTGTCCCAACTCGCACGGCTGGAGGTGACCGATGGGCCAGTGAAGATTGAGCGCGAGCAGTCTTCGCGCATGGCCGTGGTGCGCGCCAACGTGCGCGGGCGCGACCTGGTCGGCTTCGTCGCCGAGGCCCAGGCGGCAGTTGCGCAAAAAGTGCCACTGCCCGCAGGCTACAGCCTGGCTTGGGGCGGTCAGTTTGAAAACCAGCAGCGCGCAGCCTCGCGCCTGGCCTTGGTGGTGCCGGTGGCGCTGGCACTGATCGTCGGTGTGCTGTTTGCCACGCTGGGCAGCCTGCGCCAGGCCATCTTGGTGTTCGCCAACATTCCGCTGGCCTTGGTCGGCGGTGTGGTGGCACTGGCCGTGTCGGGCGAATACCTGTCAGTACCGGCCTCGGTAGGTTTCATTGCGCTCATGGGCATTGCCGTACTCAACGGCCTGGTGCTGGTGACCTGCTTTAACCAACTGGCCGCGCGCGGCCTGCCGATCACGGAGGTGGTACGCCAGGGCGCGCTGCGCCGACTGCGCCCGGTGCTGATGACAGCCAGCATCACCGGGCTGGGGCTGTTTCCACTGCTGCTGGCCACCGGCCCGGGCTCGGAAATCCAGCGCCCCCTGGCCATCGTGGTCATCGGTGGACTGGTCAGCTCGACGCTGCTCACACTGGTGCTGCTACCCATCCTGTACCGCCGTTTTTCCCTCCCCGTTCGCAAGGTGGCTTTATGACCTCGATAGCTACTCGTTCGCAACCCGACTGCCTACTCACCCTGGCCGTACCGCAGGCACTGGAAGAAGAAATTCTGGATCTGTTATGGGCGCATCCAGAGATGGTGCCTGGCTTCACCGTGCTCCACGGCCAGGGCATGGGCGCCCATGTCGCCCTGACCTCCAGCATGGAGCAGGTGCAAGGGCGTGCGCGCCGCGTGCTGGTGCAAGTAGCGCTGCCACAGGCGCAATTGCCCGCGCTGATCGATACGTTGAAACAAGCCCTGCCAAGCCCGCAAATCGCCTACTGGGTGTTGCCGCTGCTCGACTTTGGAAGATTTGGAGACATTGCATGACCTTTCTCTTGTTGAAAACACTGCCGCGCGCGCTGGCCACAGCGTGCGTGGTGTGGGCGGGGGCAAGTGCCATCGCCCCAGCCACCGCGCAAGAACTGGCGCCGGTGCTCCCCCCCACTGACACGGTGGTGCAGGTGCTGGCCCAGCTACCCCAGGTACGCGCCGCAAGCGCTGGCATCCCCCTGGCGCAAGCGCGCAGCCAGCGTCTGCAAGCGGGCCCCCACGACTGGGTGGCCAAGGTCGCCACCAACCGGCGCAGCGACACACAGGGCGGGCGCTTTTCTGAAACCGAGATCGGTCTGGAAACTGGCATGCGCTGGCCCGCCAAAGTCAAGGCAGATCAGCGCCTTGGCTCGGCAGAGGTCAGCGTAGGTCGGGGCATCCATGCCGACGCCTGGCACGAAGCAGCGCGCAGCCTGCTGACTGACTGGTTTGACGCCCTGCGCGACGCCCGCAACACCGCACTGCTGCAAGAGCAGGCACAACTGGCAACCCGGCAATTGGCCACCACCCAGCGCCGGGTGCAAGCCGGGGAGGCCGCGCCGCTGGAGCTGCTGGCGGCGCAAGCGGAAGAAGCCCGCATCCAGGCCCTGGCGGCCCGCGCACGCGCCCAGGCCCACCTGCGCCAACAAACGCTACAGCGCCAGTACCCTGGTCTGCCCGACCCGGCAGGGGCCTTGTCCGCCGCTGCCACGCCGTGGCCCGACCAAGATGCCGCAGACCTGCCGGTAGCGCACTGGGCCCAACTGATCCTGGCGGACAACCATGAGCTGGAACTGGCACAGGCGCGGGCCGAACAGGCCCAGCTACAAGCACAGCGCGCACAACTGGAACAGCGCGGTGACCCAACGCTGGGTGTGCGTGCCACGCGCGAACGCAGCGGCCAGGAGAAAGTCTGGGGCGTCTACGTATCGATACCGCTGGGCGGCGCGGGACGCAAAGCCGACTTCGAGGCCGCACTGGCCCAGGCCGAGGTCGCGCTCCAAGAGCAAGAGCAGGTGCGCCAGCGTGTGGAAATTCAGGCGTGGCGTACCGCCAGCGAGGCTGAGCAGGCGCGCACCACACGGCAACAGATGCAGCGGGCGCTGGCGCGCATACAGCAAAGCGCAGCCCTGCAAGCGCGTGCCTATGAACTGGGCGAAAGCCCGCTGGCCGATCTGCTGCTGGCACGGCGCAACGCCCTGGAAGCCCAGTTGGCAGCCGACACTGCATCACTCGACGCAATGCAGGCCCATGCCAAAGTGCTGCTCGACGCCCACCGGCTGTGGAGCATCCCCGGAACAGCAGGGCACTGAAGAGGCCCCGCCCTCCCCTCGCAACGCCAAAAGCCCGCAGGGCGGGCGTTGGGGGAGACAAGTAAAAGAAGACGCTTACAAATCGCGCGCCGCCAGGGCATGGTCGGCAAAGTCACTGAACACGCCGTCCACACCGAGTTGGTAGAACAGCCGGTATTCCGCCTTCGGGTTGCCCTTGAAGTCCGAGGCCAGGCGCTTGGCCTCGCTGCGAAAGGTGTAGGCGTGTACGAACAGACCGACCTCATGGGCATTCTTGACCACATCGGTAGGCGCCATCATCACGCGGTCGCGTTCGTCGATCTTGCCGTCGCCGTTCAGGTCATCGGGTTTGCCGTCCTGGTTCGCATCGACCTGCTTGGACGCAATCAGGTAAGGCTTCCAAGGGCCCACGCCGTCAGCGTAGGTTTTGACCTCCTTGAGCCCTGCTGGCGAGAGCAGGCTGGCAAAGGTGCGGGCATCACCGGCCACGGCAAAGTCATACGGTTTGTCGTAAGGTGCCACCAACGAGATACTGCCGTCGGCATTGACACCGTCAGCATCCACCAGTTGCACCAAGCGCACAGCGGTCTTGGTGCGCAGGTATTTGAGGTTGGAGACCTCGAACGACTGCACGATGACCGGCGAGCCCTTGCTCGTATAGCCGTACTTGGCCAAGGTCGCCAGCAGGCGGTCTTCAAGCGGCAGACCCAGGTTGGCGTGGTAGGTCGGGTGCTTGGTCTCAGGGTACACGCCCACCGTGCGGCCAGCCTTGCTGCCTTCGGCCTTGGCCAAGTCCAGCACCTCGTCGAACGTGGGGATCTGGAACTTGCCGTTGAACGACTGGTCGCGGTCAGACAACGGCTGGATGGCGCGCAATGTCTTGATCTCGGCCAGCGTGAAGTCCGAGGCAAACCAGCCCTCCTCCTTCACGCCGTCAACCATCTTCTGGGTCTTGCGGCTGGCGAACTCGGGGCGCTGCGCCACATCGGTAGTACCAGTGATGTTGGGCTCGTGGCGCGCCACCAACACGCCGTCCTTGGTGGCAACCAGATCGGGCTCGATGAAATCGGCCCCCATCTCAATCGCCTTTTTGTAACCCTCCAAGGTGTGGTCTGGCAGGTAGCCAGCAGCACCTCGGTGACCAATTACAAGGGCCTTGTTGCCATTGAGCGTAGGGGAGGCATCGCTGCCGCCGCAAGCGGCCAGTACCAGCGCTGCGCCCAGGGTCAGGCCCAGCGTTCTTGCACCAAGTTTGTGCATGTTTTACCTCTCTTGTAGTGATGAAATCAGGTCAATGTCCGGCATTCAAATGGCAACCGCATGACACGCACCAATAGCAGCAGGCACTGCCGATGCAGTCTGGCATGAAACACCAAAAAGGTGCATTCCAATCAAACCCTGCTTTTTCATGCACCAATATGGGCATGACAACATGTTTTTTAGACATAATGTGATGCTCCACTGGCGCATACCCCCCTTTTGAAGAAAGTCCCTTGCAAATGAAATACGAGTCCGTAGGCAGCTTCCTGGCGCAGGTAGCGCAGCGCAACCCCGGTCAGCCTGAATTTCTTCAGGCCGTCACCGAAGTGATGGAGAGCCTGTGGCCGTTCATTGAAAAGCACCCCCGCTATGCCGAGCACGGCCTGCTCGAGCGCCTGGTCGAGCCCGAGCGCATCGTCATGTTCCGTGTCTCGTGGGTGGATGACCACGGCCAGGTGCAGGTCAACCGTGGCTACCGCATCCAGCACAGCATGGCGATTGGCCCCTACAAGGGCGGCATCCGCTTTCACCCCTCGGTCACGCTGTCGGTGCTGAAGTTTTTGGCTTTTGAACAAACCTTCAAGAACGCGCTGACCACGCTGCCCATGGGCGGCGGCAAGGGCGGCTCCGATTTCGACCCCAAGGGCAAGAGCCCCGGCGAAGTGATGCGCTTTTGCCAGGCTTTCGTCTCGGAACTGTTCCGCCATGTCGGCCCCGATACCGACGTGCCCGCCGGTGACATCGGCGTGGGTGGCCGCGAAGTGGGCTTCATGGCCGGCATGTACAAAAAGCTGGCCAACAACGCTGCCAGCGTGTTCACGGGCAAGGGCCTGTCGTTTGGCGGCTCGCTGATCCGCCCCGAAGCCACCGGCTACGGCACCGTGTACTTTGCCGACGAAATGCTCAAGACCCGTGGCAAGTCGTTCGACGGCCTGCGCGTGTCGGTGTCGGGCTCGGGCAACGTGGCCCAGTACGCCGTCGAAAAAGCCATGGCCCTGGGTGCCAAGGTGATCACGGTGTCCGATTCCAGCGGCACCATCATTGACGAAGACGGCTTCACCACCGAAAAACTCGCCATCCTGATGGACGTGAAGAACCACCACTATGGCCGCGTGAGCGACTACGCCGCCCGCACCGGCGTGCGTTTTGAAGCCGGTGTGCGCCCCTGGCATGTGCCGGTGGACGTGGCCCTGCCCTGCGCCACACAAAACGAACTGGACGAGGCCGACGCCAAGACCCTGATCGCCAACGGCGTGCTGTGCGTGGCCGAAGGCGCCAACATGCCTTCGACCAACGAAGCGGCCCGTGCATTTGAAGCCGCTGGCGTGCTGTACGCACCGGGCAAGGCCAGCAATGCCGGTGGTGTGGCCACTTCCGGCCTGGAAATGAGCCAGAACGCCATGCGCCTGTCCTGGACGGCAGAAGAAGTCGATGCCCGCTTGCTGCAAATCATGCAAGGCATCCACGCCGCCTGCCTGAAGTACGGCAAGCGTGCCGACGGCACCGTCAGCTACATCGACGGCGCCAACGTGGCCGGCTTTGTCAAGGTGGCCGACGCCATGCTGGCGCAAGGCGTGGTCTGACCCTGCGGCACACTGCGGCAACCAAGGGGGCTTCGGCCCCCTTTTTCTTGGGCGCTGCGGCACGGGCGCCGGGGCCGCAGCAGGGTGGGCCGCAGACCGGCCCGTGGGTCGGTGGCGCCCGCTTTTTCGGCCAGATTGTTCTGCTACGCTCCAGCGCCTATGTCCGTGCCTTCCTCTTCCGCGCAGCGCCCGCCTGCCGGCATGTCGCCCGCCCTGGTCGTTGCGCTGCTGGCCTTGCTGCTGGGCCTGCAGCCCATCACCACCGACCTGTATCTGCCTGCACTGCCCGCCCTGCAAGCCCAATTGCACGCGCCCATGGCGCAGACGCAACTGACGCTGACCGCGCTGCTGCTGGCCTTTGGCTGCTCACAACTGGTGTGGGGGCCGCTGTCTGACCGCTGGGGGCGCAGGCCGATTTTGCTGCTGGGGCTGGCAGCCTATGTGCTGGCGGCGCTGGGCTGCGCGTTGGCGCAGTCCATGGAGGCACTGGTCTTTTGGCGCACGGTGCAGGGCGCCGCCATGGGCGCTGGCGTGATGGGTGCGCGTGCCGTGGTGCGCGACCTGTATGCGCCAGTGCAAGGCGCGCAAGCCATGTCGCGCGCCCTCACGGGTCTGGGCGTCATCGCCTGCCTGAGCCCGCCGCTGGGCGGCCTGCTGGCAGCATCGCTGGGCTGGCGCGCCACCATGGCGGCCCTGGCCTGCTTTGGTGCCGTGGCGCTGTGCATGATGTGGCTGCGCTTTGAAGAATCGCTGGCGCGGCCCAACCCGCAGGCACTGCACCCGGCGCACCTGCTGCGCACCTGGGGCCAAATCCTGCGCCACCCGACTTTTCTGGCGTTTTCTGCCACCACCACCTGCACCTACGCGGGCTTGTTCACCTACCTGGCGGCCTCGTCGTTCACCTTTATCCAGGTACTGGGCTGGAGCCCCACGCAGTACGGGCTGCTGCTGTCGTGCAACGCCCTGCTGTACGTCAGCGGCACGGTGCTGTGCCGCCGCTTGCTGGCGCGCTGGGGTGTGCGCCGCAGCATGGCGCTGGCCGGGGCACTCAGCGCTACCGGTGGCACGCTGATGGGCGTGTTTGCTCTGGCGGGCGTGAACAACGGCTGGGCTTATGCCCTGCCGTTTTGGCTTTTTCAAATGGCGCACGGCATCCATATGCCGTGCAGCCAAAGCGGCTCGGTCGGGCCTTTTCCACACGCGGCGGGCACCGCCGCCGCGCTCAACGGTTTTGTCATGATGCTGGTGGCCTTTGGCATAGGCCACTGGCTGGGCCAGCGCATGGATGGCACCGTGCTGCCGCTGGCGCTGGGCGTGTGGTTCTGGAGCCTGTGCGTAGCCGTTGCGGCCTGGACGCTGGTACAAAAATTCGGAGACCCTGCCAAAGCATGAACACCACCCTGCCCTGCATCGCCATCGCGGGCCCCACGGCCTCGGGCAAAACCGCTGGCGCACTGGCCATTGCCGCTGTGCTGGCGCGGCGCCTGCCGGTAGAAATCATCAGCGTCGATTCGGCCCTGGTCTATCGCGGCATGGACATTGGCACCGCCAAGCCCACGCCCGAGGAGCGCGCCTTTGTCCCGCACCACCTCATCGACATCCGCGACCCCCTGCTGGCCTACAGCGCCGCCGAGTTTGTGCAAGACGCCACGGAGTTGATCGCCGACATCCGCGCGCGCGGCGCACTGCCGCTGCTGGTGGGTGGCACCATGCTGTACTTCAAGGCGCTGCTCGATGGCATCGACGCCATGCCCGCCGCCGACGCTGCCGTGCGCGCGCGCATCGAGGCCCGGGCACACGAGCACGGCTGGCCCGCACTGCACGCCGAGCTGGCCCGCATCGACCCCGCCACCGCCGCGCGCCTGGCCCCCGCCGACAGCCAGCGCATACAGCGCGCCCTGGAGGTCTGGGAGATTTCCGGGCAGCCGCTGTCGAGTTTTCACACTATCAAAACAGGAGCTGCAAGCGCACGCCCCATCAGTGCTGGAGCCCTTTTTTCTTTAGAACCCACCGACCGAGCCTGGCTGCACCAGCGCATTGCCCAGCGCTTTGACGCCATGCTGGAGGCTGGTTTTATCGACGAAGTGCGTGCCCTGCGCGCGCGCGGCGACCTGCACCCCGACCTGCCCTCCATGCGCTGCGTGGGCTACCGCCAGGCATGGGAAGAACTCGACTTCCAGGCCAGCCGCCCCGCAGGCACGCCACTGAACCTGGGCATGCTGCGCGAGCGCGGCATCGCCGCCACCCGGCAACTGGCCAAACGGCAAATCACCTGGCTGCGCAGCATGCCCGAGCGCAACGCCATCGCCTGCGACCAGCCCACCGCCACGCAGCAACTGGTGCAGGCCGTGCTGCAACGCATAGACGCCAACACCCCATGAACCACGCCGCAGACCGCCCCACCCAGACCCTGCGCGTGCAGGGCCTGGCCAAGCACTACGGCAGCACGCCCGTGTTTTCCGGAGTGGACTTTGCCGTGCAGCCGGGCGAGTTTGTCGCCATCGTGGGGGACTCGGGCGTAGGCAAATCCACACTGCTCAACTGCCTGGCCGGGCTGGACACCTGGGACAGCGGCCACATCCTGCACGGCAGCACCGACCTGGGGCTGTTGGACGAAACGCAGCGCGCGCTGTGGCGCCGCATCCACGTGGGCTTTGTGTTCCAGGCGTTTCATGTGCTGCCGCACCTGGACGTGGCGCACAACGTGGCCCTGCCGCTGCTGCTGTTGCAGCGCCCCGACCCCGAGCGCGTGGCGCAGATGCTGGCCGCCGTGGGGCTGGGCGACCTGGGCGCGCGCCTGCCCGCACAGCTCAGCGGCGGACAGTTGCAGCGCGTAGCCATCGCCCGTGCGCTGGTACACCGCCCCAGCCTGCTGCTGGCCGACGAGCCCACCGGCAACCTCGACCCCGGCACCGCAGCGCGCACCATGGATGTGCTGCTGGCGCAAACGCGCGAACATGGTGCCGCGCTGGTGCTGGTCACGCACTCGGACGCTGCCGCAGCGCGCGCCGATCGGGTGCTGCGGCTGACAGCGCAGGGGATTGCGTGATGCGCAGCGCTGCGCCGCCACCGCCGCTCACTCAATAGCCAGGCGCTGCGCGCTGCCGCCCTGCTTTTTGGGCAGGGTCAGGGTCAGTATCCCGTTGTCGTACTTGGCCTTGCACTGCGCGGCGTCGATATCTGCGGGCAACTGAAAGCTGCGCGCCACGGCACCAAAGTAGCGCTCCGAGCGCAGCACTTTTTCGCCCTCGGTCTGCTGGTCTTGCTGGCGCACTTCGGCGCGCAGGCTGACCACGTTGCCATCGACCGAGACATGGATGTCCTCTTTGGGCACGCCGGGCACTTCGGCCTGCACGGTGTAGGCCGTGTCGGTTTCCTTGACATCCACTTTCATCTGCCCCGGCGTGGGCAGCGGGTCGCCGTGCAGGGGGCGCACGTAAAAGCCCGGGTTCATGTCCTTGAAAAAATCATCCAACAAGCCGCCACGGCCTACCAATGCGTTCATGACAATGCTCCTTACAGAAAGGGGTGAAGAAGGTGCCCCGCGCCAGTGCAGGGCACTGTTCAAGATAAGCGCAACACCCACGCACTTCAAGGGGCCATAGCGCACAACTGCAACCAAATGCTGTTGGGCGCCGGGCCGCGCAACACGGGCCGGGCACACAGCGCCCATGCGTTGCCATCTGCCCCAGTTTGAAGCCAAATCGGGCTCTAGCCCTTATGCAGAAAGCGCTGGAAGCTATCATTTTTGCCCATCAGCAGCCCCTGCCAGCATTCGCCCATCCATCGCCAACGGCGGGGCGCAGCCCTGCCGGGGCCACAATCGGCGCCATGTTTGCTTTGCTTCGCACCTGGTCGCTGCAAGAGCTGCGCCACCACCCCTGGCGCAGCGCCGCCGCCGCCTGCGCCGTGATGCTGGGGGTGGCGCTGGCGTTTGCCGTACACACCATCAACGCCTCGGCACTGGATGAGTTTGCCCAGGCGGTGCGCAACGTCAGCGGCCAGCCCGATGTGCAGTTGCGCGCGGTGCAAGGCCATTTCAGCGAATCGGTGTACGAGCGTGTGGCCACGCACCCGCAGGTGGCGCGCGCCAGCCCGGTGCTGGAGCTGTCGGTGCTGGCACAGGCGCTGCCCGCTGATGGCGCAGCGCACTATGGCCCAGCCTCTGCCGCGCCCCCTGCGCCCGATACCGACGCTGCACCCGCCCAGTCCACCACTACGACCGCACCGGCCAGCACCCCGCTGCGCATCATCGGCGCCGATGCCTTGCTGCTGCCCGCCACAGCCCCGGCCTGGATGCCGCAGGCGTTTTCCAGCCTGCCAGCAGACCGCTGGGCGCTGTTTGCCCCGGCCACGGTGTTTCTCAACGCAGCGGCGATGCAGGCGCTGGGCGTCTCCAGCCAGCCCACGCAAACGCCACTGCTGCTGTTGCAGACCGGGTTACAGCGCGTGCAGGTGCGCGTGGCGGGCAGCATTGCCGCACCGGGCGCGCCGCTGGCGGTGATGGACATTGGCGCCGCACAAGACCTGTTCGGGCGCGCAGGCCAACTCACCCGCATCGACCTGCAATGGCAACCGGGCAGCGTGCCCGAGGCAGTGCAGCAGGCGCTCCAAGCCACGCCCGGCTGGCCCGCCAACGTGCTCTGGGCCGAGCCCGGTGATGCGGCCCAGAGCGTGGGCAACCTCACGCGCGCCTACCGCGTCAACCTGACGGTGTTGGCGCTGGTGGCGCTGTTTACCGGGGCTTTTTTGGTGTTTTCGGTGCTGGCGCTGAGCGTGGCGCAGCGTGCCAGCGCTTTTGCCCTGCTGGCGGTGCTGGGCGCCACGCCGCGCCAGCGCCTGCAACTGGTGCTGGCCGAATCGCTGGTGCTGGGGCTGGTGGGCAGCGCTGCGGGCATTGCGCTGGGCACGGCGCTGGCGGCGCTGGCGTTGCGCCTGCTGGGGGGCGATCTGGGCGGTGGTTATTTCACCGGGGCACAGCCCGCGCTGCAATGGAGCTGGGCAGCAGC
>ERZ724504.913-NODE-913-length-16593-cov-12.576672_pt1 | contig 16593 bp, 14 predicted proteins | sample MGYA00376037_ERZ724504 | MGnify/ENA primary metagenome ERZ724504 (study PRJEB28724, sample SAMN07190888) | wastewater metagenome | isolation source: influent of sewage treatment plant in Hong Hong | place: USA: Christiansburg, Virginia | collected 2016-03-01 ... | reverse complement strand
GCAGGCTGCACAGCACGTAGGCAAACGGGCAGTCCCAGCCCTCGCGCAGCGCCTGGACGGTGATCACATAGCGCACCGGGCAGCTGCGCGAAGCCAAGTTGAGGTCATCGAGCTCGCGCGTGGTGCCGGTGGCCACTACGATCTGGTTCGAGGGCAGCTTGAGTTGGTCGATCAGGTAACTGCGCAGCGCCTCGGGCGGCATCTCGTCGCCCTGGTTCTGCGCCTGGAACAGCACGATGGGGCGCACATAGCCGTGGCCGTCGGCCTCGTCCTTCAGGGCCTCGGCTTCCAGCTTGCGCTGCGTCTGCACTGCGCCAAACACCGCCTGCGGCCAGCCCTCGGGGTGCTCGGCCAGCACGATGGGCAGCTTGATCATGTCCTCGGCCGCCAGCTCCTGCGCGCTGACGTGGTAGAGCACATTGGTCTTGTGCGCCAGCGGCGTGGCGGTTAGTTCCAGGATGAAAGCCGGGTTCAGCCGCTGCAGCGCGGTGAAGCTTTTGTCCGTCTTGGTGTTGTGCGCCTCGTCCACGACCAGCACCGGCCGCTGCAGCGCCAGCCAGTTGGCCAGACTCCAGCGCGGCTGGCCGACAAAGCCTTGCAGCACGCCGGTGGTGTCCTGCGCCGCGTCGGTTTGCGTCACCAGCGCATCGGGCAGGGCGTGCAGGCCCGCCAGCGCGCGCCCGCCGTCCTGCGCCAGCGCGCCTTTGAAATGCGGCTCGAAACGCTCCGAGAAGCTGTACACCGTGCGCTGGCCCGCGTCCTCGATGCGAAAACTCTGCATGGTCGCCACCACCACCACGGCGGTGCGCCCCCAATCCGGCGGGGCGATTTGCGCCACGTCGTCCAGCGTGCACACCTGCAACTGCTCGCCATAGGCCTCGGTCAGCGCCACGCGGTACGGGTGGCCAGGCGTTTGCAGGGCTTTGAGGGTCTGCTGGCGAATCGCATCACTGGGCACCAGCCACACCGCCACTGGCGCATCCACATGGCACCATTCGCGCGCCAGCAAGGGCACGGCGTGCGCCGCCAGCACCGTTTTGCCGCCGCCCGTGGGAATGCGCAGGCACACACAGGGCAACTGCGCACCAAAGGCGTCAGGGTTGTAGGGGCGGCCCGCCTGCTCGGCAAACGCCAGCGCCGGGCCTTTGAGCTGGGCGGCGCGGGCAAAGGCGGTCAGCGCGTCCAGGGCTGTTTGCTGGTAGGACTTGAGGGTGAGGGCGGTCATGGGGATTGGTTTGAATTGGCGCAAATTTTGGCAATCTTTAGCCAATGCGCCAATGCAAGTGATTGATTTATAAAGATTTTTTCTTTTCCATTGGAAAAAATTTGGCTAAACACGGGCATTCATTGGCGCAACCAGCGCCCAAACAGCGCCACGGGTCGGCTTGCCGATATTGCGGATCGTGCCCTGCCGTGCCATATCGGCCAGCAGTTCCTTGATGTACTTCTTGCGCTCCGACGCACCAGGAATCCACAGCATCAGCTTGTCCATCAGCAGGGCATTGATCTCGACACGGGGCTGGGGCGCCAGGGCGAGCAAATCGCACACCGCCTTTTTGCAGTCCTCAACGGACGGGCCTTTTTGATTGAGGTAGGCCACCTCTTGCCCCGTTGCAACCGCCAACTGCGCGGAGATGCGCAGCCTGGGGCTGCGCCCCTCCACCAAACCCTTGGCGCGCAGACGTCGCAATTCGCCTGCGGGTGGCTTGCGGCCTTTTTGAATCTGGTCGAGCAGCACGGCATCCTCAAGGGTAAGGTCGCTGTTCGTCATCAAGGCATCGACATACCCCTTGTCCAGAACGCGGCCATACAGCAAGACGCTGACGGATGCAGGTTGCACTTCGATGTCGAAATCGGGCAGCGGGAAGAAGCGCTCCTTTTGCTTGCGGAACATTCCTTTCACGCCACGGTTGAGCGTCTCCATCAAGTCCAGCTCCACCATCGCATCGGCCAGGCAGGCATTGCGGTAACGCTGCTCGGGCTGCTGCGCATGTAGAACCTTGTCCAGTGACCCCGGCAGAAACTCTCCGTAGTTGAAAAAGCGCAGCGTATCCGGCCCCTCCGTCACCAGAATGCGCCCGCCCTGTGTGTAGTCCTGGTGTGCCACGCAGTTGTGCAGCGCTTCGCGCAGTACCCAATCGTCGTAGTTGGGCAGATTCAGTGGCGCTACTTCACGCGGCGGCAAGATATTGATCTCGATGATGCGGATGCGGGCAATCAAGGCGTCGATGGACGACAGCAGCGGCAGTCCGAAATGCTGGTGCGTCACAGGTTCGTTTCGGTGGTCCAGCAGCTGCCAGCTGATGCGTGGCGTTGGCCCGCCCAACTGGCTGGCAGCCGTTGGCAGGCCCAAAAGCACCAACGCCGCCCGCGTCAGGCCACCATGGACGGCCAACCGCAGCGAATGCAGAAACTGCGCATCCGTCTGCCCCCGCATCTCTTGGACAATATCGGGCTTGCTGGCATAGCGGCGCGCATACAGCTCCCGCGCCCTGGCAATGGCTGGGGCCGACAGCAGCGCCCAATCCTGCGTTACGACCGCCGCTGACCAGTCGTGCAAAGCCGATTGCGCGCGCAAGGTATCGAGCTTGTGCAAGGGCAACCCACACAGCTTCTCGCCATTTCGCCCCCAGTAGTGGCCCTTGCAAGAGACCGGCACCCCTCGGGGCGCAGCAGGAATACGCCACAGCAGCACCCGCGCTGGCGCTCCGTCTGGCCGGGCCATCTCCAGCTCGTGGGGCGGATTCAAAACGACGGGCGGTGCGGTTTGCGCCGCCACCGACTCTCTGATCCGGTTGAGTTCAGGCAATGAGCGCGCAAATTCCGTTCCGATCGCCGGGCGCATGCCGGTGGCCGGGTCCAGCCTGTCATCAATGCCCATGACCAGCCAGCCCTCTTCGCGGCGGTGCAAATTGGCTTCGTTGGCCAGCGCAGAGACGTATTGCGCCATCTGGTCAAAGTTGAACGTCTGCCCGGCACGCTTGAACTCCAGCCACTCCGTCTCCGTGGACATGCGCCGAAGCTCATCCAGAAACTCGCCCGTAACGTCGTTCATTGCCCTCACCTCGCCTTCACGTCATACGGAATGTGCTTGAACGTTACCCGCGCCTGCGCCAGCCGCGCTTCGCCCAGGCGGCAGGCTTCGCCGTAGACCACCAGCGGCGCTTCGGGGTGCGCTGTGCTGGCGTGCAGCGCCAGCAAGGCATCGAGCACGGCGGAGGTCAGCACATTGCCACTGGCCGGGCGCTTGTCGCCCAGGATGCCGTTGAACAGCAGGTAGTAGGCCGTGCGGCTTTGCAGCACGGGGGTGGGCGGCGTTTCGGGGGCGTCTAAAATTTCAGACGAAATTGGCCTCTCGCGTCCGTCTGATAAGCGTAAGCAGCTATCAAAAACAGAGTTTGTGCCCAGGTAGGGCGTGCCGCTCTGGCCTTGGGCGGCGTCGAAGGCGGTGGCGGTTTCCTGCTGCCAGATGAAGGCGGCCAGCGTGGCAAAGCGCACGTTGGGGTGGATGCAGCCGTTGGCGTCAAAAATGGGCGCGCCCAGGCGAGCAAAACGAAAGCCCCCGCCGTCGAACGGCTGGCCGTTCGCACCAGTACCCCAGCCCACCGCCTGGCTGATGCCGCCCTGCTCGCCGTCGATCACCTTTTGCAGGCGCGGCAGGCAGTGCGTGGCGGCGTGCTCGCCCATTTCGATGCCAATCCAGCGGCGGCCCATCTTGTGGGCGACGGCGACGGTGGTGCCGGAGCCTAGGAAGCTGTCGAGGACGAGGTCGTTGGGGTTAGTGGCGATGTGGAGGATGCGCTGGAGCAGTCGTTCGGGCTTTGGGGTGCCGAACGCATCCGAGCCAAAAAGCTCCACGACCTCTCTTTTGGCGTCCTGAGTATGGCCAACCTCCTCATACGACCACCAAGTTTGGGGAACCAAACCTTGTTTCACTTCGGACAAAAACCTTTTCATTGCGGGGACGTTTGCTCCATCTTTCCCCCACCAAATACGTTGATCGGCATCCAGTTCACGCAGTTTCTGTTCCGAGACGCGCCAGTACATCGCATTGGGCGGTCCAGCGATCAATCGACCGCTCGGCGTGGTAATTGGATAAGTACCTGCACCGTAAAAATTCCGCGCGGATAAATCCCCAGGCTTCCATGCTCCACGCGGGTCCTTGTCAGGATTCTTGTATGCACGATCTTGTTTTTCAGTGCGCGGCATCAGATTTGGTAGCCATGTCGCGCCATTTTTTGCATAAATCAGAACGTAGTCATGATCTTCAGAAAAGTGTCTCGCTGTGGACTTCGGCGAGTAGTTTTTACGCCAGATAACCGAAGCAACGAAATTCCCCCGCCCAAACACCTCATCCATCAGCACCTTGAGGTAATGCCCTTCGTTGTCGTCAATCGTTACCCAGATCGAGCCGTCTTCGCTGAGCAGCTCGCGCAGGAGTTGCAGGCGCGGCAGCATCATCGACAGCCACTGGCTGTGTTCCAGGTTGTCGTCATAGTGCTCGAACGCGCTTTTGGTGTTGTAGGGCGGGTCGATGAAGATGCATTTCACCTGCCCTCGGTAAAACGGCAGCAGCGCCTTGAGCGCTTCGAGGTTGTCGCCCTGAATCAGCAGGTTGCCAGCGGCGCTGTGCGCATCGCCATGGGTGCTGACGGGTTCCAGCAGGCGGTAGGGCACCTGCGCGGCGGTGGTGAAGGCGGCGGCGCGGTTGAGCCAGTCGAGCGTGGGCATGGAGGCAGTCGGGGGGGTGGGCGTTGTCGGCTCAGGCGCCGCAGCATTTCTTGTATTTCTTGCCACTGTCGCAAGGGCAAGGGTCGTTGCGGCCTACTTTGGGGGCGCCGCGCTCGAACGGAATCGCTGCTGCGCTCAGGGAGCGGTGGTAGTCGCGCCACCAACTGCGCATCGCGCACACACTGACAGACAGCAGCGGAAGAAGTTCGTGGTCCTCGTCGATCTGCAAGTCTGGGCAGTCGGGGTTGTGGCCCATGGAGTACAGCACCACTGGGGAAACAAGGCCCCCCACCTCTGGGTCGCTCAGCAGGGGCTCCCATGCATCGTCTTCGGCGATGGCTCGGCGAAAGCCTTCGCCCCAGTCTTGCAGCTCCCACCGACCGATGCGCTCGTGCTTCTCGTCGAGGCGGTAGGGCGTGATGCACTCCTCGGCGGGCACCTGGCCCATCAAAGGCATAAAAACATTGTCAAGCGTGACGTCGTCGGAGCGCAACGCTGTGCTGGCTTGGATATCTGCATGGCGCCGCAGCAGGAGCTGCAGCAGGCGGAGCTGGCGTTCGCTGTCGTGCGGCAAAGGCAAGGTGGGCTGGTCAAAAATCGCCTCCAGCAACCAAGGTATGGGGAGGGGATCGGGGCCTACCAAGCTGGCTGTCATGTAGCCATCGGCCATCTCCATGCCCATGGCGCCTTTGGACAGTTGCTCGTTGTCTGACATCAGCCCAAACAACTCGTCAAGCTCGGCATCGCTGAGGGGGGGCTGTATGTCCCAGGGCGTGCTGTGCTTGAGGATCCACCGGAAAAATTCGTTCATGCAAGTTCCTGGTTGGGGCGCACTACTTGCGCCACCGGTTGCTGCGAAAGTAACCCTGGCGACGCAGCAGGCTGTAGGAGATGTGGATTTTGCCGGGCTCCAGCGGCGCGTCTGGCACCGACGAAGCCAGCGTGCCCCCGATGTGCGAGCAAGGCCCCTCCTTGCCGGCCGAGCCGCCCAGTGCCAGCGTGATCAACGCAGCCACGGGTTTGATCAAAATCGTCTTGTGCGACATAGCGCCCGAGCGCGTGTGGATGGCGGTAATGACCGAGTCGCGGGCATAGCTGCCGGGCTCGCGGTAGCCGTAGTGCAGGAGCAGGCCGTTCAGGATGCCGGCCAATGGCAGCAGGGCCATCTGCGTCCACAGCGAAAGATGGGCGGTGTGCTCCGAGAGAAAAAACAGGGCCTGGAGAAAGAGGCTGACCCCGGTTCCCACAATCGCCCCGGTGATGCTGGCGAGCAGCAGCCACCGCAGGATGGTGGCCACCATGATGACCGGTTCGATGTAGTTGACGCGCATGGGAAAGGGGCCGATCGGTCTTCTGGCAAGAGACCGCATTTTCTCCTGCGCGTGGCGGCGCCGCAGTCAGCTTGCTTGGCGCCGTCTCAGGCCCGGCCCGTAGCGGGCGGGCACGCGGGGCGGGCGCTCAATGAATCGCCGCCGCCACGATGATGCTGATGCCCAGACACATGGCCGCCACCACCATGCCGAGCGCGCGGTTCTGTTTTTCGACGATTTCGCGCCACAGGTCTACGGGCGTGATTTTGTCGATGATGAAAAAGCACAGCCAGAAGACGAAAACGCCGATGAGCGCGTAGAGGATGGAGCCGAGAAAGGCTGCTGGCCGAAGCCATTCGATTCCGAGCATGGTGGGAGTCTCCTTGAAAAGCGGGTCTATTTGTGGCTGCCGCCGGTGGAAAAACCGCCGTACGAGCCACCGCTGCTGCGGGTGCCGCCGCCCAAGGGGCCAGAGCAATTGGACAGCAGCACAAGCAGGATGATGATCACGATGGCGATGATGAACAGCGTGGCGCAGCCGATGCTTTTGGCCGCCACAAACGGGCCGGGGTCGTCCCGCTTGAGCAGGTCGGCCTTGTCTTTGAGGCCAAAGGCTTCGGCCACGGTGTCGCTTGCCAGCTTGTCGCCGGCCGACCAGGTCACTTCGCTGGGCGTTTTTTCCAGCGACAACAGGCCTTTGCTGCTGGCGAAATCGCGGTTGCTGGTGCGCTGGCCGCGCTCGACTTTCCAGTAGAACTCGCCCAGCACGTAGGTGGTTTCGGCCTCATACGCCGACTGCAACTGGTAGGTGGTTCCCAGGTAGCTGGCGCTGCGGCCGTTTTGCACCATCTGCGGTGCGCCGGTGGTGGGGCGCACCAGGCTCCAGCCGTCGCTGCTGTCGACCAGGAACGAGAAACCGCGCTTCTGGTTGTAGAGCAGGTACTCGCTCCAGCCGAATTGCTCATCGTCGCCCGGCTCCTGCCCCATGCGGTGCTGAAAGCCGACCACCTGCCAGTGCACGCCCTGCAACTGGCCCTTGGCGCCCAGCGGGAGGATGGGGCGCACGGGTTCGTCCTGCTCGGCAAAGCTGAGCTCGGCGCCGACGCCGCTCTCCAGCGAAATGATGCTTTTGCAGGAAGGGCAGGTAATGCTCTTGGAGCCCGCCAGCATCACCTGCACCGGCGCGCCGCAGTTCGGGCAGCTGAACTGGCGACCTTTTTCGTCTTTGACCGATTCGTCCTTGAGGCCGCGCAGCTTCAAGTCGTCGAGCAGCACGGCGCGACCGCGGTCTACCGCGGGCGGCTGGCGGCTGGTGTCGATGGAGAGCACCTCGCCGTCGCTGCTGCGCAGTTCGATCAGGTCGAAAAGTTGGCCGAGCGGCGGCAGCTTGGGCAGCTCGCCCTCGGCCGAGATGAGCTGCGCCTGGCCGGTGTAGGCCACGCTGTAGACCTTGCCATCGAGGCTGACGCTGGCGCCGGGGCGCAGCGCTGCCACGTCGGGCAGCGCCTGCTGCACGCTGGCGGAGCGGGTGAAGACATAGGCGCCGTTGTCTTCCGAGAGGGTGGCCAGCTCGCCGTCCTGCAGGAAGGCGGTCCACTCGGTCCAGACGCCGGCATCGCTCTTGTACTGCAGCCGCCCAATCAGGGTGAAAGGGTGCTCTTTGCCATCCAGCACGATGCGCCCGCTCGCCATGAGCTGCAGCGGGCTGTGGTCGTCGAACAGCTCGGCCATCTTGCCGATGCGAGACAGCACCTCGCCATTGCGCACCACGGTGCTCTGGCAATACGGGCAGACGGCGTAGCTTGACTGCGCGCTCTTGAACTCCACCGGCGCGCCGCAGCCAGGGCAGGGCGCGCGGTAGGCGCGCTGGGTAGGTGCGGTGGCCATTGGCAGGTGTTTTTAAGCTTTTTTTGGCCTCTGGCGCTTATCTGGTAAGCGCAAGTAGCTATCTATTTAATAGCAACTACACCAGTTTCTTCAGCAACTCGGCCTTCTTGCCGTCGAATTCCTCTTGCGTCAGGATGCCCTTGGATTTGAGTTCGCCGAGCTTTTCCAGCGTGGCCATGACGTCTTCGGCCTTGACGCCCACTGCGGGTGCTTCTGCCGCAGCGGCTGCGTGCGGCTGGTGCGCATTGCCGCTGCCCTGCAGGCCGGCAGCAAGGTTCTGCGCCATCACCTGGCCCAGCGCCACGCCGGCGCCCAGGCCCATGGCGTCGCCGGCAATGCCGCCGCCACCGCTGCCCGCGCCTTCGGCAAACTTCGGAATCGCCTGCGCCGTCTGGTACTGCATGAACTTGCCCATGTCGTTGCCGACCATGCCCATGCCGATTTTCTGGTCCAGGATTTTCTGCAGCTCTTCGGGGAGCGACAGGTTCTGCACCGTCATGCTCTCGACCTTGAGGCCGAGCTTTTCAAAGGCGGGCGTCAGCTCTTTGGTCAGCGCGTCGGCAAACATGACCTGGTTGGCGGCCAAGTCCAGGAACGGCACGCCGCTGCCGGCAATGGCGTTGCTGATGTTTTGCAGCACCAGGCCGCGCAACTGCCCTTCGAGGTCGCCCACCGGGTAGCTGGCGCGGGTGCCCGAGATTTCGGTGTAGAACGCCTTGGGGTCGACGATGCGGTAGGCGTAGTTGCCAAACGCGCGCAGCCGCACCGCGCCAAAGTCCTTGTCGCGGATGGTGATGGGCTGGGGCGTGCCCCATTTCTGGTCGATCTGCTGGCGCGTGCTGAAGAAGTAGACGTCGCTCTTGAAGGGCGACTGGAACAATTTGTCCCAGTTCTTCAAGTTGGTCAGCAGCGGCAGCGTTTGCGTTGTCAGCTTGTGCGTGCCAGCGCCAAACACGTCGGCCACCTGGCCTTCATTGACGAAAACGGCCATTTGCGAATCGCGCACCACCAGCACGGCGCCGTTCTGGATTTCCATGTCCTGCATCGGGAAGCGCCAGGCCAGGGTGCCGTCGCCGTCCTCGGTCCATTCGATGACGTCGATGAACTGTTTCTTGATGAAATCCATAAGGGCCATGTGCTGCTCCCGTGGGTGGGCAAAAAGGGTGGCGGCCATGATAGCAACGGGGGTGGGGTTTTGGCGCTTTTTCGGTAGCCAGCCCAAGAGAGCGTGACGGAAGGCGCAAAACCGCAGCGCGCCAGAGGCGACGGCTCCTGGCGGCAAAGAAATATTTGCTTTTTTAAATGAGAATGATTATCATTTAATTCATCTGCTCTCAGGAATCCGCCATGACCCGCATCCGCCAGTTCGCCAGCACTCACCGCGCCACGCTCACCAAGACCGGCAGCTACTACCTCATCCACATCAGCGTCGCTGCCATGGTGGCCTACGCCGTCACCGGCAACCTGATGGCCTCCATCACGCTCAGCCTGCTGGAACCTACGGTGCAGGCGTTTGCGTTCTTCTTTCACGAAAAGGCGTGGGAGCGGCGCGCTGCGCGGCGCCAGGCGCAATCAGTCAGTTCAGCGGCTGCGGAGTTGCTGCCAGCCTGAAGGGCTGGGTCAGGCGCGCACGTCGAGCAGTGCGCCGAGCACCGCGTCGCCGGTGCGCAGGGTCTGCACATTGGCCATGAACGCGTGTTTGGCGGCGAGCTGGTCCACGACTTCCTGTTCGAGTGAAACCCCTTCAGCGTTGGCGCGCTGAACGCTGGCGTCCACGCCGCCCTCGGGCGCCGCCTGTTGCACGACACGCTGGGCACGGTAGCCGGGCGTGTTCATGTTGGCGACGTTGCCGGCCGAGGCGTCCAGTCGCATCCGGGCGGCGGAAAGACCGGAGGAGGCAATGGCGTTGAGGCTGGACATGCGGAAACTCCTTGAACCGTGGTGTGCCCGGCCATTGTCTGCCGCCGACGCGAACTCGGCAAGCGTTCAGAAACCGCGCCTACGACGGCGCTCCGTGGGCTTCGCGCAGGCACTGGGCGAACGCTTGGGCGGCCCGCGCGGGCTGGGGCGAGCGGCGCAGCACGCTGACGAACTCGCAGCGGTAAAAAAACAACTCGGGCCGAATCGCGCGCATGTGCCCACGCCGCTCAAAGGCTTCTGCGTAGTGGTCGGGCAGAAAACCCAGGTAGCGGCCCGAGAGAATCAGCGTGGCAATCGACTCTTGGTCAAACCCCGTCGCCTTGCGCGGCAGGCGCTCGCGGTGGCCGAGCTCCATGTTGGGCGAGTGGTAGCCCAGGCCGGCAAAGGGCCAGGCGCGCAGGGCGTCCCAATCCAGCGCGGCATGGTCGGCGGCAAACAGCGGGTGGCTGGCGCCCGCGTAGAGCCGCATGTCTTCGCCAAACAGTGTCTCGTAGACCAGGCTTTGCGAGCTGCGGTGCGTGGGCAGGATGCCCACCTGAAAGCGCCCATCCATCAGCCCGCGCTCAATGGCCGGCATGCCGCCCACATGCAGATTCAGCGCCACCTCGGGCGCGCGGTCCACAAACAAGGCGATTGCGATATCGATGTGCGCTTGCGGGTTGCTGGCGGTTTTGTCAAACACCGCCACATCAAGCTGCCCACCCATGCGGTGGTGGATATCGTCAATGCTGCTGCGAAACGCGTCCACGCCGGCCAGCAGGCGCAGCGTTTCGTCGTACACCCGCTGGCCTTCCAGCGTCAGCGCAAAGCCGGCCCGCCCGCGCCGGCACAGCCTCAAACCAAGGCGGGTTTCCAGATCCTTCAGGTGGCGGCTGACTGTGCTGGTGCCGATGTTGAGTTCGAGCTCGGCGGCGGAGAGCCCGCCGCACTCGACGACGCTCTTGAAGACCTGCAGCAAGCGCAGGTCCATATCGGCCAATTGCCCCAGCATGGCGCGGGGCCGCGCTGAAGAGGCCGGTGGCATTACTTGCATAAATCTTCAAGTGAACAGTGACATTTGTTGATTTGAGAGATTAACACCCGCAAGAACAATGGCGCATCGTTCCGTCCTTCTGGAGACCGCCATGAGTTTTGTGCCTATTGACCAAGCCCTTGAAGCCGCACCGCGCATGGACGCCGCCTGGCTCGACGCGCACTGGATGCCGTTTACCGCCAACCGCAACTTCAAAGCCGCACCGCGCATGGTCGCCAGTGCCAGCGGGGCCTACTACACCGACACCGACGGCCGCAAGATTTTTGACGGACTCTCCGGCCTGTGGTGCACCGGCCTGGGCCATGGCCGGCGTGAAATCGCCGAGGCCGTGGGCAAGGCGGCGCTGAACCTGGACTACGCCCCGGCCTTCCAGTTCGGCCACCCGGCCTCGTTCGCGCTGGCCAACAAGATCAAGGAACTCACGCCCGACGGGCTGGACTACGTCTTCTTTACCGGCTCGGGCTCGGAATCAGCCGACACCTCGCTCAAGATGGCGCGCGCTTACTGGCGCGCCAAGGGGCAAGCCAGCAAGACGCGCCTGATCGGCCGCGAAAAGGGCTACCACGGCGTGAACTTCGGCGGCATCTCGGTGGGCGGCATCGTGGCCAACCGCAAGCTGTTTGGCCAGGGCGTGGAGGCCGACCACCTGCCCCACACCCAGCCGCCCGCAGGCTCGTTCCACAAGGGCATGCCGCCCACGGGCAAGGAGCTGGCCGACCGCCTGCTGGAAGTGATTGCGCTGCACGATGCCAGCAACATCGCCGCCGTCATCGTCGAGCCCTTCTCGGGTTCGGCCGGCGTGGTCATCCCGCCCAAGGGATACCTGGAGCGCATCCGCGAGATCTGCACACAGAACCACATCCTGCTGATCTTTGACGAGGTCATCACGGCGTTTGGCCGCTGCGGAACCTGGACCGGCTCGGAGGCTTTTGGCGTCACGCCCGATATCCTCAACTTCGCCAAGCAGGTGACCAACGGCGCCCAGCCCTTGGGCGGCGTGGTGGCGAGCAAAGACATCTACGACACCTTCATGGCGCAGGGCGGCGCTGAATACCTGGTGGAATTCCCCCACGGCTACACCTATTCGGCGCACCCGGTGGCCTGCGCTGCAGGGCTAGCAGCTCTCGAAATCCTGCAAAAAGAAGACATGCCCGGCCGCGTGCAGGCCTTGCTGCCGCACTTCGAGCAGGCGGTGCACAGTCTCAAAGGCGCCAAGCATGTGGCCGACATCCGCAACTACGGCCTGGCCGCAGGGTTCACCATTGCTGCGCTTCCGGGCGAGCCGGCGCGCCGGCCGTATGAGATTGCCATGGCGTGCTGGAAGAAAGGCTTCTACGTGCGCTACGGCGGCGACACCATCCAGCTGGCGCCGCCGTTCATCAGCGAGAAAGCCGAGATCGAGCGCCTGGTGAATGCGCTGGGGGATGCGCTGGCCGAGACGGCGTGAGGCTTGCCTCGCAGGCTATTTGCTATCATAAGAATAGCTGACAGCGATTATCTGATAAGCGCTGGAGGCCAATTTTGCTTGAAACTTTGGCTGTGATGCCGCAGCCCTTGCGGACGTGGGGACGGAGCTGAAGCTGCGCCATCGCGGATTGCGCGCAAGCGTGCTTCGCTTCACGGCAACGATCGGGGCAGGCGAGCGCGCAAAACGCGCAGCCTACAATTGCGTGGCGCTCATGCGAGCGGCTGCGTCAAGCCTGTGACGGAACCCGGCGCGCTGCTGCTCGCCACCGCCGGAGTTCCCATGTCTGAAGCCCCCAAAGTCCCCCCTGTCGACAAGCGCGCCCTGCTGCGCAAGGCTGCTCTCGAATACCACGAGTTTCCCAAGCCCGGCAAGATTGCCATCGCTTCCACCAAGCAGATGGTCAACCAGCTTGATTTGTCGCTGGCTTATTCGCCCGGCGTGGCCGCGCCCTGCGAAGAAATCGTCAAGGACCCGAACGCGGCCTTTCGCTACACCAGCCGTGGCAACCTGGTCGGCGTGATCACCAACGGCACGGCCGTGCTGGGCTTGGGCGACATCGGCGCGCTGGCCAGCAAGCCGGTGATGGAAGGCAAGGCGGTCCTGTTCAAGAAGTTCTCGGGCATCGACGTGTTCGACATCGAGATCAACGAAAAAGACCCGGAAAAACTGGTCGAGATCATCGCTGCGCTGGAGCCGACGTTTGGCGGCATCAACCTGGAAGACATCAAGGCGCCCGACTGTTTCTATGTGGAGCGCAAGCTGCGCGAGCGCATGAACATTCCGGTGTTCCACGACGACCAGCATGGCACGGCCATTGTGGTGGGCGCGGCCATTCTGGGTGGCCTCAAAGTCGCTGGCAAGCGCCCGGAGGACGTCAAGCTGGTCACCTCCGGCGCCGGCGCTGCAGCATTGGCCTGCCTGGGCCTGCTGGTCAAGCTGGGCGTGCGCCGCGAGAACATCTGGGTCACCGACCTGGCCGGTGTGGTCTACGCGGGCCGCACCGAGCTGATGGACGAGGACAAGGCGCACTACGCGCAGCCCACCGAACAGCGCACGCTCAGCCAGGTGATCGTCGGCGCGGACGTGCTGCTGGGCCTTTCGGCCGGCGGCGTGGTCAAGCAGGAAATGGTGCGCAGCATGGCGCCGCGCCCGCTGATCTTCGCCCTGGCCAACCCCAACCCCGAGATTTCACCCGAGGACGTCAAAGCCGTGCGCGACGACGCCATCATCGCCACCGGCCGCACGGACTACCCGAACCAGGTCAACAACGTCCTGTGCTTCCCCTACATCTTTCGTGGCGCGCTTGATTCGGGTGCTACCACCATCACGATGGAGATGGAAATCGCCGCCGTGCACGCCATCGTCGAGCTGGCGCAGGCCGAGCAGAGCGAAGTGGTGGCCGCAGCCTACGTCGGTGAGCCACTCGCTTTTGGGCCGGAGTACCTGATTCCCAAGCCTTTTGACCCACGGCTGATGATGAAGATCGCGCCGGCCGTGGCGCAAGCCGCCTTTGACTCCGGTGTCGCGCTGCGCCCCATTGCCGACATGGACGCCTACCGCGACCATTTGCAGACATTTGTCTACGCTTCCGGCACGACGATGAAGCCGATCTTCGCGACTGCCAAGGCGGCCAGCGCCAAGCGTGTGGCGTACTCAGAAGGCGAGGAAGAGCGCGTGTTGCGCGCCGCACAAATCGTGGTGGACGAGCACATTGCACGTCCCACGCTCATAGGGCGCCCCGCCATCATTGCCCAGCGCATCGAAAAGTTTGGACTGCGGCTCGCAGAGGGGCGCGACTACGACGTCGTCAACGTCGAGCAAGACTACCGCTATCACGACTTCTGGCAGACCTACCACCGCATGACCGAACGCAAGGGCGTCACCGTGCCGATCGCCAAGATCGAGATGCGCCGGCGCCTGACCTTGATTGGCAGCATGATGCTGCACAAGAGCGAGGTGGACGGCCTCATTTGCGGAACCTGGGGCAACACCACGCACCACCTGAGTTACATCGACCAGGTCATCGGCAAGCGTGCTGGCGTGACCACCTATGCCTGCATGAATGGGCTGCTGCTGCCCGATCGCCAGGTGTTTCTCGTCGACACGCACGTCAACTACGACCCGACGGCGGCGCAACTGGCGGAAATCACGGTCATGGCCGCCGAGGAAATGCTGCGCTTTGGCATCAAGCCCAAGGCGGCGCTGCTGTCGCACTCGAACTTTGGCAGCAGCACCCAGCCCAGCGCCGTGAAGATGCGTGACACGCTGGAGTTGCTGCGCGTGCAGGCGCCTTGGCTGGAAGTCGACGGCGAGATGCACGGCGATGTCGCGCTCAGTGGCAGCGCGCGCGCTGCACTCATGCCGAACAGCACCCTCATCGGCGACGCGAACCTGCTGGTCCTGCCCAATATCGATGCGGCCAACATCTCGTACAACCTGCTCAAGACCGCTGCCGGCGGCAACATCGCCATTGGGCCGGTGCTGCTCGGCGCGGCCCAACCAGTCTGTGTGCTCACGGCCAGCGCGACTGTGCGCCGCATCGTCAACATGACGGCACTGACCGTGGTTGACGCCAACGTGCAACGCTGAAATCGCCGGGGGTCGACCCGACGAAGTGAGCGTCCGCTAACAAAAGGTATTCCCTTGAATTTGCCCATATTTTGGGCAAATGCTTGCATTCGTGTGGGGATTCCGTCACACTAGCGCCTTGAAATTTCGGGTTAACCCGTAGTTTCCGAAAGGTGTAGTCGTGATGTTTGCTGACGCTGCGGCCTGGACGCGCAAAGCCGGTTTTTCCTTCGTTCTGGGCGCGACGCTCGTACTGTCGTCGCTGGGTTTGCAGGCGCGGCAAAGTGCCACCGACGCAGGGTCCGCTGTGATTGCACGGGCCGACTTGCCCTTGCAGGGGCAGCGAACCCATGCGTTGATTTTTGCCGGCGGCCCGTTTCCTTATGAGAAGGACGGCGTCGTTTTTGGTAACCGTGAACGCTTGCTTCCGCCGTCAAAACGCGGCTACTACCGCGAATACACCGTCAGAACCCCAGGGGTGCGCCACCGCGGCCCCAAACGCATTGTCTGTGGCGGCCCGCCGCAACAGCCCGAGGCTTGCTACTACACGGCTGACCATTACGCCAGTTTTCGCAGGATCGTTGATTGAGCCTGCAGACAACCGATTTTTAGACTTGAATAGAAAGAGACGCGGAGATGGACACGCCACTTCGTAAAGACCAGGATGTTCCCTTGCGCGGCATACGCGCCAATATCGTGCAATCCATCCGCGCATTTCGCGTGCAGGATTTGCAGGATGCGGCCACTGCGCTGGGACACCACTTCCTTTACGCCAACCTCGCCCACGCACAGACCAAACAGGATGTGCTGGATCTGATTGCACAGCAGTTCACCTTTCCGGCGCACTTCGGGAAGAACTTCGACGCCCTGTCGGACTGCCTGACGGACCCGCTGCACAAGTCGGGTCCGCAACCCGGCTTTATCCTCGTGCTTGAGCAGATTCCCGCTACGGCCAAGTTCGATAAGGAAGCGCGCGAGCAGCTGATCGACGTGTTCCGTGACGCTGCGGATTTCTGGGGAGAGCGAAAGATACCGTTCCGCTGTTTCTATTCTTTTCTGTAGCCCGTTCTGCAACCAACAGCCAGGCAGAACGGGCGAACGGGGCTAGCGAAGCACCGCATGCGGTGCTGGGAATCGAGGTCGGTGCGGAGCCGCCAGAGAAAATGCTTACCGACAAACTGGTAGATATCTCACCCTTGGCGCTGCGCATGAGCAGCCCCTTCAATTCGGGTTACTGGCTCAACGCCGCCTGAACCGAGCAAGCACGCATCCCGCCGGTCTGCCTCATAGCGCCGGCGGTTTTCTTTTGGTGGTTCACGGGTCCAAGATGTCCAAAGACAAAACGGCTTTCGTATGTTCGGACTGTGGTGGAACGAGTCCACGATGGTTGGGAAAATGTCCGCAATGCAGCGCCTGGAACACGCTTAGCGAGACCGTGGTCGAGCCCCAGGGTGCGCGCAACCGCTATGCAGGCGCGTCGCGCCCGGCCTTGAATGCGGCGCAGGCCGTAGCGCCGCTGTCGTCGATCGAGGCCAGTGACTTCGAGCGCACTCCAACGGGACTGGATGAACTTGACCGCGTCCTTGGGGGCGGCATGGTCGAGGGGGCAGTGGTCCTGATTGGCGGCGACCCCGGCATCGGCAAGTCGACGCTGCTCTTGCAGGCGCTGGACGCCT
>ERZ724504.912-NODE-912-length-16606-cov-6.699958_pt1 | contig 16606 bp, 12 predicted proteins | sample MGYA00376037_ERZ724504 | MGnify/ENA primary metagenome ERZ724504 (study PRJEB28724, sample SAMN07190888) | wastewater metagenome | isolation source: influent of sewage treatment plant in Hong Hong | place: USA: Christiansburg, Virginia | collected 2016-03-01 ... | reverse complement strand
TTTTCTATCTTCTCTTTTCTTCCTTTCTCCTTCTCCCTTCTGCCTTCTATCTTCTTCCTTCTCCCTTCTATCTTCTTCCTTCTCCCTTCCACCTTCTCCCTTCTGCCTTCTATCTTCTCCCTTCTCTTTTCTATCTTCTCCCTCCTCCCTTTCGCCTTCTCCCTTCTGCCTTCTAACTTCTTCCTTCTCCCTTCCACCTTCTCCCTTCTGCCTTCTAACTTCTATCTTAATCCCCATCCAATACAAACTCTCAATGGTTCTTAAAGATGTTGTTCCAGTTGCAACAATAGTTTTATTGCTTATTAATTGTTCAATAGATTCTTTAGAAACATCTATAAATTCTGCATGCATTTCATGCTCTTGCATAGTGGCTGCTTTTACAGGTTTAAATGTTCCAGCTCCAACATGCAGTGTTACATAAATGGGTTCAACATTTTGATGTTTCAATTTCCGCATTAAGTTTTCTGTAAAATGCAAACCCGCAGTTGGTGCAGCTACAGAACCATTGTGCATTGCATAAATAGTTTGATAGGTTGTTTTGTCTTCTTCTTCAACAGTTCTATTTAAGTAAGGAGGTAAAGGAATAAGACCTGCGTCATGTAGTACTTCAGCAAAAGATAAATTGCTATTGCTCCAGTTAAATTCAATTAAAAAGTAATCGTTTCTTTTTTCTTCAATTCTTGCAAACAAATGAGTAGTTGCATCAATCTTTTTTTGCAAAAAAGGTTCTTTCCATTTTTTTGCACCACCTACCAAACATTTCCAATACACTTTTTCTTTTTGTAACATGGCAGAAGTTATATCACCATAACGATCATCTGGTTCTAAACAAAAAATTTCAATATTGCTGCCGCTAGATTTTTCAAATAACAATCTTGCTTCTACAACTTTGGTATTGTTAAATACAATTAAACTTTTTTTGGGCAAATGTTGATCTAATTTTTTATAGAGTGAAGTTTCAATCACCCCATCCTTATATATCAGTAACTTACTAGCATCTCTTTCTGATAATGGATATTTTGCAATATTTTCTTCTGGCAAATGATAGGTATAATCTACAATTGAAATATTTTTTGGATGCATAGTGTACAAAAGTATAGTTTGACATTATTGCCTAATTCATTTACAACTAATTTCTCTAAATTATTACCACTTTTTACCACGAAAACTAGTTTTGGCCTATTTTTTTTATTAAAAGCAGCATTAAAATGCAATTTTAAAAACTGTTGGATTTAGTACAATTGCTACTAGAGTAGAAAATTATTTGTTTGAAAATTTCATTAATGCACAATTGATGCAAAAAAATTGGTATTTTTTTCCCACTTTGGTAGTTAAATATACTATTTGGCCTGCACATTCACTGCTTTTCCACAGTAATTCACATTAAATTCACTTTAAGTTGAGCTTAAATTGGCTGTAACTCAACAGTAGCAATGGGTTTGCTGATTTTTATCTTGTGGATAAATAGAATCAACCAACTGAGGGTTGGAAGTGGGAAAAAGTGTTATTTTGTGTCAATAAATGGTAAAAAACATTTTTATTATTCACAAATGCTCAATCTACTAGGCGAATACGAAGCAACAATTGACTCAAAAGGTCGATTTCTCGTTCCGGGGAGCTTGAAAAAGCAGCTTCCTGATGGAGAAAGCCGTATGATTATAAGCCGTGGGATAGAAAAATGTTTAACACTTTATCCAATGTCAAGTTGGGAGCCAATAGTTGCTAGAATTCGTTCGTTGAACGATTTCGAACCAAATGTAAGGGAATTTAAGCGTTTGTTTTTAGGTGGAGCAACAGAAGTAGAGTTGGATAGTGCAGGAAGATTATTGTTGCCAACTCAGCTAAAAGAATATGCAGGGTTGGGCAAGGATATAACACTTGCTGCCGATTTAGACAAAATAAATATATGGGATTCTAATAAGTACAAACAGTTCTTTGAGAATTTTTCACCAGAGGAGTTTAGCAGTTTGGCTGCAAGTGTAATGGCGGAAAAAGTTGATAAAGCATAAGTTAAAAGGGATAAGGAAAACAACATGAACACAAACGAAACAAACAACCTTACACCTTCAAACTTGCATCATCAATCTTCAAACTATCACATTCCAGTTCTTTATAACGAAGTGTTAGAAGGGTTGGCAATTGAACCAAATGGCATATATGTAGATTGTACGTTTGGTGGTGGTGGTCATAGTAAAGGCATTTTAGAAAAATTAGCTAGCAATGGAAAGTTACTAGCTTTTGATCAAGATGTTGATGCTCAGCAGAATGTTTTGCAAGATGAAAGAGTGGTTTTTGTACCGCACAACTTTAGGCATTTGCAACGTTTTTTACGTTTACATAAAGTGCAAAAAGTAAATGGAGTATTGGCCGATTTGGGCGTAAGCTCTCACCAATTTGATGAAGGAAGTAGAGGTTTTTCTATTCGTTTTGATGGTCCTTTAGATATGCGTATGGATGTTAATCAACCAGTATCTGCAGTAGATATTGTTAAAACATATTCAGAACAACAATTGCATAAATTGTTTGAAGTGTACGGAGAAGTTACCAATGCAAAAACTTTGGCAAAACACATTGTACAGCATAGAAACAATTTGCCATATATAACAATCGATCAATTTAAAACACTCATTTATCCTGTTGTAAAAGGAAACCCAAATAAGTATTTGGCTCAAGTTTTTCAAGCATTGAGAATAGAAGTAAATGATGAAGTGGGTGCTTTGAAAGAAATGTTGTTACAGCTAAATGATGTTGTACAATCTGGTGGACGAGTTGCCATCATTACGTTTCATTCATTAGAAGATAGAATAGTTAAAAACTTTTTTAGAAGTGGCAGTTTTGAAGAGGAAGAAGACAATCCCTTTGCGTCTACCATCAAAGAAAAAATTTGGAAGCTAATTGCAAAAAAACCAATTACAGCAAATAATACAGAACTAAAAAGTAACAAAAGAAGTAGAAGTGCAAAATTGAGAATTGCAGAACGATATTAAAAAATGGCAGCAACAAAAAACGATATTGATACAACAACAGAACAAGTGCAAGAAAAAAAAATTACACTTAAAAGTATTGGTAGCATGTTTAACGCTCAATGGCTAACAGGCAATATGAACTTCTTTTTCTTTTTGAGTTTGTTGGCGGTAATCTATATAGCAAATGGACATTGGTCTGATAAAACAATTCGTTCAATCGATAAAACCAATAAAGAAATTAAGGATTTACAATTCGAATATAAAACGGTGAAGAGTGAGTTAATGTATAAAAGTGAAGAAGCACAAGTGCTGAAAGTTGCAGAACCATTGGGTTTGAAAATAAATAACGAAGTGCCTAAGCGTATTCAATTGCAAAAAACAAAATAGTTGATTCGGAAATAGTGGATATAAAAAAAGACATATTGTGGAGAGTGTATCTGTGTTTTATTGGCATAGTAATTCTTTGTTGTGTTGTGTTGGGCAAAGCATTTTATATACAACAAGTACAAGGTACATATTGGAGAAGCATGAGCGATAGTTTGCATCAACGCATTGAAGAAGTTGAAGCTGAACGAGGAACTATTTATAGCGAAGATGGGGAAATGTTAAGCACTAGTATTCCACAGTTTGATGTGTATATAGATTTCGCAGCAGAGGGGCTGAGAGATAAGAGTGGTAAGCGTTTTAGAGAAAATTTAGATTCTTTGAGTTATTGTTTGAGCAATTTGTTTAAAGACAAATCTGAATATGCTTATAAGCAAATTTTAAGTAAAGGTTTTAAAGAAAAAAACAGGTATTTCTCTTTAAAGAAAAATATTTCTTACAGAGATTATCAAGAGCTTAAAACTTTTCCTTTGGTTAGGTTAGGAAGAAACAAAAGTGGATTTATTACAGATAATAAAAGCATTCGTTTAAATCCATATAAAATGCTGGCTTTTAGAACCATAGGTTTAGCAAGAGATTCTTTTAAAGTTGGGTTAGAAATGAGTTACGATAGTTTGCTGAAAGGTAGAACAGGTAAACGTTTGGTAAGATCAATTGCTGGTGGAGTTTCTGTACCTGTAGATGATTATCAAATTGAACCAGAAAGTGGAAAGGATATTGTAACCACATTAGATGTTTTTATACAAGAAGTTACTGAAAGTGCTTTGATGAAGATGATGGTGAAGAATGAAGCAGAACATGGTTGTGCAATGGTAATGGAAACTAAAACTGGTAAAATAAAAGCAATTGCCAACTTAGGAATAAGAAGTGACGGAACCTATTTTGAAGATTATAATTATGCCATCAATCCTTCAGAGCCTGGTTCAACTTTTAAGTTAGCAACAATGCTTGCTTTGTTAGAAGATAAAAAAGTAAACTTAAATAGTACCGTGAATTTGCAAGGTGGCGTTTGGAAAATAAATGGAGAAACAGTTTACGATAGTGAGCAACATGGACGTAATGACGTAAGTGTGAAGCAAGCTTTTGAATTAAGTAGCAATGTGGGAATGGCAAAATTGGCTTGGATGAATTATGGAGCAACGCCTTCAAAATTTATCAATCATTTACACAATCTTCAAATGGATACCTTAACAGGAATAGATATTACAGGAGAACGTAAACCAATTATTTATAAACCAGGAAGTAAATATTGGAGTTCAACAACATTGCCTTGGATGGCTTTTGGATATAACCTTTCAATTACACCATTGCAAACTTTAATGTTATACAATGCAGTAGCAAATAATGGAATTATGATGAAACCGTATTTGTTAAGTGAAGTTCAAAATGAAGGTGAAACCATAAAAGGATTTAAGCCAGTTGTGAAGAAGGAAAAAATTTGTAGCGATGAAACTTTACAACAATTGAGGGCTTGTTTAGAAGGTGTTTGTACTGCAGGAACAGCAAGAGAGTTGTTTAAAAACACACCTTATAAAGTTGCAGGAAAAACAGGAACAGCTTTGGTGGCAAATGGCAATAGAGGATATAGCGATAAAATTTATCAAAGCTCATTTGCAGGTTATTTCCCTGCCGATAATCCTCAATATACAATTGTTGTTGTTATAAAAAATAAACCACATGCTGCAGTATTTTATGGTGGAAGTGTTGCTGGTCCTGTGTTTAAAGAAATTTCAGATAGGTTGTATACAACATATGTAAGGGAATCAAATATTAAAGGAATTGCTCCAACAAAATCAGACAGTATTGCATACAGTTATACAGGATATAGAAGTGATTTGATACAAGTGAGCAAAGCACTGAAATTGAAATATAGAGATGCAAGTTCTATAGAGTATGAATGGGCAAGTATAAATAGCAACACAGCAGGTTTTTCAGTTACAGGAAAGCAGGTTGACGTAAATCGAATGCCAGCTTTGAGAGGATTGGGTTTAAAAGATGCTGTATTGATTTGTGAAAACTTAGGATTGAAAGTTGAAATAAAAGGGAAAGGTAAAGTGACCAATCAATCTATTGTTTCAGGCCAGTCAATTGCAAAAGGACAAATTGTAACATTAGAATTGGGGTTGAACTAAAAAAAGGAAATGTATTTTTTGATATAAGAAGCTGAATAGCCATTATGAGAAAACTTCAAGACATACTGTATAAAGTTCACTTAAAAGAAGTGCATGGTAGCACCAATGTTATAGTGAATGATATTCAAATTGATTCTCGTAAGGTAACTAAAGGATCTGTGTTTGTAGCAATTAGAGGAGAGCAAACCGATGGTCATAAGTTCTTTGATAAAGCAATAGAATTAGGAGCAGCAGTAATTGTATGCGAAACGTTACCTAAAAATTTTGTTACAACAATTACTTATTTACAAGTACAAAATTCTAACGAAGCAGTTGCATATATAGCTCATAATTTTTACAATGAGCCTTCGCAAAAAACTAAGTTAGTGGGTGTTACAGGTACCAATGGTAAAACAACAATCGCAACAGTTTTATTTAAATTATTTACACAGCTTGGATATAAGTGTGGATTGATAAGTACTGTGCAAAATCAAATTGCAAATGTTGTAATACCATCAACACATACAACGCCAGATGCAGTAAGTTTAAATGAGTTGTTGGCAAAGATGGTAGATGAAAAATGTACTCATGTATTTATGGAAGTGAGCAGTCATGCAATTCATCAACACAGAGTTACAGGTTTGCATTTTGTGGGTGGATTGTTTAGCAACATCACACACGATCATTTAGATTATCACAAAACATTTGATGAATATATAAAAGTTAAGAAAAAGTTCTTTGACGATTTGTCTTCAACATCTTTTGCAATTAGCAATATAGATGATAAACGAGGAACTGTAATGCTTCAAAATACACTTGCAAAACAGTATTACTATAGTTTAAAAACGGTAGCAGCGTTTAAAGGGAAAATTTTGGACAATGCACTTACAGGTTTGCAAATGTTGGTGAATGATAAAGAAGTACACTTTAGATTAATTGGAGAATTTAATGCTTACAATTTATTGGCAGTGTATGGTGCAGCTATTTGTTTAGGAGAAAATAGCGAAACTGTACTTACTGTACTAAGCATGTTAAGTGGTGCAGAAGGAAGATTTGATTATATAATAAGTAGTGAATTAATTATTGGAATTGTAGATTATGCTCATACGCCAGATGCTTTAGAAAATGTACTATCAACAATAAAAAAATTGCGTAAAGGACATGAGCAAATAATTACTGTTGTTGGTTGTGGAGGAGATAGAGATAAAACTAAACGTCCTATAATGGCTCAAAGTGCTTGCGATTTAAGTGACAGAGTAATACTCACCAGCGACAATCCAAGAACTGAAGATGCCAACCAAATTTTAAGAGATATGGAAGCAGGATTAAATACTGCTGCTAAGAGAAAATACATTTCAATTGCCGATAGAAGAGAAGCCATTAAAACGGCTGTGAGTCTAGCAAATAAAGAAGATATTATTTTAATTGCTGGTAAAGGGCATGAAAAATATCAAGATATAATGGGTGTGAAATTTCCATTTGATGATAAAGAAGTGCTGAGAGAAATGTTTGAAACTTTAGGAAAATAAGATGACAAATTTAAGATGACAAATTTAAGATGATAGATGACAGGTAATATGAACTACAGTAAACTAGCATCTAACAACTAAGAAATTAATTTATGTTATACCATTTATTCACTTGGCTAAAACAAGAATTCAATGTTCCAGGAGCTGGCTTGTTTCAGTTCTTAACATTTCGAATTGCAATGGCTGTATTGCTTTCGTTGGTTATAGCAACAGTGTATGGTAAACGCATTATTCTGTATTTGCAAAAAAAGCAAATTGGCGAAAGTGTTAGAGATTTGGGTTTAGAAGGACAAATGCAAAAGAAAGGAACGCCAACAATGGGTGGAATCATCATCTTACTCAGTATTTTAATTCCCACTTTATTGTTTGCCAATTTAGATAAAGTATACATACGCTTAATGGTATTGTGTACTGTTTGGTTGGGTGTAATTGGTTTTTTAGATGATTATTTTAAAATAAAAGCTAGAAAGTCAGCCAAAGAAAAAGGTGAAGCATATAAGAAAAAAGATAGTGATGGATTGGCGGGCATTACAAAAATTATTGGTCAAGTTGGGTTAGGAATTATAATTGGTACAACACTTTATTTCAGCAATGCAGTAACGGTAGAAAGAGAAGTAATTGGAGTAGCGTATCAAAAACAAGCAGCAGAAAAATACGGGAAAGATTCTACTGTTTTGGTTAGAAATATTGATGGTGTTGAGAAAAGATATGTACGTGTAAAAACACCAATTACAACAATTCCCTTTGTTAAAAACCATGAATTTAATTATAGCAAATTGGTGAGTTGGATTGGACCTGGAGCCGAACAATTTACTTGGATTGTGTATATATTAATTGTTACACTAATTATTACAGCAGTAAGTAATGGTGCAAACTTAACAGATGGCTTAGATGGTTTAGCAGCAGGTGTAAGTGCAATTATTGGAATAGGAATTGGCGTGTTTGTTTATGTAAGTGGCAACTACAAGTTTGCAGATTATTTAAACATTATGTACATACCCAATCTTGGTGAGTTGTCCATTTTTGTTGCAGCCTTTGTAGGTGCTTGTATTGGGTTCTTGTGGTACAACGCTTATCCAGCACAGGTTTTCATGGGCGATACTGGAAGTTTAGCATTGGGAGGCATCATTGCGTCATTGGCAATTATTGTAAGAAAAGAATGGTTGATCCCAATTTTCTGTGGAATATTTTTAGTAGAAAATTTAAGTGTCATGATTCAAGTTGGATACTTTAAATACACAAAGAAAAAGTATGGTGAGGGGCGAAGGGTTTTCTTAATGAGTCCACTGCATCATCACTATCAAAAGAAAGGATATCACGAAAATAAAATTGCTGTAAGGTTTTGGATTATAACAGTGTTGTTGGTTGTAGCAAGTATTATGACATTGAAAATTCGATAAAATTTCACACAAAGAAACAAAGCATACCAAGCACACAAAGCCTTTGTTTCATTGTTTTCTTAGTTGGCTTTGTGTGAAATTAAAAAATGGCACATCGTTTAGTAATTCTTGGAGCAGGTGAAAGTGGAGTTGGGTCAGCTTTGTTGGGCAAGCAAAAAGGTTACGAAGTATTTGTGAGCGATGGCGGAACAATAAAAGACAAATACAAACAAGAGCTCTTTGAGAATGGAATTGAATTTGAAGAAGGCAAACATACTGCTGAAAAAATTCTAACTGCAACTGAGGTGATGAAAAGCCCTGGCATTCCCGATAAAAACGAAATGGTGAAAGCCATTCGTGCAAAAGGAATAACAGTAATTAGTGAGTTCGAGTTGGCATATAGATTTAAAGGCAACAGTAAAATAATTGGTATTACAGGTAGCAATGGCAAAAGTACTTGTACATCACTAATCTATCATATCTGTAAAACTGCTGGATTGAGTTGTGCATTGGTGGGCAATATTGGGTACAGTATTGCAAAGCAAATGGCAGAAGATCCTAAAGATTGGTATGTGGCCGAAATCAGTTCTTTTCAATTAGACGATATAATTAGTTTTCGTCCTGACGTAGCTGTGTTGCTAAATATTACAGAAGATCATTTAGACCGATACAATTACCAATTCGAAAACTATATCAATTCAAAATTCAATATCATAAAAAATCAAACAATCAGTGATTATTTCATTTACAATTTAGATGATGAAGTAATTACTCAAAAATTGAAGTCATTAAACCCAAATACTAACCCATTACCATTTTCCATGAAACACGAAGTAAAAAAAGGCGGCTACATTAAAGGCGATCAAATGATGTTACGCATTCAAGAAGAAAGAGTAAGCATGAGCATTTACGATTTTGCTCTTAAAGGAAAACACAACAATTACAACACCATGGCAGCAGGTATTGCAGCATCTACAATTGGTATTAGAAAAGAAAAAATTCGTGAAGCTGTAAAAGATTTTCAAAGCTTAGAACATCGAATGGAGTTTGTTGCAACAGTTCGTGGCGTAGAATTTATTAATGACAGTAAAGCAACAAATATTAACAGTACTTGGTTTGCGTTAGAAAGTATGAACAAACCTACTGTACTTATTTTGGGTGGTACAGATAAGGGAAATGACTATACCTTAATGGAAGAATTGGTAAAACAAAAGGTAAAAGCAATTGTGTGTATGGGGTTGGATAATAAAAAAATTATGGAAGCTTTTAAAGATAAAGTACCTGTAATTATTGAAACAGACAATGCTAAAAAGGCAGTAATAACAGCATTTAAATTAAGTACAAAAGGCGATGTGGTTTTGTTAAGTCCAGCTTGTGCAAGTTTCGATTTGTTTAAGAATTATGAAGATAGAGGCAAGCAATTTAAAGAAGCTGTAAAAGAATTGTAAGTTATTAAAAGTAAAAATATTTTATCTCTCTTAAGGGGATAGTGGCATGGCAGACTCAATAAACATAAAAGATATTTCATTTGCTTCTCTAAATAAAGAAGCCATATTGAAACGTACCCATGGCGATAAATATATATGGGGAATTGTATTGTTGTTGGCTTTAATTTCTGTTTTAGTAGTATACAGTGCTACAGGCTCTTTGGCATATAAAATGAATAAAGGGAATAACGAGGTGTACTTGTTTAAACAATTATCATTTACTGTTTTGGGTTTATTGGTAATGTATTTTTTACATCGAATTAATTACACATTGTTTTCTCGAATAGCAACCATTTTGTTTTATGCTGCAATTCCGTTGCTGTTATACACTTGGTTATTTGGTACAAAAATTAATGAAGGTAGTCGCTGGATAAAATTACCCATCATTAATATGACCATTCAATCAAGCGATTTTGCAAAGCTTGCATTGTTTATGTACATCTCAAAAACAATGAGTAAAAAACAAGAAGTAATTAAAAACTTTAAACAAGGGTTTTTGCCTGTTGTAATTCCGGTAGCAATTATTTGTGCATTAATTATGCCAGCCAATTTAAGCAATGCATTGCTTACAGGTGCTACATCATTGTTGTTAATGTTTATTGGAAGAATAAGTTTAAAGCACATTGCATTAACCATTTTGGTAGCACTAATACCAATAGGTTTAATTGTTTCAGTTGCAGTTTTAACCTACGATGGTAAACAAGATATAGAAAAAAGAACAACCACATCAACCGATAAAATAAAATCAGTTGGTCGTGTGGGTACTTGGGTAAAACGTGTACAAGATTTTATTTATGCAAACAATGCCGAAACGCCGTATCAAGTGCAACAAGCAAAAATTGCTATTGCAAAAGGTGGCATTTTAATGGGCAAAGGTCCTGGTAATAGTGAGCAAAGAAATTTTTTACCGCAAGCTTATAACGATTTTATTTATAGCATAATAATAGAAGAGTATGGGCTGCTTGGTGGAGCAATAATTATTTTTATTTATCTGGCATTTTTGTTTCGATGTATAAAAATATTTAGAAAATGTCCGTATGCATTTGGAGCATTTTTAGCATTGGCACTCAGCTTTACATTGGTAATTCAAGCCATTGCAAATATGGCTGTAAATGTAAACATAGTGCCAGTTACAGGGGTTACACTTCCATTGGTAAGTATGGGTGGTAGTTCGTTTTTATTTACTTGTGCAGCCATCGGAATTATTTTAAGTGTTGCAAGAAATGTAGAACAGTTAGAAGGTAAAGAACCGTTGTTAGAACCATTAATAACAGTAAAAGAAAATAAAGAAGTAAGTGTTGTTAAAACAATATAAAGCATTTGCTGTACGAAGTCTCCGACTTCGTATACAATATGTTCTTTCTCGTCTTTGACGGGATAAAATGAAAGTATATTTTGAAAGAAAAAAAAAATACTAATGGAGTCTCTGGTTCTCCTTTTAGGGGAAGTCGAATTATCATAGCAGGTGGTGGTACAGGTGGTCATATTTTTCCTGCAATTGCAATTGCAAATGCACTAAAGCAAATGCAACCCAACATTCAAATTTTGTTTGTTGGTGCAACAGGAAAAATGGAAATGGAAAAAGTGCCACAAGCTGGTTACGAAATAAAAGGGTTAGATATAGCTGGATTTAACAGAAGTTCTTTGATAAAAAATATTGGCTTACCATTTAAGTTGGTAAAAAGTTTTTTTCAAGTAAGTGCAATTTTAAAAGAGTTTAGGCCCAATGCTGTAATTGGTGTAGGTGGCTATTCAACTTTTCCAGTATTAAAATCGGCACAACGAAAAGGCATTCCAACTTTCATACATGAGAGTAACTCTTTTGCAGGAAAAGCAAATATGATGTTGGGAAAAAATGCAACTAAAATTTTTGTTGCAAGTGCTGGGATGGAAAAATTTTTTCCTAGTGAAAAATTATTGGTTACAGGTAATCCTGTAAGAAGAACAATAGCTTATTCAACAGTTTCAAAAAGTGAAGGCATTCGTTTTTTTGGATTGGATGAAAGTAAAAAAACAGTATTGGCTGTTGGAGGAAGTTTGGGAGCAAGAAGCATTAACGAAGCATTGACTTTACACATAAATGAGTTTGAGCAAAACGATTTACAACTCATTTGGCAAACTGGTAAAACAACAGCTACTGAGTATAAAGCAATGGCAACTGGTAAGCAAAATATTTGGTGTAGCGATTTTATTACTCAAATGGAAATGGCTTATGCAGCAGCCGATATGGTAATTAGTAGGGCAGGTGCAATGGCAGTAACAGAATTGTGTGTAGCAGGTAAGCCATCAATTTTTGTTCCTTTTCCGTTGGCAGCAGAAGACCATCAAACCGCTAATGCAAAAACTTTGGTAGATAAGCAAGCTGCAATGCTAATAAAAGATAGTGAGGCAAAAGAAAAGTTAGTATCAATAGTTGTAGAGTTGTCAAAAAACGAAGATCTGCAAAAATGGTTGAGTGCAAATATTGCTTCTTTGGCTATTAAAAATGCCGATGAAATAATAGCTAAAGAAATTCTAAAATTTATAGAATAATATAAATAACGAACAACGAGTAACAAACAACGATAAACGTTTTCATGATTGAATTAAAGAACATAGAGAAAATTTATTTTGTAGGCATTGGTGGCATTGGCATGAGTGCATTGGCAAGATATTTTAAATCTAAAAATGCTGAGGTAAGTGGTTATGATAAAACATCAACTGTATTAACCAAAGCATTGGAAAGTGTTGGCATAGAAATTCATTATGAAGAAAGGGTAGATCTAATTCCTAAAGATGTTCAGGTTGTAGTATATACTCCTGCAATTCCTAAACATCACAAAGAGTTGTTGTACTATCAAGAAAATGGATACACAGTTGTTAAACGAAGCGATGTATTGCAATGGATTACTGAGAGTTCTTTTAATATATGTGTTGGTGGCACTCATGGCAAAACTACTGTAACCAGTATGATTGCTCATATTTTAAGAGATACAAATTATGGGTGTAATGCATTTTTAGGAGGAATAGCTACTAACTACAATACCAATTTTTGGAGTAGCGAAAAAAATGTTGTAGTAGTTGAAGCGGATGAGTATGATAGAAGTTTTTTGAAATTAGTTCCTGACGTAGCTGTTGTTACTGCTACAGATCCAGATCATTTGGATATTTATGGAACTGCTGAAGAAGTAGAAGATGCATTTATACAATTTTCAAGAAAAGTAAAATTGGGTGGATGTTTAATTAGTAAATATGGATTGAGAAGAGAGCAAGATTTACAAGCATCAACACATTTAACATACAGTTTCGAAAATCAACAAGCTAGTGTACATGCAGCAAATATTTGTGTAAGAAATGAAAGTTATTGGTTTGATGTAATTGCAAAAGATTGGATAGTGAAAGATGTGGTGTTGCACATGGGCGGTTTACACAATATTGAAAATATGGTAGCAGCAATTACAGTAGCTAAATATTTAAATATTGATGATGCAAAAATTAAAGCAGCAGTTGAAACTTTTAAAGGGGTGAAGAGAAGGTTTGAATATCATTTAAAAACTGAAGATGTAGTATTGATAGATGATTATGCTCATCATCCAGAAGAGTTGAAAGCATTGATTACAGGGGTTAAAAGCATTTTTACAAATAAAAAAGTAACACTGGTTTTTCAACCACATTTATTTAGTAGAACAAATGATTTGGTAGATGAGTTTGCACAAAGTTTAGACCTAGCCGATGAAGTTATTTTGTTGCCAATTTATCCAGCAAGAGAATTGCCAATGGAAGGAGTAAATAGTGAAATGCTTTTAAATAAGATGGCTTTAACCAATAAGCAAGTGTTGAGTAAAGAAGAATTGTTGAATTGGGTAAAAGAAAATGAAACATCATTAATTGTAATGGCAGGTGCTGGCGATATTGATACTTTGGTAGAGCCTGTAAAAACAATTTTGAGCAATAAATAGTAGTAGCAATTGTGTGGAAGAAAAGAATGATACAAGTTTTATGGATTACTACAGGTGTAGCACTTGTTGTATTGCTTGGTGCAGCAATGAAACAAAAGAACCATAAAGTTTGTAGAGAAGTAAAGATTGAAATTTCTGGTGCAGAGGAACACATGTTTATGGATGAAAAAGACATTCTACACATTGTCAATGCATCTGGAAATGTAGTGGGTAAAGATGTTTCTACCATTAGTTTGCAACAAATGGAAACAGAGTTAGAAATGAATGCTTGGGTTAAAAATGCAGAACTGTTTTTTAACAACCAGCAAGTACTTACTATCAATATTCAAGAGAGGCAACCAATTGCAAGAATATTTACAGTACAAGGAAGTTCTTTTTATTTAGATACAGCTGGAGTGCATTTGCCTTTGAGTGAAAAATTGAGTGCTAGAGTTCCTGTAATAACAAACTTTCCTAGCGATAAAAAAGTATTGGCAAAAGGAGATAGTTTGGTATTGCAACAAGTTATTCAGTTGAGCAAATATATTGTTGCCGATAGTTTTTGGATGGCTCAAATTGCTCAGGTAGACGTAACTCCTAGTGCAAATTTTGAATTGGTTCCTGTAATTGGCAATCATATCATTTCAATTGGAGATGCAACAGCATTGGAAACAAAGCTAAATAGGTTGTTTACTTTTTATAAAGAAGCTTGGTTGCAAAATGGAATGAGTAAATATGAACGATTGGATGTACGATACAACAATCAAATTGTTGCAACTAAAAGAGGAATGGGAGGTATTAAAGCTGATACTGCAAAGGCATTGCAAATTGTAGATGGATTAACAGTGCCTTTAAGCGATTCAACTTTTAATGGAACACAAACAAATAGAATTGAGAATAAAAGAGATACCGTTAAAAAAGTATCGCCAACAAATAGAATTGAAAGTAGAAGAGATTCTGCTAAAAAAGTAAACAACATTAAACCAGTTCAAACAAACAATAACAAACCTATAAATACACCAAAGCCCAGTACGCCAAAGCCAGTAAAACAACCAAATACAAAGCCTAGAGCAATAATGAGTAGCGGTAACTAACAATAAATGAAAACAACATTAATCAAACCCAAAGAAAACAACAAAAACACATATCTATGAATCACAACGAAGCTCCCATTATCGTAGGACTCGATATTGGAACTACCAAAATTGCTGCAATTGCGGGAAGAAAAAACGAGTTTGGCAAGTTAGAAATTCTTGGCTTTGGCAGAGCCAATAGCAATGGTGTTCAACATGGTCAAGTGTTAAACATCGATCAAACTATTAAAGCCATTCAGCAGGCATTGCTAAACTGTTACGAAAGTAATCCAGAGTTAGAAATTACTGAAGTGTATGTTGGCATTGCCGGACATCACATTAAAAGTCTGCAAACTCGTGGCGATATGGTTCGTCAAGATCCAGAGAATGAAATTCAGTCTTCGGAAATTGATACACTTATCGAAAATCAACGCAAAACTTTTATTCCGGCTGGCGATCAAATTATCGATGTAATTCCACAAGATTTTCATGTAGATAATATTCAAAACATTAAAGATCCAGTTGGTTACAATGGGGTTAAAGTAGGTGCCAACTTTCATATTATTACTGGCGATAGAAATGCCATTCGCAACATCAACAGAGCTGTTGAAAGAAGCGATTTGAAAACTAAAGATTTAGTATTACAACCATTGGCAAGTGCTAGTGCTGTAATGAGTGATATTGATTTAGAAGCTGGCGTTGCCATTTTAGATATTGGTGGAGGAACCAGTGATTTAGCGGTATTTTATGATGGCATTTTAAAGCACACTGCTGTAATACCTTTTGGTGGAGAAAACATTACCAACGATATACGTTTAGGCTTAGGTGTTTTAAAGCAACAAGCTGAAGCTATGAAAGTACAGTTTGGTAGTGCTCTTGCCGATGAAGCAAAAGCCAATGCATTTATTACCATTCCAGGATTAAAAGGGATGCAGGCAAAAGAAATTAGTGTTAAAAATTTAGCACAAATTATTCAAGCCCGTATGAGTGAAATCCTTGATTTTGTTTCTTATCATTTAAAACAAGTGGGTTTAGATAGTAGAGCATTGAATGGTGGAATCATCTTGACGGGAGGCGGTTCTCAACTTAAACATTTAATTCAACTTACAGAATATACAACTGGTTTAAATGCACGTATTGGTTTACCTAACGAACATTTAGCTGCCAATCATATAGACGAGCTAAAAAAACCAATGTATGCAACTTGCTTAGGTTTAATATTAAAAGGATACAGCGATTACGAACATGAGTATAAAGAGTTTGAAAAGAAATATCGCAAAATTGAAATTCCTAAAAAATTAAAAACTGAGGTTGAAGAACCAATTGTTGCCAAACCTGTAGCAGAAGAACCAACAACTGTTGATGTTACAGAAAGAAAACAAAAACTAAGATTCTGGGATAAATTCAAAGACAACTTAATTGATTTATTTAAAGAAGAAGAAGATAAAATAATAAGATAAAAGGAGAAGGTGTGGTAAAAGGTTGAAGATATAAATACCTTAAGCCCTTTACCACATACCTTACAATTGTAACTAACTAACCCATTAAAATTAAGATTATGATTCACTTCGATTTGCCTAAACAAAAATCTTCTATCATTAAGGTAGTAGGAGTTGGCGGAGGCGGTAGTAATGCAGTAAACTTTATGTTTTCTCAAGATGTAGAAGGCGTAGATTTTATTATTTGTAATACCGATGCTAAAGCAATTGAGCAAAGTAAAGTACCCAATAAAATACAACTTGGTCCACACCTTACACAAG
>ERZ724504.911-NODE-911-length-16612-cov-6.841880_pt1 | contig 16612 bp, 17 predicted proteins | sample MGYA00376037_ERZ724504 | MGnify/ENA primary metagenome ERZ724504 (study PRJEB28724, sample SAMN07190888) | wastewater metagenome | isolation source: influent of sewage treatment plant in Hong Hong | place: USA: Christiansburg, Virginia | collected 2016-03-01 ... | reverse complement strand
ATGTGGGCGTGGCGCTGAACGTGGACATGCTCGTCACCGAAGGCGACGGCATCAGCGACAGCCGCATGGAAACCGGCGACGCCAAAAACTGGGCACAGCAGGTCAGCGCGCGGCGCGAAGAACTCACGCTCAAGGCGCTGTTCAACGAAGAGCTGGGCGTGGTGCTGCAAGTGCGCACCGAACAGCGCAACGCCGTCATGCAAACACTGCGCGAGCACGGCTTGTCCAAGTTCAGCCACTTTGTCGGCAAAACCCGCCCGCAAAGCTCCAGCATGGATGCGGGCAAGGGCCAGCTCTCCATCTGGCGCGATGCCAAGCAAGTGTTCAGCGCCGAGCTGGCTGACCTGCACCAGGTCTGGGACAGCGTGAGCTGGAAGATTTGCCAGCAGCGCGACAACCCCGCCTGCGCCGATGCCGAACACGCCGCCGCCGGTGCCCCGCAAGACCCCGGCATGCACGTTCACCTGACGTTTGATCCGGCAGACAACGTGGCCGCGCCCTTCCTGAACCTGGCGCGCCCCAAAGTGGCGGTGCTGCGCGAGCAGGGCGTGAACTCGCACGTCGAAATGGCCTACGCCTTCACCGAAGCCGGTTTTGAGGCCTACGACGTCCACATGACCGACCTGCAAACGGGCCGCGTCCAACTGCAAGACTTCCAGGGCGTGGTGGCCTGCGGCGGCTTCAGCTACGGCGACACGCTGGGCGCGGGCATTGGCTGGGCGCGCTCCATCACCTTCAACCCGGTGCTGGCGGCGCAGTTCCAGGGCTTTTTTGCCCGCCAGGACACCTTTGGCCTGGGCGTGTGCAACGGCTGCCAGATGTTTGCCGAGCTGGCCGACATCATCCCCGGCGCGCAAGACTGGCCGCGCTTCACCACCAACCAGAGCGAGCGCTTCGAGGCCCGCCTGTCGCTGGTGGAAGTGCTGGAGTCCCCCAGCCTGTTCCTGCAAGGCATGGCGGGCAGCCGCCTGCCGATTGCCGTGGCGCACGGCGAGGGCTACGCCAACTTCAAACACCGGGGCAACGCGGCGCAGGTGATTGGCGCCATGCGCTTTGTCGATAACACCGGCGCGGCCACCGAGCAGTACCCGTTCAACCCCAACGGCAGCACGGGTGGCCTCACCGCCGTGACCACTGCTGACGGCCGCTTCACCGCCATGATGCCGCACCCCGAGCGGGTGTTCCGCAACATCCAGATGAGCTGGACAGACGTGGGTGCCAGCGGTGGCCAGGCCGCCCTCAGCCCCTGGATGCACCTCTGGCGCAACGCGCGCAAGTGGGTCGGTTGATCAGGATTTGCTCCTGAAATAAGAGCTGCTGGCGCTTACTGTGCAAGGGCTGGCAGCCTTTTTTGTTCGAAAGTTAAGCGGCTTTTTTGCGTCACAAAGTCATCTGGATGCGCTGAAATGAGCGAACAACCCGCCTCCCTCACGCCCCCGCCCCAGGGCTACGCCTCGCTGCTTGCCGACATCAAGCTGCGCGTGCGCCAAGCCCAGGTGCGGGCCATGCTGTCGGTCAACGCGGAGCTGATTCGCCTGTATTGGGGCATTGGCCAGACCATTCATGAGCGTCAGCAGCAAGAAGGCTGGGGCGCGGGCGTGATTCCCCGGCTGGCGCGGGATTTGCACAATGAGTTGCCCGAGGAGAAGGGGTTTTCCGAGCGCAACATCAAGCGGATGCTGGCGTTTTACCGGGAGTACGCCCAATTGGAGTGGGGGCCACAGCCTGTGGCACAAATTCCGCCCATACCAAAAGTGCCACAGGCTGTGGCACTTTTTACGGTCGAACTGATTTTGGCCCTGCCTTGGGGGCACCACGCGGAGCTGATGGCCAAGGTCAAAGACCACGCCACACGCCGCTGGTACATGCAGGCGGCGCTGGAGCATGGCTGGAGCCGCAATGTTTTGCTAATGCAGATCGAAACGGCTGCCCACCAACGCCATGGGCGCGCGGCCAGCAACTTTGCGCTGCGCCTGCCCAAGCCCGAATCCGATCTGGTGCAGCAGACGCTCAAAGACCCGTACTTGTTTGATTTTTTGACGCTCTCTGACCCGTTTCACGAACGCGAACTGGAAACTGGGCTGATGGCGCACCTGGAAAAATTTTTGCTCGAATTGGGGCAGGGTTTTGCCTTTGTCGGGCGCCAATACCACTTGGATATTGGTGACCAGGATTTCTACATCGACCTGCTGTTCTATCACCTGAAGCTGCGCTGCTACGTGGTGATTGAGCTCAAGCGAGGCGACTTTAAGCCCGAGTACGCAGGCAAGATGAGTTTTTATTGCAGCGTGGTTGATGACCTGCTGCGCCACCCCAGTGACCAGCCGACCGTGGGCCTGATTCTGTGCCAGCAGCCCAACCGTGTGCTGGCCGAGTACGCTTTGCGCGGTGTCGAAAAGCCGATTGGCGTTTCCAGCTACGAGCTGACACGCGCCTTGCCGCAGGATTTGCAAACCAGCCTGCCCAGCATTGAGCAAATCGAGAGTGAACTGGGTGGACTTGAGCCATGAGTTGCGTGGCGCACCATGGACAGACCACCGGGATCACTTTGTTCCATTCCCGAAATTAGCTATCAAAAAAATAGCTTCTTGCGCTTGCTGTATAAGCGCCAGAAGCTATTTTTGTTTGTTTTTTTGCAAGGAGCCACCCTATGGCCGGAGCCAGTTTGCTGACCCTGTTGGATGACATTGCCGCCATCCTCGACGATGTGGCCTTGATGACCAAAGTGGCCGCCAAGAAAAGCGTGGCCATGGCCGACGATGTGTCGGTGATGACCAAGGTGGCGGCGCAAAAAACCGCTGGCGTGCTGGGTGACGATTTGGCACTCAACGCCCAGCAGGTGGCCGGTGTGCGCGCCGAGCGTGAAATCCCGGTGGTCTGGGCGGTGGCCAAGGGCTCGTTCATCAACAAGCTGATTTTGGTGCCGCTGGCGCTGCTCATCAGCGCCTTTGCGCCCTGGGCGGTAACGCCCCTCTTGATGGTGGGCGGTGCCTTTTTGTGCTTTGAAGGCTGCGAAAAACTGGCGCACCAATTTCTGCACAGCCCCCACGAGGCCGAGGCCCAGCACGAAAGCCACGTCCTGGCCAACGCCAACCCGGCGCTGGATTTGGTGGCTTTCGAGAAAGACAAGATCAAAGGCGCGGTGCGCACCGATTTCATCTTGTCGGCAGAAATCATTGCCATCACCTTGGGCACGGTGGCTACGGCGGCGTTTGCCCAGCAGGTGGCGGTGCTGTCGGGCATTGCCATCATCATGACCGTGGGCGTCTATGGGCTGGTGGCGGGCATCGTCAAGCTCGATGACCTGGGCCTGTGGCTCAGTGGCAAGGCCAGCGCAGCGGCGCAGGGCCTGGGGCGTGCCATTGTGGCTGCGGCGCCCTGGTTGATGAAGGGGTTGTCGGTGGCGGGCACGGCGGCCATGTTCCTGGTGGGCGGGGGCATTCTGGTACACGGGGTGCCGCTGTTGCACCACGCGGTAGAGGCCGCTGGCGGGGCCGCAGGCGCCTGGCCGGTGGGTGCGCTGTGGCAGGTGCTGGTGCCCAACCTGCTCAATGCGCTGGTGGGCTTGGTGGCCGGCGCGCTGGTGCTGGCCGTGGTCACGCTGGGCCAGCGGTTGCGCCGCTGAACGGGGCTACCCAAGGGCAGACCAGGGGGCGCTGGGATCGCCGTTGGCGGGATTTGGCGCGGTTTGGTGCAGTGGGCGGGCAGGTTTTGCGCGCCAGCCCTGTGCAGCTATGGCCTAATAGCGGGCTTTTCTTTTTCTTTTCACTTTTAGCGGAGGCCTCCCATGGGCAACAAAATCGTCACCGAAGCAGATCGCAAGCGCACCCCCCGTCCCCAGACGCCCAACGGCGTGACCCTGGGCACCCCTGGCCGTGGCCAGCGCGTGAGCCTGGAGCGCGGCGTGGCTACACGCAGCAAGAAGAACCCTGGCAAGCGCTCCAAGAAGGGCGGCTGATCGCCGCTGGCAGGGGCGCCTGGCGCCCCTTGCACACTACAAGCCCTCTTTGCAGAGGGCTTTTTTTTGGGAGAACGTACGGTGGACGACAAGGTTTTGCTGCTGCTCAACACCAGCGTGGGTCACAGCCCGGCGCTGCTGTGGGGCGCGCGGTGGGTGTCGCAGGAGCTGTCGTGGCTGCTCTGGGGGGCGCTGGCGCTGTCTGGCGTGGCGGCCCCGGGGCGCTGGCGCCGGGTGGCTTGGCGGGCGCTGGCCAGCATGGCACTGGCCTGGGCATTGGCCAGTGCGATCAAGGCGCTGTGGCCGGTGCCGCGCCCGTTTGCGCTGGGCTTGGGCACGGCCTGGGTGGAGCAGGCGGCCAACGCCTCGTTCCCCAGCGTGCACACCAGTCTGGCGTTTGCCGTGGCGCTGAGCGTGTGGCGCAGTGGGCCGCGTTCTGGCGTGGCGCTGGTGTTGTTGGGGTGCGCGCTGCTGGTGGCGTGGAGCCGCATCGCCCTGGGGCTGCATTTTCCGCGCGATGTGCTGGCGGGGGCACTGCTGGGCGCAGCGTGCGCTTGGGCCTGCGCCGGTCGGTGGCCCGCACCGCCAGCAGATGGCGCTACAGCGGGCACCGAACACTCCACACCGCGCGGGTGATGGCGGCAGTCAGCTGTTTTCTTGCAGGATGCCCCGGCTTTTGAGGCGGTAAAGCATTTGCGGACGGGTGATTCCCAGTAGCCTGGCGGCGGCTGCGACATTCCCACGGGCTGAATCGATGGCGCGCCGCAGCAGCATGGTTTCGATCTCGTCGAGTGATACGTTGTCTGCCGATGGATCGTTTTCGCCCAGCAGCAGGCCGTTGACGCGCCGGGTGACACGATCGATGTCGCTGTGTTCTGTCTGCACCGGCGAGGGCGAAGCCGGGCTGACCGACACCAGCTTGCCTTCGCCGTTGATGGCATACCGCTGGTCGCTGAACTGCTCGCCACAGGAAAACAGCTGGGGGGCGTCAATGGCCTCGCCGTCGCTGGCCAGAATCACGCCACGCTCGATGATGTTTTCCAGCTCACGCACGTTGCCGGGCCAGTCGTAGGACAGCATGGCATCGACCGCACGCTGGGTGAAGCCGGTCAGATGGCGCTCGTGGCGCAGGTTGAACCGGGCCAGAAAGTGGGCCATCAGCAGCGGGATGTCTTCGCGCCGCTCGCGCAGCGGCGGGATGCGAATCGGAAACACGTTCAGCCGGAAGAACAGGTCTTCGCGGAAGTTGCCCGCCTTGACTTCTTCGCGCAGATCGACGTTGGTGGCCGCAATCACGCGCACATTGATCTTGCGGGTGGAGGAGTCGCCCACGCGCTCCACTTCGCCCTCTTGCAATACCCGCAGCAGCTTGCTTTGCGCGCCAAAACTCAGGGTGCCGATTTCATCCAGAAACAGGGTGCCGCCATCGGCGCGCTCAAAGCGGCCCTGGCGGCTTTGGCTGGCACCAGTAAACGCACCGCGTTCGACGCCGAACAGCTCGGATTCGATCAGGTTCTCAGGGATGGCCGCGCAACTCAGGGCGATAAAAGGTTTGGCGTGGCGTGAACTCCAGCGATGCAGCATGCGGGCAAACACTTCTTTGCCCACGCCGCTTTCCCCCAGCAGCAGCGCCGTGGCCTGGGTGGGGGCCACTTTCTTGATCAGATGCAGCACGGCGTTAAAGCCTGGCGAAATACCCACCGGGTGGTCCAGATCGCCCGTGGCCGTGACCGGGCGGGCCGTGACGCTGGGCTGGCGTGCCAGTGGCATCGGGCGGCTGGTGACCGTCTCGGGCATCAGAAAGCGCATGTCTTTTCTGGACTCTTCATCCCAGTCTTCCACCAGCTTGCCGACGATGCGGCAGGTCATGTGGCCCATGGACAGGCATTCGACTTCACGGTAGAGCACGGGCCTGCCCATGAATTCGGTGGAATAACCCGAGGCGTAGCCCGTTTGCATCCAGCAGGCGGGATCGGTATCGACCACGAAGTGCCGCATGTGTTCTTCGTCCTCGACCGAACTGGTCCAGAGAAACTCGCCGTAGTGGATGCCGCGCTCGATGTCGATGGTGAGCCGGATCACTTCAGAGCGGCCTATGCCGCCGAGGCAATGCATTTGCGGGCCGACGGCAAACATGTCGTTGAGTGAGGCCTTGATGCGCACCTTGCGTGCCAGTTGCGCATCGCAGACGCCAGCGCAGTAGCCCATGCGCATCATGAAGCCGCGCGCGGCGTCTGTGCCCACATGCTCTATCAGCTCCTTGCGCAACGCACCCAGTGCTTTGGCATGCACCAGCAGCATGCGCTGGTCATCCAGCCAGATCCTGCCGTCGCTGGTGGAAAAGTGCAGGCGCCCCATCAGATCGACCAGATTGGGGAAGCGCACCTTGTCGATCTCGGCATTGCTGGCGTTGAAGACCGTGCGGTTGCCATGCGGCAGTGGCGGGGCTGGCGCAATGCTGGGGGCTACGCGCGATTCGGTCGATCGCGTGTTCTTGGCGGGTGTGGCTTTCGAGTTCAAGGCAGCGCTTCAGTGAAAAGAAAATATTGGGTCTTCATGGTTGTCTCTATTGAGGCTGCATTTTGGTGGCTTGTCTGTCGGGGTGCAAGCCATGCCATTTTTCCTGGGTGCTGGGGCGGATAAGCACCATTATTTTGACAGGCTGCCTGGATTCAGGCTGTGCATGGGCTGTGCTATTGGTGGCTGAATCAAAAGATACATATTACACCGCAGCCCTCTGGATGATGTGATTCATTTGGTTCATTGGGTTCTTTGCTTTTCTAGGTGTAAACCCTGGGTTGATTTTTGTTTTATCTCTATATGCCTGTGGATTACTTTGTTTTTCTAGTGGTAATCCCTAGGTTTTGAGGCCGTTTTGGGCCTTTTTCAGAGGGAGAGTGCCTGTGGCTGCGCAGGCCGTCAAAGCTGGCACGTCGATTGCAATGAATGCATTGCTTAGATCGACATGGTTGGAATGTGGTGGAGAGCTTGCTAAGCGCTGATGGCTGATTTTGGTTTGATCATGTGAAATTTAAAAAGGCAAGGAGACATGATGAATTCAGTTTTGAAGAAGGTGCGTATTTCGCCAGGTTGTCCGATTCGTTACCGATTGCCCCGCAGTATTGAAGTGGGGTTGCATGAATTTGCCGCCGGCGTGGCTGTATCTAAAAAGATATCGAATCATTTTTAAAAAAGAGAGCAGGAGATCAGAGTGAAAAATAATCAAGACAACTTGGCCAAGATGAACCAGTTGGAATCCATGCTTGAAGATGATCCCGTCAAGCACGTCTATCGGCTCGACCGTGCAGCCTTTACCGACGAAGAGCTGTTCGAGATGGAGATGAAGTACATCTTCGAAGGCAACTGGGTTTTTCTGGGCCATGAAAGCCAGCTGCCCAACATCAACGACTACCTCACGGTGTACATCGGTCGCCAGCAGGTGGTGATCACGCGCAGCAAAGACGGCAAGCTCAACGCCTTTGCCAACACATGTACCCACCGTGGTGCCACGCTGGCACGCCACAAAAAGGGCAACAAGTCCAGTTTCACTTGCCCGTTCCACGGCTGGACGTTCAACAACGCGGGCAAGCTGCTCAAGGTCAAAGACCAGAGCGCCGATGCCGGTTACCCGCCCAGCTTCAACCATGAAGGCAGCCACGACTTGGTGCGCATCGGTGCCTTTGACAGCTACCGTGGCTTCCTGTTCGGCAGCATCAACGCCGACGTGCTGCCCCTGGCCGAGCACCTGGGCGAAGCCGCCAAGATCATCGACATGATCGTGGACCAGTCGCCCGAAGGCATCGAAGTGCTGCGCGGCACGTCCACCTACACCTTCGATGCCAACTGGAAGCTGCAAGCTGAAAACGGCGCTGATGGCTACCACGTGACCGCCGTCCACTGGAACTACGCCGCCACCACGGGCCGCCGTGGTGCCGATGGCAAGGTGGACACCATCAAGGCCATGAGCGCTGGCAAATGGGCGCAGCAAGGCGGTGGCTCTTATTCCTTCAAGCATGGCCACATCCTGCTGTGGACCAACTGGGCCAACCCGGAAGACCGTCCGCTGTGGGCCAAGCGCGCCGAGTGGGTAGAAAAGTTTGGCGAAGACCGTGCCGACTGGATGCTGCGCAAGTCGCGCAACCTGTGCCTGTACCCCAACGTGTACCTGATGGACCAGTTCAGCTCGCAGATCCGCACCATCCGCCCGATCTCGGTCAACCAGAGCGAAGCCACCATTTACTGCATCGCGCCCAAGGGCGAACCCGCCGAGGCACGTGCCCGCCGCCTGCGCCAGTACGAAGACTTCTTCAACGCCACCGGCATGGCCACGCCCGACGACCTGGAGGAGTTCCGTGCCTGCCAGACCGGCTTTGAGGCCAGCATCGTCAAGTGGAACGACATGAGCCGTGGTGCCACGCACTGGGTCAGGGGGCCGGACGCCACCGCCGACCTGATCGGCCTCAAGCCCGAGCTGAGCTGCGTCAAGACCGAAGACGAGGGCTTGTACATCGGCCAGCACGAGTACTGGCTTGAAACCATGAAAAAAGCGTGCGCCGCAGAACAAAAGCAAGGAGAAAAATAATGTTGTCCTACGAATCCATTCAAGCCTTTTTGTACCAGGAAGCGCGCGCCCTTGACGATCGCCGCTGGGATGACTGGCTGGCGTTTTACGCACCGGATGTCAACTTCCACATGCCTGCCTGGGACGACGACGGCGGACTCACCACAGACCCGCAAAAAGAGGTTTCGCTGATCTATTACCCCAGCCGTGCCGGTCTGGAAGACCGCATCTTCCGCATCGAAACCGAGCGTGCTGCCTCTGCCATTCCAGACACTCGCACCGGCCACGCGCTGAGCAACATCGAAGTGCTCAAGCAGGACGAAAACAGCATTGAAGTGCGCTTCAACTGGACCACCCACGCCTATCGCTACAACATTGTCGATACGTACTTTGGCTACTCCATCTACACCATCAACACCTCGGGCGATACGCCGCTGATCCAGCGCAAGTACGTGGTGCTGAAGAACGATCGCATCCACCACTGGCTCGACGTCTATCACATCTGATAGCGAATTGCCACTTCTCAGAGGAAACGATTCCATGTCTTACAACATTGCGCTTCAGTTCGAGGACGGTGTCTCGCGCATCATTTCTTGTGATGCCGATGAACTGGTTTGCGATGCCGCTTACCGGGCCAAGATCAACATCCCGCTCGATTGCCGGGATGGTGCTTGCGGTACCTGCAAGTGCCATTGCGAAAGTGGCAGTTTCACCATGGGCGTCTATATCGAAGACGCCATGACCGACGAAGAGGCCGATCAAGGCTATGTGCTCACCTGCCAGATGAAGCCCACCTCCGATTGCGTCATCAAGGTGCCGGCTTCGTCGGCGGCTTGCAAGACGGAAGTCGGCACGCACGGCAGCCATTTGCAGAGCATCAACCGCGACTCCGCCACCACGGTGTCGTTCACGGTGAAGTCCGAGCGGCCGGTGGCCTTTTTGCCAGGGCAGTACGTCAATCTGCTGGTGCCTGGCAGCAAGGACACGCGCTCGTACTCTTTCAGCTCGGCGCCCAACCGGCTGGAGCAATCCTTTCTGATCCGCGATGTGCCCGACGGCATGATGAGCACCTTCATGCGCCACAAGGCGCAGGTGGGTGACTTCATGATGTTCACCGGGCCGTATGGCAGCTTTTACCTGCGCCCGGTGCAGCGGCCCGTGCTGATGCTGGCCGGTGGCACGGGTTTGGCACCGTTTTTGTCCATGCTGCTGTGGCTCAAGGACAACCCGCCAGCGCACCCCATCCGCCTGGCCTACGGCGTCAATACCAACGACGACCTGGTCGAGCTGGAGCAGCTCAATGCGCTCAAGGCGGCCCTGCCTGACTTTGATTACTTCACCACGGTGGTCGATGCCGCCAGTGGTCACCCCAAACAGGGCTACGTGACCAGCCACCTGTCGGCCCACGACCTGCATGACGGCAACGTCGATGTCTATGTGTGCGGCCCACCGCCCATGGTTGAAGGCGTGCGCAAGTGGATGGCGGGCGTGGGCGTACAGCCCCAGAACTTCCTGTTCGAAAAATTTTCTTCCACCAACGAGACGGGGGCCGCATGAGCCACGCACACCGATTTACTGGCAAGGTGGTGATTGTCACGGGCGCGGCCCAGGGCATTGGCCAGGGCGTGGCGCTGCGTGTAGCCGCCGAAGGGGGCAGCGTGCTGGCCGTGGACCGCTCTGACCTGGTCAAGGACACCGTGGCCGAGATCACTGCGGCTGGCGGCAAGGCGGCTGCCTTTGAGGCCGATCTGGAAACCTTTGCCGGTGCCCAGGCCATGGTGGCCGAGTGCCTGAAGCTGTACAAGCGCGTCGATGTGCTGATCAACAACGTGGGCGGCACCATCTGGGCCAAGCCTTTCGAGCACTATGAGGAAGCGCAGATCGAGGCCGAGGTTCGGCGCTCCCTGTTCCCGACCCTGTGGTGCTGCCGCGCCGTGCTGCCGGCCATGCTCAAGAAAAAGAAGGGCGTGATCGTCAACGTTTCGTCGATTGCCACGCGCGGGGTCAACCGGGTGCCCTATGCGGCGGCCAAGGGCGGTGTCAACGCCCTGACGGCATCGCTGGCCATGGAGCACACGCAAAACGGCATCCGCATCAACGCCACCGCCCCCGGTGGCACCGAGGCGCCGCCCCGCAAGATTCCGCGCAATGCCGCCAAGCAAACCCGGCAGGAAAAAGTCTGGTACCAGGCCATCGTGGACCAGACCAAAGCCTCCAGCCTGATGCACCGCTACGGCACGCTGGACGAGCAGATTGCGCCGATTTTGTTCTTTGCCTCGGATGAGTCGTCCTACATCACCGGCACGGTGCTGCCGGTGGGCGGCGGCGATCTGGGCTGATGCACTGGGCGCCGACCATGTTTTTCGACACCCATCCCAAAGTCAGCGTGGAGATTGCCCAGTCGGGCGAGATCTATGCCTGCGCCACCAATGAGAACCTGCTCAAGGGCATGCTCAAGCTGGGCCGCAAGGGCATACCAGCGGGCTGCGTCAGCGGTGGCTGTGGTGTTTGCAAGGTGCGCATCGTGTCGGGGCAAGTGCAATCGTGCGGGCCGATCAGCCGGGCGCATGTCTCTATCGAAGAAGAGGCACAAGGCATCACCCTGGCCTGTCGCGTGACCCCGATCACGGCAGTCCGGCTGGAGGTGGCAGGCAGGCTGCTCAAGCCTTTTTCCAGGAAGCCCGCCCCAGCGGCGGATTCCACACCAATCTGACAATTGACATACCAACAGGAGATAGCAATGGGCGTTATGCGAATTGGCCACGTCAGCATCAAAGTGATGGACATGGCGGCTGCCGTCAAGCACTACGAAGAAGTGCTTGGCATGAAAACCACCCTGCAAGACGAGCACGGCAACGTGTACCTCAAGTGCTGGGACGAGTGGGACAAGTACTCCCTGGTTCTGACCCCCTCAGACCGCGCGGGCATCAACCACGTGGCCTACAAGGTGCGCCGCGAAGCCGATCTGGATGCGCTGCAACAGCGCATTGAAGCGTATGGCATTGCCACCGAGATGCTGGCCGAAGGCACCATGCCCGCCACGGGCCGTGTGCTCAAGTTCAACCTGCCCAGCACGCACGAAATGCGCCTGTACGCCACCAAGGAGTACGTGGGCACCGATGTGGGCACCACCAACCCTGACCCGTGGCCCGATGACCTCAAAGGCGCTGGCGCCCACTGGCTGGACCACCTGCTGCTGATGTGCGAGCTCAACCCCGCTGAAGGCATCAACCGCGTGGCCGAGAACACCAAGTTCATGTCGGAAGTGCTGGACTTCGGTTTGTCCGAGCAGGTGCTGGTGGGGCCTGAGGGCAACATCCAGGCCGCGACCTGGATGTTCCGCACCACCACGCCGCACGACATCGCGTTTGTGGGCGGCCCGACCAACGGTTTGCACCACATCTCGTTCTTTCTCGACTCGTGGCACGACGTGCTCAAGGCTGCCGACGTCATGGCCAAGAAGAAGGTCAAGATCGACGTGGCCCCCACACGCCACGGCATCACGCGCGGCGAAACCATCTACTTCTTTGACCCCAGCGGCAACCGCAACGAAACCTTTGCCGGCCTGGGCTACCTGGCGCAGCCCGACCGCCCCGTGACCACCTGGACGGAAGATAAGCTTGGCTCCGGAATTTTCTATCACACCGGCGAACTGGTGTCCTCTTTCACTGAGGTGTACACCTGATCGTCGGCCACCTTCACACCCAACGACACGAACTTATGGACAACTTTCCTAGCTCTTCCGGTACCCGCAGCGTAGGCCAGCGGTTGATTGATGTGCTGGCCGCCAGCGATGCGGTGCGCGCCAGCGTGGCCTATGCGCAAGCGCTGGGCGTGGCCGTCAACGTGGCGGTGGTGGATGTCAGCGGTGTGCAGGTGGCGTTTTTGCGCATGCCGGGTGCGCCGCTGCACTCCATCGACATCGCCATCGACAAGGCCTATACCGCAGCCAGCTTTGGGCTGGCCACATCGCAGTGGCACAAAGTCCTGCAAGAACATTCGCCAGCCGTGCGCGAGGGCCTCGTGCTGCGCCCGCGCTTTGTCGCCTTTGGCGGTGGACTGCCGATTCTGGAGAACGGCTTGCGCATCGGTGGCATCGGGGTTTCCGGTGGCTCCGAGCAGGAAGATGAAGCCATCGCCCAGGCCGGGCTCAAGGCCATTGGCCTGGCTTAACCCCTTCAACTGCATCACTTTGATCACACCATGAAACAGATCCTGAACTTCATCAACGGCGAGTACGTCGGCAATGCCAGTGGCAAGACCTACGAAAAGCGCAACCCGGTCGATAACTCGCTGATCGGCATGGTGCATGAGGCGGGCCAGCCCGAGGTCGATGCCGCCGTGGCCGCTGCCCGTGCGGCGCTGCACGGCCCCTGGGGCAAGCTCTCGGTGGTCGAGCGCTGCGCCATGCTCGATGGTCTGGTGGCCGAGATCAACCACCGTTTTGATGACTTCTTGCAGGCCGAAATTGCCGACACCGGCAAGCCCGCCCACCTGGCCTCGCACATCGACATTCCGCGCGGTGCAGCCAACTTCAAGATTTTTACCGACACCATCAAGAACGTCTCTACCGAGTCTTTCGAGATGCGCACTCCCGATGGCAAAACCGCCCGCAGCTACGGTGTGCGCACGCCGCGCGGCGTGATCGCCATCATCTGCCCCTGGAACCTGCCACTCTTGCTGATGACCTGGAAGGCTGGCCCCGCGCTGGCCTGCGGCAACACCGTGGTGGTCAAGCCCTCGGAGGCCACGCCCAGCACCGCCACGCTCTTGGGCGAGGTGATGAACAAGGTGGGCGTGCCCCCCGGCGTGTACAACGTGGTCAACGGCTTTGGTACCAACTCGGCAGGCTCCTTCCTCACGGCGCACCCCGGTGTGAACGGCATCACCTTCACGGGCGAAACCAAAACCGGCACCGCCATCATGAAGGCTGCTGCCGACGGCATCCGCCCGGTGTCGCTGGAGCTGGGTGGCAAGAACGCTGCCGTGGTGTTTGCCGACTGCGACTTCGACAACGCCGTCAACACCGTGACCCGTTCGGTGTTTGAAAACTGCGGCCAGGTCTGCCTGGGCACCGAGCGCGTGTACGTGGAGCGCCCCATCTTCGACAAGTTTGTGGCCGCCCTCAAGGTCAAGGCCGAAACCATGAAGCCTGGCCGCCCCTTTGACCCCGACACCAAGATCGGCCCGCTGGTCAGCAAGGTTCACCAGAAGAAGGTGCTGTCGTACTACGCCAAAGCCAAGGAAGAGGGCGCCACCGTCGTCTTTGGCGGCGGCGTGCCCGACATGCCCGACGACCTGAAAGACGGCTGCTGGGTGCAGCCCACCATTTGGACGGGCCTGCCCGAAACGGCCAGCGTGGTGCGCGAAGAAATCTTTGGCCCCTGCTGCCACATCCAGCCCTTCGACACCGAAGAAGAAGCCGTGTGCATGGCCAACGACACCCAGTACGGCCTGGCCACCTCCATCTACACGCAAGACATCGGCCGCGCCAGCCGCCTGGCCACGCAGATCGAAGTGGGCCTGTGCTGGATCAACAGCTGGTTCCTGCGCGACCTGCGCACGCCGTTTGGTGGCTCCAAGCAGTCGGGCATTGGCCGCGAGGGCGGTGTGCATTCGCTGGAGTTCTATACCGAGCTGCGCAACGTGATGATCAAGTACTGATCGCCCGGTGTGCCCACAGCGGCAGGGCCGTGCAGCCACGGCTGTGACCTGCTGTTGTTGAATTGCTCACTTTTTGATAGCTTCTAGCGCTTGGTGCGCAAGCGCTAGAGGCTGAAAACACCATTATTTCTTTACCCACCTACCGGATGGAACCGCAATGGATGCAAAACTGATTGAAACCCTGGGCGACGAGCTGTACCAGGCCATGACGACCCAGACCGTGGTCGATCCGCTCACCAGCCGCTACCCCGACATCACCATCGAAAACGCCTACCACGTGCAGCAGCGCATGGTGGCGCGCCGCGTGCAGGCGGGTGAGCGCGTGGTGGGCAAGAAAATCGGCGTCACTTCGGCGGCAGTCATGAACATGCTGGGCGTGTACCAACCCGATTTTGGTTATCTGCTGGACGGCATGATCTACAACGAGGGCGACGCCATCGACACCTCCACGCTGATCCAGCCCAAGGCCGAGGGCGAAATCGCCTTCATCCTGAAAAAAGACCTGATGGGCCCCGGCATCAGCAATGCCGACGTGCTGGCCGCCACCGAGTGCGTGATGCCGTGCTTCGAGATCGTCGATTCGCGCATCCGCGACTGGAAGATCAAGATCCAGGACACCGTGGCCGACAACGCCTCCTGCGGCGTGTTTGTGCTGGGCGACCGCGCGGTGGACCCCCGCCGCATCGACCTGTCCACCTGCGGCATGGTGCTGGAGAAAAACGGCGAAATCATCGGCACCGGCGCGGGCGCTGCCGCGCTGGGCTCGCCCGTGAACGCGGTGACTTGGCTGGTCAACACGCTGGGCCGCCTGGGCATTGGCATGAAGGCGGGCGAAGTGATCCTGTCGGGCGCCCTGGCGGCCATGTCGCCAGCCAAGGCGGGCGACAACTTCCGCGTCTCCATCGGCGGGCTGGGCAACTGCTCGGTGCGTTTCTCCTGAGCGTGTAGGTAGCCAGACCATGGCCACAGCCGTTCACCCCTCTGCCAGCGCCGTCACCGTGCTGGTGTCGCGCCGCGTCAAGCCCGGGCACGAGGCCGAGTTTATGCAAGCCGCCGATGCCATGACCGCAGCGGCCAGCCGGTTTGCGGGCTATCTGGGTGGACACCTGGTGCGCCCCGAGGCCGATGCCGACGAGCAAGAGCACAACCTGTTCCACACGGTGTTTGCCTTTGACAACCCCGCGCACCTGCAAGCCTGGCAAACCTCGCCCGAGCGCATGCGGTGCCTGGAGGCGATGGCCGCACACACCTTCAGCAGCAGCAAACTGCGCGAGGTCAGCGGTCTGGGGCATTGGTTTGCGACTGCGGGGGCTCCGGCACACCAGCCGCCGCCGCGCTGGAAGGTGGCGGTGGTGACCTGGTTGGGCATTTGCCCCACGGTATTCATGTTGTTTCTGGTGGTGGCCCCGTGGCTGGAGCGCTGGCCGCTGCTGCCGCGCGTGATGGTCATCACCGCCTTGGTGGTGCTGATCATGACCTGGGTCGTGGCGCCCCGGCTCACCGCCTGGCTCAAACCTTTTTTGTACCCGCCTGCGCGCGACAACACCTGACAAGGACTTGGTATGGATCTTTTACTCAAAGGCAAACGTGCCCTGGTCACCGGCTCCACCTCCGGCATTGGCTGGGCCAGTGCCCGTGAACTGGCTGCCGAGGGCGCCCATGTGGTGCTCAGTGGCCGCGACCCAGCCCGGCTGGCCAGCGCCGTAGCGCGCATCCAGGCCGAGGTGGCCGGTGCCGTGGTGAGCGGGGTGGTGGCCGATTTGTCCACCGCCGCCGGTTGCCAGCAATTGCTGGACGGCGCTGGCGAGCTGGACATTCTGGTCAACAACCTGGGCATCTTCGAGCCCAAGCCGTTCGAGCAGATTGGCGACGAGGACTGGACGCGTTTTTTCGAGGTCAACGTGATGAGCGGCGTGCGCCTGTCGCGCCACCACCTGCCGCGCATGAAGGCGCGCAACTGGGGCCGCATCGTGTTCATCTCCAGCGAGTCGGGCATTTGCCCGCCCGCTGAAATGGTGCATTACGGCATGAGCAAGTCGGCCCAGCTGTCGGTATCACGCGGCCTGGCAGAAACCTGCATCGGCACCGGCGTCACCGTCAACAGCGTGCTGCCCGGCCCGACCCGCACCGAAGGCGTGGGTGACTTTTTTGCCACGCTGGCACGCGATGCCGGCCAAACGCTGGAGCAAGCCGAACACGACTTTTTCAAGTTTGCCCGGCCCACCTCGCTGCTGCAGCGTTTCATCGAGCCAGCAGAAATCGCCGCCATGGTGACTTACGTCTGTAGCCCGCGCTCCGCTGCCACCAATGGCGCTGCGCTGCACGTCGAAGGCGGCGTGGTGCGCTCTCTTATTTAATGGAAGGAACCCGTTTTCATGCAAAAAATCAAATGCGCCCTGATAGGCCCGGGCAACATCGGCACCGACCTG
>ERZ724504.909-NODE-909-length-16647-cov-3.751507_pt1 | contig 16647 bp, 12 predicted proteins | sample MGYA00376037_ERZ724504 | MGnify/ENA primary metagenome ERZ724504 (study PRJEB28724, sample SAMN07190888) | wastewater metagenome | isolation source: influent of sewage treatment plant in Hong Hong | place: USA: Christiansburg, Virginia | collected 2016-03-01 ... | reverse complement strand
TGCTCGGACTACAACTCATATAGATGATGTGAGAAGGCGACACGGCGTGCAGTGCCTGCAGTGCGGCTTCCGTACATCCTCGGCGTGGCGGATTGATGAGTGCCACCAGTCGTCCCTTTGCTGTTGGAGAGGACAAGTCAAGCTGGGGCAGCACCTCTTCCACTTTGCCCACGTAGAAGCGCGCACGCTCGGGTGGCAGTCCCGCGCTCTGTGCTGAAGCCTGCGCATCGGCAATCGCGGACGGGCCCAGCTCAATGCCAATCAGTCGCGCCTGCGGATGTTCTGCTAGCACCGTACGTCCCAGCCCGGACACCCCACAGTACAAATCGAGGATCGTATCGGGTTCCACGTGGGCAAGGAGCATGGCGACATCGCGGTAGATCAGCCGCGCAACCTGTCGGTTGACCTGCAAAAAGGATCGGGCGGAAACCCGCAGCCGAACCTCCATATCTTCCCAAAGGAAAGATTCTCCAACCAGCACCTGGTCTCCGTCAGCAGATCCCAATTCTTGGTCGTCTTCTAGCCCGGCCTGAGCGCCGGCTGGCCCACCGCTCGCTGAACCTGCCGGAAGCAGCGCATTGCCCCTGCTCGCGTTGTGATGCAGCACGATGGACTGTACGCACGGATGCTGCCGAACCACCGCATCCACCAGCGCGGACAGTTGGACGGGTCGATCTGCCATCACCAAGCTCACCTGGACGGCACCACTGTCCACTTCACGCAGCAGCAGGTAGCGCAGTGATCCTTCCGCTGTCGCCTCGTCATACGGTGTAACACCCAGTGCCGCAGCCTGTTCTGCCACCGTTTTCGCCACCGCCATCAGCGTCCGCCGATTGGTCTGGCAACCCGCGATATCCAACACGTGATGAGAACGCGGAGCAAATGCACCCAGCATCAGTTTTCGCTGTGGGTGGGAAGTCGCCACCAGCTTGACCCGGGTGCGATAATCCCATGGAGAAGGTGCCGCGACGCACGGATTCACAGCCATGAAAAGCGGTGCCAACTCATCACGGACCATGCGTGACTTCCAAGCGAGCTGCGCTTCGTACGAAAGGTGCAACACCGCACAACCTCCGCACGGACCAAAGCTCGAGCAGCTTGGTATGACCCGATCCATTGCACAAGAATTCCGTCGCTGAATCACCGCGTGTGCAGGTCCGCCATGGCGACTCACATGCTGCACCACCACCATTGCTTCTTCGGATGGAAGCAAGTTTCGCACATGGAGCGGTGAAGGAACATGTTCCGTGACCACTCCTGCACCGCTTGGAGCAAGCTGACTTGCCGTGACCTTGAGTTGCTGCCCTACGCGAAGCTTCATCACACCGGTTCCTTCACTCATCACCGTCTCCATCCACAGCCATTCCGCGACCGCATCCACCGTGTACACGGAGCCAGTCCGAACCACAAGGGGGGCCTCTGGGAATCATCCCAGAGCATTCCTTTTGCAAAAAAAGGAAGGTATCTGCTTGTACCTGAAACGCGAGTTGTGTAAGTTTCATCTCAGCGTGTATTAACGAAAGGAATTGGGGATAAGAAGATGCCAAAGAAGACCTCCCGCACCAAAGCTGCTGCTACTAAGAAGGCCCCTGCTCGTCGTGCTCCCGCTGCTGCCAAGCCGAAGACCTCGGCTCAGGAACTACAGCGGCTGGTCAGCCAGATGGTTGTGGAGCGGCAGCACCACATCGATTCGATTGCCGAAATTGATCAGACCTTCAAGGAGTTCGGCATCGCCTCTGCGGGAGCTGCTTCTGCCCGTGGTGGCAAGCGCGGCAAAGTGAAGGGCAAGGGGGGCAAGACGGCGACCGCAGAGGCCGCTGCGGCCAAGCCTGCCAAGGCCCCGGCAAAGAAGGGTGGTCGCAAGGCTGGCAAGAAGGCTGCGGCTCCCAAGGCTGCGAAGGCTCCCAAGGCTGCGAAGGCTCCCAAGAAGGCCAAGAGCCGCAAGGGAGTGAAGTCCGGCAAGTTCGAAATCACTGGGGATGAGCTCATCATCAAGTTCCTCCAGACCACTGGTGGTGCTTCCACCGAAGAGATCCGTAAGCACTGGGAAACCAGTGGCCGTCGCGGCAAAGCCGAAAACAACCTCACCAACCTGGTGAAATCGGGCAGGATCAAGCGCATCAAGACGGCCGGCAAGCCTGGCAGCACCTACCAGGTTTCGGCCTAGTCCTCCACTCTCCTTAGTTGGTTCCCATTTCAGCGGAACCACTCCCGGCGCTTACTCGGAGTGCTTGCCATGGCACACCACAGCGAGCATCCTCCAGCGCCCGCATCACGCAATGTGGACAGAGTGTCCACTTCCTCCAATCACCAGACAGGACAGAAACCATGTCGGAACGGCTCGAAGAGCTGAAGCGTTTCGTTGAACTGATGCCTGGGGATCCGTTTCCGCTCTACGGGCTGGCTCTCGAGCAGCGCAGCCAAGGAAACTTTGCCGAGGCAGCCGCAAGCTTTGAGTCGCTGATGGCAAAGCATCCCGCATATGTCCCGCAGTACCTGATGTATGGAAAGCTGTTGGCTGGCGAGCTAGGTGATCCCAAGAAAGCCAAAGCCGTTCTGCAGCTCGGCGTAGAGAAAGCACAGCAAGCAGGTAACCGCCACGCGCTCGGAGAGCTATTGTCCGAGCTCGAAGCGCTGTGATCCCGAAGCGCTGCACACGCAGACCAATTGCTCCGATATCTGAGACACTGCTCTTGATCCGAACTGCAAGGAGTCGAACTGATGAAGCTCACGCACAACACCGGTCTATGGGGATTCCTCTTTGGGTGCTGTCTACTCGCCACTAGCGCGGCGTGTCCGGGACCGCAGGTCAAGTCAGGTGGTGGTGATCCGGTTGCCAAAGCCGACGCGATCGCGACGCTCGAAGCACGCAGCGGCAGCACGATCACCGGTGACGCCACGTTCACCCAAGAAGCAGAAACAGTCCGCATCATCGTCAACGTCAAGGGTGCCACCCCGGGTGAGCACGGTCTTCACATCCACGAGAAGGGAGACTGTTCAGCCGCAGACGCGGCCTCGGCCGGTCCGCACTTCAACCCGCAGAAGATGGATCACGGTGGGATGGATCAGAGCCCGCGACACGCAGGTGATCTCGGTAACATCACAGTTGCTGCGGCTGGAACTGGTCGCTTGGAGGCCATCCTAAAGGGAATCACGGTTACAGCAGGAGAGATGTCGGTGGTAGGACGTGCAATTGTACTGCACGAGAAGCCGGACGATCTTCGCACACAGCCCTCGGGCAACTCCGGTACCCGCATCGGCTGTGGTGTCATCACAAGTAAGTGAATCACGCGAAACGGCTTCCCTCTTTCCCAACCTATGGCTCGACAAACGACTTGAGGTGCCGTGAGTTTGCCGCATGTCGCAGCTTGCGCAGTGCTTGCACTTCGATCTGGCGAATCCGCTCCCGTGACAAACCGAAGTTCTGTCCGATTTCCTCCAGGGTCTTGTCCCCTTCCTGCTCAATCCCATAACGCATCCGCAGGATCCGACGCTCGCGCACGGGCAGCAGCTTGAGTACCGCTCGCGTCTGATGCACCAGCGCGGCATCGATCAAGGATTCCGAAGGTGAAGGAAGATTCGGATCTTCGATCATGTCACCAAGGTTAGAGCCTTCACGCACCGGACTCGGTGTCTCTAGTGACAGCGGCTCCCGCGAGGCGACTTTTAGCACCTGACGAACCTTGCTCAATGGCAAGTTGCTCGCTTCGGCAATCTCCTCTGGACTCGGATCACGGCCAATCTGTCGAGACAGCTCGTTCGTAATCCGGAACAGCTTGCGCGCCGTCTCGAAGACATGAACCGGTATGCGAATCGTTCGCGACTGGTCGAAGATGCCACGCGTGATGGCCTGACGGATCCACCAGGTGGCGTACGTCGAGAACTTGTAGCCGCGCTGGTACTCAAATTTGTCCACGGCGCGCATCAGTCCCAGGTTGCCTTCCTGAATCAAATCCAGAAACTGCATCCCGTGATTGGTGTACTTCTTGGCAATCGACACCACGAGTCGGAGATTCGCCTCCAGTAGTTCCCGGCGAGCCCGATTCGCCAATCGTTCTCCAAGAGAGATTTCGTCGCAGAGCTTGACCAACTCCGGATGTTCAAGTCGAGACTCCCGCTCAAGCTTGGCAATCTCGGCGAGTATCTCATCCGCCTCTTTCTGAAGCGCAACGAGTTCTTCTCCACGAAGACCCAACTTGCGAGACAGGGAGCGCCGCTGTGCATCCGTCTGTTTCTCGAGATCAACGACAATCGTGCGCAGCGAAGCCACCGGCATTCCCGCACGCGATTCGAGCTGCTTGAGGTTGTGCTCCAGTTGACCGGCTTTCTCGGCCATCGTCTTCACACGTTCCGACAGCGCCTCGATCAGACGAGGATGGAACCGCATCGAAGCGACTTCCTCAACGAGCTGGTCGCGAAGCTGACCTAGTTGCAAGGTCACTTGCTGTCGACGACTCGCCGAGATCGGCCGACGCGACCGCATCAGCCTTTGCTTCTTCTGGATTTCTGCGTAACGACCGGCAATTGCATCAAACTGCGAGATCAGTCTCTGCAAAAACAGCGCATCGTGTGCCTCGGCATCAGGATCATCCTCGTGATCCGCCTCCGAATCGGAAACGACATCGCGAACCCGAAGCGTACCTGTCAGCAGTCGTTCCTTCACGGCCAGCAGCTCAACCATCGACTGATGGCAAGACAGAACCGCGAGCAGAACCACCCTTTTCCCTTCCGCCATGCGTCGACCGACCGCCACTTCTCCCTCTCGCGTCAGCAGCGGAACGTCCCCCAGTCGTTTCAGATACATCCGTACCGGGTCGTTGGTGGGCCCGCCCTCTTCTTCATGAGCGGATTCCGACTCATGGAGCTCCGGCTCCACCGACTCGGGATCGTCTACATCGTTTCGTGCCAGTGCATCTTGATAACGACTCATAGGCTCGTCTCCGGGGCACTAGCCCCTGCTTAAGGTCAATCTTCCGCTCGACGGACACTTTGCCCACGAGCAGCCGCTTCACCTCTGTTTTACGTTCCCGCCACGGAATGAAACCTTCAGGCCTTCGCACTACCTCTGCATTGGACGTCCAGTCACCACACCGCCTTCTATCCGCACGACCTTCTCTTGATTAGATGTGGAACCAATCGAGTTCCCACACTCACTCCGATGGGCTAACGCGCTACCCGCACGCGCCAGACGATCGGACATGGAGCAGGTGAAGCGCTGCTTGTGATCCTTGTAACAAGCGTAGACCTCGAAACCTTCCCCGCAAGGCGAACCTCAAGTTGTCGTGACCTATCGAGCGCTTTTCGTAGACATGCCTTGCGCACAGATAATTCCGATCTAAGATTCGTAGTCTTTGTCGTCACGAGCGCGATCCTTTCGGTCCGTGCTCCCTTATCAACGCTTCAACTTTCCTTCCGATCCGTGTCCGTAAAATCAGACGTAGAATCCGAGGACAGAATTCCTTCTGTCAGCACCCCTTTCTCTCTCCAACCCCAACCGTCCGCTGAGAGCGCGACCGACTTGGCCGCGAATGACGCCGTGAGTACCGACGGTATCCTTCGGCTTCTCAGCAGCCCAAGTCATCCCCTCGGTATGAAAGCGACCGAGATCGTCGAACGCAGTGGGGCCGACAAAAAGACCCGCCATCGCGTCCGCCGACTCCTCGCCGAGCTGGTCGAAGCCGGACAGATCGAGCGCGGTCCCGGGAAGCGCTATTCGATCTCTGGCACCGTCGCACTCGAGCAAGTGGCACCACCACCTGCATTCGCGAAACCCGACGTCGTACCTCGCCCACCTGTCCCGACACCGGCGCTGCCGCCACTACCTGCCGATACAGTGTATGGAAGAATCCTGGTTCATCCTGGCGGCTTTGGTTTCGTGCAGCGTGACGATGGTGGAGACAACGTGTTTGTGGCGGCGCGCTACCGAGGCGTGGCCATGGACCGTGACAAAGTCGCGCTCAAGATCTGGCAAGGCTTCCGTGGCCCCGAGGGTCGCGTCCTTTCCATCATCGAGCGAGGCCGAGCCCGACTCACCGGCACCGTCGAAATCGTCGCTTACCAAGCGATGCTCCGGCCCGACGATCCGCGCATCCAGGCTCGGGTTTTTCTCGAAGGTGAGACGCCGAACAGTGCGGTCGGAAAAGCCGTGGTCGCCGAGATCACGGAATACCCGCAGAGTGAACGTGAGCCAATGTGCGCTCGCTTGCTCGCGATACTCGGCGCGCCCGACGATCCCAAGACCGAGATCGAAAAAATCTTGGCCTGTGAAGAGGTCGAGGAAAAATTCCCTGCGGCGGTTCAGGCTGAAGCGACCACGGTGCCAGAGTTTGTCACCGAAGCCGACGTGGTCAATCGCGAGGATCTACGTCACGTACCGTTTGTCACCATCGATCCCGAGACCGCTCGCGACTTTGATGATGCAGTGTGCGTTGAGCAGGGACCAGAACCGGGACTCCTCCGATTGTGGGTAGCCGTCGCTGATGTCTCCCATTATGTGCGACCGGGTACCGCCACCGATCGCGAGGCAGAGCGACGTGGCGTGTCGGTGTATTTGCCGGATCGCGTTGTGTCGATGTTGCCGTTGCCGCTGTCGGCCGGAATCTGTTCGCTCAATCCCAAAGTCGAGCGGCTGGCCATGGTGGCTCGGCTGGATATCGACAGGCACGGCTTTGTCGTCGGACGCAAGCTGATGGCAGCGGTGATTCGATCACGAGCGCGCTTTGACTATGCCGGAGTAGCGACGGTGCTGTTTGGCGAGCCAGGCAGCCAGCACGAACACTATCAAGCGTTTCTGCCTCAGCTCAAGCTGCTGCAGGAGGTGTCAGCGCGTCTACGTGGCCAACGCGAGCGACGAGGCGGACTCGACTTCGACTTGCCCGAAGCCAAGGTCATCCTAGCGGCGGATGATCCACGTCTGGTGGTGACGGTCAAGCGCTCGCGAGCCGACGCGCTGGTGCGGCGCGCCTATCAGATGATTGAAGATGCGATGCTCGCCGCCAACGAAGCCATTGCCGAGTACTTTGCCGAGCGAGGACTCGATGTGCTGTGGCGAATCCATGCACCTCCGCGTCGAGAACCCCTGGAACGACTCGCGGAGCTGGCGACCAGCTTTGGCTTCCCGATCGATCCCGAGTCAGCCGACGATCCGCTGGTCCTGCGCACGTTCCTGGAAACGATCAAAGGTCAGGCGTGCGAACGGTCGCTGTCGTATTTGGTGCTGCGCTCTCTCAATCAAGCGGTGTACTCCGTCGACAATGTCGGACACTTCGGATTGGGAGCCCGTCGCTACCTACACTTTACGTCGCCGATTCGTCGCTATCCCGACCTCGTCATCCATCGGCTGCTCAAGCTGATGTTGCAACAAGAGTCGCTACCCGCTGGCAAGGTCTACGGCGAGTGGCCGCCTCGCAAAGAGATGAAGCTGTGGGCCGATGATTCGTCGCTGCGCGAGAGACGAGCGATGGAAGTCGAGCGGCAAGTGGTCGATCTGTATCGGGCGCTGCTGATGCGCGAACGAATCGGCGAGGAGTTTTCGGGAAGCATCTCCGGCGTGACCACTGCTGGCCTGTTCATCGAAATCGACGAGCCGTATGTGGAAGGCCTGGTTCGCAGCGAGCGGCTGGACGAAGACTACGAGCTGAACGAAAAGACGCTGCGCTACGAAGCGCCTCGACTCGGCAAGAGTCTTGGCCTCGGTGATCAGGTGCGGGTTCGGATTGACTCGGTATCGGTGCCGCAGAGGCGAATTGAGCTATCGCTGCTCGGCGCAGAGTCGACGGCTCCAGTGGCAAACAGAATCGCCCACGCGAAGAGCAAACCCGCCGTAGGCTCGAAAAAATCGCCGCACGAGAAGAGCCGCTCGGGCAAATCGGATCGGTCTCACGACGGAAAGTCCAGGGCCTCAGAGTCGAAACGAAACGCCAAGTCAGATTCCAAAAAGGGCGGACGCAAGCCGAAGCGTTAACTGCCCACTTTTCCCACACGCGGCGCAGCGAAGTCTTTACAGAATCGTCGCCGCCGACTATGAATCCCGGCCATGGCGTCCCGCCCCTCCAAAAGCCTTGAGACGTTCGCGAACCCACGTCCCGGTCGCGACTACGAAATTCGCTTTGACTGCCCCGAGTTCACCTGTCTGTGCCCGCTGACCGGCCAGCCCGACTTTGCAACGTTTTGCATCAGTTACGTGCCGGGCGAGCTGTGCATCGAGCTGAAGTCGCTCAAGATGTACCTGTGGTCGTTCCGCGACGAAGGGGCCTTTCATGAAAAGGTCACCAACCAGATCGCTGACGACATCATCGCCGCCATCAAGCCTCGTCGGCTCCGCGTCGAGGGTGACTTCGCGGTCCGTGGTGGCATCGGCACCGTGATCGTCGTCGAGCACGAAGCCAGTTAGGAGCCGTGGTGGCGAGTCGGAACGAAGACGCCCTTCCAGAAATCCTCGCCGCCCACGACGCTTCTTCGCCCTTTTCACAGCAGAGTTCGGTTCGATTTCAGTCGATTCGAGATTCGCTGCTGGCTTGGTTTCGGGCCGGACATCGCGACCTGCCGTGGCGCAAAGAACGCGATCCGTACGCCGTTTGGGTGTCCGAGATCATGCTGCAGCAGACCCGCACCGAGACAGTGAAGGGCTATTTTTCGCGCTTCATGGCGCGATTTCCGACGGTGACAGACTTGGCCGATGCTCCGCTCGACGACGTTCTGTCGCACTGGAGCGGGCTTGGCTACTACTCTCGGGCACGCAACCTTCACAAGGCTGCTCAGCACATTCGCGATCTGCACGGTGGCGAATTTCCACACGATCCCGAGGCAATCGCTGCGCTGCCGGGGATTGGTCCGTACACCGCCGGAGCGATTCGCTCCATTGCACTGGGCCAAGCCGCCCCGATTCTCGACGGAAATGTCATTCGGGTGTTGAGCCGTCTTTTTTTACTTGACGAAAGGCCAGATTCAGCGGGTGGCAAGCGGCGCTACTGGTCGCTGGCTGAGTCATTGCTACCGGCAGCGACGCTCACCGCTACCACCAACGATCCCGGCGACCTCAACCAATCGCTCATGGAATTGGGAGCCACGGTCTGTCTGCCGCGTCGTCCGATTTGTCTGACCTGTCCGCTCGCCAGCCAGTGTGCTGTGCGCCAATTGGGCAATCCCGAAGCCTATCCGCCCGCCAAACCACAGAGAAAAAGTCCAACCGTCCGCTTGGTCACGCTGGTGATCGGTCACGGAACCGAGGTGCTACTGGTCCGTCGCCCAGAGCTCGGGCTATGGGGTGGTCTGTGGGAACCGCCAACGCTGACGCTGGAGGACGACGAGACCGAAGAGGCCGCGCTCAAGCGCCTGGTCAAGCTGCGCCTTGGTATCGATCTTTCCGTCGAAAACGCGACCGCGCTGCCACCGTTTGGACACATTTTGACCCATCGCAACCTGCGCTTTGCGCCGTTTGTGCTGCGAGTCAGCAGCGTCCCTCGGCTTCGTCTCGATTGCTACTCGGCACACCGCTGGATCGATCCGACGCAGCCGCAAGCGCTGGGGCTAGCGGCGTGGGTGACCGCCCTGCTTACACGACTGCCCGAGGACATGATCCGGCCGTCACGCTAATCCCTACATCCGTTCTGGCACTTCAATCCCGAGCAGCGACAGGCCATGGCGCAGCGTCTCGGCCACGATCGAAAGCAGCTTGACTCGCGACGCTCGTGCCAAAGGTTCCGCCTTTAGGACTGGAACTTCGTTGTAGAAGTTGCTGACGACGCCAGCGAGATCAAACAGATACTCGCACAAGTGGTGGGGACGCGCCGTACGGGCCACCGTCTCGACGACCGCAGAATAATCAAGTAGCCGTCGCGCCAATCGTCGCTCCGCAGGCTCAACGATGGTCACCACGTCAGCCATCTTCACTCCCTCGGTGGCGGCACGACGGGCGATCGAGCGCAGTCGCGCATATGCATATTGCATGTACGGTGCGGTATTACCGTCGAGCGCGAGCGCCTTATCGAGATCAAAGTGGATATCTTGCGAGCGATCTCGGGACAGGTCGTTGTATTTGATTGCACCAATCCCGACGACCCGCGCCACCTCGGCAAGCTCAGCATCGGACAAATCGGCATTTTTCTGCCGCGCCACCTCCGCCGCTCTCGCCGTCGCTAGGTCGAGAAACTCGTCGAGCAGCGGCACATTGCCTTTGCGCGTCGAACCAGTGGTGTAGTTGCCGTCTTTGTCCTTGAAACGCATCGAGCCGAAGCTGATGTGCTCCAGCGAACAGGTGAAACCCATCTTGCGAGCGACGAAGAACACCTGTTGGAAGTGAAGCTGCTGCGGGATACCGACGGTGTAAAGGATTCGCTCCGGCTGATAATCGCGAACACGCTGCTCGATCGTCGCCAGGTCGGTAGTTCCGTATAGAAACGAGCCATCGGCTTTGCGGATGAGCAGCGGTGCCGGCGCGCCATCGACGTTGCAGATCACTGCACCCCGGCTTTCCTCGGCAATCCCTTTTTGCAGCAGCTCAGCGACGAGAGATGCCAACCGAGGGTGATAGTGACTTTCGCCGTAGACGGTATCGAACTGCACCCCGAGACGGGCGTAGGTCTTCTCGAACTCCGCGAGCGACACCGTCACAAAGCGCTTCCACAGCGCCAGGTTCGCCGCGTCTCCCTGTTGCAACTTTGCCAGCTCGGCCCGGGCCGCAGCCAGGAGCGGTGTCACCTGCACACCGGCATCATCCTCATCTTCCTCGTCAGCGGTCTTTGCCGGACGAGCCAGTTGAAGCGCATCTGCTTGCGCCTTTTCTTCGCCGACGAACTTTTGATACAGGCGCACCAGCTCGCCGATTGGATCGCTGGCAAAGGCTGGTTCGTCGAGCCAGTTGCGATAGGCGACGATCAGCTTTCCAAACTGAGTACCCCAGTCGCCCAGGTGATTGTCAGCAACCACTCGATAACCGACGGCGGAAAACACCCGCTTGAGCGCATCGCCGATGATCGTCGATCGGATGTGCCCAATGTGCATCGGCTTGGCGATGTTTGGGGAGGAGTAATCCACCACCACACACTTGCCGAGATGTAGCTGCTCGATGCCGTGATGAGGATCGCTCGCGAGCTGCGTCAAACAACCCGACACAAACTCATCGGTCAGGAAGACGTTGACGTAGCCGGGGCCGGCAATTTCGGCTTTGGCGACCGTCGGATGGGACACGAGCGCCGCCAGTACAAGCTGCGCCAAGTCGCGCGGTTTTTGTCCGAGCGGCTTGGCGAGTTGCAGACAGGCATTGACCTGGAGATCCCCGAACTCGGGCTTCGAGGCGGGCAGAAGCGGCAGCTCCGCTGGAATCGCGGCTTGGCCCGGAAACTTGTCACTCAGCGCTTGCGCGGCCCGGCGGCCAATCTGGGCGCAGGCCGCTGAAAGTGAGGTCGGCATTGCAGTCGAGCTAGACATGGCGGCGAAGCCTAGCAAATCACAACCACCGCCGAAAGCCCGGTGTCGGGATGACCGACGACAGCCAGCGCGTTAGACGAGCCGACGCAATCGAGCAGCGGCCTCTTCGAGCACCTCATCGGGCTTGGCGAAACAGAACCGCAGCATCGTTTCTCCGATGGGATCTTGGTAGAAGCTCGAACCGGAAATCGCGGCAATTCCCACGTCATCGAGCAGCTTCATCGCCGCATCTCTCGCCGTCGCACACGCTAGCTTACGGACGTCGGCGAGCACATAGTAAGCGCCCGTCGGCCAGTACGGGGTGAGCCCCGAGTCCTCGAGTGCCTGGCACAGGATGTCCCGCTTCTTTTGATACATTGCGGACAGCTCGTCGTAGTAGGGCCGTGGCGTCTCGATCAGGCCGGCCAGGGAGCCGTACTGGAGCGGCGTCGGAGCACAGACGTAGAGCAGATCGTGAGCAATCGCGATCCGGCGTGCAGCCTCGGCGGTGGTGGTCAGATAGCCGATTCTCCAGCCGGTGATCGAAAAGGTCTTCGACAGCCCCGTCAGCGTCACACAGCGCGAGCGCATCTGCGGCAGCTTCTGGAGCGGCATGTGAAGCTTCCCGTCGAAAACGATGTGCTCGTAGATCTCGTCACAGAAAGCGATCAGATCGTGGCTCTCGCAAAAATCGGCGAGTAGCTCACGCTCACTCGCGGACAACACTTTGCCGCCGGGATTCGACGGAGTGCAGATTACGATCGCACGGGTCTTGCTCGTCACCGCTCGCTCGAGCGCTTCTCTCTGGATGTCCCAGGTCGGTGGTCGCAGTGGCACCAGCACCGGTTTCAGCCCGAGCGACAGCACCGTGTTGAGGTGGTATCCGTAATACGGCTCGAACAGGATGATTTCGTCGCCCGGCTCACACAAAGCAAGGACGCTGGCCGCGAAGCCGCCCGTCGCTCCACTCGTAATCACGACGTCGGAGTTGGGATCGTAGGTAACACCGTAGAACGACTGCACCTTCTTTGCGACCGCCTGCCGAAGCTCGGCGATGCCCATCGGATGAGCATAGGTCGCGAGCTGGTCCTCGATGGCCCGAATCGCCCCACGAGCAACCGGCGGCGGCGTTGGTAAGTCACAGACGCCTTGGCCCAGGTTGATGCCACCCTTGGCCTGACAAGCGATCGTCATCGCTCGGATATCGGAAATTGCTAGCGAAGCAAGTCGAGAACCTATCCGCATCGATGCAGTGTATCACGGCGAGCGACGACGCCCATACCGCCACGCACTGACGATTACCGCGCCAAACAAAAGCGCCACCCCTAGCTGTAGCCCGTGGTGCCGAAGGATGTATCGCAAGTAGCCACGATGAAAGCGACGCGGCGGCCCCTGGTTGGCGGAATCAGGTTGGAGCTTCCCGACGGTATTCCGCACAATCGGTAGCGTCACTCGATCAAACGGCAGACCTTGCGGGGCCTGTGCTCGAACGCTGACCGCGACGCGACCCGCAAGCGGTCGCAGCTCGATCATGACGTAGTGGTGGGCCGATTCGTAGCGCTGGAGCGCTGGCTCGTCGGGTTCGCCACAGGGCGACTGATCGTAGAGCTTGGCCCCACCGCCGCCCGACACAAAGTAGGGTACGCCGTTTCTTTCGAGACGCTCGTATGCATGGTCGTGTCCAGCCAGCACTGCGTCGACGTGATATCGCTCAAACAACAACATCCACTCATTCATGCTGCCGGAGGTGCCGCAGTGCAGTCCCATCGACAACGGCGGCTGATGCAGCACCACAAGCTTTGTCCGCACCGTCGGATCCCTTTCGGACTTGTTGAGCTCCGTCTCCAAAAAACGGGTCTGTTCCCGGGAACCGGGACGGTTGCCATCCAGAAAAATCAATTGCACAAAGCCAAAGCGAGTCGAGTAGTAGCGGGTCGCCGCCTGCGGAAGCAGCTTGCGAAAGAAGCTCGCGTCGGAATCACCGATCAACTCATGGTTACCAAGGGCTGGTAAGTACAGGAGTTGTGACCACAGCGGACCATGGGTCTTGGAAAGCTCACGCCAGTCGGCCTCGCTTCCGCCTTCGCCCACCAAATCGCCGGTACCAATGACCAAGTCGGGCGACTCGGCCAGCACAGCCTGGATGATCGAGCGCGAACTCACGGAGTCGTTGTTCGGACTGGCCTGCTCATCGCCAAACACCGCCAATAGCAAGGGCCGAGAATCTCCAAACGGTGGGGCGGTTGTTACTTCACCACCGATTGCCGCCAGTCCTTCCACGTCGAGTTGATAGCGATATCGACGTCCGGGCAACAGCCCATCGACGCGCAGCGTGTGCCAGACCGAGGCCGCGCTCACCACCGAGCGAAGTGCGCCAGCCGGATCCGACCGACGCTCGCTGGCCTCATCGACTCGCAGCGTGGCACCCCGGGCTTTGCCATCCACGGCCCCGACGTGGACCGCAAAGGAATGCGATGACAGCTCACTGATCAGTGGTCCCCACAATTCAACCGACGGTATTACCTCGGGGTGATCGGGATCGCCGTGCGCCAAGACCCGCTGATTGGCAAGAGCCACGACGGCAACCAACGTAAGCGCCTTCGCCCAAAAGCTAAGTCCACCACTGCTCATCGCGAGCACTGTAGCGCGCTTTGTACGGTGGCCGATTGTGGTAGGTTTTCCCACCATGACGCTGTTTACCCGCAGGCGGCCTTCTACCCGCGCTCACTTCGTCGGTGTTGGCGGCATTGGCATGTCCGGAATCGCGGAGATTCTCCTCGGCCTAGGCTGTCGAGTCTCTGGCAGTGACCGCAAGCTGTCCGAGGTAACCAAGCGACTGAGTGGCCTTGGGGCAGAGATTCGCGAAGGACACACCGACCGCAATTTGGATCTTCTCGACGGAGAGTTAGATGTGGTGGTCACCTCTAGCGCTGTCCAGGCGAACAATCCCGAGTTGGTAACGGCCCGCTCCCGAGGGATCCCTGTGATTCGTCGCGCCGAAATGTTGGCCGAGCTGATGCGGCTGCGTTATGGCATCGCCATCGCGGGTTCTCACGGGAAGACCACCACTTCATCGCTGATTGCCACGGTGCTTCATCACGCCGGACTCGATCCAACGGCGGTGATCGGAGGCAAACTGCCCTCGCTGGGTAGCAATGCTCGACTCGGAAGTTCCGAGTATCTGGTCGCCGAGGCAGACGAATCGGACGGCTCATTTTTTCACCTGATGCCGACGGTGGCAGTTGTAACCAACATTGATCCCGAGCACTTGGACCACTATGGGGACTTCGACCGGCTGCTGGCAGCATTCCGCGACTTCATCGACAAGGTGCCGTTCTACGGACGTGCCGTGCTGTGCCAAGATCATCCAACGGTGCGAGCAATGATTCCGGCGGTCAGTCGGAAAGTCATTACCTACGGACTGACGCTGGGGGCCAGCTACCGCGCCGAAGACCTGCTGTTTTCAGGGCTAACCAGCCGCTTCGTGGCACTCCGTCACGGCGAGCGACTCGGCCCTGTCGAGATGCCAATGCCCGGTGCGCACAATGTGCAAAACGCGCTGGCGGCGCTGGCCGTGTCAGACTTCTTGGGCATCCCGTTTGTGACCTTCCAAGAGTCACTGCGCAGCTTCGGCGGCGTAGGTCGACGATTCACCGTGCGCGGCCGTGTCATTCGTGACGGGGATGAGATCATGGTGATCGACGACTACGGCCATCACCCCGCCGAAGTCCGCGCTACCCTCGCGGGTGCCCGCACTGGCTTTCCGGGCCGACGCGTCATCGTGGCATTTCAGCCGCATCGCTATACCCGCACCCGGGATCTACTCGACGAGTTTTCGCGGGCTTTCGACGCTGCCGACATCGTGATCATCGCCGATATCTACCCGGCTGGCGAATCGCCGATACCCAACGTCAGCAGCGCTGTTCTCGTCGAACGCATTCGAGCCCATGGTCACCATGCGGTCCGTCACGTCGCAGATCGCGCCAAGTTGGCCAGTGAGATTTGCAACCTTGTGCTTCCCGGAGATATCGTCATCACCCTTGGCGCAGGCGATATCTCTCAGACCGGACCCGAGCTACTCTCACTGCTCGCGACTCACTGACGCAGACGCCCCTTCCTCATCACCTCGGAAAGTCACGCACTCGGATGAGCGAATCCAGACCAGGCAAGCTGTTTGTCGTCGGAACACCGATTGGCAACATGGACGACATCACCATCCGAGCGCTGCGGGTGCTCTCTTCCGTCGAGGTGATTGCGGCAGAAGATACGCGAGCGGCGCAACACCTACTGACTCATCACCAGGTGAGAGCGGGTCAGCCACCAGCAAAGGTCGTCAGCTTTTTCGCAGGCAACGAGTCGCAACGCACGGACGAGGTCATCGCGATGCTACTTGCGGGCGAGACGGTGGCGCTGATTTCCGAGGCAGGGATGCCTGGTGTCTCTGATCCAGGTCAGCGACTCGTTGCGGCGGCACATCAGCACCACATTCGTGTCGAGGTCATCCCCGGTCCCAGCGCGGCGCTACATGCCTTAGTGGCCTCGGGCCTGCCAAGTGACCGCTTTCTATTCGTCGGTTTTCCGCCCCGTAGCGAAGGCGAACGCCTGCGACTGTTTGGCTCGCTGCGACACGAACCGGGCACACTGATTTTTTACGAATCGCCGGAGCGGGTGGCACGGACGGTAGCTGACCTTGCGCAAGCACTCGGCGATGATCGAAACGCTGTAGTGGCTCGCGAGCTGACCAAGCTATTTGAAGAACATCGACGGGGAACGCTCGCAAAGCTCGCAAAAAACTTGGTCGAGCAGCCGCCGCGAGGAGAAATCACACTCCTGGTCTCGGGCTCGGGCAGCACCGAGGTTCCTCTGTCCGCTGATTCCCTCGACGTCGAACAGGAAATCCGCCGTCGGGTCACCAAGGGAGAGAGCGCCAAAGACATCGCCACCGCGCTCACGGTTTTGACGGGACAGCCACGCCGCAAGCTATATCAGCTCGCGCTCCACATCAAAGACAGCAGCGATGCAGCTACGTCTCGGGATGCTGGTGTTCCGGGAGGATGAGGAAGCGAGTCAACTGATCCTCTTGCTCGACAGACAGCGACGAAAACGACACGCCGGTCATTCGATAGTCGCGATTGCGGCCCTGGGCCTCGTCGAACGCGACCGTGCACGGCAGTTCAAGCATCGCCGCGCCCCCCGGTAGCTCGAATGAAATCAGCAGCTCGGTACCGATCAATAAAAGCT
>ERZ724504.905-NODE-905-length-16681-cov-4.755022_pt1 | contig 16681 bp, 12 predicted proteins | sample MGYA00376037_ERZ724504 | MGnify/ENA primary metagenome ERZ724504 (study PRJEB28724, sample SAMN07190888) | wastewater metagenome | isolation source: influent of sewage treatment plant in Hong Hong | place: USA: Christiansburg, Virginia | collected 2016-03-01 ... | reverse complement strand
AGGAGCGCAAGCATCTGGTCGCGCATTCCGTCACCGCCATGCTGGTGGTGCGCAGCACTGAGCTGTACTCGCGTGCCGTCGAAATCGCCGTACTGGAACACCATGAGCGCATGGACGGCTCCGGCTATCCGCGCGGCATCAAGGGCAACGCCATCTCGCCCATGGGGCAGGTGCTGTTGCTGGCCGAGGTGGTGTCGGCCTTCTTCGAGAAGTTCAGCGATATGCCCGGTCAGCGCCTGTCACTGATGCTGCGCATGAACCACAAGTGCTATCCGGCCGATCTGGTGCACCTGATCCTGCCGCTGCTCTACGACGAAATCAGCCCTGGCCAGCCGCTTGAGCCCCTGCAGGCGGAGTTCTCGCACAGCATCGCCGCACTTGAGGCTGCACTGCGCAAATGGACGGAACTCAAAAGCGACTTCCCTGAGCAATGGCAGCAAATGCCCGATGCACAGGCTGCGGTTTTGGTGGAAGCGAGCCTGGCGCAGCTGCAAAAGCAACTGGCCGAAGCGGGTTCACACCCCAGCCAGCAGATGGATGTGCTGAGCTACCTCAAGGACGATGCGCTGGGCATGAGCGAGCTGGCGCTGGTCAACCGTGAAGCCCTGTGGCAGCTGCAGGCCATCATGAACGACTGTTTGCGCCGTCGGCCAGTGCCGGATCACGGTGGATCGATGTTTGATGTTGCTGCGGTCGACTGGTGCGAGGCTTGTGCCCAGCTGATGCCGCATGCGGGTGCCGCAAGAATGCATGCTGGAAAGCAGTCGCTGAACTGACCGAGTTCCGGCGAAAGAGCAGAGTCTGTCAACTCAAGTTTGATAGCTGAAGGCGCTTGATCAGAAAGCGCAAAGCCGCGATTTCAATCGAATTTTTTGCATCACGCTGCCATGCGGCGTGCTTTCCTGTTCTGGCTTTCGGGTTTTTGAGAATTCTATTTTGATAGTGCATGGCTGTTGAGGCCAAAGGGCTGTGGGCATCTGCAGCCTTGCATCGGGCCTTGTTTTGCGGAAAAACACAGATAGCTGTATATTTGTACAGTATCTTGGAGTTGCCGCATGAACACCCAATCTTTGACCTCTTTTACACGCTCTGGCGCACGACCCGGTATGGCCGTGTCTGGCCTGCTGCGGGCCGATGCTGAGCAGGGCACACAAGTGGGTTCACGGCCTGCGGGTGCGTCGCTCATACAGATTCCCGGTGTCTGGCACGGCACGGACTGCCAGCTGGACAGCGGCCAGACTGTCTGGCCCAGCGGCCATGCGGCTCTGGACCAGGAGCTGCCCGGTGGCGGCTGGCCGGGCAATGCCTTGATTCAGGTGCAGCAGCCAGCGCATTGCCATGCGGAATGGTCCTTGCTGCTGCCCGCACTGGCGAATCGGGTGCATCGGCTGGCGGGGCGGCGGACCGAGCATGTGGTGCTGGTGGCTCCGCCTTATCTGCCGTTTGCCCCGGCCTTGCAGGCAGCAGGTCTGGACTCTGAGCGCTTGTGCTGCGTTCGGCCGGGTCGTTTGCGCAGGAGCTGGCCTGGGCCTGCGAGCAGGCTCTGCATTGCCGCGATGTGCTGGCGGTGCTGGCCTGGCTGCCCGATCTTTCCTTGTCAACACAGCGGCGCTTGCAGCTGGCGGCCGCCTCCCGGGGTCGACCGATCTGGTTATGGCAAGGGCTGCAGGCCGAGTCGCACAGCTCGCCTGCCGCCTTGCGACTGAGGCTGGAAAGAAGCGAGCCAGACCCTGCTGCTCGCCGTGTTCCGGGTCTGCAGCTTCAGATACTCAAGCGCCGCGGCCCTTTGCTGGAAAAGCCCGTGCAGCTATCACTTATGCAATGGGCATGGCTGCCGGTGCTTCAGGCTCAGGCACACAGGCAGGCGCACCAAAACGAGGCCGCCGCGATGCTGATGCAAGGGCGGGTGGCCGCGCCCATGATGGACTCCAATTGGCCGGTGGAGGCATGAGATGGACTGTCAAGCGCACTGGATTGCCTGGCCTGCTGCCTGCCTGAGCGAGTCAAGACCGATTCCCGACAGCGCCTGCTGGTGGGCGCTGGAGTTCTCGCCGCGTGTGGTTCTTTTGGAAGACGCACTGCTCATGGAAACCAGCATGGTGCAGCGCCTGTGGGGCGGCATCGAGGCCATGCTGGAGCGGCTTGACCAGTCTTTTGCCAAGGTCTGTGCGGCAGCGCCGGGGCAGGCATCGGGGGCGCAGTCGCTGCGCGCACAAGGCCTCACTGCCTGGCAGGCGCTGGCCCGGCTCAGACTGCAGCAAAAATGCCTAGAGCAAGGTCAGAGGCGTGCTTCACTGGAAGAAATCGATGCGCTGCCGTTGTGGACCTTGACGGCTTTGCAGCAGCACAGTGCTCTGCTATTGCGCCTGGGCTGCCAGACCTGGGGCGATGTTCGGGCTTTGCCGCGCGTAGGCCTGTCGCGCCGCCTGGGGGCCAGGACTTTGCGCGTGCTCGACGAGGCTTATGGCGTGCTGCCTCAGCCGCTGGACTGGTTGCAGCTGCCGCAGCAATTCGTACAGCGCCATGACCTGGGTTACCCGGCTCACAGCGCCGATGCGGTACTCCAGGCTGCTCAGCCGCTGCTGCGAGCGCTGCAGACCTGGCTGCAGGCTAGGCACCATGCGGTGCTGGCACTGCAATTGCGCTGGCACCATGATCTGCGCCGTATCGACGGGCAAGAGCTGCCGCCCTGGGATGGGCTTTGTATCCGCACGGCCCAGCCCACACAGGGCATGGATCATTTGCAACGCCTTTTGCGTGAACAGCTGGGGCAGCGGCGCTGGCGCGCGCCCGTGGACATGCTGGAGCTGCAGGCGCTGGAAACCATGCCCTGGTCCGCCGAGCCACAGAGCTGCCTGCCGGTACCGCAGGGGCAGGGCATGCCCGATAGTCTGGCCTGGCATGAGTGGGTGGAGCGCCTGAGCGCCCGCTGGGGTGACGATGCCGTGCAAATGGTTCAGCCTCTTGCCGATCATCGGCCCGAGGCCATGCAGCGCTGGCAAAGTGCGATGAACCTGCTGCAAACCCCCAAACCCATCGGGGCGAAAAACAGCCAAACCGGCTGCGCCGACCCCTGGCAAGCCCTGTGGCCGCCCTGGTTGTTGTCACAGCCTCAGGCCTTGGATGTGCAGGGCAATCGCGCGCATTGGCTTGGGCCGCTGCAGCTCAAGGCGGGCCCGTATCGCCTGGAGGCGGGTTGGTGGGATGGCGAGAACAAAGGGCGAGAGGGCGTGCAGCCTGGCTCACAGACCGGGCTGGCGGTGCGCGACTATTTCGTGGCTTACAACGCCGTGGTCGGACATGTCTGGATTTATCGAGAGCGTGTCGGGGTCGATCCTTCCATGCGCATGGCAAGCGGCACCGTCAACTGGTTTGCTCAGGGCATTTATGGCTGAGTTGATCATGACCGAGTTGCTCGCTCCGGCACTGTTGCCTTCCGAGCCATCGCCTGCTGCCACACCGGAAAGTCCCCAGACCCAGGCCATGGGCAGGAGGGGGCCTTTGGTCTATGCGGAGCTGCATTGCTTGTCGCATTTCAGCTTTATGCGTGGCGCATCCTCTCCGGCCGAACTGGTGCACCGCGCCAAAAGTCTAGGCTATGCGGCGCTGGCGCTGACCGATGAATGCTCGGTGGCCGGAGCCGTGCGTGCTTTCGAGGCGGCGCGGGACTGCGACCTGCATCTGATCTACGGCAGCGAATTTGTCTGGGGAGCACTCAAAATCGTGGCGCTGGCGCGTGATTTGCTGGGTTGGGGCAATCTCTGCGAATTCATCACCGTTGCCCGCAGCCGGGCCGGCAAGGGTGCTTATGTGGTTGATGACAACAGCCCCTGGCATTTGCTGCGTCAGGGCTGTGAATGCCTGCTGCTGCCGCAGCGAAGCCAGTTGAATGCTTCTGATTGGATAGCTATCAGCGCTTGCCTGAAAAGCGTTTCAGGCTATTTCAATGCTGAAAACCTATGCCTGGGCATGGAGCTGCATCTGGCACCCGATGACAGCCTGTGGCTGCAGAGCCTGCAGCAAGTGGGTACAGATCTGGGGCTGCCGTTGCTGGCCTGCGGCGATGTTCATATGCATGCACGCTCGCGCAAGCCGCTGCAGGACGTGGTGGCTGCTGTTCGTCTGGGGCGTACGGTTGCCGAATGCGGTTTTGCCCTGCAGCCCAATGCCGAGCGGCATCTGCGCTCGCGTCTGCGGCTGGCATCGCTCTATCCCAGGGCCATGCTGGAGGCGACGCTGGAATTGGCCGGGCGTTGCAGCTTCAGTCTTGACGAAATTCGTTACCACTATCCGCAGGAGAGCGTACTGCCCGGCATGACGGCCACGCAGACCCTGGCCTGGCTGACCTGGGAGGGCGCGGCAGGTCGCTATCCCCAAGGTATTCCTGAAGACGTGCATACCCAGCTTCTCAAAGAGCTGGCGCTGATTGCGGATCAAAAGTACGAGATGTACTTTCTCACCGTGCATGACATCGTGCGCTATGCGCGTTGCATCGGCATTCTCTGCCAGGGGCGCGGCTCGGCGGCCAACTCGGCGGTCTGCTACTGCTGCCTGGGCATCACGGCGGTAGACCCGAAAGGCAACCATCTGCTGTTCGAGCGCTTTATCAGCAAGGAGCGCAAGGAGCCGCCCGATGTCGATGTGGACTTCGAGCATGAGCGGCGCGAGGAGGTGATTCAGTACATCTATGACAAATACGGGCGCGACCGAGCCGCGCTTACGGCTGTGGTCAGCTGCTGGCGTAGCCGCAGTGCGCTGCGCGATGTGGGCAAGGCGCTGGGTCTGCCAGCGGGCTTGATCGATGCCCTGGCCAAGGGGCAGTACTGGTTCAGCGAGCATGCCCAGGCCGAGGCGGAGGATTCGGCCGAGGAGGAGCACGCCCCTGAAGTCCTGCCCGAAGACTGGGTGGAGCGCAAGCTCAAGGAGGCCCAGGTGCTGGCTCAGGAAAAAGACTGGGTCGTCGGCGCGCACCAGTTGCGTCTCTGGATAGAGCTGGCCTGGCAGCTCAAGGACTGCCCGCGGCACCTGAGCCAGCATGTGGGCGGTTTTGTGCTGACCGAGGGCAAGCTCACGCGCCTGGTGCCCGTGGAGCCAGCCACCATGGACAAGCGCTCAATCATTCAGTGGGACAAGGACGATCTCGACATCGTGGGCCTGCTCAAGGTCGATGTGCTGGCCCTGGGCATGCTCACCATGCTGCGCAATGCATTGAATGAGCGCGCGCGTTGGCGAGGCGAGTTATGGGAGCTGCACCAGATTCCCCAGGAGGACCCGGCCACCTACGCCATGATTTGCCGCGCCGATACCGTGGGCACCTTTCAGATCGAGAGCCGGGCTCAGATGAGCATGTTGCCGCGCCTGCTGCCTCGCACTTTTTATGATCTGGTGGTCGAGGTCGCCATCGTGCGGCCCGGTCCTATCCAGGGCGGCATGATCCACCCCTATCTGCTAGCGCGCGAGCGTGCACGTCAGAAGCTGCCGCTCAAGCTTGAAAAGCCGGAGCTTGAAGATGCGCTCAAGCGCACCTTGGGCGTTCCCATTTTTCAGGAGCAGGTGATGCAGATCGCCATCGTTGCCGCGGGCTTTTCACCGGGCAGGGCGGACGAGCTGCGCCGCTCCATGGCCGCCTGGAAGCGAAAGGGTGGAGTGCACCGCTTTCGAGATGAGGTCGTTGGCGGCATGCTGGCCAAAGGTTACAGCCCCGAATTTGCCAATGCCATCTTTGCGCAGATGCTGGGCTTTGGCGAATATGGCTTTCCTGAAAGCCATGCCTACAGCTTTGCGCTGCTGGCCTATGCCAGTGCCTGGCTCAAGCGCCATGAGCCGGCGATATTTCTGCAGGCTCTGCTCAACGCCCAGCCCATGGGCTTTTACTCACCCTCGCAGCTGGTACAAGATGCGCGCCGCCATGGTGTGCGCGTGCTGCCCGTGGATGTTTGCCACAGCCACTGGCTATGCACGCTGGAGGCACCTCTACAAGCGATACGCGGGGTGGTTCAGCCCCAGCCTGCCGTACGCCTGGGGCTTAACCGGGTCGCCAGGCTGGGCAAAGCTGCAGCGCTACGCATTGAGGAGCAGGCAGCGCAATGTCCGTGGGCGGACGTGGCCGATCTGGCCATTAGAGCCCGGCTGGACAGGGCCGATATGGAAGCCTTGGCCGCCGCTGATGCACTGCGCAGCCTAGCCGGTCATCGCCGCCAGCAGATGTGGGATGCTGCGGCCCAGACCGCTCTGCCGCCCATTTTTGCCCAGGCTCCGATTCACGAGCCGCAACTGGCGTTGCCGCCGGCTAAAGAGGGCGAGGAAATCATGTTCGACTACGCCGCCACGGGGCTGAGCCTGCGCCGTCACCCGCTAGCCCTGCTGCGAACCAAGCTAGCGCTTCATGGCCTGAAAACTGCAGTCGAGCTGCGTCAGATGCTGCCTGGACAGAAGGTGCGGGCCTGCGGCATCGTCACCGTACGCCAGCGCCCGCCCACGGCCAAGGGCACGCTGTTCATCACCCTGGAAGACGAGACTGGCGTTATCAACCTGGTGGTCTGGGCCCAGACCTTTGCACGCTGGCAAGCGCCGCTACTGGCCTCGCGCCTGCTGGCCGTGGAAGGCGTATGGCAGACAAGTACGGCACCTCAGTTGAATGCCGAGGAATATGAGGGAAAACATGCTCACACCCAATCAGATCAAGCGCCAGCTGCTCACCATTTGGTAGTGTTGCGTGCCAGGGATATGACGCGCTGGCTGGGGCGTTTTGCCCAAGTGGGACTGAGCAGCCGAGATTTTCATTGAGGCCCTTGCTTCGATGGTGCTGACTGTGGCGAAAGCGCTTGTGCTGTACGGCTGTCAACAAGAAAACAGAGTCGGCGCTTGTCGAAACAGTCCGAAACGCAAACCAAGTCGGCATGCAGTTGCCTTGATCAGCAGAGAAACCGGTGCGGCCGCAAGAACGCAGTTGGCTTGCCATGCTCTGGTTTCTATGTATTCCAAATCTCGAATTAAAAAGGACAATGAATTAAATTTTGTTGAGCAATTCATTGCGTTTCGATGATGAATTGCTTGTGATCCTTGCTGAATATTGCACACCATGAATCTGAGTCCAGCCGCCTTCTCTCGACGCACCTTGTTTGCCTGCGCCGCAGCCTTGTTGGGAGGCTCGCTACATGCGCAAACCGCCTATCCCAGCAAACCGATTCGCATTGTGGTGGCCTATGCTCCCGGTGGTTCGGTCGATATGGTGGGGCGCGTGATTGGCGATGTATTGGCCAAGCAGCTGGGTACCACCGTGGTGATTGAGAACGTGCCCGGAGCCGCCGGTGTGGTGGGCGCGCAGCGTGTGGTGTCGGCCAAGCCCGACGGCTATACCTTGCTGGCGGGCTCCAGCAACGAGATGGCCGGTACCAAGTTTGTCAACGCCGCTCAAAAGTACGATCCGGCGGTCGACCTGACACCAATTGCGCTGACGGCCTCGGCCCCCAATCTGTGGGTGGCGGGCGCGCATGTGCCGGTCAAAAATATCGATGAGTTCATCAAGCTGGCCAAGGCCAATCCCGGCAAGTACAGCTATGGCAGCCCTGGCATCGGTTCCACGCCGCATTTTTCGGGCGAGCTGATCAAGAAGACTGCCGGCATCGATCTGGCTCATATTCCGTATAAGGGCTCGCCTGCGATGACCGCCGATCTGGGTGGCGGTAATCTGGATTTCGCCATTCTCTCGCCCATGGCATCGGCACCCCTGGTGCAGTCGGGCAAGATCAAGATTCTGGGTGCCACCACGGCCGAGCGCATCAGCACTCTGAAGAACGTGCCCGCGCTGGCTGAACATCCTGCGCTCAAAGGCTATGCGCTTAGCGGCTGGTTTGCGCTGGCAGCCCCCAAGGGCGTTCCCGCAGACATCGTTGCCAGCCTGCAAAAAGCGGTACAGGCCGGTCTGGCCGATCCTGCTATCCGCCAGAGGCTGGAAGTTGCAGGTACCCCGCCAGCCAGCGGTACCGAAAACCTCGCTCAGGTCATTCGCACCGATATGGGAAAATATGCCGAACTGGTGAAGTTCGCCAAGATTACGCCAGATAACTGAGCGATATTTCGCTGTAAAAAAACGCCTCCTTGCGAGGCGTTTTTTTGTTCTAGAGCTGTTTGGCGGGCGTGCATATTGCATGCATCAACGCTATCCAATGAATTGTCGCCAGGCGTCACAGGAGCAAAGCTCGGTGCGCAGGCGCATTCCTTTAATGTCTCTCACTTGTGCACCTTCTTCGGGCTTCTCTGGTAGAGATGCCCCAAATGCGGGCGCATTGCTCAAGTCGCCTGCACCACGGCGGGGAAGCCCTTTGATTTCATGCACGCAGGTCACGACTGATCGTCTCTGAAGTGGCACAAATCTGCAGGGAATACCCGCTTCTGGCACGGCTTTCGCTTATCTACATTCTTGTATGCAAGTTTTTGATGAACTTGCATACAAGAATCTCTAACATGCGAAAGACGACTATGCGCCGCTTTGCCAAATCACTTTTCGGACAGGTGGTGATCGCACTCATTTTGGGTGTGCTCGCCGGACTATTGGCCCCTGAATGGGCCGCCAAACTCAAGCCCTTGGGCGATGGCTTCATCAAGCTCATCAAGATGATCATTCCCGTGCTGGTGTTCTGCGTGGTGGTGCATGGCATCGCGGGCGCAGGCGATCTCAAGCGTGTGGGCCGTGTCGGCGTCAAGGCACTGATCTACTTTGAAGTGCTGACCACCATCGCCCTGGCGCTGGGCTTGGTGCTGGCATTTGTCTTTCAGCCCGGCGCGGGCATGAACGTGGACACCAGCAAACTCGATGCCTCGGCCATGAGTGCTTATGCCAGCAATGCCGACAAGCTGACCAGCGGCGGCACGGTGGACTTTTTGATGAAGCTCATACCGACCACGGTGGTTCAGGCTTTTGCCACGGGCGATGTGCTGCAGGTGCTGCTGTTTGCTGTGTTGTTCGGCTGCGGCCTGAGCATGCTGGGCGAGCGAGGTGCTCCCGTGAGCGCCTTTATCGACACGCTGTCGCATGTGCTGTTCAAGATCATGGGCATCATCATCAAGTTGGCACCTCTGGGTGTGCTGGGTGCGATCTCCTTCACCGTGGGCCAGTACGGCATAGGCTCGCTCAAGCAGCTGGGTATGCTGGTGCTGCTGTTCTATGTGGCCGTGGCCTTTTTCGTCTTCGTGGTGCTGGGCCTGGTGATGCGCCTGTCGGGCTTTAGCCTGATCAAGTTGCTGCGCTATCTGCGTGAGGAACTGGCAGTGGTCTTTGCCACCACCTCGTCCGACAGCGTGCTGCCCCAGATCATGGCCAAGCTGCGCAACATGGGTGTACGTGACTCCACCGTGGGTCTGGTGATCCCAACGGGCTACTCCTTCAACCTGGATGCCTTTTCCATCTACATCACTCTGGCTGCCGTGTTCATTGCTCAGGCAACGAATACACCCATCGGCATGGCCGATCTGCTGACCATTCTGGCCATCGCCCTGGTCACGTCCAAGGGTGCCCATGGTGTGCCGGGCTCGGCCATCGTGGTTCTGGCTGCCACCCTGCATGCGATTCCTGCGATTCCCGCCATCGGATTGGTGCTGGTATTGTCTGTAGACTGGTTCATGGGTATTGCCCGTGCTGTCGGCAATCTGATCGGCAACTGTGTAGCCACCGTGGCCATCGCGGCCTGGGAAGGTGATATTGACCGCGAACGCGCTCATGCGGTGCTTGACGGTCTGGTTGACAATCCGGAGCCTGCAGATGTCCCCAGCCCCGCGCCGCTTGCCCAGCCGGTTTCTCCCATTCTTCCTGCTCACCCCGTCGTCTAATGAATCCTGTAACCCCCCTGCATATTGCCGAGCGCGTGGTGGAATCCATCCTGGCCCAGAAACTGGCGCCCGGCGAACGCCTGGGGGAGCAGGAGCTGGCCGACAATTTCGCCGTCAGCCGCACCATGGTGCGTGAGGCGCTGATGCAGTTGCAGGCGCGCGGCTTTGTGCAGGTTCAGCCAAGGCGGGGCTGGTATGTGGTTCAGCCCACAGTAGAGGAGGCGCAGGACGCTTTTGCGGCGCGGCGCATCATCGAGACCGGCATCTTGAGCGAAGCCGGTCGCCCCATGCAAAGCGTGATCGGCCAGCTGCGCCGCCACATCGCCCAGGAACAACAGGTGATAGAAGGCGCCGATGCGGCCACGCGCGCCTTTTTGCTGGCCGACTTCCATGTTTGCCTGGCCGAGCAAATGGGCCACCGTCTGCTGGCATTGACATTGCGCGATCTCACGGCTCGCACCACGCTGGCCGCCACGCTCTATCAGTCCACGCACAGCGCGAATCAGTCCTGTGCCGAGCACGAGCGCATCGTTGCTGCGCTGGAGCGCGGCGATACCGAGGCCGCCAAGACCTTGATGCTGGAGCATATCGGCACGGTGGAGCGCTCGCTGGATATCCGTCCACCCGAGCCCCCACCCGTCGCCAGCGAGCGCTTGCGTGCCACGCTAGCACCCGTGAGCGCAGAACTGCTGGCCGATTCGGTCGTGAAATCTACTCCTTCCGAGGTCTGTCTAAAAGCTGCACCTTGATGTTGAAGTTGATGCGGTCATGTCATGTGCTTTATTCGCGATTCTCACTTGCCTTGCTTCTTGGCTTGAACCTGTACCAGCAATTGCTTGCAGTTCACATCGTCTTCGGCAGCGGGTACGGTCAGCGGTAGCAAGGCCAGCGCGGCCGGTGCAAAAACTGCTGCAGCTACCGCGGCACCGGCACGGGCTATCAGGGGACCCGGTTCCAGGCCCACGTCTGGTTTTGCAAAGCTGCCGCGTACATACAGTGGTGTACGTAGCGAAAAGAATTTCCATTGGAGTGCTTCAGGCACGATGCGCAAATCCAGTGTTTCCTGCGCTAGGTTGACTTGGCCGGTGGCTTGCACAATCGTTTCGGTGGTTGCCAGCTTGGTGTTACGGGGTCGGGCTATGCCGTTTTGTATCTGAAAGTCTGCGATGGCGCAGCGCAGTTGCACTTCCTTGTCTGTGCCAAAAAGCTTGGAAACGACAACGGATCCTACGTTCAGCCCGGCCAGATCAAGCAGCTCCCGGCTGAAAGTACCTTCGCGCACATAAAGGCGCACCGAGCCGTTGCCGCTGCCCAGCCACTGCGCCAGGGAATCGCCACGGCCTTGCAAGCTAATGGCTCCATCGAGACGCCCCAGACTTTTCTTCATTTTCTCAACTTTTGGAAAGAGTGCCGAGAGCTTGAGTGCGTTGACCTGGCCCGTGATCTGGGCGGAAACAGGCTTGGCATGGCTGTCCACTGTGCTGCTCAAGTCCAGCGTGCCCTGGGCAAATCCGAATTGCAGCGGCGAGAGCACAAGCTTGCCGTTTTCAAGCTGGGCGCGCAATTTGAGGTTTTGCAGGGGCAGGGCGTCGGGCCGCAAGATGTGGCTGCTTTCATAGCGCAGATCCATGTCCATCTTGTCCCAGTTGGCGGTATTAAAGCGGATTTTCGGCAGTACCTTGCCATTGTTGAGCTGTGGCTTGGCGCTGCTGCCCGATGGGGTAGCGCCGATTGCTGGGCCTAGATCCTGCAGGCGCAGCAGTTGAGATGACACCTGACCGCTGAGTTTGGCGCGCGGTTTGCCAGACTGGTAGTGCAGCTCACCCCGCACATCGCTTTGTCCCACCTTGCCTTGAAATTTTTCATAGTTCCATATGGCTCTGCCCGGTTGGAGGCTGCCGATCAGATGGCCGCTGGTATCAAACGGCGGAGTGGCAGGCAGCAGCAGACCAGAAAGTTCAAACAGATCGGCCATGCTGTTGCCGCGCAGTCTTACCTGAAAATCCAAACCTGCCAGCTTTCTGGGATTGTCCAGAAAGCCTTCGGCAAAGGCTTGTACGCTGCCGGCCTTGGCCGAGACGCGCAGCGGAAAACGCAACTGCTCTTGCTTCAGATCCAGAACTGGTCCGGCCAGCCCTTGTGCCTGAATCTGCGCGCGTTTTTTACCTTGCTGCATATAACCGGTCAGACCAAAACGTATGCCATAAGGCTGGGTGGCCGTCACAGGCTTGCGCAAGCTGTCAATCCTAGCGCGCAGGGCCATGCGTTTGATGCCATCGGCCCAGCCTATAACGCCATGACGTATGTGCAATTGGCCCAGCTTGAAACTCCAGGGCGCTCCCTTGCTTTCAGGTGTTTTGAAGACCCAATTGACATCGCCTGCCTTGTTGCGGGCCAGAACGATATCCGGGGCATCTAGCACCAGTTGGTCGAGCTGTATGTGCCGTGCCAATAGCGGCAGCAGTCGCAGACTGGCGGTAGCGCTTGCGGCGGTAGCCATGGTGGAGGGCGTACGCGGGGGCGTTTGCGCGCCGGCCTCTGCGATTTCGTCGCCGTCATCCTGGGTGACTGTAACTGCGCTAGCTGTTGCGGGTTTCGTGGGTCGATCGCTGTGAGGCAAGCGTCCAGTGTTGAGGTCTTTGGGGGCCTCAGGCAAGGCTGGAAGATCATCACTGCCTTGGTTGGGTGCTTCTTCAATCAGCCAACCCTGAGGCTGGGAAATTCGCAGTTGCCCGGCGGTGACCACCACACCTGGAATCCAATGCTTCCAGCCAGTGTCCAGCGGCTGGGGCCAGGTCCAGTTCAGTTGCAGATCACCCTCCACGGCAAACTCGCGACCGGTGGCGGCACTGACTTTTTCATTGACCCAAGGTTTGAACTGGTTCCAGTCAATCCAGGCGATGACTGCTGCAGCGGCCAGGCAGAGCACGACCAAGGTTGCGAATATTGCACCCAGCAGGCGCAGCCAGAGCCTGGGCTTGCGTTGGGCGGTTGCGGGGGCAGAGCGACTTGCAGATTCATTCATTGCAACCATGCTAACGCCCGGTTTACGCTATTTTTGGGGACCTTGTTTGGCAATCGGCGTAGGCAGGGGATGACGAAGCCAAGCCAGTGGCACCCCATAGCCGCCCTAAAATGGCGCGCCATGCACAACTCTCATGATCCCAAAGTCTTGCCATTGCGAGATGGCGTCAGTCCCAGCTGCGTGGTGGCACCGAGTCAGGGCGAGGGCTTGTTGATCGATTTTCTGTGCGAACGCCTGCATGCGGTGGGCCGCGCTGAATGGCTGCGCCGCATGGCGGTGGGCGAGGTGGTGTGCGAGACGGGAGAGCGAGCCGGGCAGGGCAGCATGTTTGCTCTTGGCCTGCGCTATTACTACTACCGCAGACTGGAGAGAGAGCCCGAAATCCCGTTTGCGGCCGAGGTGATCTACCGTGACGAACATTTGCTGGTTGCAGACAAGCCGCATTTTCTGCCCGTGGTGCCTGCGGGCCAGTATCTGCAAAACACCTTGCTGGTGCGTTTGAAACGCGAATTTGATGTACCCGAGCTCTCGCCCATTCATCGCATAGATCGTGACACGGCGGGGCTGGTGGTGTTTTCGGTGCAGCGCGCTACGCGGGGCGTGTATCAGGCCTTGTTTAGAGAGCGGTGCATTCACAAGAGCTATGAGGCGGTGGCACCTTACAAGGCTGATCTGACATTCCCCCGTGAGCATGTGAGCCGCATGGAAGAGAGCCGCCAGTTCTTTCGCATGCATGAAGTGGTGGGTGAGCCCAATAGCCGCACGCAGATGGAAATCATCGAGCACAACGACGCATGGGCGCGCTACCGGCTCAGCCCGGTATCCGGCAAGCGCCATCAGTTGCGCGTGCATATGCTGGCGCTAGGCCTGCCTTTGAAGGGCGATGCGTTGTATCCCGTAGTCAACGATGCGCTGCCGGGTGACTATTCCAACCCCTTGCAACTGCTGGCACGCAGCCTGGCGTTTGATGACCCGCTGACCGGGTTACGTCGTGAATTTTTCAGCCGTCGCAACCTGCTGCCGCTGATTTAAAAACCACTTTTGCAGACCCTGAACCGGCAAGGGGGAAATGTAAGTTCAGCCATTATCGGACAAAGTTGTCCGATAATGACTGTCATGTCCACACCACGCCCCCCATCCGCCGAACGCCGCGCCCAGTTGCTGGATGCGGCCGATGCCGTATTTGCCGAGCATGGCGTGACTGCGCCACTGGACTTGATTGTGGAGCGCGTCCAAGTGGGCCGGGCCACGCTGTACCGCCAGTTCCCAGATCGTCAGGCCATCATGCGGGCGCTGCTGGAGCGCTCGGTAGAGAAGACTCGCACCGCTGCCTTTGCGTTGCGCGATGACGATATGGCCTTCTTCAAGCTGCTGGCGCTGGTGGCGGATCGCATCGCTGTGTCTGCCACGCTGGTCGATTACTGGCGCACGGTAGAGCAAGGCGACGAGGAGATCGCTCGGGCGCGCCACCAGATGTGGCTGGTGTTTGAAGAACCCATGAAGCGCGCTGTGGCCAAAGGCCTGTGCAAGCAGACACTGAACTCCAAAGAGCTTTCGCTGGTGTTTGGCATGCTGGGCGGTGCACTTCGCGGTGAAACCCCTGCGCAGCGCAAACAACTGGCCCGCCGCGCTTTGCAAATCATTCTGGATGGAATCAAGGCCTGAGACGGTATGAGCCAAGCTGCAGCACCAACCCCCAGTACTGCTTCTGCAGCTCCTGCTATCCCTCTCGGGCCTGTCATCTTGCTGCGTCGGCCACCGGATTGGGCTGAGCATGAAAAACCTGCGTTGCCCGGCTCGCCCGCCATGCCGCATCACCTGCCGTGGGTGCGCGTCTGCTACGGATTGATTGCCGTTTTGCTCGGGTTGACCGGTGGTCTGGGTAATGCTTTGTTTAGCGCCAACTTGCCAACGATTCAGGGGCAAATGGGGCTGACTGCGGTCGAAGCCGCATGGCTGAGCGGCGCGTACGTCATGTTCAATATGACGGCCAATTTGCTGGTCTATAAATTTCGCCAGCAATTCGGCATGCGCTTGTTTACGGAGATCGGGCTGGGTGTTTACGCCGCGCTCAGCGTGCTGCATCTCGTGCTGGGCAGCTATGAAAGCCTGATTTTGCTGCGCGCTGCCAGCGGCTTGGCGGCGGCAGCCTGCACCTCGCTGTGCACGCTCTACATGCTGCAGGCAGCGCCGCGCACCTATGTGCTCAAGATGCTGGTGCTGGGCGTGGGTGTGGTGCAACTGGCCACACCGCTGGCCTGGATCATGTCGCCGGGGCTGCTCTACAACAGCGAATGGCAAAACCTCTATCTGTTTGAAGCCGGGCTGGCGCTGCTTTCATTTGCTGCCGTGGTCGTGCTCAAACTGCCCTCGGGCATGTATATCAAAGCCTTTGAAAAGCTGGACTTCGTTACTTTCTGCCTCATGGTGCTAGGCCTGGGCCTGCTGATTGCCGTGCTGGTACAGGGCTATTCGCGCTGGTGGTTTGATGCGCCCGATCTAGCCTGGATGCTGGTGGGAGCGATTGCGCTGCTCAGCACGGCGCTCTACATCGAGCACCACCGCGCCAACCCCATGGTTCATACGCGCTGGTTTATGCAGTGGCCTACCGTGCGTTTTGTGGTGGGCGCCATCTTGCTGCGTTTTTTAACGGCAGAGCAAAGCTACGGCGTGGTGGGCTTGATGCGCACACTGGGCATGACCACCGACCAGATGCAGCCGCTGTTTGGCGTCATCCTGCTGGGCACCATGATCGGGATTGGCTTGTCTGCGGCCACCTTCGGCATTCCTCATTTAGGCAAGCAGATTCTGGCTGCTCTGGTGCTGCTGGCGCTGGCCGCTTTTCTGGACTTGCACCACACCAGTCTGGACCGGCCCGCAGATTTTTTCTTCAGCCAATTTGTGCTGGCCGTTGGCACAGGCATCTTCATGGGGCCGCTGATGATGATGGGGCTGGCATTGGGCCTTAAATACGGTGCCAACCACATGCTCACCGTGGTGCTGACTTTTTCCATGACACAGGCCATGGGCGGCCTGATCGGCTCGGCTTTGCTGAGCACTTATCAGGTGCACCGGCAGCAGGTTTACTCCGTCGCGCTGGTCGATCAGCTCAGGCCCACCGACCCTGTGGTGGCCGAGCGGCTCAAACTGCAAGCGCAGGTCTATGGCCGTGTTACCCCAGACACAGCCATGCGCGCCAATCAAGGCACGCTGCAGCTGTCGCAAGTCGTGCGGCGCGAGGCCAATGTGCGTGCCTATAACGATGTATTTGCACTGACCGCTTGCATCGCCATGGGCTACTTGCTCTGGCTGCTGTGGGGCGCCTTGAACGTGCGCCGTGCCATGGCCCGACTGCGCGCCCTGACACGGCTCAGCGGCAATCAAGTGGTGACTGCAGCGGGTACGGATGGCGTACCCCTGCGTGCACCATCTGTCGCCAGCACCTCTGCCAGCACTATTGCCACGGCTGCAGAGAGATCAACCGATCCATCCCACGCCGGCCGCGTGACCGTTGTCGTGCAGCCCACAGAAACCGATGCTCGGGGCGATGTGGAGGAGGGCCAGCAAACCACTTGCGCCAGCCCCTTGCAAACGATCGTGATTGAAGGCGAGCAGGCACAGCAGCTGTCTGCCGCAGCGCAAGCGGCAGAGGCGGGTGAACAGGCCGTTCTGGCCAGCCGCGACCCGCTGCAAGACAACCCGCAGGCCCTTGCGCTTGAAGAAGCGCTGGAGCGAAAGATCGTTTCGCAGGCTCCGGCCAATGAACTCAAACCCATAACACCAAGAGATTGAGCATGAGCGACAGTCAAAATAACACCTCTTCCGCCC
>ERZ724504.904-NODE-904-length-16691-cov-5.862948_pt1 | contig 16691 bp, 12 predicted proteins | sample MGYA00376037_ERZ724504 | MGnify/ENA primary metagenome ERZ724504 (study PRJEB28724, sample SAMN07190888) | wastewater metagenome | isolation source: influent of sewage treatment plant in Hong Hong | place: USA: Christiansburg, Virginia | collected 2016-03-01 ... | reverse complement strand
GGAAGGCCACGGTGGCAGTGCCTTCTACTACCTGCTCGCCGTACCACTCCTGCTGCTGCCCTGGAGCGAGCTGTTCATCGCCGCCCTCGGCAGGATTCGCGCCGGCTTCGGTGATCCGCTGCAACGCTTCCTGTGGCTGTGGTTCGCCTTCGTGCTGGGCTTTTTCTCGCTCTCGGGCACCAAGTTGCCTCACTACGTGCTGTACGGCTGCACCCCGTTGTTCATCCTGATCGGGCTTCAGGCCCGGTCGGCCCGGCGTGCCTGGCCGCACCTGATCCTGCCGGGGCTGCTGTTTGTGCTCTTCGCACTTCTGCCCACGCTCTTCGATGCGCTGGCCCAAAGCACGCTGGGCGACGGCTTCTATCGTGCCCAGCTGGGCCGCGCTCTCGAAACCGCCGATACCTTCTACATCGCAAGCACCATCGGGGTTTTCGTGGCGTGGGTCTGCTTCGTGTTCTTCCCGCGGGTGCCCGTGCTGGCCCGGCTGGTGGTCACCGCCGCCGTGCAGGTCGGCCTGCTGGCCGGCGTCGTCGTGCCCTATGCGGGCGAACTGGCCCAGGGCCCCGTCAAACGGGCTGCGCTCGCGGCGCGCGAACTGGGTGGTGACGTCGTGTTCTGGCGCTTCACAACGGCACCCAGCTTCAGCGTCTACCGTCAGGCCGTCACGCTCAAGGGCGACCCGCAACCCGGCCAGATGGCGCTCACCCGCATCGACCGCCTGGCCCCCGACGCTCCGGTCGAAATCCTGTTCCGGGAAGGCGGCGTGGCCCTTGTGAAGCTCAAGCCATGACCGAACGCAGCTACGCCCCCCTTCTTGCCATCATCGTCGCGCTGCTCACCGCCTACCGGCTGTGGGTGATCCGCCACCTGGGCATCGACCTCTACGTGGACGAGGCCTATTACTGGGGCTGGTCGCAGGCGCTGGACTGGGGCTACTTCTCCAAGCCCCCGGTGATTGCCGCGCTCATCGCCGCCAGCACTGCGCTGCTTGGCAACGGCATCATCGCCATCAAGCTGCCCTCGCTCCTGATCTACCCGGCCACCGCCTTTGCGCTGTACGCCCTCGGCACGCGCCTCTACTCGAAGCGGGTCGGCTTCTGGGCCGGCCTCGCCTTCATGTCGATGCCGCTGGTGGCCGCGCTAGGGTTGTTCGTATCCACCGACGCGCCGCTACTGCTGTGCTGGTCGCTGGCACTGCTGTTTTTGCTGCGCGCACTCGAACGGGAAGGCTGGGCCAACTGGCTGGCCTGCGGAACGCTCATCGGCATCGGCCTGATGTCCAAGTACACGATGGCGGCCTTCCTGCCATCGGCACTGCTGCTGGTCATTCTCGACCCGCGTCACCGGCGCTGGCTGGCCCGCCCCCAGCCGTGGGTGGCGGTACTGCTCGCCGTCGCAATCCTGGCCCCCAACCTGTACTGGAACTGGACCCACGATTTCCCGACTTTCCGCCACACCGCCGAAATCACCCGTGTCGGGCACGGCGAGCGCGGCTGGCACCCGGCCCAGCTCGGCGAATTCATCGGCGCCCAATGGTTGTCCTTCGGCCCGCTGCTCGGCGTACTGCTGGGCTGGGCACTGCTCCGCTCCCGCAAGCTGTGGCGCGAGCGCGCCCATCGCACGCTGCTGATTTTCATCGTGCCGCTGCTGCTGCTCGTGAGCGCCCAGGCGCTCACCGGCCGCGCCAACGGTAACTGGGCAGCGCCGATCTTCGTCGCCTCGTGCCTGCTGGTGCCGGCCGTGTTCCTCGCCGACAAGCGGCGCTGGGTGGTGGCTGGCGTGGTGGTCAACCTCGTCGCGTCACTGGCGGCCTATCACTGGCCCGACATCGCCCGCGTAGCAGGCATCGAGCTGACCGCCAAAAACGACCCCTACAAGCGCGCCCGCGGCTGGATCAACCTCGCCGACGGCGTTGCGCCCCTCCTGGCCGAACACCCCGGCACCATCCTCGTCGGCGAAGATCGCGAGATCATCGCCCACCTCGTCTACCGCCTTCACCCCGCGGAATACGCAGCCTGGAACCCCGGACGCCCCCCCCGCGACCACTACGAGATCGTCACCACCCTCGCCGACAAGCGCGGCCGTGACGTGATCTACGTTGGCCGCCAGGCGGCAATCCCGGCCATCGCCGAGCGCTTCGCCTCCAGCGAGCTGCTCGGCAAGGTCGTCGTGCCCATACACAAGGATTTCCGGCGGGAGGTGTATGTGTTCCTGCTGAAGGATTTCAAGGGCTACTGAGCCCCCCCAGGGCCGGGCTACGCCTCACCCGCTCCCATGGGCAAGAAAACTCCTGATTGGCAAGAAGCCTCAGTCCGTCATTCCGGGGCCGCGAAGCTGAACCCGGAATGACGTGCTTCGGTTAAAAGCGCGCCTACCTTTTTTCGCTGAATCTCATCGCAATCAAGCCGGCCAGTAAATATCCACTCCCCGTTCGCTCCAGGCTTGTCGAAACGTAGAGGCAGAGCCGGGTCAGCAGGAAGGACACGAAAAGGGCGAACCAGGCAACACAGATGCATCTGCCCCGCCAGCGTGAACAAGCCATCTGGTGCCCATCTTGATTCCGCGACGGGTCGGTAGAGCCAACCCGGTCAGCCGGCCGGCACCTCGGGCAGGGCGACCGGCAAATCATCCAGCTGGGCAGCCTCGATGCGCTGGAAGTGGGCCGTGATCTTGCGCGACGAGGTCTGAACCTCGGCCACGTCCTCGCCGGCCTGGCGGATGTGGGTGGCGAGTTTCTGCATGCGCTCGTCGAAGCGGCTGAAATCCTTGGCGAGCTTGCCGAGGGCATCCTTGATGACGTGAATCTGCTTGCGGGTTTCCACGTCCTTGAGCACGGCACGGGCGGTGTTGAGCACCGCCATCAGCGTGGTGGGCGACACGATCCACACCCGGCGCGTCATCGCGTAGGCCACCACTTCGGCGTGATAGGCGTGAATCTCGGCGAACACGGCCTCGGCCGGCACAAACATCACCGCGCCGTCCGAGGTGACGTCGGGCTGAATGTATTTTCCGGCAATGGCATCCACGTGCCGCTTCACGTCGTTTCTGAACGCCGTTTGCGCGGCGCGACGCTCGAGATCACCCACCTCGCCTTCAAACATGCGGTGATAGTTTTCGAGCGGAAACTTCGAATCGACCACCACCATGCCGGTCGGCTCGGGCAGGCGCAGCACGCAGTCGGCGCGGGTGCCGTTGGGCAGGGTGAACTGAAAGTCGAAGCTTTCGGGCGGCAGGGCGTTGCGCACCAGGGCTTCGAGCTGCACTTCTCCGAAAGCTCCGCGGGCGCGCTTGTCGCCAAGCAGCTCCTGCAGGCTCACCACGTTGGTGGTCAGATCGCCGATTTTCTTCTGGGCTTCGTCAATGGTGGCCAGCCGCGCCATCACGCTGGTAAAGGTTTCGTTGGTCTTGCGAAAGCCCTCGTCGAGGCGCAGGTTCACGTGGCCGGTGATCGCCTCCAGGCGCTCGCCCACGGTGCGGTTCATGGCCTCGATGCTGCTGCCGAGCTGCTCGGAGGCGTTCTTGAGCCCGCTTTGCAGCAGCTCCCGGTCGGCGCGGGCATGTTCGGACAAGGTTTTGAGCGTTTCGGCCAGCATCTCGGTGCGCAGCTTTTCCTGGCCGGCGGCAAAGGCGTTGGCCAGATCGGCGAGACGCAGTGTCATTTCCTCCTTCTGGCTGCCAAGCTGGCCCAGCAGCGCGAGATGCAGTTGCTGGAGGGCATGCCGGGACGCAGCCTGCTCCGCGTCGAGGCGATCACGCAGGTTGTCCACCTCGCCGGCCACGAGGTCGATCACCCGGTCGCTGCCGGCCGTGGAGCTGGCCTGCAATTCCCTTACAAACTGCAGATGCTGTTCGGCAAAGCGGCTATCGACACGCTGCCCCAGCCGCCCCATGTGCAGCACCAGCCATACAAGCGCGGCAAAAACCAACACGAGGGCGGCGACAAACCACGGCAAAAAGGCAGAAACAACAGAAGAGGCGTCAGGATTCATCGGCTGAAGTATACCCGGCCACCGAATCAGCTCAGCGCACGCAGGCTGGCCAGCGGCGGCCGGGAGAGGAGATGACGCGTCCCCAGCCAGCCCGCCAGCATCACCACCGCGCACCCGGCAAGCGCGCCCACCAGCACCGGCAGACCGCTGGGCAGGTAGGGCAACTTGAATACGAAACGCCCCAAGGCCCAGCCGATCCCCGTTGCCCCCACGCCCGCCAGCGCACCGGACACCACGCCCAGCACGGCAAACTCGGCCAGCAAAGCCGAACGCAACTGGGCGTTGCGGGCGCCAAGGGTACGCAGAATGGAAAGCTCCTTCTCGCGCTCGTCGTGAGTGGCCTGCAGCGCCCCAAACAGCACCACGACGCCAGCCACCACGGCAAAGGCAAACACAAACTGCACGGCTGAAATGAGCTGGTCCACCATGCCCTGGATCTGCCCGATCACCGCCGCCACGTCGATCACCGTGAAGTTGGGAAAAGCCGCCACCAGCCGGTTGGCAAAATCCATCTGTGCCGGCGGCAGGTAAAAGCTGGTGATGTAGCTGGCCGGATAGCTTTCGAGCATGCCGGGCGCGGCAATCACGAAGAAGTTCACCCGCATCGAATCCCAGTCGAGCTTGCGCAGGCTGGTGATGCGCGCCTCGCTGCGCTTGCCGGCAATCTCGAAGCTCAGCACGTCACCCAGCTCAAGGCCAAGCGTCTGGGCCAGGCCCTGCTCGACGGAGAACTCGGAGGCCTTCCCCGCACCGTGCCAGCGCCCGGCCACAACGCTGTTGCCATCCGGCATGCGCGCATCGAAAGACAGGTTGAAATCCCGGTCCACGAGGCGCTTGGCGCGGTCTTCGGCGTAATCGTCCGGCCCCACCGGACGACCGTTCACGGCCACCAGCCGGCCGCGGATCATCGGCTGCAAGGCCGGCTCAGCACGGGCCGAATCCTTGAAAAACTGACGCAGCGGATCGAGCTGGTCGGGCTGGATGTTGATCACGAAACGGTTGGGCGCATCGGCCGGCGTCGCCTGCTTCCAGTTGGCCAGCAGGTCTCCGCGCACGAGGGTCAGGAGCAGCAGGGCCGTGAGGCCCATGCCAAGGGCCAGCACCTGCACCAGGCTCGCCATCGGCCGCCGCCGCAGCGCCGCCAGGCCATAGCGCCAGCCGCTGCCGGCCCCTCCCCGCACCCGCCCGAGCAGCCCCAGCACCAGCCAGGCCACAAGGCCATACACCGCAAAGGCCAGCGCAAAACCACCCACCACCCAGGCCCCCAGCAGCGCGTCGCGGGCGATGCCGACCAGAAGCCCGGCGAGCACCAGCGCGCCAAGGCCCCAGGCCAGGCCTTCGCGCGCGGCCATGCCGTTCCATTCCCGACGCAACACGCGCAGGGTGGACACGCGCCCCAGGCGAATCAGGGGCGGCAGCGCAAAGCCCAGCAAAAGCAGCAGCGACACCGCCAGCCCGTGGGCCACCGGCCACCAGCCCGGCGCCGGCAGCGCAAAGCCGACCAGCTCGCCAAGCAAGCCTTCGAGCACGAACTGCACGCCAAAACCCAACACGCAGCCCACCACTCCGGCCGCAAGGCCCAGCAGCGCAAACTCGCCGATGAACATCCGCAGCAGTTGCGGCTGACGGGCGCCAAGGCAGCGCATCACCGCGCAGCCATCCAGATGGCGCTCGACGAAACGCCGGGTGGCGAGCCCCACCGCCACCGCCGCCAGCACCACCGCCAGCATGGCCGCAAAGCGCAGGAAGCGCTCGGTGCGGTCGAGGGTGCTGCGCACTTCGGGACGCGCGTTGTCGACGTTCTCGAGGCTTTCGCCACGCCCCAGCCGAGCCTTGGCCCAGCGCTCGAACCCCGCCACGGCGGCAGGCTCGCCGGCCACGTGCAGACGATAGAAAACCCGGCTGCCAGGCTGGACCAGACCGGTTGCCGGCAGGTCGACCGCATTGATCACCAGCCGCGGCAGCAGGCTGAAGAAGTTCGCGCCACGGTCGGATTCAAAGGACAGCACGGCCGCCATCCGGAAACGCGAAGCGCCAAGCCCAATCACGTCACCGGGCCTGGCGCCGAGGGCGCTGGCCAGCCGCTCGTCAAGCCACAACTCGCCCGCAGCCGGAATGCCCTTGGCCGGCGCATCGGGCTGATTGAGCCCCGGCGCAAGGCGCACCGAGCCCCGCAGCGGGTGACCATCCTCGACCACCTTGACGCCCGCCAGCTGGGCCCCCTCGCCCAGGCTGGCCATGCTGGTAAAGGTGGCCGACACCACCGAGCGCAAGCCGCGCCGGTCTGCCTCGGTGCGATAGGCCGGGTCGAGGGCATGATCCGCCACCAGCACCACATCGCCGCCAAGCAACTGGTTGGCCTCGCGGGTGAGGGCCTGGGCAACCCGATCGGTAAAGAATCCGACACTGGTCAGGCTGGCAACGGCAATGACCAGGGCAATCAGCAACAGGCCCAGTTCTCCGGCGCGCAGGTCGCGGCGAAGCATGCGAAGGGAAAGGGGAAACATATGGGTGACTTGGGAAAAAGGATAAGCAGAAGAAACAGGCCTGCCCGTCAAGCCTGCACAAACAAGGAAAGAACGGCCCGGATCAACGCGGAGCGAGCTTACACCGATACCAGAACATCACTTTGCGACTCAGCCAGCACGCGCTTCGTGACACTGCCGATCAACAGATCTTCGAGGGCACTCTCTCCGTGCTTTCCCATAACGATCAGATCGCAGCTCTGCTCCTGCTCCTGCTCGAGAATGGACAAGGACGGAACCCCATGCAGCACGACGTAGCGAACCGTGTGGGGAGGCAGCCCGGCATCCTTGCGCAGCGCATGCAACTTCTGGATGGCCTCCTGCTTGGCGATGACGCGATAGCGGTTGATGGTGTCTTCATCCACGCTGGCATAGCGCAAGTGCCCCTCGAAAGGCAGCTCGAAAGTATGCAGCAACACGATCTCCGCCTTCGGCGCAACACGCCGGGCGCAGCGGATCGCAAGCAGCGACGACGGTGAAAAATCAACCGGCACGAGCAAGCTGCGATAGGGCTCATGCGCCACCTGCTTGACGACCAGCATGGGACATTTCGTTCCGCTGAGCATTCTTTCGGCTGTGGAACCGAGTAGCAGATGCCGCACGAAGCTCTCACCGCGCGCACCGCACACAATCAGGCTGCTGCGCATCGCGTCGGCCTCTTTCGACAACTCGTCGAGCAGGCTTCCGGCCACCACGCGCGCGCCCGCCGAGATGCCGTAACGCTCCTGCAGCGCCGCCACCAACTCGTGCAGCCTCTCCCGCGCACTATCGAGCACCCGTTGCTGCAAGGCTTCAGGCGACGCCATCATCAGAAGCCGGAGCCTCTCGAGCGGTGCCAGATTGGCCACATGCAGCACGTCGAGCGGCGCGCCCGTTTCCTTGCTGATCAGTGCCGCCCGCTCAACCGCATGGCGGGCAGGTGCAGAAAGATCGGTGGCGGCAAGCAGGTGATGCAGTGTGGTCATGGTCATATCCCTTGTACTGTCCTTGTGCGTGCGGCCCTTGGGTGCTCATAACGCGATCAAATACGTCGAGGTCTATCAATGCTGACTGACCGACATCCGGAATGTTCCCAGGCGCAGGCTGCAGCGACACCGCGGCGGTGCCAGATTGATCGTTCTGGACGCGTGCAGGCCTTGAGCAATCGGCCCCTCTGCGCAGCAAGCTTGGTGCTGGGCAGCCTGCGGCAGGCGACACATTGATGATGACCGGCGCACCGAGCCGCTTTTTGCAGGAACTTAGAAGCGGAACACGTATCGAATCAGCGCACACGACGGCCTTAAGTGGAGTCGCTGTCGCATAAATCTGCTACCTGATCATCAGCCGCGACCTCCTCGCGTCCGTAGTGCGCAAGGAAGGCCTGACCACAAACGATTACGTACTGCCTGCAATTGCAGTCTGTTATCACGCTGCAAATCGCCCCGCCCACGCGCCAGCCACGCAGGGCATTTTTGAGTCGACCGATTTGACGATGAGTGGCTCAAGGTGCTGGGCTGGATAAATTCGTCATCCGGCATCCCGTGCAGTCCCTGCCTGAGTAACACACTGCCCCGTAGAGAGAAAACCATGCGTATCCGTCCATCAAAACCGCCTCCGCTCGCTTGTATTCTGGTTGCCACGGACCTCAGCCCCCGTTGCGACCGTGCGCTGGAACGCGCCGCTCAACTGGCCAGGGAGTGGCAGGCCGACCTGACCGCCCTGAATGTGCTGCATCCCGCAAGCTCGCCTGACCTCGCCATTGCCTGGGCCATCGGAAAGACCGATGAACAGGCCCTGCACATCGCCCGACAGCAGCTCACCCGCGACCTGTCGGGGCTGGACGTTCAGACATCGATACGCATTGCCCGCGCCAACGATGCAGCCACCGCCATTCGGAACACCGCCGTCAGCAGCGGTAGCACTCTGGTCGTCACCGGCCTCGCTTGCCACGACGCCTTCGGTCGTTTCCTGCGCGGCTCAACCCTCGAACGCCTCATTCGCTCGCTGCCCCAGCCCCTTCTTGTGGTGCGCCAACGGGCGCACGCCGCCTATTGCCGGATAGTGGTGGCCACAGACTTTTCAGCATCCTCGCGTCACGCCCTGCAGGCTGCCGCGAGGCTCTTCCCCGGGCGCGACCTGATTCTTTACCATGCCTGTCAGGGGCCGCTGAACGCGCACCCCGACAAACGCAGCCTGGCACGCATCGGCCGTGAAATCGAAGAAGGTGCGTTGGCAGACTTTGTCGCTGAAAGCTCCCTGCCGGAGACCACCGCCATCGTGCCCGCGACAGGGCACGGCGCCCTGGAAACGGCGCTGACCGAATACGTCCGGAGCAATGAAATCGATCTGGTCGTGATGGGGGCATCCGGCCGAGGCTTGGTCATGTCGATCCTGCGGGGTAGCCACACGGCCAGACTGCTGCACTGGTTGCCCTGCGACACACTGATCGTCCGGCACGGCTTACCCGATTGAACCAAACAACATGTCGTTGATACTGATCGTCCTGCTCCCCTTTTTCGGCAGTCTGTGCGCCGCCTCTCTGCCAACCAACGCCCGCAATGCGGAGGCCTGGCTGGCCGGCGTGGTGGCGCTCGCTGCCACGGCGCTGGTCGCCAGCCTCTATCCACAGGTCGCGGCCGAGGGCGTTCTGCGTCTGTCCATTCCGTGGGCGCCCATGCTGGGCCTGGACTTCTCCCTGCGCATGGACGGCTACGCCTGGCTGTTTGCCCTGCTGGTCACCGGCATGGGCACCCTGGTGGTGGTCTATGCCCGCTACTACATGTCACCGGCCGATCCGGTGCCGCGCTTCTTTTCCTTCTTTCTCGCCTTCATGGGTTCCATGCTCGGCGTGGTGCTGTCGGGCAACCTGATCCAGCTGGCGATGTTCTGGGAGCTGACCAGCCTCGCTTCCTTCATGCTGATCGCCTACTGGCATCACCGCGGCGATGCCCGGCGCGGCGCACGCATGGCGCTCACGGTGACAGGCGCCGGTGGCCTCGCGCTGTTCGGCGGCATGCTGCTCCTGGGGCACATGGCAGGCAGCTATGACCTGGACACGGTGCTGGCCTCAGCCGGGGTGATTCAGGCGCATCCCTGGTATCCGGCCATGCTGGTCCTGATCGCACTGGGTGCGCTGACCAAGAGCGCGCAGTTTCCCTTCCATTTCTGGTTGCCCCACGCCATGGCCGCGCCCACACCGGTTTCGGCCTATCTGCACTCGGCAACCATGGTCAAGGCCGGCGTATTCCTGCTGGCCCGGCTGTGGCCGGTGCTCTCCGGCACCGACGAGTGGTTCTGGATCATCGGCGGAGCCGGCCTGTGTTCGCTGGTGATTGGCGGCTATCTGGCGATCTTCCAGCAGGACATGAAGGGCGTGCTGGCCTATTCGACGATCAGCCACCTCGGCCTGATCACCCTGCTGCTCGGCATGAACAGTCCGCTGGCCCTGGTCGCCGCGGTGTTCCACATCGTCAACCATGCCACCTTCAAGGCCTCGCTGTTCATGGCCGCGGGCATCGTCGACCACGAGACCGGCACACGCAACCTGCAACGCCTGTCCGGCCTTTACCGGGCCATGCCGATCACCGCCACGCTGGCCATGGTGGCCGCTGCGGCGATGGCCGGCGTGCCGCTGCTCAACGGTTTTCTGTCGAAGGAAATGTTCTTCGCCGAAACCATCTTCCTCGACCGCCCTGAATGGCAGCGCACCCTGCTGCCGCTCGCCGCAACGCTGGCCGGCATGTTCAGCGTCGCCTACTCGCTGCGCTTCATCCACCAGGTCTTCTTCGGCCCACCGACCGACGATCTGCCCCACGCACCCCACGAGCCGACGCGCTGGATGCTTCTGCCGAGCGCCTTGCTGGTAACAGCCTGTGTGCTGGTCGGCATCTTTCCGGCGCACACCGTCGGGCCCTACCTGCGCATGGCGACCGACTCCATCCTCGGCAGCGATGCGCCGGCCTACAGCCTGGCCGTCTGGCACGGCCTCAACCTGCCGCTGCTCATGAGCGTGATCGCACTGGGCGGGGGAACCGCCCTCTACCGCCTTTTCCTGTGGCGCACCCTAGACACGGTCCCGCTGCTCGAGCGCATCGACGGCAAACTTGCCTTCGACTGGCTGCAGACGGCGCTGACATCGGGCGCCGACCGGCTCATGCGACGCCTCTCCTCACCACGCCTGCAAATTCAAGTGCTGGCGATCTTCATGGTGGCCCTCGGCGGCGCACTGCTGCCCGTACTCAAGGATGGAAGCTCCTTCGGGCCCCGCGCCCTCACCCCCGCCGATCCGGCCTTCGTGCTGCTGTGGCTGGTCGGTGGCGTGTGCGCCATCGCCGCCGCCTGGCAGGCCAAGCTCCACCGGCTGGCGGCGCTGATCCTGTCCGGCGGCGCCGGGCTGGCCACCAGCCTGACCTTCGTGTGGTTCTCGGCCCCCGACCTGGCCCTGACCCAGCTCACCGTCGAGGTCGTCACGGCGGTGCTCATCCTTCTCGGCCTGCGCTGGCTGCCAAGGCGCGACGACCGCTACAGCCGGGGCCTGCCCGACTCGACCCGCAGCCACCTGCGCCGCCTGCGTGATCTGGTCCTGGCGGCCGCCTGCGGTCTCGGCCTGGCGGGCGTCACCTACGCCGTCCTGACCCGTCCCGACGTGGATGGCAGCTCGCCCTTCTACATCGAACAGTCGCTGCCCCTGGGCGGCGGCCTCAACGTGGTCAACGTGATTCTTGTGGACTTCCGCGGCTTCGACACCTTTGGCGAGATCGCCGTGCTGGCCATCGTCGCCCTGACCGTCTTTGCCCTGTTGCGGCGTTTTCGCCCGGCACCCGAGAGCATGCCCTTGCCGAAGCAGCAAAGAGAGCAGGATGGCGCCGACGGTATCGTGGCAGAACGGGTTGCCGACACCACCGCCAGGCTGCCGGACGGCTACCTGATGCTCCCGGCGGTGCTCGTTCGCCTGCTGCTGCCCATGGCCATGCTCGTCTCGCTGTTTTTCCTGCTGCGCGGACACAATGCGCCGGGCGGAGGCTTCGTCGGCGGCCTGATCCTGGCCACGGCGGTGATCCTGCAATACATCGTCGGCGGCACGGTGTGGGTGGAATCGCATCTGCGCATTCATCCCCTCTACTGGATCGCCATCGGCCTGCTGTGTGCCGCCACCGCCGGCGCCAGTGCCTGGCTGACGGGGCAAGCCTTCCTCACCAGTCTGGCCTGGCACGGGGAGCTGCCGCTGCTCGGCGAGATACACCTGTCGAGCGTCCTGCTGTTCGACATCGGCGTTTACATGCTGGTGGTCGGCGCAACGGTGCTTATGCTGGTCGCCATCGCCCACCAGTCCCTGCGCAACCACCACCGCAAAACCGCACCCGGAGGCAAGCCCTGATGGAAATCGTCTTCTCGCTCGCCGTCGGCGTCATGGCCGGATCCGGCATCTACATGCTGCTGCGCCCGCGCACCTTCCAGGTCATCATGGGGCTGTCGCTACTGGCCTATGCCGTCAACCTGTTCATCTTCGGCATGGGACGCCTGCGCATCGGCGATGCCCCGGTGATCAACCCCCTGCGCGGGAGCGATCCGGCGCTCTACACCGATCCCGTACCGCAAGCCCTCGTCCTGACCGCCATCGTCATCGGCTTTGCCACCACTGCCCTGTTTCTGGTCGTTCTGCTTGCCTCACGCGGGCTGAACGGCACCGACCACGTCGACGGCCGCGAGCCCGATCAAGAATGACTCCACCTTACATTTCCCTTGTCCCGCCCCTCGTCTGTCTGCGTGAATCCGCAGCGGAGCGCACATGACCAGCTGGCAACACCATCTCCCCATCCTGCCCGTGCTGATCCCCCTGTTCGCCGGGGCGATACTGCTGTTCTCCAGCGAAACACGGCGCGGGCCCCGTGCAGCGATCGCCCTGTGCGCAACCCTCGCCCAACTGCTCGTCGCCCTCATGCTGCTGGGCATTGCCGACGGGCGCCTGGCGAGCCCGTGGAGTGGCGGAATCGGCGTCTACGCGCTCGGAAACTGGGCCGCCCCCTTTGGCATCGTGCTGGTACTGGACCGGCTCGCGGCGATCATGCTGACGCTGACCGCCACCCTCGGGCTGGCCACGCTGGTCTATTCCCTGGCCCGCTGGGAGCGGGCCGGCATTCACTATCTGCCCCTCTTCCAGTTTCTGCTGATGGGCCTCAACGGCGCCTTCCTGACCGGCGACCTGTTCAATCTGTTCGTCTTCTTCGAAATCCTGCTGGCCGCTTCCTATGGTCTGGTGCTGCACGGCTCCGGGCCGGTAAGAGTAAAGGCCGGAATGCACTACATCGTGGTCAACCTGGTTGCCTCGCTGCTGTTCCTGATTGCCGCGGCGCTCATCTATGGCGTCGCCGGAACCCTCAACATGGCCGAACTGCCCCAGCGGGTCGCCATGCTCGGCGCGGACGAGCGCACCCTCTTCAAGCTCGGCGCAGTGCTGCTCGGCATCGTCTTTCTGGTCAAGGCCGGAGCCTGGCCGCTCAACTTCTGGCTGCCGGCCGCCTATGGCGCAGCGGCGGCGCCGGTGGCCGGCGTTTTCGCCATCCTGACCAAGGTCGGCGTCTATGCCCTGCTGCGCTTTGCGGTTCTGCTCCAGGGCCCGGGCGCTCCGGCCCCCTTCGGCGGCGACTGGCTGTTCTACTGCGGCCTGGCCACCATCGCCAGCGGCACGCTGGGCGTGCTGGCGGCCCAGAAGCTCGACCGCCTGGCCGGCTTTCTGGTGATCGTTTCATCCGGCACCCTGCTGGCCGCCTTCGGCTTTACCGGCACCACCCTTACCGGCCCGGCGCTGTTCTACCTGGTCAGCTCGGTGCTCGGCAGCGCTGCCTTCTTCATGCTGATCGAAATGGCCGAACGCAACCGCGCCCCGGCGGCTGACCTGCTGGCCATCAGCTTCGAGGCCTTCGGACTGCAGGACAAGCACGACTCCGAGCACCCGGACGGAATGGTCGGCGTCGCGATTCCGGCGGCGATGGCCTTTCTCGGGCTGTCCTTTGTCTCGTGTGCGCTGCTGCTGACCGGCCTGCCGCCGCTGTCCGGCTTTTTTGCCAAGTTCGCGCTGCTGGCCGCGGCGATTGCCGCCCCGCCGGATGCGCCCCTCCTGCACACGGGCCTCTTCATCGCGGCCTTGCTGCTGTCCGGCCTGGCCGGGGTGATGAGCCTGTCCCGCCTGGGCATGCGGGTCTTCTGGAACACGGCTCGCAGCGCACCCCGCCTGCAGTGGATAGAGGCCGGGCCGGTGGCAGGGCTGGTCATGATCTGCGTGGCGCTGGCCGTCGGCGCCAGCCCCGCGATGTCCTACTTCAACGCCGCGGCGCAATCCCTGCACGACGCGCCCGCCTACATCAACGCGGTACTGCCCGGCCCGCAAACGGGAGCAAAACCATGAAGAGCAAGCCGCGGATCCCGCTCCTGCCGCTATGCCTGGTGGCCATGTGGCTATTGCTGAACGACAGCCTGGCGCCCGGCCAGATTCTCCTCGGCATCGTGCTGGCAGTCCTCGTGACGGTCTCCGTTCGCGCCCTGCGCCCGCTGCCGGCGTGGCCGCGCAAGCTGCACCTCGCCATCGGACTGGGTTGGCATGTCCTTGTGGACATCGTGCGTTCCAACCTGGCCGTGGGGAAAATCATCCTCGGCGCCTCCCGGCGCCAACCCAATGCGGGCTTCATGAAGATTCAGCTCGACATGCGCGCCCCCCACGGGCTGGCCATGCTGAGCATCATCATCACCGCCACGCCGGGTACCGTGTGGGCGGGGCACGATGCGGACCGCAATGTGCTCACCCTGCATGTGCTCGACCTGCACGACGAAGCGGCCTGGATACACACAATCAAGCATCGCTACGAACGCCCCCTGATGGAGATTTTCGAATGAACGCCATCCTCCCGTGGACCATCCATTTCGCCCTGGCCTGTTTTGCACTGGCCATGATCTGCGCACTGATCCGCCTGCTGCGCGGCCCAGCCGCCCAGGACCGCATCCTGGCGCTCGACACCCTGTACATCAACGGCATGCTGAGCATCCTGATGCTGGGCATCAGCTCGGGCTCGACGCTCTACTTCGACATCGCACTGCTGATCGCGCTGTTCGGTTTCGTCGGGTCCACGGCAATGGCCAAGTTTCTATTGCGTGGCGAGGTCATCGAGCCATGAGTATCGCCAACCTTCCCCTGTGGGCAGCCCTGCCCGCGGCGCTGCTGCTGGTCTGCGGCGGCCTGCTGACGCTTCTCGGCTCCCTCGGTCTGCTGCGCCTGAAGTCCTTCGATGCGCGCATCCACGCACCGACGATGGGCAACACCCTGGGCGCCGGCTGCGTGCTGCTCGCCTCGATGCTCACCTCGTCGGCGCTGGCCGAGCGCCTGGTGATCCACGAGCTGCTGATCACCGTGTTTATCCTGATCAGCTCGCCGGTTACGACGATGCTGCTGATGCGTGCCGCGGTCTTCCGCCCCCGCGACTGAACACCGGGACCGGGAAGCCCGCATCAGGCATCCGCCAGCCAGCGCTGCACCAGCCTCACCCAGTAGGCAACGCCAGAAGGAATCGCCTCGTCGTTGAAATCGTAGTGGGGATTGTGCAGCGTGCAGCCGCCCTCGCCGGGCCCGTTGCCGAGCCACACGTAGCAGCCCGGCTTTTCCTGCAGGAAATACGAGAAATCCTCGGCGCCCATGCTGGGCTTGGGATCGATGGAAACCTTGGTTTCGCCGCACACCTCGGCCGCCACCTTCATGCAGAACTCGGCCTCGGCAACGCTGTTGATGGTCGGAGGGTAGCCGCGGCGGTACTCGAAATGCACGTTGGCGCCAAACGCCGCGCCCACGCCCGCGCAGATGCGCTGCATCGCGTCTTCAACCTGGGCGCGGATTTCCGGCCGAAAGGCACGCACCGTTCCGCCAATCTTCGCCACGTCGGGAATCACGTTGTAGGCGTCACCGGCATGAAACTGGGTCAGCGACAGCACGGCGGCATCCTGCGGGTCGACATTGCGGGCGACCACCGATTGCAGCGCCTGCACCAGCGCCGCCCCGGCCAGCACCGGGTCGATGCCCTGGTGCGGCATGGCGGCATGAGCGCCGTGGCCCCGGATCTCGATGTCGAAACGGTCGGCGCAAGCCATTACCGGCCCGCGATGCACGGCAATCTGCCCCAGCGGCAGCCCCGGCCAGTTGTGGAGGCCAAACACCGCCTCCATCGGAAAACGCTCGAAGAGGCCGTCGTCGATCATCGCCGGCGCGCCGCCCTCGCCCTCCTCGGCAGGCTGGAACAAAAAATAAACGGTGCCGTCGAACTCGGGATTGCGGCTCAGGTGGGCCGCCGCCCCCAGCAACATGGCCGTGTGGCCGTCGTGGCCACAGGCATGCATCCGGCCGGCGTGGCGCGAGTGGTGGTTAAAATCGTTTTTCTCCTGGATCGGCAGCGCGTCCATGTCGGCACGCAGGCCGATGGCCCGCGAACCGGAGCCGGCGCGCAGCACGCCGACCACGCCGGTCTGGCCGATGCCGCGGTGGGTTTCGATGCCCAGCGCTTCGAGCCGCGCGGCCACCAGCGCGGCGGTGCGATGCTCCTCGAAAGCGAGTTCAGGATGGGCATGGATGTCGCGGCGAATCGCGGTAATGTCCGCGTGCTCACCGCGCAGCGTGTCTAGAAGATGCATGATGCGTCCCGATGATCGGCCCCTGGCCTTGACCCGGAAATGATAGCAGCGCCGCCCGCGGCGCCCCACCACTTGAACCCATGAAACTTTTCTACGCCGACCACTTTGTTCTTCCGCTGCCCCCGGGCCACCGTTTTCCGATGGAGAAATACGCCCGCCTGCGCGAGCGTCTTGCCGCCTCCGGGCACTTCGGCGCCAACGATTTCCACGTGCCCGCCGCCGCCAGCGATACGGAAATCCTGCGCGCCCACGACGCCGGCTACCTGCAGCGGATCGTGCGCGGCACGCTCGACGCGAACGAGGCGCGGCGTATCGGCTTTCCGTGGTCCGAGGCGATGGTCGAGCGCTCCCGCCGCTCGGCCGGCGCCACGCTGGCCGCCTGCCGCGCCGCGCTCGACAGCGGCTGCGCGGCCAACCTGGCCGGCGGCACCCATCACGCCTTCCGCGACCGCGGCGAGGGCTTCTGCGTCTTCAACGACGCGGCCATCGCCGCGCTGGCCATGCGCGCCGAAGGCCGTGTCGACCGCAT
>ERZ724504.902-NODE-902-length-16707-cov-7.623889_pt1 | contig 16707 bp, 17 predicted proteins | sample MGYA00376037_ERZ724504 | MGnify/ENA primary metagenome ERZ724504 (study PRJEB28724, sample SAMN07190888) | wastewater metagenome | isolation source: influent of sewage treatment plant in Hong Hong | place: USA: Christiansburg, Virginia | collected 2016-03-01 ... | reverse complement strand
CCCTCGCCTGTCGGGCCGTCTGTGAGTGCCTGGTGTCGGGATGTAACCAAATGTAGCGCTCAGCCGGCTCCCAACAGCCGCCGATACAGCGCCAGCAATTCTTCCGCCATCGCCTCCAGCGTGTAGGGTTCTGCCGTGGCGCGTGCGCAGGCGCGCAGCGCTGGCCAGTCGGCTTCGCGCTGCAGCCAGTGCGACAGGTCGGCGGTAAAGCCGGCCACGTCCAGCGCATCGCGCACCCAGCCGTTTTCCCCTGGCCGGATCCACTCTGCCGCGCCACAGCCGGTGCTGGTGAACAGCGGCAGGCCGCAGGCCAGTGCTTCGACGCAGACATTGGGGAAGGGGTCGTACAGGGTGGGCAGGATCAGCGCATCGGCAGCGGCGTAGAAGCTTTTCACGTCTTGTTGCGCGCCGGTGAAAATCACCCGCTCGGCAATCCCCAGCGCACGGGCTTGCGCCTGGTAGCGGGCAGCGTGCTTGTCGTGGCCGACCACCAGCAGGTGCAGGCCGGCCAGCGGGGCAATGGCCGCCAGCGCGGTGGCCACGCCCTTACGTTCAAAACCAGAGCCGACATATACCAGCAGCGGAGCCTGGGTGGGAATGCGCCAGTGCGCGCGCACGGCGTCGCGCTGGCTGGCCAGGCCGGGATGAAAGGCCTGGCTGTCCACGCCGTTGTAAATCACCGTCAGCTGGTCGTCGCCCAGACCGAACAGCTCACGGATTTCAGTGGCCACCATCTGTGAATTGCAGATCACGGTTTTCAGCGCCGGATGGCGAAACATGCGCGCTTCGGCACGGCAGATATAGTGGTGATACGGGTTGAGCTTGAGCTTGAGCCGGCCCAGCGCTGACAGCGCCCGGCTGCGGCGCGCCAGCCAGGCGCGGTGTACACCGTCGCCGGCACGAAACACGTCGCAGCCGGGAATGCGCTCGTGCGCCTGCACCAGGTCGAAGCCTTCGCTGGCAATGGCCTGACGCACGCCACGGGCAAAGCCGGCATCGCGCCACACATTGCCCAGATAAAACGGATTGACCGTCAGATTGTGGTAACCGGGGTGATCTTCCCAGCGGCGGGTAATCAGCGTCACATCCAGGCTGCCCTGACGGGCCAGCGCGTCCAGCGCACGGCTGACAAAGCGCTCGGCACCGCCAGCGGGGTTATAGCGTTGCCGCACAATTGCCAGGCGGGTCATCGGCCAGTCTCCTGCAGCAGTTCATCCAGCGCCGCCAGCACCCGGCTGGCCGGAATGGCGCTCAGGCATTCGCTCAGCTTGCCGCCGCCGCAGCCATCGCGGCCACAGGGCCGGCACGGCCAGTCTTCGCGCACCACCCGGTGCGCCACCTGCCATGGCCCCCATTCAATCTCGCCAGAAGGGCCAAACAGCGCCACGGTGGGCGTGCCCAGCGCAGCAGCCATGTGCATGGGCACCGAATCCATGCCAATGAAAGCACGCGCCTGGGCCAGCAGCGCACCCAGTTGTTCCAGGCTCAGTTCCCCGGCCAGGCTGGCCACAGGCCGGCTCAGTCTGGCCTGAATGTCGGCCAGCATGGCCAGTTCCGCCGGGTCGGGCGCGGCAGTCAGCAGCACCAGCCAGCCACGGGCGGTCAGCTGGTCAATCAGTTCGGCCATCTGTGCCACCGGCCAGGTTTTGAACAGCCAGCGTGAGGTGGGGTGGATGTGGATAAACTGGCCGGGCAACAGGCTCAGTGCCTCCAGCCGGCGGTTCACCTCCTGGCGGGCGTGTGCCGATGGGCACAGCACCAGCTGTCGCGCATCGGCAGGCGCTTGCAGGCCCAGCCGGCGCAGGGCATCCAGATGCAATTCCACCGTATGCCGGCGATTGCCGCCCACTAGCGGGTAACGGTGAGTAAAAGCCTTGGCAAAGCGGCGGCTGGTTTTACCTGCCGGCGCAATCGCCCAGCGGGGTTTCAGCAGCCGCGCCAGGGTGGCACCGCGATTGTGGTCGGTCAGATGGATGATCAGATCGTACTGGCGGGCGCGCAGCGCCTGAAACAGCGCCCATTCGTGGCGCAGCTGGGCCAGCCAGCCGGCGCGTTTCCACTGGCGGCCAATGCAGAACACCTGGCTGATGGCCGGATGGCCGCCCAGCATGGGCGCGGTATCGGCGTACACCAGCGCGTCGAGCTCGGCATGAGGGGCATGCTGTTTCAGCACGGTAAACACGGGAGAAGTGAGCAATACATCGCCGTGATGGCGCAGTTTGATCACCAGCACGCGCTTAAGCGCGGCGGGGTCGATGGCGTCTTGCAGCATGGAAACAGTCGGTTTTTCGCAGAAGATCGGGCCAGAGCGCGGCACTAGGCCGCGCCTGGCGCTCAGGCAGCACAATCCAGCGCGTTGAGTTGCTGGAGCAGGTCGTGGATTTTGTCCGGGTCGTCGGCGCGCAAGATGCGCGAGGTCAGCGGCAGCAGGCGGTCCAGGTGGGTGTTGAGCACCACCTGCTTGACCGACAGCATATTGGCCGGATGCATGGAGAACTTGCGCAAACCCATGCCCAGCAGCAGCCGGGTGAGGCGGGCGTCGCCGGCCATTTCACCGCACACCGATACCGGCATACCGGCTTTGTTGGCCGCCTTGATGGTGTGCAGAATCAGATACAGCACCGCCGGATGGGTGGGGTCGTACAGCGAGCTGACTGCGTCGTCGTTGCGGTCGATGGCCAGGGTGTACTGAATCAGATCGTTGGTGCCCAGCGAGAAGAAATTGACGTACTTGGTCAGTGAATTGATCACCAGCGCTGCCGACGGAATTTCAATCATCGCGCCCACTTCGAGTTTTTCATCGAACGGGATATTCTCGCTGCGCAGCTCGTGGCGGGCCAGATCCAGCTGGGCCAGCGCCTGCTTGAGGTCGGTCAGGCCGTTGATCATCGGAAACAGCACGCGCAGCTTGCCGTGGCTGGAGGCACGCAGCAGGGCACGCAGCTGCGAGCGGAACAGCTGCGGTTCGGCCAGGCACAGGCGAATGCCGCACAGGCCCAGCGCCGGGTTGTCCGACACGCCGTGCACCGACCATTTCGGGTTTTTGTCAGCGCCCAGGTCCATGGTGCGGATGGTGACCGGAAAGCCCTTCATCTCGGTGACCACCTGGCGGTAGGCTTCAAATTGCTCGTCTTCCGACGGCAGGGTATCGCGGCCCAGAAACAAAAACTCACTGCGGAACAAGCCAATGCCCACGGCACCGGCGGCTTTGACGTCTTCGACGTCTTGCGGCAGTTCGATATTGGCCACCAGCTCGATGGGCGCGCCGTCCAGGGTGACGGCATTGGCCTTTTTGATGCTGGACAGCTTGCGCCGCGCTTCGCGCCAGGCGCGCTGGCGGCGCTTGTATTCGACCAGCACCTGCTCATCGGGGGCAACAATCACCACGCCCTGAATGCCATCGACGATGACGATTTCGTCTTCGCTGATCAGCTGGCGGGCGTTGTGGGTGGCAATCACCGACGGCAAGTCCAGGCTGCGCGCCAGAATGGCGGTGTGGCTGGTGGCCCCGCCCACGTCGGTGACAAACGCCGCGTAATTGGAATCCTTGAAGTACACCATGTCGGCTGGCGACAGGTCGTGGGCAATCAGGATGGCGTCTTCGTTAAGCGGGTCAGGCATCGGCAGCGCGCTGCTGTGCCCGGCCAGGTTCTTGAAAATGCGCTCGACCACCTGCAGCACATCCTGCTTGCGTTCGCGCAGGTATTGTTCTTCGATGTCTTCAAACTGGGCCACCAGTTGGTCAGACTGGGTTTTTAACGCCCATTCGGCATTGCAGTGCAGCGAATCAATCACCTTGAGCGGTTCGCGCGAGATGGTGGCGTCGTTGAGCAGCATGATGTGCAACGACAAAAACGCCCCCAGCTCGGCGGGTGCGTTTTCCGGAATGCTGCCCCAGAGCATTTCCAGCTCTTTGCGGGTGGCGCGGATGGCAGTTTCAAAGCGCTGCTTTTCTGCTGGCAGTTCGTGCGCATCCAGCGTGTAATGCGCTACATCGGCGGCGCTTTGCGAAATCAGGTGCGCGCGACCGATGGCAATGCCGCCACCAATGCCGATGCCGTGCAAACTAATGCTCATGGCCTTCCTCCCCCTGCAAGACTCGATCGGGCCGTCCCCTGCCCGGTTGACCTGTTGCCGCATTAGCCTGCTGGCTATCCCCGCGACATCAGGGGCCGGGTTGAAGTGGCCGGTTCACGCTGCCCGCGTGGCCGGCGCTGAGTATGCCAGGCGCAGATGACCGGCAGACGGCTGAAGCTCAACCGGTCTGACAGTCCTGCGGCCGGGCAGATTACTCGGCCTCGTCGAATTTATTGTTGATCAGGGCCACCAGCGCAGCCAGCGCGGCGTCCTCATCGTCCCCGTGTGCTTCCAGCTCCACCTTGGAGCCTTTGGCGGCCGCCAGCATCATCACGCCCATGATGCTTTTGGCGTTGACCCGGCGGTTATTGCGCGAAATCCAGATTTCGCTGGCGTACCGACCGGCCAGCTGGGTGAATTTCGATGATGCCCGGGCGTGCAGCCCGAGTTTATTGATGATTTCAACTTGCACTTGCGCCATGGGCGTCCCCCGGTACGATATACATGACCCCTTCCAGCCCGCCAGTGACGGCCTTGCTGACCACGGTTTCCAGCGGCTGGCCGGCGTAGCACAGGCTACGCACCAGCATGGGCAGGCTGACGCCCGCCACCGCTTCCACCCGACCAGGCTCAATCAGCCGGCTGGCAATATTGGAGGGTGTACCGCCAAAAATGTCCGACAGCAGCAACACGCCACTGCCATCATCCAGCCCCCGCACCAAATCGCGGGCTTCGGCCAGCTTGCGGTCGGGGTCGTCGTTTTTATCCACCGCCATCACAGCGAGGTTTGGCAGCTCGCGCTGCAGGATATGCTGTGCACATTGCGCCAGGATCACCCCGAGGTCGCCATGCGTCACAATCAGAATGCCTACCATGAATACCCTCTTGCTTGCCGGGGCCGGTTCGTCTGGTGTTTTGTGGGCCAGGGAGATTACCGCCGGCACACTCGTGGATGTCACGATCAGCAACGATTGTAACAAGCCCGCGCCTGACGTGGGGGCAGTATCGGTGGGGAAGTGGATGAAAAATGCCTGAAGAATAATGCCCCAAGCCCCAACCCAGGGCCAATACGCAATGCGCCAGCCTGAGACACAGACTGGCGCAAAAGCAGACACACCGGAAAACAACACTCAGCGGCGCGACCCGGCGGGCGGATCGTACCAACCCGGCGGACGCACCCAGGCTTCTTCCCGCTCGCGGCCATACGCCGGGGCGCGGGAGGAGGGGTGATCATTCCAGCCAGGCGGACGCTGCCAGCCCGGCGGCACATCACGCCGGCCATGGTCATAACGATCATGATCGTAACGGTCACGGTCATGGTGGTGAGGGTGACGATATTCACGCTGGCGAGGCGGTACAGGATAGGCCGGGTACACCACCACCGGCGATGGCACCCGGTACACCGGCGGCTGGCCAACAATCAGCTGTATCCCCCATGCCGGAGACTGGGCCGAAGCAGACGCGGCAGCCAATGCCAGCCAGAGGGCAGTCAGTCGAAGAAAGGGCATGGCGTGACTCCTTGTCCAGTGGGGCAAAAATGGCCGGGAAGCGGTGGATAACCCCCTATCGGGATCATGTTACCCCACCCCTCACGCTCAACATAGCAGGATGCCGCCCCCACTGCCGGGCCGTCGCGCGGGTCCGGCAGATGCGTTACTGCGCGGGCCGGTTTTCAATTCGCTGGGTTTTGCGCTCGGCGCGATGCTCCACCCGGTCTGCCCGGCGATCCACCCGACGGGCGTGTCGCTCGGCACGGCGTTCGCGCTGCTGCGCCAGGCGCGGATGGTTGGCGTCTGCGCTGGCGGCTTCGATCCGGTTGGCCCGGGCTTCGGCTTGGTCAGCGTGCTGGCGCGCCGTGTCTGCGCGCTGTTCAATCCGCTCCACGCGCTGTTCAGCGGCGGGGGTCGCCGCCCAGGCGGCGGAGGTGGTCATCAGCAGACACAGCGCGGTCCAGCGCATGGTTTGACGAATAGACATAAACATTCTCCAGTGAAGTCAACAGACCGTCCTGTACAGCATACCCACACTTTGCGTAAAAACCGCGACAGCCGATGACGCTGCCCAATCATCGGCGGGTGTCATCGATAGAATTACTGCTTGGCAGCTTCCGGCTTTTTCGCTTCAGCCGGCTTATCGGCAGGCTTGTCGGCTTTTTTCTCGGCCTTGTGCTCTGCTTTGTGTTCGGTTTTCTTGGTGTCGGCCTTCACGTCCTTCTTGGCCTCAGCCTTGACCTCGGTCTTGGCCGCTTCCGGCTTGGCAGCAGCAGCAGCGGCGGGAGCCGGGGCGGCAGCCGGTTTGACTTCCGGCTTGGCGGCGTCGGCGGCAAAGCCCATCCCGGCGGACACGGCAAACACACCAGCAACCAGGCTCTTGATCAAGGTATTGGCATTCATGGTCTTCATCCTTTGTCATTCAGTTTGGGTTAGGCCCCGTGGCGGGGATCCGCTGCGTGTTGCAGCTGATGAGCTCAGATTAAGCCCTGCCAGACAGGCCGTCTGTGAGTGAGTGGTGTCGGGATGTAACCGAATGTACAGAAAAATGGATATTCGACCTTGATCTATCGAGCATCGAAGATCTCCTCACGGCTGGCCTTCAGTCGGATGATTGCCTTGACCATGGCGCGGGCAGATTGCCCATGCAGATCGCTGACCACCACGCCAAGGTGAATCCCACTGTCGGTCAGCACTTGGTGCAGCCGGTTCTTCTCAGAGGCCCGCTGGCCAACCCGTTTCTGTCGCTGACGGGCAATCAGGCGCAATTCGCGCAAGGAAGCGGCCCACAGGGCCAGCTCCCGGCGATTGCGCATGAAGCCGCCAAACTGTCGCTGCTCGACCCGCCAATTTCCACCCGATCGTCTCTTTCATCTTCTGGGGTGGCGCGACGCTCCATGATCGTTAGATCAGACTAGATTTGCTCTTTTTTGAGTACATTAACGACATAAGGATCGATTATACAATCAAAAATTGATCTTGCGGCCAGGGCGTTTTAGACTGATTGTGTCATTGAGCGCTCAACCAGAGGTGACACCATGCGCGTGAAGCAAGCCACCACCCTACGCCCTGAGCTGGCCACCGAATCCCAAAATCTGGGCCTGAAACTGGCGCGTCTGCGCATGGCCAGAGGCATCAAACAAGTTGATGCAGCATTGCGCGCCGGGCTATCCCGAAACACCGCCTACCGCCTAGAACGGGGTGATCCAGGGTTGGCCTTTGGCCAAATCCTTCGCTATCTGGATGCTATTGCACCCGGGCAAACGCTGCTTGATCTACTAAGCGAAAATGACCCCGCATTGACTGCACTCGAAACACGCGAGCGCAAACGGCGCGTGCGCGACATGTCCTCTGCCGAGCTGAAGGAGTTGGATTTCTGATGGCAGCAGCCGAAAAAAAACTGATTGTTTTTGCCCATCTGGATACGGATTGGGTGCCATGCGGGCAGCTCACATTGATAGAGGACGGCCCCATGGTATTGGCGTCCCGCTTTGCCTACGGCCTGCGCTATCTGGACCGGCATAACGCCGTAGAGCTTGACCCGGTTAGCCTTGGCTTGCACAACAAGGACAGCATTCGTGGCAAAGCGCTACTGCCAGTGAATATGTTGCCTTTATTCGGTGGAATCCGCGATGCTGCCCCGGATGCCTGGGGACGACGCGTCATCGAAGCAAAGCTGAAAGTGCCTGCAAACAGCCTGTCTGAGTCGGATTATCTGCTGCACGCTGGCAGTGAGCGCGTAGGTGCTCTGGACGTACGCACTGCGCCAGATGCACCACCACGCCCCAGCCATAGCAGCTGGGACAGCCTTCAGTATTTGATGGAGGCGGCTGACCGCATTGAGGAGGGCTTGCCCATTCCGACCAAGCTCGAAGCAATTTTTCAAGACGGTACGGCGCTGGGCGGCGCACGCCCGAAGGCATCGATCCGCGACGACGACGGCGTGCTCTGGCTGGCCAAGTTCCGTAGCCGGACAGACGGGTACGACATCCCCACAATTGAGGCGGCTACCCTCAGACTGGCGGCAGAATGCGGGCTGACGGTGCCACCGGTTAAGGTTCTTCCGCTGGGTAGCCGAAACATCATGATGATTCGGCGCTTTGACCGGTACTGGAGCGCTCCGGGCGTGACCAAGCCGGACGACTGGATGACGGTTCAGCCTGTGGCGGGCCAGCAGGAACGGCGGCTGGGCTTTGTCAGCGGGCTGACTTTGTTGGGCTGCGATGAAACACAGTCACGCCTCAAGTCCTATGCGGATCTCACCCACGCCATCCGGCGCTATTGCCACACCTCGGTCATCCGACGCGACAACCGGGAGTTGTTCGGGCGCATGGTGTACAACATCCTGGTCAGCAACGACGACGATCACCTACGCAACCACGGTTTTGTCTGCGATGCAAGTTTGCCGGGCTGGCGTCTGAGCCCGCTGTACGACGTGATGCCACGCCCCAGCCTGGCATTTGAGCGGCAATTGCACCTTGGCGTCGGCAAGCAAGGGCGTTCAGCAACACTGGACAACGCCATGACGGCCAAAGAGGCGTTTTCACTCTCTGAGACAGAAGCGGTCACCGTCATTGCAGAGGTATGGGAGCGGGTACGTGAATGGCGCGTTTACTTTGAGCAATACGGTGTGCCTGCCGCTGAGATCGAAAAGATTGCGCCAGCTTTCCGACATATCGACGATGTGTCATCTGCCAAGCTACGTCGCCAACTGCCATGATCCACCACGACAAGCCGCTACCCAGAAAAACAGCAGAGTAGCCCTGTGCTTTGAACGCGTTCTTAGCGCGCCGCCGCCCCCAACCAGGGCAGGATAATCTCCACTCGCAAGCCACCTTCTACCCGGTTACGGGCCAGAATCTGGCCGCCATGGGCTTCGATGGCGCGCCGGGCGATGGCCAGACCGAGGCCATAGCCGCTGCCGGATGGGCTGCCGGGGCTGCGATAAAACGGCTGAAAGATGGTTTCCAGCTCGTCTTCGGCCACGCCTGGCCCCCGGTCGCTGACAATAATGCGGACCTGTTGCCGCGCGCGGTCGCTGCAACCCTGCACCTCGACGCACTCGCCTTCCGGGGTATAGCGAATGGCGTTGCGCACCACGTTTTCCACCGCGCGCACCAGCAGGTCGGCCCGGCCAGTCAGCTGGGCTTCGCCCTCGCTGCGGTAGGTCACGCATTTATTCACCGCCTCAGCCTCAAACTGGGCATCGGCCATCACGTCGTCGAGCAGGGCCAGCAGGTCGAAGGTCTGGCTGGCGGTGCCAGGCAAGCCGGAATCCAGCCGGGCAATGGTCAGCACTTCATCCACCAGTTCGTCCAGCCGGGTGATTTCCCGTTCCAGCCGTTCCAGCATGGCTTCCAGCTGTTTCGGGTTTTGCCGCACCAGGCCAATGGCCGCCTGCAGCCGGGCCAGTGGTGAGCGCAGTTCGTGAGAAATATCGTGCAATAAGCGCCGTTGTGCGCTGATTAGCGCTTCAAGCTGGCCAGTCATGCTGTCAAAGTCATGGCCCAGATCGCTGAACTCATCACGACGCCGGCCCATGCGCGCGCGCACCCGGGTATGCAGGGCACCCGCCGCCACGGCACGAAATGCCTGGCGCAGGTGGCCAATCGGCTTGACCACATACCAGGCCAAACCCGCGCTGAACGCCAGACTGGCCAGCACGCCGGCCAGCAGATGTACCCAGGGCAGTGGCAGGCTTGGCGGCCCGCCGCCGTCAAAACGTGGCCCACCCTCGCCTTTGAACCGGTAATCTCCCTTAAAACCGGGTTCGCGCTCGCCTTTCATGCTGCGCTCGCCAGACCCAGCATGGCTGTCATCCCGGCCCCGCAGACCAGGAAGAGGGGGAGAAGGAAACGGCAATAAACTGGGACCACGCCGGGAATGAAAGGGGACAAACAGCAGGTAGGTATGGTCAGACGAGACAGTGACGCTGCGCACCCGGTTGATATCCCCCTCGCCAGTCGCCAGCTTGCGCGCCGCGGCAATGGCCTCGGCAGACACAGGCCGGCCCAGCAGTTCGCGGTCGTTTTCGTCCACGGCAAAAATCGGCTCGGCTTCGCGTCCGGACCAATCACGCAGAATATGACGCAAGGTGGTTTCATCGCCGTGAACCAGCACGGATTCAGCCATATGCAGCAAAAGCGCCGTGCGCGGCCCGCCAGACAAGGCGGGGTGCTGGTGTTTGGGAATATTCCACCACACCACCAAACCCGCCCCGGAACCCGCCAGCAGCAAGGTCAGCCAGAAGGCCAGAAAAAATTTCCAGAACAGGCTGCGGCTGAGCAGACGCAGCCGGGCAAGCAGGACACCCATCGGCGGTTTACTCCCGAATCAGCTGGTAGCCAATGCCGCGAATGGTTTCAATCCAGGATTGACCATCGGCGCGACGGCCCAGTTTGTGGCGGATGCTGCTCAGATGCACGTCGATGCTGCGGTCAAACCGGGTCAGCGAGCGGCCCAGCGCCTGCTCGGACAGCTCGCGCTTGCTCACCACCCGGCCAGCATTGCGCGCCAATTGCAGCAGCAGATTGAATTCGGTGCTGGTCAGCTCCAGTGCCTGCGCCTGCCACTGGGCGGTACGCTTGCCAGGCCACAGGGTCAGCGCCCCCACCTGCAGCGCGCTGTCGGCGTGTTCAGTTGGCGTGCTGTGTACCCGGCGCAGCACAGCACGAATCCGCGCCACCAGCTCACGCGGGGTGCAGGGTTTGGGCACGTAGTCATCCGCGCCCATTTCCAGGCCGATAATGCGGTCCACATCGTCGCCCTTGGCGGTGAGCATGATCACGGGCGTGGTGATCTGGCTGCGAATCCGCCCAAGCACCTCGACTCCGCTGGCACGCGGCATCATCACATCCAGAATGATCAGCGCGTACTGGCCAGTCAGGGCTTCCTGGCTGCCAGCATCGCCATCGTGGGCCAAGGTCACGGCAAACCCTTCCTGGGCCAGGTAGTCACGCAGCATTTCGGCCAGTTCTACATCGTCATCGACCAGCAGTAGCCGGCTCATGGTGTTGCTTCCTTGTCTCAATCAGATTCCCTGCATGATAGCGGTTCCTGGTCCCTTGCTGACCGCTGGCCCAACGGCCTTTACCCAGCTTTACACAGCCGTTTGACCGGCAAGAATGACCATTTTCCCGATTTTTCCCACACCACAGCCCAGCAACGGATTAAGCCAGTTGTGCCGCTAAGCCCTTGTTTTGCTGCACAAGCCAGCCAGATTGCGGCTCTGGCAGCTTTTGCCGCCAGGCCAGCCCAGGTGGCGGCAAAAGCTGCCAAGCCTCAGCCGGCCCAAGCGGGCAGGCCTGTGCTTTGTCGGCTGTTTGCCGGTTTTATCCAGCGGCGTTAACTTAACTTTACCCGTCTTTACCTGCAATAACCTTTAATTTCAGCGGCTTAGGTGAGAATCTTGCAATACGACATCCGGCAGTCGCCCCGGTTTTACACATCACACCGAGGACTGCCTACGCATTTGTTTACTGTGACATGCCTACAAGGAGCTTCACCATGTCGATGAGTATCGGAAGCAGCACCAGCACCACTTCGGCCATGATGTTTTCTCGCGCCGGCGCTACCCGCCAACGCCCGGATGCCAGCAAACTGGCCGAAGACCTGTTTTCCAAACTGGACACCCAAAGCAAGGGCTATCTGGAAGCCAGCGATCTGGCCACCGCGCTGGGCAGCAGCAGTTCGACCAGCACCGACAGCAGCAGCACGGCCAGTGCCGATGAAGTGTTCAAGGCGCTGGACAGCGACAGCGACGGCAAGCTGACCAAAAGCGAGCTGACCTCTGGCCTGAAGCAGGTACAGGAACAGCTGGACAGCCAGTTCCAGGCCATGCGCACCAAGGGCAAGGGCGATATGCCGCCACCGCCGCCGGAAGGAGAAGAAGACACGGGCTTGAGCCAGGATGACATGGACGACATTGCCAGCACCACCACCGACAGCAAGCTGGCCGACATGATGAAAACCTTGTCGAGCAATTTTGAAGCGGCGGATGCCGACGGTGATGGCAAGGTCACCCGCAGCGAAGCGATGGAATACAAAAAATCCACTGAAGCCAGCACCGCCAGCACGGATGACAGCACCAGCACCGATACCGACACCACCGCCAGCAGCGACAGTGTCAGCAGCGCGCTGGCTTCGCTGGTGCAAGGCATGATGCAACCGCCGCCCAAAACCGAAGGTGGCCATCACGGTGGCAAAGGCAAGGATGACGGGCTGACGGTGGATCAGATGAATGAAATCGCCAGCACCACCACCGATACCAATCTGGCTGACTTGATGAAGACGCTGTCGAGCAATTTTGCCGCCGCTGACGCCAATCAGGATGGCAAGGTCACCCGTGATGAAGCGATGGCCTACCAGGAAGAAAACCAGACCACCACCAGCGCCACCACCACCGCCAGTGCCACCAGCAGCAGCGACGATCTGGATACCGCCGTGATGAAGCGCATCATGGAACTGGTTCAGACTTACAGCGGCCAATCCAGCAGCAAGGCACAAAGCACGCTGAGCACGGTGTCGATCTCGGCCTGATGTTTCACGTGAATCCTCTGGCTTGAAACGCCAAGCCCCCATCATCTGGGGGCTTGGCTATCAGTATTGGCAGAATAGGCTGACCCGTTGGCCAGCCATCCGCCTCTTTGCGCTTACAGCTTGTCGTACAGCTTGCCGCCGCCCTGCACAAACTCTACCGCCTTGACTTCCATCCCCTGCTGCAACGCCGCTTCGGCGCTGATGCCCTGCTGGGCGGCGTAGTCGCGCACGTCCTGGGTGATTTTCATCGAGCAGAAGTGCGGACCACACATCGAGCAGAAATGCGCCACCTTGGCGCTGTCCTTGGGCAGGGTTTCGTCGTGGAAGCTCTTGGCCTTGTCCGGGTCCAGGCCCAGATTAAACTGGTCTTCCCAACGGAACTCAAAACGCGCCTTGCTCAGGGCATTGTCGCGAATCTGCGCACCGGGGTGACCTTTGGCCAGGTCAGCGGCGTGGGCGGCCAGCTTGTAGGTGATGATGCCTTCTTTCACATCGTCCTTGTTCGGCAGGCCCAGATGCTCCTTTGGTGTCACATAGCAGAGCATGGCGCAGCCATACCAGCCGATTTGCGCGGCACCGATGGCCGAGGTGATGTGGTCGTAGCCAGGGGCGATGTCGGTGGTCAGCGGGCCAAGGGTGTAGAACGGCGCTTCGTCGCACCATTCCAGTTCTTTGTCCATGTTTTCCTTGATCAGCTGCATCGGCACATGGCCGGGGCCTTCGATCATCACCTGCACGTCGTGCTTCCAGGCAATCTGGGTGAGCTCGCCCAGGGTTTTCAGCTCGCCCAGCTGGGCGTCGTCGTTGGCGTCGTAGATTGAGCCGGGACGCAAACCATCGCCCAGGCTGAAAGCCACGTCATATTCCTTCATGATCTGGCAAATGTCGTCAAAATGGGTATACAGGAAGTTTTCCTGATGGTGGGCCAAACACCATTTGGCCATGATCGAACCGCCCCGGCTGACGATGCCGGTCATGCGCTCGGCGGTCATCGGCACATAGCGCAGCAGCACGCCGGCGTGGATGGTGAAGTAATCCACCCCCTGCTCGGCCTGCTCAATCAGCGTGTCCTTGAAGATTTCCCAGGTGAGGTCTTCGGCCTTGCCGTTGACTTTTTCCAGCGCCTGGTAAATCGGCACAGTACCAATCGGCACCGGGCTGTTGCGGATAATCCATTCGCGGGTTTCATGGATGTTCTTGCCGGTGGACAAGTCCATGATGGTGTCGGCCCCCCAGCGGATGCCCCAGGTCATTTTCTCGACTTCTTCACCAATGCTGGAGGTCACCGCGCTGTTGCCGATATTGCCGTTGATTTTCACCAGAAAATTGCGGCCAATGATCATCGGCTCGCATTCCGGGTGGTTGATGTTGTTCGGAATGATGGCGCGGCCACGGGCAATTTCGTCGCGGACAAATTCGGCAGTGATGGTGTCTGGAATACCGGCACCAAAGCGCTGGCCAGCGTGCTGGCGGGCCATCATCCTGGCCAGTTTTTCCCCTTGCGGGCCGCTGGCCTTCAGGCTGTCCAGGTAGGCATCGCGGCGCAGGTTTTCCCGAATCGCCACATATTCCATTTCTGGGGTGATGATGCCACGGCGGGCATAGTGCATCTGGGTGACGTTGCTGCCCGGCTTGGCCCGGCGCGGCGCGCGGGTCAGGTTGAAGCGCAGCGGGTCGAGCTTTTCATCGGCAGCGCGCTGGCGGCCATACTCGCTGGACAAGTCGGCCAGCACTTCGGTGTCCTGGCGTTCTTCAATCCAGGCGGCGCGCAGCGCCGGCAGGCCGGAGCGCACATCAATGTGTGCATCGGGGTCGGAGTACGGGCCGGAGGTGTCGTAAACGGTAATCGGCGGGTTTTTTTCACCGCCAAACGAGGTGGGGGTATCCGCCTGACTGATTTCCCGCATCGGCACGCGGATATCCGGGCGGCTGCCGGTGACGTAGATTTTTTTCGAGTTGGGCAGCGGCTGGATGGCCGCGTGGTCCACTTCGGCAGTCTGGTTAAACGGATGGTGTGGCGCATTCATGGCAGGTTTCCTCGTGTTCGGCGGCAAAACGGAAACCACGCCAGCCAATGGCGCGCCTCTCGCTTCCCTACGCCGATATTAGCCGGATCAGGTTCGAAGGGTAACTCTCATTTCTGCACAGCACTGAACGGTGCAAAAAACCCCTAGCGGACAGTGCTGTGAAGCTAAAGCAAATATGGGATAATTGCAAGTTACTGTCATCGCTCAATAAACGATCGTTCGGAGTGTTCAATGGATTTTGAAAAAGCCCGGTTCAACATGGTCGAACAGCAGATTCGCCCGTGGGATGTGCTCAACACGCAGGTGCTGGATCTTCTGTTTCACGTGAAACGCGAAGAGTTCGTTAGCGACAAGCAAAAAACCATTGCCTTTGTCGATACCGAACTGCCGCTGCCCAACGGTAGCCGCATGCTGGAACCCAAGATGGAAGCCCGCCTGGTGCAGGAGCTGAATCTGGCCCCAGAAGACAAGGTGCTGGAAATCGGCACCGGCAGCGGCTACCTGACCGCCCTGCTGGCCAGTTTCAGCAAGCATGTCTACAGCCTGGACATCGACCCGGCCATGACCGCGCTGGCCAAGGCCAATCTGGCCCGTGCCAATATCCACAATGTCACCCTGGTCACCGCCAATGGCGTGGACGGCCTGCCGACCAATGCGCCGTTTAACGCCATTGTGGTGGGCGGCTCGCTGCCCACCCTGCCAGAAGCGCTGACCAGCCAGCTGGCCGTGGGTGGCCGTCTGCTGGTGGTGCTGGGTGATGCACCGTCGATGAGCCTGACGCTGATTGAGCGCGAAAGCGAAACCGGCTTGCGCACCACCAAGCTGTTTGAAACGGTGCTCACCCCGCTGAAGGATGTTGAGCAACCGGAACGCTTTGCCTTTTAACCATGCTCAGCGAAATTTCCCCCACCGCCCTGCACGCCTGGCTGGAAGACACCACCCGCCCGGCACCTTATCTGCTGGATGTGCGTGAAGACTGGGAATTTGCCCACTGTCATCTGGCCAATAGCCAGCTGATGCCCATGCATACCGTGCCCTTGCAGATGAACAAGCTCCCGGATGATGTGCCGCTGGTGGTGATTTGCCATCATGGCGTGCGCAGCTATCAGGTGGGCCAGTATCTGGTGCAGGCGGGCTTTGGTGAAGTGCTCAGCCTGGCTGGCGGGGTAGCCGCCTGGGCAGATCAGGTTGATCCTGGCATGCCGCGTTACTGATACAGCCACGCGGACCTGCCAGTGCCACAACGGCTGCCTTCGGGTGGCCGTTGTTGTCTGTACCCGACGGGGTTTTGCTCATCATACCGGCCATTGGCTAACCTGGTGGCCCCCCACCATACCCCACCGATTTGCCGGCCAGATAATGCCGGCCAAAATACTTTACCCCCAGCTTATCCACAGCCGGGGTTTTTCTGGTTTAGCCCTTATGCCCAACTTGTCGTTTCTTGCTCCTGCGTATGCTGGTCTTGACCCAGCATGGCGTTCCGCCTTGTCCGAAGTGTGGCACAGCGCCAAACTGGCCAAACTGGACCAGGCGCTTAGCCAGCGTCACGCCGCTGGTGCTGAAATCTATCCACAGCGCGATCAGCTGTTTCACGCACTGAATCTGACCCCCCCTGACCAGGTCAAAGTGGTGATTTTGGGACAGGACCCTTACCACGGCAGCGGCGAGGCGCATGGTCTGGCGTTTTCGGTGTTACCGGGGGTAAAAACACCGCCCTCGTTGCGCAATATCTTCCAGGAACTGCACAGCGATCTGGGCGTGCCGCTGCCAGCCCACGGCACACTCAGCCATTGGGCACAGCAAGGGGTGTTGTTGTTGAATAGCGTGCTGACAGTGGAAAAAGACTGCGCCAACAGTCACCGCAAGCTGGGCTGGGAGGTGCTTACCCACGCAGTGATCGATACCTTGGCCAGACGGGACACCCCCACGGTATTTCTGCTGTGGGGCAGCGCCGCGCAAAAGCTGGGCGCGCCGGCCGCAAGCAACCCACGTCACTGCGTGCTGAATAGCGTGCATCCATCGCCCTTGTCGGCCTATCGTGGTTTTTTGGGCTGCCGGCATTTTTCTCAGGCCAA
>ERZ724504.899-NODE-899-length-16721-cov-5.201248_pt1 | contig 16721 bp, 15 predicted proteins | sample MGYA00376037_ERZ724504 | MGnify/ENA primary metagenome ERZ724504 (study PRJEB28724, sample SAMN07190888) | wastewater metagenome | isolation source: influent of sewage treatment plant in Hong Hong | place: USA: Christiansburg, Virginia | collected 2016-03-01 ... | reverse complement strand
GATGTAAGAAGAGGTTTTCGTGTCATATAGACGACGATTGGGATATTTCTTGATGAGCCGCTGCTTTGCCGCGTGGGCTTCGCCCTCTGTGTTTTCTTGCATCGCAAGTCCTTTTTAATTGGGGATAGACCCCGTTATCCATTGAGCTATTGCAGTGCAACAGATTTTAGGCAGTGCATGGAGCTGCAACGGCAAGCAGTAACCCTGACGGGCTGCGCTGTATCAACAGCAACAAAGATCTACCGCTTTCACCCACACCAACCCATCTTTGCCATTTATTCACAAAAAACAGGCTCTGCTCTTGCAAAGAAACCCTTGCAGAAGGTTTACAGTGCCTGCGTTGTTTGACGAAAGGTTAACGAATGAGTTTCACTAAAACACGTCACGCTCTTTGCCTGAGCACCTTGCTGGCTGCTGGCTTCATGACTGGCGCACAGGCACAGACCGACGCACCCGCAGCCGACAACGCCAAGGCTGCCGCCGCAGCACCAGCTGTCCCTGCCAACGTCGATGCACAAGCTGCAGATGCGGCGCTGCGCAAGCGTCTGCAAGCGGTAATGACAGCCATTGAAGGCAAATCCAAGATGGCGGCCAGCAACTTCAATGAAGAGTTCCTTAAGCAGTCGCCCATCGACAATGTGCAAAAAGCACTGGACTCGATTCGCACCGGTGTCGGCAGTTGCCAGCCAGCAGGCCGCATGGAAAGCCCTACACCTCTGGCCACCAGCGTTTTGCTGAACTGCACCAAGGGCTTTGTACCTATGGAGCTGGCTGTGGAGCCCAAGGCCCCTTACCGTATTTCCGGTATTTTACTGCGCCCAGCCTTCTGGAAATAAGCGCTAGCAGCTATCAAAAAAGGAGCCAATGGCTCCTTTTTTCTTGTGCGCAATGGCTTAAATCACCACTGGCTCAGGCTCTAGCCGAATGCCAAAGCGCTCATAAACACTGGTCTGTATGGCACCTGCCAGCGTCATCACCTCGCCACCACTCACACTGCCCTCGACGCTATGGCGGTCGCCACGATTGACCAGCACCAGCGCCTGCTTGTCATAGACGCCCGCTCGCCCCATGGTCTTACCCTTCCAGCCGCAGGCATCAATCAGCCAGCCAGCTGCCAGCTTGATCGAGCCGTCATCCATGGGGTAATGCACGATTTTTGGCTCGCGCGCGATGATGTCTGCGCACTGTTCAACCGTTACCGTGGGGTTTTTGAAGAAGCTGCCCGCATTGCCAATGACCTCGGGGTCAGGCAGCTTGGCGCTGCGAATTTCGCAAACCCATTCAAAAATCTGCTGTGCCGTGGGTTGCTCAATGCCTTTTTCAGCCTGCTTGCGCTGCAAGTCCAGATAGCCCAGATCAGGCTCCCACACCTTGGGCAAGGCCAGTCGCACATGCGTAATCACCGCCCGCCCCTTGAGACCCAGACCGCGCGGCACGGCAGCAGAGCCCGTTACCGGCCAGTACTTGGGCTGCGCAGGTGCATGCTTGAACACCGAATCACGATAACCAAAAGCACACTGGGCAGCATTCAAGCTGAACTGCTCACCAGTCACTAGGTCAACCGCGTCCAGCGAGTCAAAGCGATCCTGCAACTCCATCCCATAAGCGCCAATGTTCTGCACGGGTGATGCACCTACCGTACCGGGGATCAGAGCCATATTCTCCAGCCCGCTATAGCCCTGAGCCAGCGTCCAGGCCACCATGTCGTGCCAGCGCTCGCCCGCGCCGATCTCGACAACCCAGTGCTTGTCCGTCTCATGCAGCAGCCGCATACCCATGATTTCCATCTTGAGCACGACGGGTGCCACATCACCCGTCAACACGACGTTGCTGCCACCACCCAGGACAAACACCGGCTGCCGCCCCCAGAGGGGATGGGCCAAAAACTGGCGAATATCATCCTGGCTACGAATACGCACCAAGGTTTCGGCGCGCGCGGCAATGCCAAAGGTGTTGCAATGCTGCAGGGGAACATTTTTCTCGACTAACATCCATCCAATTGTCGCACTGCGCCCACCTTGTTGCTGGAAAGCGGCACATCACAGGCTGGCGCTCTGTGGCTGTTTACTGCTCTGATACTGATAGGAATAAAACCATGCCTTCTTTTGATACTGTTTGCGAAGCCGACTTCGTTGAAGTAAAGAACGCTGTCGACAACGCCAGCAAGGAAATTGGCACTCGCTTTGACTTCAAGGGCACATCGGCCGCCGTCGAACTCAAGGACAAGGAAATCACCATGTATGGCGATGCCGAGTTCCAGCTCCAGCAAGTCGAAGACCTGCTGCGCAACAAGCTGACCAAGCGCAATGTGGACGTGCGCTTTCTGGACATTCAGAAGGCCCAGAAAATTGGCGGCGACAAGGTCAAGCAGGTCATCAAGGTCAAAAACGGTATCGAGTCCGATCTGGCCAAACAGCTGCAGAAGCTGATGAAGGAAAGCAAGCTCAAGGTGCAGGCCGCCATTCAGGAAGACAAGGTCCGCATCACCGGCGCCAAGCGCGATGACCTGCAGGCTGCCATGGCCGTAATTCGCAAGGACCTGGCTGACCACCCTCTGTCGTTCAACAACTTCCGCGACTAAACAATGATCCACCCCCTGCGCAGCTTTGCTGCTTCCCCCTCTCTTGCTTCGCGGGAAGGGAACGACATCTGCGCTGCGGGGCGGCCCTTGCAGGGTGCCTCACACCTGCGGCGTGCAGGACTCATGCTGGCAGCCACGTTGGCAGCCAGCAGTGTCTGGGGGCAATCCGTCGCTTTGACCGGCATACTGGGCAGCAAGGCCCTGCTGGTTGTCGATGGCAGCGCGCCCAAGGCCATTGCAGTCAATGAAAGCCACAAAGGCGTTCGCCTGCTGCAGCTCAATGGTGACGCCGCCGTAGTGGATGTCAAAGGCCAGCGCCAGAACCTGCGACTGGGCGAAGCGCCTGTCAGCGTGGGCAGCCGGGGCGGCCGTGATGGAGGCTCGCGCTCGGGCAAGCTGGTGCTGATTGCCGACTCACGAGGTCACTTCATCGACCGGGGAATGATCAACGGCAAAACCATTCAATACATGGTGGACACCGGCGCCAGCACGATTGCCATTGGCCGAGCTGATGCAGAGCGTCTGGAACTGCCCTACCTCAAAGGCACGCCCATGCTGATGCGCACAGCCAACGGCACCGCGCAAGGCTGGAGAATCAGACTCGACAGTGTCAAACTGGGCGATATAGAACTGCGCGACGTCGATGCCATCGTCGCCCCTGAATCCATGCCCTATGTATTGCTTGGCAACAACTTGCTGGCCCAATTTCATATGACCCGCAAGGGCAGCGAAATGGTGCTGGAAAAAAACTAAGATTCCGCCCAAACCCTCTCCATGCACGCACGCTACGACGAACCTTATGAGGACCTGCTGGGTCTGTGGTCAGACTTGGAGGCCGCCCTCGCGGTTCTGTTGACCGATCCGCTGCGCATTCCGGGTTTCGCCATCAAGCTGCATCAGATTGATCTGTGGCTGCAGGACCTCATCACACAAGACACCGACGCTGCGCTCTATCTGATGTTTCAGCGCGCCAGTTCAACCACCGTGGGTTACAGCTCCTCGCACGCTGTGGTCTGCGCAGGCCTGTGCCACATTCTGGCCAAGGCACTGAACCTGCCTCAGTCAGAGCGCGATACGCTGATTCATGCCTCGCTGACCATGAACATCGGCATGACAGTGCTGCAAAACCAGCTGGCCGAGCAACGCTCCCCGCTGAGCAGCCCGCAGGCCGAAGCCGTCAAGCAGCACCCGCAAGAAGGCCGTCAGGTTCTTGAGCGCCTGATGGTGCGCGACACCCTCTGGCTGGAAACCGTTCAGCACCACCATGTCGTGCTGCCGCCCGCCCCGCTGGCGCAATTGCAGCCGCTGGCGCGTCTGGTTCGCATTCTGGGCACGGTTGATCGCTATGCAGCACTGATCAGCCCGCGTAAAACCCGTAGCGGCCGCTCGGCTGCAGAGTCGCTGCAAATCCTGCAGCAAGGCCAGCAATATGCCGATGAGGTCAAGCAGGCGCTGATCGATGTCGTCGGCCTTTATCCGCCAGGCACCTATGTGCAGCTCGATAACGGCGAAGTGGCCGTGGTTCTGCGCCGCGGCAAAACCGCAGACGAGCCCCAGATTGCCAGCGTGATTGACCGCGATGGCTCAAGCCTGTACCCGCCCATCTGGCACCTTGATGGGCGCAGACCCGTCATTCAGTCCGCCTTGGCACGCTCGTCGCTGACGCTGGATCTGGACCTGCGCTCCATGGCGCAGCTAGGCGGTCACAGCTCTCGCGGCAATGCGGCGCTCAATCGCGTTATCAAGCTACCCGGCAGCCAGCGCAGATAACTCAGCTAGCGCCATCAAAAGCGCTTCTACCCTTGCGCTGCCAGCAGCCCCGCGTGATGACCGCGCGTAAACGCCTCTTCCAGCACCGAATAACCGGCCCAGTCCGAATGCGCAAAGCTCAGCCGCGCTGTACCGGGCGTGGGCAGGCTCTGCACTTGCTCTCCATTCAATAGCTGCTTGCGCTTATTCATATTGGCTTTGAGTGCAATTTCGCTCAAAACTTTCTGATCCCCAGGGCGCGGAATCGCCATCGCATGTCCATAGCGGGTGATCTCCATGCGCGTGGCGCGTTGCAGCAAGTCGGCATGCGGTTCGCTCAAGGTGTTCACAATCCGGTCGCGCCAGAAGGCGAAGGGCTGCGCCATCAACTGCTTGCGCCCGTCCGCCCAGTCGCCCAGCGCCTGGTAATAGCTCAGCACAGTGGGCTTGCGGCTGACACGGTCCAGCCGCTGATTGCCCGCGTCCACATAGCCCAGGCCACCCTGATTGCCGTCCTGGTACAGAACGTTGTCCCAGGCGGGCTCTGCGCCGGGGTAGTCGGCCAGCGGACTGTCGATATGAATATTGGCCACCAGCCAGGGGGCCCAGTTCAGCCGGCCCGCCACCGTTCGTAAAAAATCAGGCGGGTTGCGCAACACTCGGGCCGCGATAAACGTGGGCAACGCCACCACGCAATGCTTCGTTAGCCAGCGCTCATGCTGCTTTCGGCCATGGTGATAAGTGTCGATCTGCACGCCGCTGGCATCTTCAGTCATCGCCAGCACGCTGCAATCCGTCTGCTGCTGCGTGCTTTTCAGCCCTGCTACCAGTTGCTGGGCCAGCCAGCCATTGCCCTGCGGCCAGGTCAGCACCTGCTCGCCCAGCTCCTCGGCTTCGTGCTCAGACTCTTGGCGCGGTGCATGAAAACCGTGACGGCTGGCAAAGTAATGAATGCCCGCCCAGGCCGAAACCTGAGCCAGCCCCGCCCCAAAATCATCACGGCAGCAGTAGCCCAGATACCAGAGCAAGCGCTCGTCATCCAGCCCCTGCTCGGCCAGCCATTGATCAAAACTCTGCGCATCCAGCCTGGCATGCGCCGCTGGCAACTGCCCTGCACGTTGCCAGACGCGAATGGATGGCATGGCAAAGGCGGCGAGCTTCATCGCCTCGCTCACCCGCTTTTCAAACAGCGCATATTGATCCAGCGTACGCTGGCTTACCCCGTGCACGGGTAGCAAACCCTCATGCCAGGCCCCTTGCCAAAACAGACGTTCCTGAGGGCTGTGGCATAGATAGCGCTCGTCATAACGCCAGCGGCCAGAGACGCGCTGACGCACGCCCAGTTGCTCCAGCCAGTCCTGCACCTCATGGGCATCATCACCGGGCAGCGGCAGATAGTGGGCGCCCAATGGGCAAGCAATGCCTTTGATCTGCCCGCCCTGACTATTGCCGCCCATGGCAGCCTGTGTATCCAGCAAGGCTGCACCCTGCACGCCTGCCAGCTCCAGCGCCCGTGCTGCCGCCAGCCCTGCCATGCCGCCGCCTGCAATCACCACCGGGGCACGATGCACCACGGCAGGCGCAGGTAAATCCAGCCCCTGTGCCAAGCGCTGCCAGAAGGGGCGCAGGCTGTGGCCACGCTCAAGCGCCGTGCCGGTAAAGCCGCTGGGCAGATCATCGAGTTTGGGTGGCGCAGGCTTGCAGCCTGACAGACCCAGCGCCGCAGCACCCGCCCACTGCAATGACTGGCGGCGATTGATGGCAAACCCCGCCATCAATGCTCTACCTTGCCCCACTCGCGCTCATAGGTGTTGACCAGCACTTGATTGGACAGGCGGTTCACCTCGGCAGGCACGCGAGCCATATCGAGCGGAAAGTCAAACATCAGGCGCATGGTGGGCATGGTCAGGTAACGCATGCCTTCGGGCAGGCTGGGTGGTTCGCGCCAGGGGCGGTGGCTGGCCAGCACAAAGCCCCACTCGCCAAAACTGGGCACATGGGCGTGATAAGGCTTGGCCGTCAGTCCCACGGATTCAATGGTCTGCACCACCGTCCAGAAGCTGTGCCGCGCAATCAGCGGCGATGTGGTCTGCACCACGGCATAGCCGCTGGCCGCCAAGCGCTTGTCCAGCAGCGAATAAAAGCTGTTGGTAAACAGCTTGCCAATCGCAAAATTGGTGGGGTCAGGGAAGTCCACCACGATCACATCAAAGCTGTCCTTGCTCTCCTGCAACCAGTGAAAAGCATCGGTGTTGACAATGCTGACCCGTGGATCATTGAGCGCATTGCCGTTGAGCGCCGTCATCATGGCGTTGGAGCGAAACAGATCGGTCATGGCCGGGTCCAACTCCACCAGCGTTACGGCTTCTACGCTGGGGTACTTGAGCACCTCGCGCACGGCCATACCGTCGCCGCCACCCAGCACTGCTACTCTCTTGGGAGCACCATGCGCCGCCATGGCCGGGTGTACCAGCGCTTCGTGATAGCGGTATTCATCACTCTGGGCAAACTGCAGATTGCCATTCAGGTACAGGCGCGCACCCTGGCGACCCTGTGTCACCACAATGCGCTGATAGGGTGAACTGCTGCTCAGCACAATGCGGTCCTGGTAGAAATGGTCATCAGCCAGATTGGTCAGCTGGTCGGCCCCGGCAATGCCGCCGCCCAGCGCCAGCAGCACCAGTGCGCAGGCCCAGACATGGGCACGCAGATTGCGCAGCTCGTGCTTGAACAGCACCAGCGCCCACACGGCAATTGCTGCATTCATAAAGCCAAACAGCAAGCCCGTGCGCACCAGCCCCAGCTTGGGCACCAGCACAATCGGAAAGGCCAGCGACACCGCCAGCGCACCCAGATAGTCAAAGGTCAGCACCTTGGACACCAGATCTTTGAGAGAGGCATTGCGCTTCAAAATGCGCATGACCAGCGGAATCTCCAGTCCCACCAACGTGCCCACCACCAGCACCATGCCGTAGAGCAGAAAGCGGAAGGCACCCGGCGCATAGGCATTGGCCAGAAACAGCACCGCAGGCAGCGCGCCGCCCACCAGCGCCACCATCAGCTCCACCCGCAGAAAGTGAGCAGGCAGCTGATCTTCAAAATAACGCGACAGCCATGAGCCAATGCCCATGGCAAACAGATAGGTGCCGATGATGGTGGAGAACTGCAGCACCGAATCGCCCAGCAGATAGGACGCCAGTGCGCCCGCAGCCAGCTCATAGAGCAGACCACAGGCCGCAATCACAAACACACTGGCCAGCAGCGCCACATCAATAGGCCGCGGCCCTAGCTCCTGCGGAGTGCCGCCCTGCTCTGCCTGCGTCGAAGTCATCAAACGTACTTTCTATCTAAATCCATCACCCAAAACAGGGCGTGCTCCCGAGCCAAAGATGCCGAAGAAGCGCCGCCGCGCAGCAAAACTGTCATCCCCGCCCGCGAAGCAGAGAGGCGGAAGGCGCAAAAGGCCTCAGGCGGAGTCTTCAGTGAATCGCTGCGGCAACAATGATGCTGATCCCCAGGCACATGGCGGCCACCACCATGGCCAGCGCCTTGTTGTGCTTTTCCACAATCTCGGCCCACATGTCCACGGGCGTGAGTTTGTCGATAACGAGGAAACACAGCCAGAACACCACCACGCCCACCAGAGCGTAGAGGATGGAGCCGAAGAAGTTCTGGGCACTGAACCAGTCAAAATTCATGATGTCTCTCCTGAAATAAGGTTTTGGGCTGCCACGCTTATTTATGGCTGCCGCCCGAGGTGTAACCGCCGTAGGAGCCGCTGCTGGAGCGGCTATAGCTGCAATTGGGATCCGTGCGCGGGTCGCAGTTGGGGCTGGACATGCAGGCCCGCAAAAACGGCAAGGTGAACAACAGAATGAAAAGCCAGAACAAGATCGTGCCCCAGCTGAAGCCGCTGCCCGAGACGGGACTGACCTGAGAGCGGTCCTTGAGCTTGCCTATGCCAAACGCCTGCGCGATGGACTCTGCCGACACGCGCTGACCATGGGTCCAGGTCGTTTCCTGATTCGCTGTTTCCAGCGCCAGCGTGTTTTGCTTGCCGCCATGGGCATAGTCCACATTGCTGGATTTGGCACCCTTGAAAACCGGCCAGTAAAACTCGCCCTCGGCGTATTCGGTCACAGACAGATAAGCGTAGTCGCGCTGGTATTTACGCTGCAGATACGTGGCGGTGGCTCCGTTCTTGCTGAGCTTGGGCGCGCCGTTGATGACGCGGGCCGTGCTCCAGCCATCTTCTGAATCGACGATGAACGAAAAACCGGCCTTCTGGTTGTAGAGCAGATACTCGTCCCACACAAAGCTATCTTCTTCATCTTCACCCATGCCCCGGCCGCTGCGGCGTTGAAAGCCTACGACCTGCCACTTCAGCCCATCCAGCGTGCCCTGGCTGCCCAGCGGTATCAGCGGACGTATTTTTTTGCGCTGCTCGGCAAAGCTCAGCTCGCCGCCCATACCCTTAGACATATCAATCAAGCTGCCGCAGCTGGGGCAGCTCATGGCCTTGGTGGTGTCAAAGCGCACAGGCACCACCGCACCGCACTTGGGACAGTTGAAGTGGCGGCCTTCTTCCTTCTTGTTGGCGCTGCTGCGCAGGCCCTGCATCTGCAAACTATCCAGTGCAATCGCCGTCCCCAGACTGAAGGCAGGGGACTTGCCGCTAAAGTCGATGGAGAGAATCTGGTCTTTTTCGTTGCGCAGCTCCACCAGCTTGAAGCTTTTTCCCAGCTCAGGCAGTTGGGCCAGTTCGCCCTGCGCGGCCAGCAACTGGGCATCTTGAATGCTGGTGACGGTAAAGGCATCAGCCCCCGCCTGCACCTCCCGTCCCATGCGCCATTCGCGCGTCTCGAAAGCCGTCACCGTCCAGCCCGGTGGCTGCCAGGGCACAGAGAAGACAAAGCTTCCGTTGTCTTCGCTCAGCCAGGCCAAGTCACCGTTACTGAGCCTGGCCACCCATTCAGACCAGTTACCCGCACTGCTTTTGTACTGAGTGCGCCCCACCAGTGTGAACGGCTCGGGCTTGCCGTTGCGCTTGACCATGCCCGAGGCGCCCAGTTTCAGCGGGCTGTAGTCCTCAAACACCTCGGCCATGGAGCCAATGCGCTTGAGCGTCTCGCCATCGCGCACCACAGAGCTGCGGCAAAACTCGCAGACGGCAAAACTCGATTGCGCACTGGTGAAGTGAACCGGTGCGCCACAACCAGGACAGGGCGCGCTGTAGTTACGCTGCGATGGGCTGGATGCCATGTGGGAGTGCTTTGCTTGGTGCTATTGAATAGGGAGCTGCTTGCTCCCTGTCTGCCTTGGGTTTATTGATAAAACCCTTGATTTTTCAAGAACCCGCGCCTTAGCGGCGCTTGGCCTTGCCTGATTTTTTACCAGCCGTTTCGGCAGGCTTGGATTCCTCGGCCTTTTTCTTGCCCAGCCTGGATTCTTTGCCAGCGATCAGGCGCTGAATGTTTTCACGGTGGCGCCAGAGCAGCAAAATTGCCATCACCACAATCGCAGTCGTAATCGGTGGCTCAGCATTCCAGACAATGCCGCTGCACAGCACGTAGTACACCGGCGCAAAAATCGATGCGATCAGGGCTGCCAGCGAAGAGTAGCGGAAGAAAACCGCCACGATCACCCAGGTCAGTGCCGTTGCCAGACCCAGCCAGCCGCTGATGCCCAGCAGCACGCCCAGTGCAGTCGCCACGCCCTTGCCGCCCTTGAAGCCAAAGAACACGGGGTAGAGGTGACCCAGAAATGCGGCCAGGCCGACCAGCGCCACGGTGTTATCACCCAGGCCGAACTGCTCGCCAAACAGCTTGACCAGCAGCACGGGCACAAAGCCCTTGAGCGCATCCAGCAGCAGCGTCATGACCGCCGCGGGTTTGCTGCCAGAGCGCAGCACATTGGTCGCACCGGGGTTGCCGCTGCCGTAAGTGCGCGGATCATGCAGCCCCATGACGCGACTGACGATGACGGCAAAGGACAGGGAGCCGATCAGATAAGCCGCAACAACGGCAATCACAGGATAGAGGGCGTTCAACGAAATTCCTCGGCCAGAGTCTGGCACTGAGAGCCGCAGCGTCAAAAATGATGCGACTCGTATTGTTGTTTGAGTTTTTACCTACCGGGCCAATTGCCCGCCAAGCCGGCCCCTATTCTGCCAGTGCGCAGTGCACCGGCTGGGCATTGAGCAGCCGGGTACAAACCTCAGGGGCCAGTTGCACCAGATAACCGCGCCGCCCGCCATTGATGGCAATGCGGGGCAGTTCCAGAATGGTGTCCTCGATATAGACCGGCATATCGCGCTTGGTGCCAAAGGGCGATGTGCCTCCCACCAGATAGCCGCTGTGGCGATTGGCCACTTCGGGCTTGCAGGGCTCCACGCTCTTGGCGCCAATCTGGCGGGCCAGATTCTTGGTAGACACCTTGCAGTCGCCATGCATGAGAACGATCAGCGGCTTGGCATCCTGGTCTTGCATCACCAGCGTTTTGACCACCATGTGCTCGGTCAACCCCAGCTGCTTTGCCGATTCTTCGGTGCCGCCATGCTCAACGTATTCATAGGGGTGCTCAGAAAACTCCACCTTGTGGGCCTTGAGCATTTGCGTGGCGGGGGTTTCGCTCACATGGGCGTTTTTGTCTTTTTTGGCCATGATTCAAATTTGATAGCTGCTAGCGCATACTGGATTTGCGCTAGCAGGCATTCTTACTCAAAACTGCACAGTCTCAAACCGCCGGGTCACGCTTCTCCCAGCGGATGGTGTCAATCTCGGCCAGCAGCTCTGGCGAGAGCTGGGTGCCCCATGCGTTCAAGTCCTCATCGAGCTGCGCTACCGAGGTCACGCCAATGATGGTGCTGGTCACCTGCCACTTGGTATAGCAAAACGCCAGCGCCATCTGCACCGCCGTCATGCCATGTTTGCGGGCCAGCGCGTTGTAGCGGCGGGCTGCAGCCAGTGCATCGGGGCGGCCCCAGCGCTGCTTTTGCACCGATTCATATTTGCCAATGCGTGAATCCTTGGGCGCGCCCGCTTCTGTCGGCCCGAACTCGTCAAACTTGCCAGTCAGCAGACCAAAGGCTAGTGGCGAATAAGCCAGCAAGGACACATTTAGGCGGTGGCAGGTCTCGTCCAGCCCATTTTCATAGCTGCGGTTGACCAGGCAATACGGGTTCTGCGTGGTCGCCACGCGCGGCAGGCCGTGCTGCTCGGCCAGTCTCACAAATTCATGCACGCCATAAGGGCTCTCGTTCGAGAGGCCGATATAGCGAATCTTGCCCTGCTTTACCAGACCGGCCAGCGCATCGAGCTGCTCATGGATGGGGGTGGCCGAGGTTTCCTTCTTCGGGTCGTAATACATGGCACCGAAGGCGGGCACATGGCGCTCGGGCCAGTGAATCTGGTAGAGGTCAATCACCTCCGTCTGCAGGCGCTGCAGGCTTGCGTCGCAAGAGCGAACAATGTCTGCGGCTGTCATGCCCGCACCTTCGCGAATCCAGGGCATGCCGCGCGTCGGGCCGGCCACCTTGGTGGCCAGCGTGAGCTGCTCGCGCATTCCCGGGCGGGCCTTGAGCCAGCGGCCGATGATGGTCTCTGTCGCGCCAAAGGTGGCGGCGCGGGCGGGCACGGAATACATCTCGGCCGTATCGAAAAAGTCCACGCCGCGCTCCACTGCGCGATCCATGATGCGATGGGCCTCGGCCTCATCGACCTGCTCGCCAAAGGTCATGGTGCCCAGACAGATGGGGCTGACGCGCAAGTCGCTCTGCCCCAGAGCGACGGAATTCATGGAAAGGCGATGATTTTGAGCTGCAGAAGTCATAGCCATCAGTTTATGGCCTGAGCCGGCATAACCCCGGCAGCTCCCGTGTTTTTGCTGATGCCCCTCCGTCCCGTCTGTGTCCCATCGGTGTCCCATGCACGACGGCGCTGGCCGCCACAACCGCAATAATCAAAACAACGGAGACACAATGACAACGCACACCCCCATCGACCAGAGCCCCGCCACCGCGCAAACGCCCTACCAGCCCCGCCGCCAGTGGCAGTCGCACATGCTGCCGGTGCGTAATATGCACTACCACCTGCGCAGCTGGGAGCCCGCGCAGATCAACCCCGACCTGCCCGTGCTGGTGCTGGCCCATGGCTGGATGGATGTGGCCGCCTCTTACCAGTTTGTGGTGGATGCCTTCAGCGAAGCCTTTGCGCAGGGCCGCCGCATCGTCGCCCACGACTGGCGCGGTTTTGGACTCAGCCGCACGGCCCAGCCTTGCGACAGTTACTACTTCACCGACTACCTGGCCGATCTGGACATGCTGCTGGAGCAAGTCTCGCCAGACCGCCCTGTGGACCTGGTTGGCCACAGCATGGGCGGCAATATCTCCTGCATGTACGCAGGCGCGCGGGCCGAGCGGATTCACCGCTTTGTCAATCTCGAAGGTTTTGGCATGCCCGAAACCGCTGCCAGTCAGGCCCCAAAGCGGCTGGCTCAATGGATGGACGAGCTGCGCGAGCAACGCGCGGGCGGCATGGCCCTGGCCCCTTATGAGAGCGTGGAGGCCGTGGCCAGCCGTTTGCAAAAAACCAACCGCCGCCTGCCGCGCGACAAGGCGCTGTGGTTGGCCCACCACTGGGCTGCGCCCGATGAACAGGGCCACTGGCGCATTCTGGGTGATGCATCGCACAAGATCACCAACCCCTATCTGTACCGGGTAGATGAGGCCCTGGCCTGTATGGCCGCCATCACCGCGCCCACTTTGTCGGTGGAGGCGTCTGACGACAGTCTGGGCCAGTGGCACAAGGGCCGCTATTCGCTGGCCCAGTATCACGAGCGCCTGACGCATATTCCGCAGTGCGAGATAGCCGTTGTGCAAGATGCAGGCCACATGCTGCACCACGACCAGCCAGAGGCCGTGGCCAAGCTGATTGAAGACTTTTTGCGCTGAAGTTTTGCTATATCTACATGAGCTTTTAGCGCTTTTATTGACTAGGTTTCAGGCAATTTATGATCTGAAACCTATGAATTACCATCGCTAACAGCTCATATCTTCATAGCAACACTATTCAGCGCTTTGCGGCCTTTTGCGGCTGCAGCTCCAGCACATGACGCCAAAGTGCGGGCTGCATCTGCAGTTTGCGATAGCGCCCATCGGCCCATTCCGGGCTCATATCGCCATAACGCCCCGACAGCGCCAGCCCGCTCTGCCCCGTCTGATAAATGAACTGCGACGATTCCAGATCGCCCAGGTCATAAATGGCGCGCAGCGACGGTGCATGGCGGCTGATAAAGCGCCCGCCCAGCAGCTTCTTGGCAGCCGCCGCTTTCACATCCGCAGGCACAGGGTTGGCGTTGTACTGACCGACGTTGACCGTATAGCTATCCCCGCCCGATGGCACGCTGACATTGAAAATACCCGCCAATGCCGCCACCGACCCGAACGGCTTGTGCGCGCTCAGCGCCGGGTGCGCATCGCCCCAGCGCCACTGGCGCATATCGCTGCCGTAAGCAGCCTGCAGTTTGCTCAACGTGCGGGTCAGCGCCTCGCCTGCCTGCTGCTCGCAGCTCAGCGGTGCGCACCACCACGCATCGTTGCGCGCCAGAATGCCTTCCAGCCCGGCACGAAAGTCGCGCTTGCCATAGGTCATGGCAAAGCGCTGCTCGCCAATGCGGGGGATGACGATGCCGCGCGTCAGCTCATCGGCCCAGACGGAAAAAATCAGCGGCTCCGGTCTGGCCTTGTCCATCTGCCCCTCAAACCCCGCCAGCAACTGCTGTGCCTGCTCAGCCAGTGCATGGCCCGATTGCGCCTTGCGCAGCGCGGGCAGCAAGGCCTGCGTGGCCAGCGACTGCACATCGCCCTGCAGCGCCGCCATGCTGGCAGCGTCATGCTGGTTGCTGGCCGCCAGCGCCTGTTCTATGCGCTGATATCGATACGGCAGATGCCAGTCCTGGGTCAAGAAATGTGGGTAACCGGGCTCGGTCACGCGCTGGTTAGCCGTAGCCACAAAGCCGCGCGCGCTGCCATCATCCTGGGGAGTCTGGGCATAACTCAGCCAGCCCTGCCAGTCATAACGCGCATCCCAGCCGGGGGCCGGGGCCACGCCGCGCAAGTCATTCGCACTTGATCGCACCGGCACCTTGCCTGCGGCCTTGAAGCCGATAGCCCCATGCACATCGGCAGCCACAATGCTTTGCATGGGCGAGTGATAGCCCGAAAACGCCTCCAGCAGCTGCGCCACCGTCTGCGCGCCATTGGCTTTAAGACCGGCCTCTACCGTGCGGTTGTCCCTGTCCAGCGCCGCCCAGCGCAGGGCCAGCGCGTATTTATCGGTGTTGATGACTTTGCCGTATTGCTGCTGCGCATCACTGACCACCGGGCCATGGCGCGTGCTGCGCAGCGTCACTTTCACATCGCTCTGGCCTTTGACCTTGAAGACCTCCTCACGCACGCCAAATTTCTCCCAGCCCGTGGGTGTGCGGTACTGGCTAGCATCTGCGGGGTTGATCTGCTCAAGATACAAATCTTGTACATCGGGATTGGTGTTGGTAAAGCCCCAGGCCACCTGAGCCGTTCGACCCAACACCACAAAAGGCATGCCGGGCAAGGTTGCGCCCGTCACATCCAGCGCGCTCAGGGGGCTGCCGTCAGCCGCTCTGCCGCCCGGCGACTGCAAGCGGGCAAAGTACCAGATAGCCGGTGCACTCAAGCCCAGATGCGGGTCGTTGGCCAACAGCGGTTTACCACTTTTCGTCTGGCTGCCTGCGACCACCCAGTTATTGCTGCCCAGCCCACCATTGGTGCCCATGTCCCGCACCGCAGCGCCTGCCCATTGCTGCAGGGCCGATTGAATCTGCTGCGCCGGGGCGGAGACTTTTTGTGGGGCACCGGCGTTGCGGTACACGCCCAGCTGCCGATAAAGCTGGGCCAGATCAACCGCCGTCGCCGGCTGCTCACCCGGATAAGCTGGCATCAGTTGCCACAGCTGCTCGGTGCTCAAAACCTGCAGCAAATTGAGCCGCGCAAATTCATTGCCCCAGTTGCCGCCCAGATCCAAGGCCATCATCAGCGCCCAGCCGACGGTGTCTTCAGGGTCCCAGGCAGATGTACCACCTGCCCCGGCCTTGGTACCCAGCAGCAAAAATTCAGGTGCTATGGCCTGCGAAGGCTTCGCATAGAACGCAGCAATGCCGTGGCTGTAGACCTGCAGCGACTCCTGCACCGATGGCGGAAGGGCCTGGTACTGGCGGCGAGCAATGCCGCGAATATCCAGAGAACGCATGAGCTGGTCCAGCTCCAGCGTGGCCGGCCCCAGAATTTCAGACAAGCGCCCCTGCATCAGCCGCCGGTTGAATTCGAGCTGCCAGCCGCGCTCCTGCGCGTGCACAAAGCCCAGCGCGCGCCACACATCCTGCGGAGATTGCGCGCTGATATGCGTGACATCCGCCTCGTCTCGGCGTACCCACACCTTGCTTGCCAACCCGGCCACGGCCAGTTTTCCATCCATGCGCGGCTGGGCCCGCACGCCATAGATGGCAACAACAGCGCCCGCCAGCAAGGCCAGCCCAGTCAACACGGCACCGGCGTGAAGTACGCACCGAGTCCATGGGCCAAATGAAGCCTTGCCCTCTGAGTTTTTGTCTGCCGCCATGTCTCCCATATGCACCTCTTTTTGCTGGTCTTCTTGCTGATCTGTGCGCAACAACCACATGGCTGTGGCCGCAAAGCATGGGTGACAATACCTGTTTGGGCACAGGCCCGGTGTTAGGAATTCAACGCATGTGGCCATTCAGCCTGCTCAAAAAACTCAGTCAGGACCCTGCCGTAGGCCAGACCCGTGGTGACTATATGGGCTGCTATCTGCTGGGCACGCACACCACGGGCCGCGACGATAACGTCAGCTATATCTCGCTAGCCACTACCCGTGAGCAGCTGGGAATAGATGCACGCCAGTATCTGCAGGAGTTTTTGCAGCAGCACCCACAGCTCAAAGATTCTGAGCGCGTGGCCCTGCAAGACCTGCTTGAGCATTGGGAAGAGCGCGCTGACGCGCACCTGGCTGCCTCCACCGGCAAGCCCATGGCCGTGCAAGGCGGCAGCGATCTGTTTTTGCGCACCGGAATGCGGGCACGCAAAAAAGAAAAAGGCATTTATCTGGAGTAAGAGCGCTGAAGTCCGCAAGACCAGCGGATTAGCTATTTAGCAGCTCTTACTGGTTGAAGTTCAAGTCAAATCCAGCGTCCGTCAACTGAACCGCACCATCAGCCCCCATCTGCAGCCACCCTTTGCTGATCGCAAGGGCCAGCCCCGCGCGTTGGTCGCCGTCGCTGATGCCATGCCTTTGCAAATCCTCAGCAAGCGCCATGGCGCTCACGCTCTCCTGTGCGC
>ERZ724504.898-NODE-898-length-16726-cov-5.351209_pt1 | contig 16726 bp, 18 predicted proteins | sample MGYA00376037_ERZ724504 | MGnify/ENA primary metagenome ERZ724504 (study PRJEB28724, sample SAMN07190888) | wastewater metagenome | isolation source: influent of sewage treatment plant in Hong Hong | place: USA: Christiansburg, Virginia | collected 2016-03-01 ... | reverse complement strand
GAACCTTCCGCCGATACTTTGTGCAAAACACCAAATGATAGCCAATGCTGAAAACACAGGTCCTATGATGTATGATTTTCATTTGCACATGGTATCATAAATATTGAGCAATAGCAATGAAATTATTTTATATATCTCAATACAGATAGTATGCGTTTCGCTTTCATCCCTCCTTTGAAAAAGAGGGAATTCCCGCTTTATCTCTTAAAAGGTACGAGGATGCGCTTCTGTCCTGTAACCATGCCTTGACATTAGCCCCATCAAACCCCACTGGGCATCTGAGCCGTGGCGTTGTCTTGTCCTCAATGGGTAGAAACGCAGAGGCGTTATCGTCATTCGATCTTGCAATATACCTTGACCCTGGAAACGGTAAAGCTCACGCTAATCGTGGCGCCGTGCTTTTAGACTTACGGCGATACGATGATGCGCTGGCGTCCTGTTGTAAGGCGGTATCCTTGGCACCAAATGCCATCGCGCATATGAACCTGGGCAACGTGCTGGAAAAGTTGGGGCGATACGAAGATGCCCTGGTGGAATACGATCGCGCAATCTCCAAAAACCCCGTTCTTGCCGATGCTTTCAGCAATAAAGCCAACGTCTTGTATTTAATGAGACAATTCGACAATGCAATGTCTGCATACAACCATGCGACAACCCTAAGTCCGAGCCACGCCGAAGCGCACTGGAACAAGAGTCTGCTCATGCTGTTGCTTGGCAATTATGAGGAAGGGTGGCGCATGTATGAATGGAGATGGAAAAGCAAGGACTGCAAATCAGCCTATAGGAAATATCCGCAACCTTTGTGGATGGGCAATCCCGGCCAGTTGCGGGGAAAAACTATTTTGATTCATGCCGAGCAGGGCCAGGGCGATACTATCCAAATGATGCGCTACGTTCCGATAATTGCTGCCCAGGCGGCAAAGATTGTATTGGATGTTCCCGTTTCTTTGGCGTCCATGATCTGCGACATTCCCAATGCTGTCGTTCTGAGGCAAGGGGACGTTGTTCCCGATTTCGATATTCATTGTCCATTCATGAGTCTGCCTTTGGCATTCGGAACGACACTGGAAACGCTCCCTGATCATGTTCCCTACCTTCGTGTTCCGGAAAACAAGGTCGAAAAATGGTGCTCCCTACTGGGACACCGGAAGCATCCCCGCATAGGCCTGGTCTGGTCTGGGGCCACCGGACACCGTAATGACCATAACCGCAGCATAGCCCTACAAAGGCTTTCTCCTTTCTTCGATCTCGATGTGGAGTATCATTCTTTGCAAGTGGAATATCGCAATGGCGACCAGGAGATGCTCGCTTCCACTGGCAGGATTGTGGATCATTCCAATGATATTGCGGATTATAGCGATACGGCGGCTCTGATCGAGCACATGGACCTGGTGATTACCGTTGACACCTCCGTGGCCCATCTTGTTGGCGCATTGGGCAAGCCTGTGTGGATTATGCTGCCGCACGTTCCAGATTGGCGTTGGCTGCTGGATCGTGAAGACAGCCCGTGGTATCCCACCGCCCGCCTGTTCCGTCAACCGTCGCATGGCGACTGGGATAGCGTAATAAAATCAGTAATATCGCATATTAGCGAGATCTGAGCAGCCCGGACGGCCCCGGCTGCTACAACCCCCGAGATAACTTTTCTCACCAAAGAAATTCAAAATAGCCAAGGTCCTCTCCCGGAGGGAAGTATAATATAGACGACGTAGTGCGTCTTGATGCGTATTTATATGCGTCACGGACATCCAGACTCCATCCACCCGAGAGAAGCCGTGAATACACTCAAAAAAACAACAATAATCTCTATGGCATTAACAATCGGCACGATGACGGCCCCTGAGGAGGAGTCGAAATGGTCAAGAACACCATGACAAAGGACCAGAGGAGAGGTTTGGACGCCGTTGATGCCTTCAAAGTCAAAGCCCCCGACGAGGCTGATACTCACTACCAACACGGTGTTATTCTACAACGCTTTGGACGGGACGAAGAAGCACTTGCGGCATTAAACCACGCTCTCCTAATAGATGATAATCACATGATGGCCCATATACGGCGAATCCAGATACTGCAACGTTACAACGAACATGCAGAGATTCTCCGCTCCTTAGACAAGCTCGTAACCGCAGACCCAAACAACGCATCACTCCATCACGCAAGAGGATTGGCATTGCGGAAGTTGGACAGAGGAGACGAGGCCATAGCAGCGTATGCTCTCGCCGCAGCGTATGATGCGGAAAACGAGTCGTATCATTTGGACCTCGCCATCATGTTACACGGAGCCAAGCGATACGACGAGGCGATTGAATCCTACAACCGGGTACTGGCGCTGAATCCTGCCAATGCGGTAGCTCACGGCAACCGGGCGTCCCTGCTTCACAAAACAGGGCGATACGAAGAGGCCCTGATCGGCTATGATCAGGCCATTCATCACGATCCGACATTCATATCCCATCGCTTGAATAGGGCATTGTTGCTACTGCTGATGGGACGTTACGATGAGGGATGGAGGGAATACGAATGGCGTTTACGTCGCACGAGTGACGACGACGCCATACTGGTCCATTACGCTCGACGGTTCAACCAGCCTGCCTGGTCAGGCGACGATTTGCGGGGCAGAACTCTCCTCGTTCACGGTGAACAAGGACTGGGCGATGTCATCCAGATGTTGCGATACGTGGAGCTGCTCGCTGACATGGGAGCCAAGATAGTCTTGGAAATCCCTGTCGTTTTGCATTCTTTGGCGCAATCGCTTGCAGGCGATATATCTTTTGTGGTCCGCGAGGGCGAATATCCTCCATTCGATTGTCACTGTCCGATAATGAGTCTTCCGCTTGCGTTCGGGACAAATCTCAAATCAATACCGGCTAACATCCCGTATTTGCGGGTCGCCCCGGAGAAGATCGAGGAATGGAAGGCCCGTTTAGGACGGCAATCGCGGCCTCGCATAGGCCTGGTCTGGTCGGGGGGGAGGCAGTCCAACATAGACCGATGGAACAACAGCGACCCTACCAGGAGCATTGCTCTCTCGGCGATGGCTCCATTGCTGCTGAATGGGGAGACCTGCGCGGAATTTCACTCGCTTCAAATAGAATATCGAGATGCGGACATGAAAACCATGCAAAGATATGGCTGCATTCAAGACCATTCCGCAGATCTGAAGGATATTTCCGATACGGCGGCTCTGATCGAACAAATGGATCTGGTGATATCCGTTGACACCTCCGTGGCCCATCTTGCCGGAGCATTGGGCAAGCCGGTGTGGATCATGCTGCCGCACGTTCCAGATTGGCGTTGGCTGCTGGATCGTGAAGACAGCCCGTGGTATCCCACCGCCCGCCTGTTCCGTCAACCGTCGCATGGCGACTGGGATAGCGTAATAAAATCAGTAATATCGCATATTAGCGAGATCTGAGCAGCCCGGACGGCCCCGGCTGCTACAACCCCCGAGATAACTTTTCTCACCAAAGAAATTCAAAATAGCCAAGGTCCTCTCCCGGAGGGAAGTATAATATAGACGACGTAGTGCGTCTTGATGCGTATTTATATGCGTCACGGACATCCAGACTCCATCCACCCGAGAGAAGCCGTGAATACACTCAAAAAAACAACAATAATCTCTATGGCATTAACAATCGGCACGATGACGGCCCCTGCTGTCGTAATCGCCGGAACGCAGGTCATCAAAACCGGCCAGGCCGAATATGCGTATCCGTCTGATGTTGGCGCATACCTTAAATCTGCATCCTTTGTATTATGCGCCGACCCTGGTTGTAATACTCCCACGAAGAAGCGTCAGTATGTTCAGCGCATGCGGCAACCCACTGCGCCCATAAAAATAGACGCCAAGAAAATCATGCCTCAGACCGTAGCCGCTAGCCCACCCCCGCCTCCTATCCGGGAAACGCTGTATTTCGGTTTTGATTCGGCAACCTTGAATAAGAACGAGAAGCAGAAGGTCGAGGAGATAAAGCACAAGGCGCCGGCAGCGACGAGCAAGGCCATCATAACCGGTTATACCGACAAGATTGGCTCCCAGTCTTACAACGACTCGCTTGCGCTGAGGCGTGCCGAAACCGTCAATCGCCAACTGGGCTATGGAGACGCGATTGTTACCGGGAAAGGCAAGTGTTGCTATGCAGACAAATCTGACAACGCCAGGAATCGTCGGGTTGAGTTGGTAATCGAGAACAAGCTTCAGAGAGCACAGGCGGTTGCTAATCAGCCGCCGCACAAAAACATGCACGTTGATCCTGCTCCGAAGCCCGTCATTACCGGAGTCGATCCGAGACAACATACAAATAATAATCAGGCAAAAGAAGGAGAAAGGAAGAAGCCATGAAACAAAAAAGGATTCATTCAGCAGCCATTATCGCTGCCCTTATGCTCGTATTTGTATGGGCCGGCGGAGCGTTGGCGGCCTTGCCGGCGGAAAATGTAACCGTAACCTGTACGGAGAGCGTTGTGACCGGCCAGGAGATCACCTGTACGGCAACGGCTACAGCGACGGAAGGAGAAACGATTGCCTATACCTGGAGCACGGACAAAGGGGCAATCCTCACCGGCCAGGGAACGGATACTGTTACCGTGTCATCTCCTATGACGGGGATTGCCACTGTGACAGCCCAGGTGGTCGCTACTCCCCCTTACTTTCCGCCTGATGTCATATCAGGCGATACAAATGAAATCGTTTCAACAGGCAACTCTTTGGGAACGGTCACCTCTGATACCTTATACATAACGTGTAGCTTGAATGGTTATAAAGTGTATCTAAATCAGTATTTGTCCAAAATCAGATATGGTGCAGTCAATACAAACCCATTCCGCTTTGTGCTGATGACCATGTCGGGAGATTATACGACCGTACATTGGGTCAGCCCTCTCATTACTCCTAATCAACAAGGGGTCAATGAATGGTCACCAGACACCCCCGTTCCGATTCCTGCTCAATCTAGTTTTATTGGAATATATGTTCCCGGAGGCCAAGCAGTACCTGTAGGATATACGACCTATGCAAATAGGGGCTTCACCTTATCCAACCCGTCGCTCCAACTTGGGGTGCTACAAGGCCCCGGCACGGTAACAGACACCATTATCCGGGTTCGTGCTTATCTGTACACGGGCAGCTACCCTGCCGCGCCTACCACCGTCACCAAGACGGCGAGCGTAGCGGTATCGAGTCCTCCTCCTCCGACGGTATCCATTACCGGCCCGGAGACCGCTGTGGAAGGTGAAACGAAGCACTACACAGCAACCCACGATGCCGTCGTACCGGTAACGATTTCCTGGTCGGCCAACGGCAACACCTATACCGGCGCGGAGGTGGACATCCCCTTTGCCACGCCTGGGAGTAAGACGGTTGCGGTAACGGTTACACCCAATGATTACCCGGCTTCGGCAGGGACCAGCTCTCTTTCCGTGACGGTGACCCAGTATCCGGCTCCGACGGTATCGCTTACCGGTCCCATATCCGCTTTCAAGGGTGAGACGAAGCAGTTCACGGTATCTCACGACAACCAGACCGACACAATGACTATCGAGTGGACCATGGACGGCTCGGCCATTTCTGGCGCTACCGGCTCTACCATAGAGGTGCCCTTCTCCGCCCTGGGTGATCATACCGTAGCCGTCAAGGTGTATCCTACCGCCCACCCCAACTCGTCGGGAACCGGCTCCGTTCAGGTGGCGGTATCTGCCCCCGATCCTCCCACGGTTTCCATTACATCATAGCATCATACGGCGTGATGTCAAGGCATCATTATAGGCCGGACGGGACGAATGTTCCGTCCGGTTTTTTGTCTCTATCGCACGACAACCCAGGAGAAAAGCAAGAAATCTGTAATTCACGATTCATTGGGAAGTAATATAGAAAAAAGTAATACGAGGAGGCCTCTAAGACGTGACACGTATACCCCGATACATTGATGATCCCCCGCAAATCTTCTTCTGGGAGATAGATGAATTCATCATTTTTGGCACCTGCTTCTCCATTGGCACGATTACCGGGACGCCCACGGTAATGATCACTATGGGGGTCGTTCTGGCCTATCTGCTGTCTCGCGTGAAAGCCGGCAGGTCTGACGGATTCTTCCTGCACATTCTATACTGGACAGCGGGCATCCGTCTCAAAGGATGCCCTCCCAGTCATTACAGGTCCTACGTGGAATAGAGAGAAAGGAACAGGCGGTTCGGTGTTATACGACAAGTGGATTCGAGATTGGAAAACCGCCCTGGCGGAGAATTTTTTTCTCCGTTCCCTATGTCTGTTTCTTGCCATCGGCCTAATCCTCAATGCCACGGTGTTCAGGTCCAACGATCGCATTATAATTGCTCCGCCGCAGGTGTCGAAGCAGTATTGGATCGAGGCGAAGCGGGCCGCTCCCGAGTATTTGGAGCAAATGGGTATGTTCTTTGCCATGCTCGGCGGCAATCTATCCCCTGAAAACGCCGAGTACAACGTATCCCTACTGATAAATCACATAGGCGGTTCTTCGGGGACCAGCGACGCCAAGGCTGATCTGGCTGCCCAGGCGCTCTACATCAAGAAGAACAACATCACGCAGTCTTTCTATCCGTCTGCCGTCAACGTCGATCCCGAATATAACACCGTCACCATTGAGGGGGAGATCATTCGCAATATCGGCACGACAAGGATCTCTCGAGAAAAAATGTTTTTGCGTATGAAGTTCTATCTGGAGAATTACAAGCTCTGGTTACAGGAATTTTACACCGAATATCCTGGCCGGGACAAAAAGGCGGCCAAGGAAGAACGAGAGGAACTCGAGAAGGCCAAGAAAAAAGAACAAGAAAGGGCTAAAAGTGGAAAAGCGGCACAACAATAAGACAATCTACTGCATGTGCCTGTGTGCCATGGTCGCATTTCTGGCAACCATGATCGTGCCGGTTGCATCTGCTCTGCAAACTGTGATGCTCTCAGAAGGAAAGACTCAGTTTATCGACCTTTCGCAGAAGGACCTGAACGTCATCAAGCTGCCGGGAGTGAGCGGTTTGAAGGCTTACACGGTAAGCCGCATTCTCGACGTTAAAGTCGAAGGGGACAGCATATACATCAACGTCCTGGACAAGAACGCCACGGCGCCGCAGGAGTTATTCATTGTTACATCCGGCGGCACTTACCTGCTGATGCTGGTTCCCAAGGGTGTTCCCGCCGAGATGGTAATTGCCCGGACCCCGGCGGAAAGCCTGCACGACGCTACGCTGTGGGAGCAGAGTCACGACCACGTAAGCGGTCTGAAGGACCTCATGAAAGCAATGTACCTGGAATCTCCTCCCATGGGTTTTGCAGTAAACAAGGACAGCCGGGAAGTGCGAACATGGCAGGGAACGCAGAGAAAGGTGATTGCGCGGTACGTCGGGGCTTCACTGGAGGGCGAAGTGCAAATGTTAACAAATGTCTCCAGGGAAACAATCCGGGTGGTGGAGAACGAGTTTTATGACCGGGGGGTGCTGGCCGTATCGGTTGACCGTCACGAGGTGCCGCCGAAGGGAAGCGCGACGATTTACCTGATCAGCAGGTCCGCAACGCAGAAAGACATGGATTCCATGCTCAAGCGATACAGCCCGTTAGAGATGTTGAGAGACACAGGAAGACCTCGAAAAGATTGATAAAATGGCTAAGAGCAAAGATCAGATAATCGCCGATATAGGAAATAAATTGTACGATTTAAAACTAAACTTATTGGACGAAATTGACTTGTATCACCAATACTTCAAGCTTACGCCGGAGGTGTTGACTTGGGTATTGCCCGTTGCGTTGTTAAACGATGCGTCCAAAACGGCCATTAGGCAAGGTAAGCTGAGAGATCAGCTTGCCTTTGCGTTTGCACCCTATAGGAGCCACCCATGTTTCGATGAGGTATTTGCTCTGTGCATGAACCAAAACGGGTCTGAATGGTGGAAACATGCTGATGTAGAAACAGCCTTTAGGAATCAAGACAGCAAGCTCCTCGCCCGGCTTGAGCGCAAAAATAAAAAATCGCGCCACCTGTAAGAACAACGATATTAGGAGAAAGCAATGGGGAAATTTGTTGTAAGAATCATCAGGAGTTTCCGTATCAAGGAGGATGTTTGGAACAGGTTCCGCACAGCCGCGAAGGAAGACAAATTCTGGATGAGCCATATGATGGAAACGATGATCGAAGGCTATCTATCCAAAAGACTCTTGAAATCGCCCGCTGCCGACGGCAGAGGCGCCGGTGAAACCGAAGGAAGATCCGATGCAGCAAAGTCTGCGGATTAAAATAGATCGCGTTACCTACGCGAATCAGACAAACGGCTTCGTTGTGATTCGAGGCAAGGGCGGTACTTCGATTAGGAACACCCAAGACGTTACGGCGGTGGGCATTCTTCCCGATGCGATGTCCACGACGGACCTTGTAGGCATGGAATACATGCTCCAAGGGGACTGGAAGGCCGATGCAAAGTATGGCCGGCAATTCTCCTTCGCCAGCAGCCAAATGGTCGGAAGCCAGCTCCACCAGTTTCTTGCAAAGCTCGTCAAGGGTCTGGGCGAGAGCATGGCAAAGGATCTTGTCGATCATTATGGAGAGGGCCGCCTTGTCGAGATACTGGACAAGGATCCGGAGATTTTGCTGGAATTCAAGGGAATCAAGGAAAAGAAGCTTGCCCGTATCAAGGCGTCCTGGGAAAAGCAGAAGTGTCTCCGGGAGCTGTCCGATTATCTGCTACCCGCCGGAGTTACATCCAACATGCTGGTGCGTGTATATACCCAGTTCGGCGCGGACGCGGTGAGAAAGGTCAAGGAGAACCCTTACAGTCTCACGGAAATTACGGGCATCGGGTTCAAAACCGCCGACAACGTGGCTCGCAAGCTGGACATTGCCTTTGATTCGCCTTTTCGGATCCAGGCTGCCATTATCTACGTACTCTACAAAGCGGCAGACGACAGTGGCCACACCTGTATGTCCAGCTTCGATTTGTGCATAGAGCTACGCGAAATTCTCGACACAGATACGGAAAAGGTGTCCAATGAAGCAATGGAGGACGCTCTTTACACGCTGGCCGCAATGGGAAACGTCATCGTCGATGAAGCGGGCGTATCCATTGCGTCTTATCGGCATATGGAGCGGTGGCTCCTGAAGTTCTTTCAGAGCCGCTGCACTGGCAATTATGCCGCCATTGCCTCTCCCGAAAAGGCGGAGCAGTTCATCGCCCGGTCGCAACACTTCCTTGGCTTTAAGTTTTCCGCTGACCAAAAGAACGTTATTTGCCGTATAGGGGCGGGCAAGAGCAGAGTTTACGCCCTCCTGGGCTATGCCGGTACGGGCAAGTCAACCATTTCAAGAGCAATTTTAGACTTTCTCTCGGAGAATTTTTGCCGGCGAGAGGACATTGTGTGCTGCGCTTTTACGGGCATGGCCGCGACCAGAATCAAGAAGCTTACCGGCTACCCGTCCTTCACCATCCACACTTTGCTCAAATATCAGGGGGACAACAACTTTGCCTTCAACAAGGACAACCGCCTGCCCTTCCGGGTTATCCTCCTTGACGAGGCCAGCATGGTCAATCTGCCCCTGTTTTACCGGTTGGCCCAAGCCATTGCGGACGATGCGCTTTTTTTGATGGTGGGAGATCCAGCGCAGCTTCCTCCCATTGGCGCCGGCAATGTTTTTTGCGATATCACGGCTTCCACGCAGTTCCCGAAGACGATCTTGACCGCAATCTTCAGGCAGGACGAGAATTCCGTGCTGGTCCACTTTGCGAACCAGATACGCAAGGGAGAGGTTCCTGATGGGTATGCTAAGGCCTATTCGGATTATCGCTTCATCCTCCAGGACATACCCAACTACTTCACCCTCAAAAAGGAAAAGCCGGAAGAGGAGCTAAGGAAACTCCGGGACGCCAACAACGAGAAGATCCGGGACAAGATCAAGGAGATTGCATCGGCGATGGTTGCTCAACTGTCCCATCCTGCGTGGGACTTCCAGGTGTTGACCCCAATGCGAAAAGGCATCCTGGGAGCCGAAACGCTCAATCCGGCCTTGCAGGGCATCTTCAACCCCTCCGGCAGGAATCCCGTGGAGGCATTTGGGATCACGCTCCGGGAGGGGGACAAGGTGGTGCATTTGCGGAATCAGGACATGGAGACTGTGTGGTATCACCCGCACATTCTGGAGGGTAACATACGCGACTACAGAAAGCAGCGTGTATTCAATGGTTCCGTTGGCCTTATTATGAAGATTGATCACGAAAATGAGGAGTTCTTCGTGCTCTATCCGGGTCAGCTCCTCGTTCGGTACGAGTTCGATCATATCCAGCATCTCATAGACCTGGCTTACTGCCTGACCGTCCACAAGGCGCAGGGCAGTCAATACAGGGTTGTGGCCCTGCCTCTGAGCAACAGCAGCTACATGATGCTCAACAACAAATGGTTCTACACTGCCCTTACCCGTGCCGAGAGCGTCGTCTTTCTGGTCGGGCAAATATTTGCCTTCAGGCGTGCCAGTACGAACATCGACACGACCAAGCGGGTCACATTTTTGAGCATTTAGCGCGGAGAAAGAGTCTTTGAAGATATACATCGCAACATCCTGGAAAAACGAAGAGCTGGCTAAAATCATTGCCAATCTTTTGCGGTATGATGGTCATGAGGTGGATTGCTTCTGCGATACCTCTACTGGCCGGTACTGCTTCCGCTGGACCGATCATTTCACGAGAATCGAGGATGCGAATGTCTTTTCTTTTTTGTCTCTGCCGGAAGCACGCCGGGCGTTTGAGGAGGACAAAAAGTACCTCGATTGGTGCGATGCGGTGGTGATGATCTATCCCTGCGGCAATTCCGCCCATCTCGAGGGCGGCTATGCGAAGGGATGCGGGAAGAAGCTCTATATTTGGGGAGCCTTTCCGCCCGGCTATTTTGAGAACATGTACGGTTTTGCTGATAACATCTTTGGCCCCGACGACCTCGATCAACTGCGGGACACGTTGCGGGGCGGGGAGGCCCGCCACAATCAAAGGGATAATAGGGGATATGGAAATCTTTCTGCTCGGTCTTGGTAGCGTTGTCGCCTTGGTGCTTGGCTGTGTTTGTTGGAACATGGACAACGAGGCCAATAGAGATAATTGAGAATATGCACACAAAGCGCGTTCAAGAGTCTAAGGCAACCGCCCGGCCCAACAAAGCATTGTCGTCTTGCAGCGGCTGCCAGGCAACGAGAAATCATCGAACAGGCCAACCTCACATACTACTGGTGCGGCCCGATGTTGTCTTGTGTGGCAGCGTCCTGGAGAACAGCAAATGTCAGATTCAAATTATCCATGATCACGGCATTACAGAGATCAGAATAGATTGCAATTAAACAGGCATGGCCCGTTTTGAACAGAAACAGCTTTCCCTTACCGCCTCCCCCTTCTGCTCGCCCGGATACAAACGGGCCGTCATCGCCAGAACCGCGTGCTGAAGGCGTGCAGCAGGCAACTGAGCAGCAAAAGCCGGAGCCGTTCGGGAAAGCACCACCCTGTCAAAAAAAATTGTGGTCGCAAGAAGCGCCTTTTACTCCCATTCCAAGATTCAAAAAAAAGAGAAGAGGCGCTGCTGCTCGCACAACGCCGAATGCAGGAGCATCGCCAAGGTCGCACCAAGGCACCAAGCCGCACAGGTATGTAAGGCATCCCCTTTGGGGGACATTCCTGTATGGCCCGTGCAAAAAGAGAGAATCGCAGCAGGAAGGACAGATAGAAATAACCAACATGCCGCCCTTTGCTCGCAGGCCAGAAAAGCCAGGTAAGAAACCGTCCGCAGAAGCCCTGCCGGAATCCGGGGCAAGCCAGGCGCTCGCCCCTCCTGAAGTGCCCGCAGCAGCTCCTGCAACGACCGTGGATTCTGTGCCGGAGCCGCCCCAAGAAACGGAAGTACGAAAGCTGGAAGGTGGGGCGCCATCCGAGGCTGAAGAAACCACCCCTGCTCCTGCAACGACCGTGGAGGCAGAGGCAGAGGGAGGGTCGAAGCGGAAAAGGAAGCGGAGAGAGAAGCAGGGGATAGACCAAACGCCATCTGAAGGTGGGGCGCCATCCGAGGCTGAAGAACCCACCCCTGCTCCTGCAACGACCGTGGATTCTGTGGAAGCGTCGCCCGACCAGGCTGCCCAGTCCACCCAGTCGGCCGGACGCGCCAGTTCTCTCTTCGGGCGGCTATGGCCCTTCTTGGGTCGGTCGTGGCTGTATGTCGTGCGGCTGCTACGCTCTTTCCTCACTCTGCTGCTGCAAAAAATTTCTCCGCAGGCCAGGAGGCGCATTTTGTACGCAGGCGTCATCTGTGGGGTTGCCGCCCTGCTTGCTCTGGGGGTCGTCATAGCCCGCGCCAAATATGTCGCCGGCAAGCCCGTAACGATGGAGGAACAGGCATTGCCAAAAACAGGAACCGTTTATGCGTACTCCACCACCAAGGCGGTGGCTCCGTTCACGATAACGGGACATCCGAGCAAGCATTGCCTCGTGAAGCTGGTCCGGGAGAGTACCGGGGAGCACGTCATGTCCGTGTTTATCACCGCCGGTGGCAACAATACGGTAAAGGCTCCCCTGGGCGACTATGTTGTCCGCTGTGCTATCGGATCCACATGGTACGGCCCGGAGCAAGCATTTGGACGTGACGGCACCTACATCCAAGGAAGCGAGCCGCTTGAATTTTGGATTGACAAGAAAAACCGCCACATGTGGGGCAACACCTTAGATGTTGGCTTGGCAGTCGAGAAAGGGTCTTCCGGCGGGCATACACAAATCTCTTGGAGAGAATTCAAACAATAAAGAAAGGAAAGACGTGAAGACAGAAAAGTTGATGGACCACTTGCAGGCGGTATCTGTTATTGCACGCGGGATGGCGGCGTGCGCCGGGTTTAACAATAATGTACAGCAATGTTGCGGTATCGCCGGTTATTTGCACGACATCGGCAAGGCAACTTCCATAGGCCATCAGGCGGAAAGCATGGAACGGCCAACGCATCACGAAATCGGGTGGGCCTACCTTGCCGGCTATCTGAGGCCCACCGCAATAAAGGAACTCATCCTTGACGCCGTGTACTGGCATCACGCCCAGGTTATGAGGGGAAGCCTCTTCTCCCTCCTGACCCAGGAATGCATCGAAGATAATCAAGACCATCGACGAAATCGCCTTCCAGACGAACCTCCTGGCCCTGAATGCCGCCGTGGAAGCAGCACGGGCCGGTGAGGCCGGCTCCGGGTTCGCCGTGGTAGCAGAAGAAGTGCGTAACCTTGCGATCCGGGCAGCAGACGCGGCGAAAAACACTTCGGGGTTGATTGCCGGTACGGTAGCAAAGGTACAGGATGGAGTGGAGATCCTGCGAATAACCAATGATGATTTTAGTGCAGTGGCAACCAGCGCAACAAAGGTGGCCAACCTGATCAACGAAATAGCTACCGCGTCAATCGAGCAAGCGCAGGGGATCGAACAGATAAACAAGGCGGTCGCGGATATGGATAAAGTTGTGCAGCAGAACGCCGCCAATGCGGAAGAGTCTGCCAGCGTCTCGGAGGAAATGAGCGCCCAGATTTACGCGATGACCAATATCGTGAGGTCTTTGGCCGCAATAATTGACGGTAGATCTTCCGCCAAGGAAGGCATGCCGTTAGCCGCGGCCAGGATGGTTTGAGCGAAATCGCAAGAGTAGCAAGCTACGATAACATCCCATGCTGAACTCTACTACGCCAACCAACCTCACAGGAGATAGTCCACATAAATTGCTTGACATGTATGATAGTTGCTGATAGATAGTCACGTACACAGTAAATACAACAACACAGAGGCGGAAAGCCGATGGTCATTGTATGTATCAACAATAAGGGCGGTGTTGGCAAAACCACAATTACAACAAATATCGCGCACGGCCTGGCGAATAGAGGGAAAAGGATACTCGTGATAGATCAGGACCCGCAGGCGAATACCACATCTATCCTTGCTCCCGAATCTCAAAGAACAAACACAATCCACAATCTCTACACAGAAAACGAATCCGTAGAGAAGTATATCCATCCGACGCCCTATGAGTCTCTCGATGTCATACCGAATGAAAACGCCACGGCTGCTATGGAGATTGAGCTATATCGCAGTGTGGCGTCCAGTTATCGTCTGTTGCGAGAAAAAACGAGAGACTATGCGATCAGCAACTACGATCATACGTTGATCGACTGCCCGCCCAATCTTGGGATATTCGTGATGATGGCCTTAGTCGCTGCCGACAGCGCGATCGTGCCCGTCGAAGCAGGCAGTAGATTCGCGATCGACGGCTTCATTGCAGCGTTTGAAGCGATTGAGATGACATCAAAAAAACTCAACCATAATCTCCAATTTTTGCGTGCGGTGATCAATAAAGTCGATATGCGTACATCCATATCGAAAACGTCCGTCGAGTATTTGCGTCGCCAGTTTTCCGATAAAATATTCAATACCACGATCCCTCTGAATACAGACGTCATGAAAGCGGAAATGAGCCGTCAAACGGTTTTGCGGCACGCCCCCCACAGCACCGGCGCCAAAAGGTTCCGGGCGCTGACCGAGGAATTGTTGGGGATAATCTCAAAAAATAATCTGTGAGGGAGGAAGCGGCGGTGCCATAGCTCCATAACAAGATGCACCGCGCCGCCGGTTTGGTTTCCATGAGCAAGAAGAAAAAGACCATGATGGATTTGATTGAGCAAATTGGGGACGATCCACGGTTCATGAGTACCATGGAGGTCCTGCACAGTACATCGGGGCCATTTTCCGAGAATGCAAAAAAAACAGAAGAGGCACGCATAACAGACGAACAGACCAACAGACCGTCAGACCGTCAGACCGTCGGACCGTCAGACCAACAAACGGTCATACCGTCTGTTAGGCAGACCGTCAGACCAACAGACGGTATGACTGTCAGACCGTCAGACTATCAGACTATCAGACCGGCAGACCGGCAGACCAACATACTGTCAGACTGTCAGACCGTCAGACCGTCAGACCGTGTATCCGACAAGCAGGCTGCGCCTCAAGACGTTCTTACTCTTCCAATCAATCAAGCTTGCATACTCGAGTACCTGATAACCAAACCGCAGGAGGGATTTACTTGTTATAGGGAGATTCACGAAGCAACAAATATCACCATAAGCCCTGCTCGTGATGCCATTATGCGATTAACCCGCAAAGGCTTTATGCAAAAACTGACAACAATTCGAAAACCCGTCCAGGGGTTTTTATATTCTCTCAACAAATCGCTTTGTGATCATTTTATTCGCATAGGCGGATTAGAATACATAAAATCTCTACAACAGACTGTCAGACTGTCAGACCGTCAGACTGTCAGACTGGCAGACCATCAGACTGGCATACTGTCAGACCGTCAGACCGACAGACTAACAAACGGTCTGACAGCACATAGTAGTAGTAGTACTATTGAAATAAAAACTACAACTAAAGCGCCTCCAAAAAAAGACGCCCCCAACGATGATGCATTCGTACTTGTGGGCCCCGAAATGCTCTATTGGATCGAATCGGGCATGCAGGAGCGGCAGGCGCTCAAATGGTGCGATGAATTCGATGTCAAGCCCGTCGAGTTGAGACGGCAACTTGCGTATGCGCGATGGGACCTGGTGGAGAACAATAAAGAAAAGGACATTCGCACCAACGCCATCAGTTGGGTGTACGGATGCCTAAAAAAAACGGCCTGCTGCTACACACCGCCGGATAACTACCTTTCGCCGGCAGAGCGGCGGGCGAAAGAACTGAAGATAGCACGGGACAAAGAGGAACAGGCACAGCGGGAAATTAGGTCAATGGAAATAGAAGATAAATTTAGAAAAATAATGTCCGAACCCGAAGGACCAGAATACAAAGAATTGTACGATCAGCTATCCGATTTTGAAAAGAAATTAGTGAAGGGCAGCAAGATATTGGAAGCCACGCTCAGAGCAAAATATTTCGCATTGCAAAACAGCTAATTCTTCTTTCGTTTCGCAGTATAAATATTCTTTTTTCCCATGAAGTTCAGCAGGCCAGGCCGCGAGCAATCCAGGATTCTGGCTATGGCCGCCACAGGCACTTTCTTCTCCAGAAATGCAAGTATTTCCGGTTCCTTTCCGTCAAGTTTTGATTTACCCTTTGTACCCACGGGTCTCCCCAACTTTTTCCCTTGTGCTTTTAAAGCGGCCAAAGCTGCCTTTGTTCTTTGAGACACGAGATCTCGTTCCAGTTCGGCCAGCAGAGAAAAAATCGTTACCATAACCTTTGACGTTGTATCGTGTTCTCCTTGCAGGTCTATGTTCTGCTTGATGGAGATGATCCGGATATTTCTTTCTACCAAGCCGTTGACCAGGCCGATGACCTCCGGGATGGACCGGCCCAAGCGGGACAATTCGGAAATGATCAGCGTATCGCCAGGTTCAAGTTTTTCCATCAGCTCTTCGATACGCCGGTCCTTTGCCGTTTTCCGGGTTGAGACGGTAATCATGATGAATTCGCTAATTGCCATCTGGTTGCGGTGGGCGTATTCGATTCCCATGCACTTCCGCCATTTTTTATTGATTTTATTAGGTTTTACTTGGCAGAATCTTTCCCCCGAATTTCCCCCAGGGGGATGACTTTCCTCTCCAGAATGCGGCGTTTGGCTTCGAGTTGGACGGAGGCGTACTGCATGACGGAATCGCATCTTACATGATCCGTCAACATTTGCAGTTCGTCGATGCTGAGGCCCTTTTCGTTGAC
>ERZ724504.896-NODE-896-length-16751-cov-6.575467_pt1 | contig 16751 bp, 11 predicted proteins | sample MGYA00376037_ERZ724504 | MGnify/ENA primary metagenome ERZ724504 (study PRJEB28724, sample SAMN07190888) | wastewater metagenome | isolation source: influent of sewage treatment plant in Hong Hong | place: USA: Christiansburg, Virginia | collected 2016-03-01 ... | reverse complement strand
GCCCTTCCGCAGGAGCATCCTCGCCCTGGCCGGCTGGCAGGGAGCTAAAGGTTTCGGGTATCCGCAATACGTGATTGATAAACGTTCTTTTCGGGCCCATGTCACCACATCGATAAAGCGCAATACGTGATTGATATGGCGGAATGTGGTTGCATTGCAAAACCGCAAACCATGATGTATGGCAAAGTTGTCATGGCTTCTTTTCATCGCAAAACAATCTTGCAGCTATCCAATCCCATATAGCCCAGTGATTGAGACTGAAAAGAACAATCACGGCCTGCCTGGATAAAGAAAGTAAGCAAGCCTAATGAAGAAAAGTGAACCACAGAAGAAAGCCTCTCTTCGCGATTATCCTTTTGTATTCAATTACTTTGTGATTATTGTATATTAATAATTGATAATCAATAAATGATGCTAAATAGCCCATGTCGTGTTTCTTCTTTTGGCTTTCTGGATATCCGCATTTTATGATGTATAAGGTTCAAAGTATTATGCACAAGACAATGGATATATGCCGAAATAAACTAATCACGGCTCCCGCTAATTCACTTAATAAACAATGAATACCTTAATGATCTAAGATAGTAGCGCCTTTATACCCAGGATCGACAATATATTACAAAACCGCATTTTGTGGTTGACACCGGAACGATGTAATGGTATGGTAAAAGTGAAATATATGATGTATACAAGAATCAACATTGGAGATTGACGTGTGCTTGATGGAGAATGATGGAGGCTGATGAATTTCAAGGTTCAGGAATCAACTAACAAGCTGAGGGGTGGTTACTATACGGCAGAGGCCGTATCTCGCTTCCTTTCAAGGTGGGCACTAAAGAAGCACCCTGCTTCTATACTCGAACCAAGTTGCGGGGATGGCGAGTTTGTCCGGGCAGTCCGGGCAGTCCACGACTACCGTCTTCAGTTCACTGGCGTAGAGATCCACCCGGGAGAAGCCGAAAAGGCACGCTCTGAAGCAATGGGTGCCCGGAAAATAAAGACCGAAATCCATACATGCAATTTTCTCGAATGGTATCTATCCAAAATAGATGCGGGGATATCCTTCGATGCCGTTGTAGGTAATCCTCCGTATATTCGCTACCAATATCTCGAACCAAAAGATCAAGACCTTGCCAAAGCTATTTTTGATAAACACGGTCTTGCATTTACAAAACACACAAATGCGTGGGTGCCATTCATTATCGCCAGTGTCAGCCTACTTGCGCCCGGTGGTCGCATTGCAATGGTAATCCCCTCGGAAATACTCCATGTTCTGCACGCCGAGCCTTTGCGTAAATTATTGCTTTCTGAATGTCAAAGAATTTTGCTGATTGATCCGAGTGAGCTTCTTTTTGAAGAAGCACTCCAAGGGACAGTTCTTCTTATGGCAGAAAAAAAAGCCGCGCCAGCCGATCCATCGCAAGGAGTATGTATTCTTCCGATGGGCGATAACGAATTCCTTAAACAAGACCCAGAGCTTCTCTGTGCAAATGTTTCCTATGTTTCAGGCGATGTGTTAAACGGAAAATGGATGAAAGTTTTGTTGTCATTTGAAGAGCTGGAGGTGTTTGAAAAAGTCTACCATAAACCAACTATCCATCGGTTCAGGAATATAGCATCAGTTGACGTTGGGATTGTCACAGGAGCGAATAAGTTCTTTCTGGTTGACGATGCAACCATTAGTAAATACGAACTTGAAGAATACGCAAGGCCAATGTTTGGCAGGAGTGACCATTGTCCAGGTATTATATATGATTGCGATGCCCATAAGGCAAACCGAACTCGCGGACTGCCAACTAATTTTTTAATGATAGGGAAGATTCCAGCATCTGAATTGTCTGATGGGGCAAGGAAGTACATACAGGAGGGGGAAAAAGACGGCCTTCACAAACGGTACAAATGCAGAATTAGAACGCCGTGGTATTCTGTCCCGTCTGTTTACACAACACCGATCGGAATGCTGAAACGGGCACACCATTTTCCAAGGCTCATACTTAATTCGGCGGAGGCCTACACTACCGATACCGCATACCGAATCCATACGACTACGCCTACGGTGTCGGCAGAAATGCTTGTTTACTCGTTCATTAATAGTTTGACTGCACTGACAGCAGAACTCCAAGGGAGGCACTATGGCGGTGGGGTCTTGGAAATGGTCCCGTCAGAAATCGAAAAACTTTCCATCCCCCTTGGGAAAATGGATGCAATCGATCTACGCGAACTTGATCGGCAAATCAGGCAAAGCATATCAGCGGACTCTATCCTTGCTGCCCAGGATGCCATAGTGCTTAAGGCTGCAGGGCTGACTAAAAGAGAAAGGGAAACTATCCACGAAGCTTGGCGACGAATCCGATCCAGAAGACACCGAAGCAATTCAGAAGAAGGATAATTATGAGACCATCCAAGCAAGTAGCAAATCTTGTATCAAGGTTTCTCGCCGACCAGGCACGTTATTGTTCGGGTACGTCAGGATATACTGAAACTGAAGTTCGGGTCGAATTTATTGACCCTTTATTCGCAATAATCGGTTGGGATATGGCTAATTCTGGAGGGCTACCAAATAGTCTTAAAGACGTTGTACGCGAGGAATCGCAATCTACAGAAACATCAACAAAGCGCCCCGACTATACTTTCCGTGTTGCATCTATACGGAAATTCTTTCTTGAGGCAAAAAAACCATCGGTCGATATCCGCACTAATCGTGATAGCGCATTCCAAATCAGAAGTTACGGGTGGACCGCCGGGCTCTCCGTATCCATACTGACTAATTTCAGAATACTGCGCGTGTATGATACGCGTTCGGCCCCGAACGAAGCAGACCATGCCGACACCGGCCTACTGTTGGAAATCATGTGCGAGGAATTCGAAACACGGATTAACGAGATACATTCTCTATTTGGCCGTGAAGCCGTCGCGACAGGAAGCTTGGAGACAAATTTTAGGACATCAGATACTGGTGGGATACCTATTGGTAAAGTGTTCCTCGATCGGTTTAATAGTTGGCGCCTCAAGATTGCTACAGATCTCTGTGCCAGATATCCTTCCCTTGGCCTTGCTGAATTAAACGATTTGTCTCAAAAAATCATTAACCGGGTTATCTTTGTCCGGATGTGCGAGGATCGCGGCATTGAAGGAGAAGGGGCTCTACGAAAAGTCGCTGAGAAACGCAATATTGTTGAGCTTCGTCGATTCTTCAAGGAAATGGACAACCGTTATAACACGGGGCTTTTCGATGTGGCCGCCGATCCACTTCAATCTAAATACGCTTTATCTTCTGCCGTTTTTCTTGAAATAGTTGAGGAACTCTACTTCCCAAAAGCTCCATACAGCTTTAGTGTCCTGGATGCCGATTTCCTCGGTCAGGTCTATGAACACTTTCTGTCAAAGCAACTTATGTCCAACGGAGCCGGAGAAATCACACTTAATGACAAACCGGCATATGAGGGGCGAGAGATAGTAACGACGCCACAACCAATTGTTGACGAGCTTGTACGCAGAACATTCTCGGGACGGCTCTCTGTAGGGATAGCTAACCTCGAAGCACTGAAGGCATTGCGTGTTCTTGATGTGGCTGTAGGGTCAAGCCGCTTTCTCCTCCGAGCATTAGACGAATTGATTGACGCCGCGATAACCTGTTTCAGAAGAACTGGTGATACAAGTAACATCTATAGGAGATCAGAAAACGATTATCGACTTCGCTTCGAAATAAAGCGAGATATTCTTTTGGCATGCTTATATGGGATCGATATAGACTATAACGCTGTTGAGGTAGCTCGTTTCAGTCTTCTGGTGAAGCTTCTTGAGGATGAAAATAGAGGGACATTGCCTACCGGGAGGAAAATTCTCCCAAACCTGAACCGAAATATTATCTGGGGAAATTCGGTAGTAGGTGCAGACTTTCCATCAAACACATCTACGGAGCCAGCCCTACCACTCGACTGGTCTGCAGCGGGAATGCCAGACCGGTTTGATGTTGTCATTGGTAACCCTCCATACGTAAAGACGGAGGAGATGAAAAAAGCTCCTGATGAATTTGCATATTACAAACGAAAGTATGAAACCCCCTTTAAGCAGTTTGATAAATACTTCGTATTCATTGAGAAGGCTGTGTCAGTGATCCGTGATGGTGCGTGGATAGGCATGGTTGTCCCTAACAAATGGATAACAATTGAAGCAGGGGCAAAACTACGGGCCTTTCTTGCGAGACAGGTCCTGGTGTCCGAGATAGTGGATTTTGGTAATGAACTACTATTTGAGGGTAAATCAACTTATGTCTGTCTTCTTGTTCTTTCCAGGGCAACACACAATTCTTTCCAGTATAGGCAAGTATGTAATTACGATAAATGGTTGTTAGACCCTGGCAACAAGGGAATATCGTTGAATTCTGACCTTATTCGTAATTTTGGTTCTGGATCATGGATACTCCCATCAACTCCCTCGGAATCAGCAGTACTTACAGCTCTCTATACGAATTCGATCCGCCTTAGAGATATTGCCAATGTTGTGAATGGAATCCAAACAAGTGCGGAAGACGTATTTCCAATCCAAACCTGGACAGAATCAAGGGGAATAGTCCAATTCACGCGTGACGGTTTGACCTGGACGGTGGAAAAGAGTATCACGAAGCCCTATCTAATGGACTCCGGTCGCATCCACTCTTACACTCCAATTTACGCCGATGCACTTGTAATATTCCCATACGAATATGGAGAGAACGGGGAAGCTATCTTAATTCCCCCAATCCGGATGCGGAAAGAATTTCCAAGAGCATGGGAGTACTTATCACATTTTAAACAGCGGCTCACCGAACGTAATGTGTCGCCGCCTCCGGCACCAGGCGAGTTTTATCGGTTTGGCAGACACCAGGCACTGTCCACGGCTTTTCACCCCCACAAAATCATTTATTCGGTAAACCAGCTTGGGGACAAATATGGAATTGACTCTACAGGAGTAGGATTTGCTTCTGGAGGAACAGCCGGTGAAGTCGCTATATCGAACCCACGCAACGGATATTCACTGGAGTTCATCCTTGCGTTGTTAAATCAAAGGGTGTCCGAGTTTTACCTTAGAAAAAGGGGAAGTCCGTTCCGTGGTGGTTATTACAGTCGGGGAACCGCAGTGGTTGCCGATCTTCCCGTTCCGATAATCGATTTTAAAGATCCACACAAGGCAGCGATTCACGACAATATAACGCTACTCACACGTAAGCTTATTAAGATACAGGAGAACTTACTATCAGCAATAGGTCGAAAACAAGTTCAAATGGAGAGGAAACGAGCTGCGGTGATTGTAAATCTCAATGTCGAATTTGACAAGATATGGAACTTCGGTGGCCAAGAAAGCCATCTCAGGCTACCAGGTGAGAATTCGCATTAATATATGCCTACCAACATTCTTAACCTGCCCACATATATCGTCACCAAGCTCGCGGAGAACGACGACGACTACCACATAGAAGCAGAAGCTAAGGATCACCCTGCTTCATGCCAATTATGCGGTGAGCCTGACATTGTAGGCTTTGGCCGCCACGAGCAGCTCATACGTGATCTGCCAATGCACGGCAAGCGGGTAGGTATCTATGTCGATACCAGGCGTTACCGTTGTCGGGCCTGCAACAAGACCTTCTATGAACGCCTCCCCGAAGTTGACGACAAACGGATGATGACATTGCGCCTGGCAAAATGGATTGGTAAACAATCAGTCAAGCGGCCCTTTGCCCATATTGCGGAAGAAATAGGCCTTACCGAAAACACTATTAAAAATGTTTTCAACGATCATATCAAGGAACTTGAACGTACCGTCAAATTCGATACTCCTCAGTGGATGGGTATCGACGAGATCCACATCATCAAGAGGCCTCGCTGTGTTATCACTAATATAGAGAATAACACCGTCTTCAATGTCCTGCGTGAGCGCAATAAAAAAACCGTAACAGACTATTTGCTTCGACTCGAAGACCGAGACTCTGTTAAGCTTGTCGCAATGGACATGTGGGAACCATACAGGGATGCTGTGCGAGCTGCAATGCCGCAGGCGATCATTGTAATTGACAAGTTTCACGTTGTCAGAATGGCGAACACCTGCCTGGAGATGATCAGGAAGAGCCTTCGTGAGAATCTCACCAATAAGCAACGAAGGGGCTTGATGCACGATCGGTTTGTTCTGTTAAGGCGCGAGGATGACTTGGAAGGTTTGCAACGGATAAACCTGGAATCATGGACAAAGAACTACCCTGTCCTCGGAGCCGCGTACAGAGCGAAGGAAGATTTCTTTGATATTTACGATGCCGAGACTGCACAGAAAGCACAAGCCATGTTCGTTAAATGGGAATCGGCACTTGCTCCGGAAATCAAGGACGCATTTTATCCCCTTGTAAGGGCCTTTAATAATTGGATGCCGGAAATCATGGCATATTTCAACAATCGCATGACAAATGCGTACACAGAATCATTAAATAACCTCATCAGGCTGACAAATCGAATAGGCAGGGGGTATAGTTTTGAAGCTCTCAGGGCGAAGATCCTATTTACAGAAGGTGTCTGCAAGATCAAAAAGCCAGGATTCCATCGTCCTGGCGATGAAACCTTGGGCATGGTCGCGTATGCTTTCGTAAAGGGCGTATCAACAGAATTCGTAGAACGCGAAATCAACTATGGGGCGGACATATCAACATTGATTCGTCTACTGGAAGAAGGGAAACTTTAGCCCTCATACATCATGAAATGCGGATACCCGAAAAAATTAATACCACATTAAATGTCCTTTTAAAGAAAAGGGAGGATGACAAGAAAGTCCTTAAAGAAAATATCCTGTCCAACGTCAGAGGATTGATCATGCCCGGTGTAGAGATGATCAAAAAGTGCAAGATGGATAACAAGTCCAGGATGTGTGTCGATATGATCGAATCCAATTTGAATGCCATTACTTCACCTTTCTTGAGGACCTTATCGTCAAAATATTTAAAGTTAACGCCAAAGGAAATCCTTGTCGCCGGCCTCTTGAAAGATGGAAAGGCTACTAAGGAGATTGCAGAGATGCTTAATGCGTCTGTAAGGGGAATCGAATTCCACCGCGAAAATATCAGAAAGAAACTGGGGTTAAAAAACAAGAAAGAAAACCTGACATCCTATCTGATGATCATGTCTTCTGACGACTGACATACGCCATCCGGGACAATACATGAACAATCCCGATATAAAGAGAAGACGCATCCTCCACATCGACATGGACGCCTTTTTCGCCGCTGTCGAAGAGAAAAGGAATCCTACTCTCGTCGGGAAACCTGTCGTCATTGGCGGGACAGGTGATCCAAAAAAGAGAGGAGTTGTCTCCACGGCCAATTATGAAGCCAGGAAATATGGCATACATTCCGCCCTGCCGCTGAGAACCGCCTACAAGCTCTGTCCCCATGCTGTTTTTCTCCCTGTTGATTTTGAAGCTTATGAAGCAGCCTCCCGCCAGTTCAAAACAGTATTGCTGAATATCACCACCATCATGGAAGACGTCGGCGTCGATGAAGCCTATATAGACATATCGGATGAGCCGGATAGCAATGAGTTTATCGTAAATAAGATCAAAAGTGGCATATTTGAAAAGACAGGACTGACCTGCTCCATTGGAATTGCCCCAAACAAGCTCCTGGCAAAGATTGCTTCAGACATGGAGAAACCTAATGGGCTGACAGTTTTCACTGGCGATGATATCCCGAACAAGCTCTGGCCGCTGCCCATCAGAAAATTATACGGCATCGGACCGAAAACTGAAGAACATCTGAAGACAATGAAAATCGAGACCATCGGACAGTTGGCCGCTTTGCCTATGGAGAATCTGCTTCGACGATTTGGCGCTTCTTATGGTCATTACCTTTATGAGGCGGCAAGAGGCATTGACGAGAGCCCCCTTGTCACCCACTGGGAACCGAAATCATTCAGCCGGGAAACAACCTTTCAAATAGATGTGAAGGATTGGCAGACGATAGCCAGGACTATTGCTGAACTCACGAAGGACGTTGTTTCAGACCTCAAGCGAAAAGGATATAGGGCCAGAACCGTCACTCTCAAGATACGCTATAGTGACTTCCGGACGGTTACCAGGGCCTGTTCCGTCCATGATCTTATCGGCAAGGATGACGAGATCAGGCGCCTTGCTTTTTCCTGTTTGAAGCGGGTTGATCTTGTGGGCAAAAAAGTAAGGCTTGTTGGTGTCAGAATCGGCAATCTGGAAAAGGCTGCAAATGTATCTTTGCCGTTATAGATTCCCCCAAAAGAACATGATCAAGAATGGAACAATACCAATGAGCAAAGATGTTTTGAAAAAAGACAACTCAAAGGAAAGAATCACCCGTCAATTATCGAGTTCCAGAACTGGTCTCCCGGGGATGCGGGCGTTCTCTCTTTCAATCCCGAATGCTCACATCTGACAACCTGCCGCCGCCAATTCATAAAAGATGCGCAGGGTAACCTGCTCCCTTGACATTTTCCCTGATCTTACCTGAACACAGTACGGGATGAAAGCTGCTATCTAATCCCATTTTTCCACAATCAACATAACGGGAAGCAATACGCAAGATTCGGATGAACCAAAAAAACGAAATCGAAGGCAGCCAGGCGCCCGAACACCGCCAGGACGGCCAAGGCCAGCCCCAGGAAGATCAGACGCTCCGAGACGGGGTGAACGGTCGAACTCACGCACCGGGAAAATGCTGATTTTCAAGACCTGAATCCATTACTTGTTTTATCGAAATCTCAGCGCCGCTTGGTTGCCCTTATTTCACAACGGATCCTTCATAACGGACCTTGCCTTTTTTTTAGCGTTTTTTCTTGGCGCTGTCCTCTTCTTCGGCGATTCTCAGATTTTCGATTGCTTGGCGGTAACCGGGATGGATCCTGACGGCCTCCCGAAAAGCGGCAATGGCCCGTTCATGATTTCCCAGGCGCGCCCAGGCGATCCCCATATTATTGTAACCCTGGACGAAGAGGGGATTGTGGGCGGTCACCCGCTCGTAATAGGGCAAAGCCTCCCGGAACCTCCCCTGCCCAGCCAGGGCCACCCCCATATTAAAGAAAACCTCGTGATAATCGGAACGATACCTCAGGGCCTGGTCAAAATAATGGTACGCTTCCCCATAACGCTCCTGCCGGGAAAGGGCCGCCCCGAGGTTATTGTTGGCCAACCAGTTCTTTTCGTCAACGGCGACGGCATGGCGGAACAGGTTCTCGGCGTTTCGCCAATAACCCACCTGAAAGAAGGAAATCAGGGCAAAGACGAAGATCAATGCCGTCCCCAAGGTCGCCACGGCCGAAGGTGACACCTCCCAATTCCCGGGCTTTACCGAGGCGGCCACGCAATGGCCGACCCCCATGGCTTCCCAAGTCGCCGCCGGCAGGGCGGACGGCGGGCGGACGGCTTTTTGGAGGTCAACGTCTTGAAGGCCGGGGGCATTTTCGGATTCGGCTTCGGCTTCCGGCCGTGGGGAAGGTTCAGCTTCAATATCGCCGGATTTGGTCACGTCATCGAAAGCATTGGCGTCCTGACGGCAGATAACGGTACTCCGGCCCTCCTCCCCCCCGCCGGTGCGATAAGGAGCCGCGCTTCCGGGGCGTCCTGGAACCTCAGCTTGTTTATCCTCCGTGACCAGCGCTTTTTTTCCCCTCTCGGTCGCCCATTCCCCCACCCCCCAGACGACGGCGATAAAAACCCCGTTGAGGGGGATATAGGTGTAACGATCCGCAAAGGCGTGGCTGCCGATCTGGATGAGACCGCTGACGGGCAGGAGACTGATAAGGTACCAAAACCAGCCTACCAGATAAAACGGCTGGGATTTGCACCTGTTCACCGCCAGGAAGGTGAGCGCCGCCAGAATCGCCAGGGAGACGACTACGGTCCCCGCGGGCCATCCCCCGGGATGGAGATAATGGACGGTAAGACCAACCGGCCAGACCGTCTTGCAAAGATAGAAGACATAGGCAACCACGGCATTGGTCAAGCGGGAAAAAAGCGGAAACTCAACGAATGTTTTCAGGGCCCCCACCTGCGTTTCCGCTGCCATGGTGACCATCCCCACGGCGAAACCGAGGATCAGCATGGGCAGCTTCTCTCCGATCACCATCAGGATCTTCCCCCGTTCAACCGACTCGCCGTTGAATCCCACCAGGCGCCGGCAAGGCCAGATGTCCAGCAACAGCAGGATGACGGGAAGGGTCACCACCATCGGCTTCGCCGCCAGCCCCAGGAGGAAAGACAGCAGCACCAGGGCATAACGCCCCCATCCCGGCCGTTCCACGTACCGGGCGTAAAGGAGGAGCGTCAGCATCCAGAAGCAGCCGCTCAGGACGTCCTTCCGTTCCGCGATCCAGGCGACGGATTCCACATGGAGAGGATGGAGGGCGAAGAGGGCCGCCACGAAGGCGCTTTGGACCACCGCTCCCGTCAGGCGGCGCAATCCGGCAAAGAGGAGGAGCGTCGCCGCCAGGTGCAGCAGGACATTGGTGAGATGATAGCCGCCCGGATTGAGCCCCCAGAGCTCATGGTCGATCATCAGGGAGATCCAGGTCAGGGGATGCCAGAAGCCGGCGTCGGTGGCCGTCAGGGCCCACCACACCGACGCCGGTGTCAATCCGGCCAACACCTGGGCTTTTTCGATCACATAGACATGATCGTCGAAAAAGACGAAATCGAAGGCGGCCAGGCGCCCGAACACCGCCAGGACGGCCAGGGCCAGCCCCAGGAAGATCAGGCGCTCCGAGACGGGGGAACAGGCGAACTCATGCTCCGGAAAAATGCTAATTTTCAAGACCTGACCCCATTATATGTGCTGGTTGTGTCCTGTGCCGGAAGCGATTGCAGGTAAGTCGTCAGATTAATTTGCTCGTTGGCAATTTTCAGCTTCCGTCGAATGTGTTCGCGGTGGCGACTTATCGTTGCCGGGGAGACACTGCGTAACCTGGCTATTTCTTTGGTCCGCAATCCATTCCGGATCATATTGCAGATATCAACCTCCGTTGGGGTCAAGGTGCGATAGTGATTGAATATCCGGCTGGTAAAGGGAGATGTGATTTCCTCGAGATTAGTCTTCAACATATCCAGGTATTTTTGCTTGCTTTTCTCTATGCCGGGAGTCAAAGCGTGGATAACCGGCATGACCACCTTTTCGATATTCAAATGAAAGTTTTCATAAATACGTTTTTTTTCATCTTCGATATTAGAAAGAACCACTCGTAATGCCGCATTCGCATCCTTCAGGGCTTTTCTTTCCAGCAGGAGTTGCCTGTTGTTTTCCTGCAATTCCTTCTCGGCCATAATCCGGAGGGCAATTTCACCTATACGCTGGGCTATTCCCTCCAATAGCGCACGTTCTTCCTTGAGGAACGGACCATCATCCGCCTTCGGGCGCTCTTCCATATAAATAATCGTCACCTCACCTACGGCTTCACCGCCTATTCGGATTTGCTCGGATTGTCCCCATTCTGTCCAGTTGAATTTCCTGCTGTCAAAGATCTCACCCTGAAAGAGGATGCGTGCGCACGCAATTTCTGCATATCGCCACGAAAGGGGAAGAAAATCTACGAGATGCATTAGAAAGTTTTCCATTGAATCATGGTGCTGCTCTGCCAGTCGCGCCATCCCATACAGACAATTCAATTCTTTGATGCGTTCCTGCAAGGCTATTTCAATGTCTTTTTTTTTCTCTGTCATGATCACCCTTCTTATTTTTGTTTCGAATACATCCATTTGTTACCTATCAATTGTAGGCAAATATAGTGCATTCTATTTGTATTTACAAGCGGCAGTTCGTCGATTAGACTTTTTCCTGAAAGACAACGTAAAACATCTCATATCGGATCCGTGCCGGGGCATGATATTCTGGGAAGCCGGGCTTCTGAGGCAGGTAAAATGCCGCCAGCTGGAAATGGCATTGAGACGGAATGAAATGGAAGGAGAAGACGGGTGACACGGGAAACCGGTTACACCAGACGCTCCTTCCATTCTTTTGTTGGGTTGAGGGACTGTTGTTTCGCCGCAAAGGATTGCTTATTGAGCCCTGAGCTTCCCGACCAAGTCATCATACAGGCAGGTTTATTCAAGTGAATGTGGACATAAAAACCAAAGTAGGTAACTAATAGGGCGTGACGGAATTTGACGCTCTGGAACTTCATGATCTCATTAAGGATACCACCGAGGTGCAAAGAGTTTTGCCCCGAAAAAAAATGACCGGCGGTCATATCGACCAAATTGGCCGAAACGATTGCGGCATATGCTGCCTTTCATGACCGACGGAGGCGATATCCGCCGCCGGCAACCCCTGAGCACCGCAGGATAAACTAATCCGTAACGAACAGGCCTCAGGGGTGGCGAAATCATCCGGAATCCCATGGCGCTTTACATAGGAACAGGGTGGCGGCTTCCTCCGGAATCGAGTGGTGGAATCAGCGGAATATGCAGTTATGTCCCCGAATTACCCCGAATTGCCCGCTGTGACCTGAAACCAGGGGAGGACGATGAAATTCTCCCTTTCATACAGATCGTCTCCCCCATGGATCAACACCCCCTGCCGGGCGACATTCGGCCCCAACGCCATAAAGTAACGGAGACCGTCGAAGAAGGAGCCGCTTAACGTTCTTCCCGACTTGATCTCCATGGGAATAAGTTCTTTGCCCGTATCGATGATTATATCAACTTCATGACCCGTCCGGTCCCGCCAGAAATAGAGCGGCGGCATTTCACCCCGGTGGGCAAAGGCCTTGTAGAGTTCGGAAACCACGTATGATTCAAAAACCGCCCCGCGCAGGGCATGGTCGGTCAAATCGTCAGGCTCCCGGATGCGGAGGAGGTAGCACAGCAGACCGGTATCGAGGAAATAGAGCTTCGGGCTCTTGATGATCCGTTTTGAGAAATTGTTAAAGTGTGGCGGCAACAGATGGATAATGAATCCCGCCTGAAGAATTGAAATCCACTGCCTGGCCGTGGTATGGGAGACGCCGCAATCGGCGGCAAGGGATGAGAGGTTCAACAGTTGTGCCGTACGACCGGCGCAGAGCCTGACAAAACGTTGAAATATCTCCAGATTACCGATATTGGACACCTCCCGTACATCTCGTTCCACATAGGTCTGATAATAACCGGCAAACCAGTCCTGGGGCGCCAAATTCTGATCATGAATCCGGGGATAGAATCCCCGATACAGCATGGATTCCAAATCGAAACCCGGCGGATTCCTACGTTCCGGGAGTTTTTGCCATGCCCAGGGGTCCCGGGACGGCAAGCCCAGCAATTCATCGAGACTGAACGGCAAGAGATTAACGATGGCGGTGCGCCCGGCGAGCGTTTGGCTGACCTTTGCGGACAGATGGAATTGCTGCGATCCCGTCAGGATAAACCTGCCCCGCTCACCATCAGCATCAACAATTCCCTGCACGTATGAAAGGAGGTCCGGCGCCCGTTGAATTTCGTCGAGAATCACACCACCCTTGTATCGCCTGAGGAACCCCCGGGGATCAGAAAGAGCGAATTCCCTTTCGTGCGGTTCTTCCAGACTGACGTACTCATGATTCGCAAACACCATCCGGACAAGGGTGGTCTTTCCGAATTGGCGCGGCCCCGTGATTGTCACCACGGGAAACTGCCCGGCGAGGGACATTAGCTTTGCTGATAAGGTACGCTGAATCATGGCCGTAGTATAGAGCAGAAATCTTCTCTTGTCAAATTGAAAGTATAATATTCAATCCGCATGACACATATGCAACTATTTTTTATATCAATTACATACATATTTACCATAATATTATTCTAATTATATACATATATTATATTCGCCGGTCCAGGGGCCGGAAGGGCCTCCCGGAAAGAGTGACGAGAATCGACGCTCAGGAAGCTTATGTTATTATTTCATTTCTGACGATTCGCAAAAAATTTTGCCCCCAAAAAAATGACCGGCGGTCAGAGCCATCGCCCGCCGTCGCCGTCGCCGCCTCCGACGAAGCAACCGTCCAACCCACCGAGCATCCAACCGTCCGACCAACCAATTGTCTCCATACAACCGACCAGCCCAACGAGCCGACCGACCAATTATTCAACCGGTGGGTCAAGGGTCCTACCGCCCCTTCTGAGTAACCTTCATGCCCGGCGCGGGCACAACGAAGGATTAAAATGTTCAATCCATCCCCACCCCTGCCCTACCCTTGAAGGGGAGAGATTGAGGAATTAAGGATTGAGCATTTTCATGTAAACCTCAATCAAGTTGCGACATGATAAGGCGCCCCCTCCCCTATGACAATTGCATGCGCGGCTTCCCCTCTTCCCCGTCGCCGTTACCGCTGCCGTTTTCCTCTTCGGGAGGAGGATTCAGGTACAGGTCAATGGCCTCCTGTAGGGTGTTTATGGAATCATTGACCATGTTGAGGTCCGCTTCGGACCAGTTGCTGTTGTCGGCCTTTTCCAGCTTGTCCCGGGCCGCATCGAGGGTCCGGCAGAGGGCGGCGGGCGGGGAAAGTACGGGCCCTCGCTTCCCGGCGCTCCCCTCCTCCTCCTTGCGCATCTGTTCCTTCAGACGCTCATAGGCGCTTCTCATGGCCCGTTCCTGGGTCTTCCGGGAGATCTCCACCAGCCTGGTCTTGCCGGTCTTCCGGTTGGCCCGGCAATCGTCCCGAATATCCTGGGGCAGGCGCATGAGCGAAATGGATTCACTTACCGTCGTCCGGGGCTTGCCGATCACTTCTCCCAACTGATCCATGCTGTAGCCCTCTTCATCCATGAGCCGCTTAAGGGCCTCCGCTTCCTCGATGACGGTGAGGTCCTGACGCTGGAGATTCTCCACCAGGGCGATCTCGGCATGGCTCCCCTCGACGCAGATGGCGGGGAGAATCAGGAGGCCGGCCTGCTTCGCCGCTAGGTAGCGCCGCTCCCCGGCCACAATGTAGAGCCAGCCCTGATCGGCCGTCCGGAAGAGCAGCGGCGTCAGGATGCCATACTTCTTGATCGAGGCGGCCAACTCCGCCAGGGCATCCGGATCGATGACCTTCCGGGGCTGGTCGGGATCCGGTTTGAAGTCGATGATGGAGATCTGGTAAAGCTTGCCTTTTTCGTAAGTGGTCATGTTCCTGATCCTCCCTGGGTTATTGTCGATCAACTGCCGTCGCACCGCCGGTACTGCGCGGACAGGATAATTAAGAGCCGTCAGTCAAGCCGCCGGCACTACACTAATAGGAGAATAATCTATTCCCGGAAGTTTTTCAAGTTGTTATCGCCGTAATATATCTTTTGCCCTTGCATTATGGAGAAGCGACGGGCTATAAAACCGCCTGACACTCGGTGCGAAAAAAGGGGGCGCGACCAACATCAACCGTGCCTGTGGAACCGCAGCAGACGATAGTGCATGCCTCTCCATCCGCGCGAAAACGTCACGGCAATGCAATCCGGGAAAAACACGGGCAAAGAAGGGAGGCAAAGATGGCGGGCCGTAAGAAGAATGAACAGGAATTGAAGGATTTGATCGAGGGGATCGTCGTTGACGCCGATGGCGACGACGAGCAGCTACGGGCCTTCAGTCAGGCCATGGAAGATGACCTGGACCTGCCTGCGGACGCCTTTGTGGTGGGAGAGCACGTTGCCGTACAGGAGATCCATTACGACGGCAACGTGCGCCGCGGACTGACCGCCCGCGTCCGGCGCGAGGATGGCACGGAATATCGCCTCGCCGCAGGCGATGTTGCCTTCCCCGAAGGATCGAGGGGCGCCGACTGCGTGGCCGCGTACCGTACGTGGCTTGGCGTCGAACCCTATCCTCGCGTCTCCATGCCTAAACGGCCGAAAGCAACGGATGACGATCTCGACATGGACAAGAAGGCGGACCTCATCGCCCTGGCCGTGAAGGGGAATGCCATTTCCTGCCGCATCCTGGGGGGAAATCGTGTTCTTACATTGCGCCCCGCCGCCCGTTGGCATGTCGTACCGGGTGAGATCATTACCGTGACGCCGCGCAAGAAGTGGCGCTACGCCGGCCATCCCTACGTCTCCGGCGAAATCAGTTCCTCGCGACTCGACATCAAGGCGCTGGGCCTTATTCCCCTCCGTTTGGAAAACGTGGGCATGTGGGATCCGGAAGAGCATTACTGGGGAGAGGCGGACGAGCCGATAGCGCCCTGGGAGAAACGGATTATCAAACGTGGCCCGAGACCTCAGTACGAAATGGAACAGGTGCTTCCCGGCGAGAATCCGGACAATTTCGATACGGATCCCATCATCGACGCTGCTGACCTGCACCACGCGGGCGATTGGCGGCAGGCCGAGCGCATACTCATGGATATACTCGCCGCCGATCTTCGCTGTCTCGATGCCCACAACCACCTGGGAACTTTCGCGTTTCCCCACAATCCGGAAATGGCTATCCGTCACTACGACATCGGGGTTAAAATCGGCGAGCTTTCCCTCGGAAAAGACTTCACCGGTCTCCTTCCCTGGGGATTTATAAACAACCGACCCTTCCTGCGCTGTCTCCACGGCTACGGTCTCTGCCTGTGGCGCCTGGGCCGCATCCGGGAAGCGGAGAAGGTATTTACCCGCATGCTCTGGCTTAATCCTTCAGACAACCAGGGCGAACGCTTCAACCTCGCCAACGTGCAAGCTGGGAACGCCTGGCGTGAAGGCGAATAGTACGTAGCAGATGAGCAGAAACGCTAAATTAAGTGTTATGTCCCCGTATTACCAAGCCCTTATAAAGAAACTGAATATTACATAGTATAATCTAATAATTAACA
>ERZ724504.895-NODE-895-length-16802-cov-7.483609_pt1 | contig 16802 bp, 12 predicted proteins | sample MGYA00376037_ERZ724504 | MGnify/ENA primary metagenome ERZ724504 (study PRJEB28724, sample SAMN07190888) | wastewater metagenome | isolation source: influent of sewage treatment plant in Hong Hong | place: USA: Christiansburg, Virginia | collected 2016-03-01 ... | reverse complement strand
CTCCGTCACCAGAACCGCTGCAGCAAGAGAGGCCGCATTATAGAGAACTATCAAAGCCAGTCAAGAGATTAGAGAGATAAATTAAATCGTGGCGCGAAGAACAGCTGCGCAATGCAGGCATCAATCCCGCGAGCACCATTTCGCAGAACGAGCCCACGGCTCAAAGCGCGACTCACTCCCCGTCGTGAACAATCCCGCGGCTCTTGAGGCGATAAACCATCTGCGGCCGCGTAATGCCCAGTAATCGCGCTGCAGCAGCGACATTACCGTTAGCCCTTTCTACAGCCCTTTTCAACAGAAGCGTCTCGATTTCGTCCAGCGAAACGTTGTCACAATCGCCCCCCTCGCCCAGCAACAAATTATTCACGCGGCGACTCACGCGATCGACTTCGCGATCAGAGGGCGGATCAGCGACAAAGGAGGACGGATCACTCGCGACCAGTCGCCCCTCCCGGCCGATTTCGAATCGCTGCTCGCCGAAGCGCTCTCCGCTTGTAAACAAGTGAGACGTATCGATGGCGCCGTTATCTGGCGCAAGAATCACCCCTCGCTCGATGACGTTTTCCACTTCGCGCACATTGCCCGGCCAGTCATAGGACAGCATGGCATCGACCGCACGCTCGGTGAATCCTGTCATCCGCCGCCCGTGCAACCGGTTGTACTTGGTCAAAAAGTGCGTCATCAGCAGCGGTATATCCTCGCGGCGCTCGCGCAGGGGAGTAATGCGAACGGGGAAGACGTTGAGACGGAAGAAAAGGTCCTCGCGGAAACGGCCGGCCTTCACCTCTTCACGCAAATCAACGTTGGTCGCGGCGATCACCCGAACATTCACCGAGCGCGTGTGCGTATCGCCGAGCCGCTCTATCTCACCCTCCTGCAGGACACGCAGCAGCTTGCCTTGCGCACTGGCGCTCAGCGTGCCGATCTCGTCGAGAAACAGGGTTCCACCATCAGCGCGTTCAAAGCGGCCCAGGCGACTTTGCATTGCCCCGGTAAAAGCCCCCCGCTCAACGCCGAACAACTCGGACTCGATCAACTGCTCGGGAATCGCAGCGCAATTCACCGCCACGAAGGGCATCGTACTCCGCGCACTCAGGCGGTGCAGCGTACGCGCGAACACCTCCTTGCCCACCCCGCTCTCGCCCAGGAACAAAACCGTCGCCTGAGTTGGCGCGACACGCCTCACCATATGAAGCACCGCCGTGTAGCTCGGCGAGACACCCACCGGACCGGTCTGCAACTCCACGTCAGCCGGTCGCCCAACCTCACTGGCCGGCCGCCCACCGATCAGCGAGGAAGCCCCGACCACCGCGTCGGGCAGGATGAAGCGCATGTCTTCCACCGCCTCATCGCCCCACTCCTCGACCAGTTTGCCAACGATGCGGCACGCGGAGTGCCCCATGGACTGGCATTCCACCTCGCGATAAAGCACCTGCCGCCCCATGAATTCGGTCGAAAACCCTGAGGCGTAGCCAATCTGCATCCAGCACGCCGGCTCGTTGCCGATCGGGAAGTGACGGATGTGCTCCTCATCCTCGACCGGGCTGGTCCAGAGAAACTCGCCGTAATGCCGGCCAGCCTCGACATCGAACTCGAGATTGATCGCCTCGGAAATCCCGATGCCCTCCAGGCAGTGCATCTGGGGGCCAACGACAAACATATCTTTGAGGGATGTCTTGGAGCGCACCTTGCGGGCCATCTGCGCATCATGCACGCCGGCGTGGTAGCCCATGCGGGTCAGGAAGCCGCGAGCCACGTCCATGCCGAGCACCTCGATCATCTCCCGCCGCAGCGTTCCCATGGATTTGGCGTGGATCAGCAGCATGCGCTGATCATCCAGCCAGATACGACCATCACTGGTTGAAAACCGCAACCGGGCGAGCAGGTCGGCAAGATCCGGGAAGCGCACTTTCTCCTGCGCCACCGTATCGGGAGGAACAAGAGGCAGGTGACCACGCGAATTCAAGGGCGCCTTAACGATCGTCTTCATGCTTTTCTCCATGGGCGAGACACGTCCCGCCTCTCACTTTCTCTCCGTCAACTGCGCGGGTCTTGGTTGCATTGAACGGCACATTTCTGCATCCAGACCCTCAATCGACAGGCTCGACGACACCAAAGATACGCCGGCCCACGCGATGCTACCGCGTCACAAGGTGGACTATGAATGCATTGATACATGCTGCACTGCAATATTTATAGCCCCATTAACTCATTTGATTCACTACCCGTACGGGACACCCTCCTTGCACGGGGCCTTACCATCATGACAAACACCATAAAAATGACAAAAAAACCATACGCCACAATGGCGTACCAAAACGCCCGCCACATCTGGCCGCACGTGTGGCACAGGTAATGCTAACAATAGCTGCAAAGGCCACAAGTGTGACGAAATGCTTCAGAGCCGTAACGGCCCGAACGTCGTCACACCCAGACGAGCCCCAAGCCCCTCAGAGAGGCAAGCCAGGAGACAAATTCAGCGCATCATCGGTAACCGCGGCGCGACAGAATCGCGCCAGGTACACACGCCGTAACGCCACCGTTTGTTTCCCCTCGCCAGTTATCAGCAGAACGGCCGGTTCGCCACCGCGGCGTCTGGCGGAATGCGACAAGGCAAGACAGGCGATGAGCAGCACCCAAACAGGCAGTCCCTAGATTTTGACCATGGATAGGAGATCAGCGTGACCCAAATCAACCAAGAGACTCAACTCAAAATCGCCAAGGTAGAGGCGATGCTGGAAGAAGACCCGGCCAAAAGCGTCTACCGCATCGATCGCGCGGCCTTCACCGACGCAGAACTGTTCGAACTGGAGATGAAGCACATCTTCGAAGGCAACTGGATTTACCTTGCCCACGAAAGCCAGATCCCGAACCCGAACGACTACCTGAACATCTACGTTGGTCGCCAGCCGGTGCTCATCACCCGCGACAAGTCGGGCCAGCTCCAGGCCATGGCCAACACCTGCACCCACCGCGGCGCCACGCTTGCCCGTCACAAGAAGGGCAACAAGTCGAGCTTCACCTGCCCGTTCCACGGCTGGACTTTCAGCAACAGCGGCAAGCTGCTCAAGGTCAAGGACCAGACCGCTGACGCCGGCTACCCCGACAGCTTCAACAAAGATGGCAGCCACGACCTGGTCAAGCTCGGCGCGTTCGAAAACTACCGCGGCTTCCTGTTTGGCAGCATCACTGCAGACGTGGTCCCCCTGGTCGAGCACCTCGGCGAAGCCGCCAAGATCATCGACATGATCGTGGATCAGTCCCCCGAAGGCATCGAAGTGCTTCGCGGCTCCGGCGCCTACACCTTCGACGCCAACTGGAAGCTCCAGGCCGAAAACGGCGCTGACGGCTACCACGTCACCGCGGTGCACTGGAACTACGCAGCCACCCAGGGCCGTCGCACCACCGACGGCAAGGTCGACACCATCAAGGCCATGAGCGCCGGCGGCTGGGCTCGCAAAGGCGGCGGTTCCTACTCCTTCAAGAACGGCCACATGCTGCTGTGGACCAACTGGGCCAACCCGGAAGATCGTCCCCTGTGGCACAAGCGCGACGAATGGGTCGAGAAGTTCGGCGAAGCCCGTGCCGACTGGATGCTGAGCAAGTCCCGCAACCTGTGCCTGTACCCGAACGTCTACCTGATGGACCAGTTCAGCTCGCAGATCCGCGTGCTTCGCCCGCTGGCTGTCGACAAGACCGAAGCCATCATCTACTGCATCGCCCCCAAGGGTGAAGCACCGGAAGCCCGCGCCCGCCGCCTGCGCCAGTACGAAGACTTCTTCAACGCAACCGGCATGGCCACCCCTGACGACCTGGAAGAGTTCCGTTCCTGCCAGCACGGCTTCAACGCCCGTGCCGTCAAGTGGAACGACATGACCCGCGGCGTCAAGCACTGGGTGAAGGGTCCGGACGCAACCGCCGACCTGATCGGCCTCAAGCCGGAGCTGAGCGGCATCAAGACCGAAGACGAGGGCCTGTACGTCGTGCAACACGAGTACTGGCTCGAAACCATGAAAAAAGCCATCCTCGCTGAACAAGAAATCGGAGCCAACTGATGCTGTCCTACGAAGCCATTCAATCTTTCGTTTTCCAAGAAGCCCGCGCCCTCGACGAACGCCGCTGGGCCGACTGGCTGGAGTTCTACGCTGAGGATGTCGAGTACTGGATGCCCTCCTGGGACGACGACGACACCCTCACCAACAATCCGCAGAACGAAGTTTCGCTGATTTATTACGCAAACCGTCAGGGCCTGGAAGACCGCATCTTCCGTATCGAGACCGAGCGCTCCAGCGCAACGATCCCGGACACCCGCCACAGCCACTCGATCACCAACCTCGAAGTGCTGTCGCAGGACGAAAACAGCGTCAAGCTCCGTTTCAACTGGACGACCCACAGCTTCCGCTACGACATTCTCGACATCTACTTCGGCTACTCCGAGTACACCCTCGACGTGTCCGGCCCGAAGCCCGTGATCAAAAAGAAGTACATTGTTCTGAAGAACGACTACGTCCATCACGTTCTCGACATCTACCACATCTAATCTCACCTGATGGAAGACAGCCCGCCTGCGTTCGCGCAAGCGGGCTGTAGCACTAACCCCGCCGAGAAGGACAATTCCATGGCTTACAACATTGCCCTGCAGTTTGAAGATGGTGTCACCCGCATCATTCAGTGCAACGCCGATGAACTGGTGGCTGACGCCGCTTACCGCGCAAAGATCAATATTCCTCTTGACTGTCGCGACGGCGCCTGTGGCACCTGCAAGTGCCATTGCGAAAGCGGCACCTACACGCAAGGCGTGTACATCGACGACGCGCTGACCGAAGACGAAGCCGCCAAGGGTTTCGTCCTCAGCTGCCAGATGACCCCCACTTCCGACTGCGTCGTCCGCATTCCGGCTTCTTCCGCCGCCTGCAAGACCGAAGTGTCCAGCCACGCCTCGACGATTACCAAGATCAACCGCGACTCGAAGACCACCGTGTCCTTCACGGTACAGGCCGATCGCCCGATTTCCTTCCTGCCTGGCCAGTACGTCAACCTGCAGGTTCCCGGCACCACGGAAACCCGCGCGTACTCGTTCAGCTCGGCCCCCAACCAGGCCGAACTGTCCTTCCTGATCCGCGACGTTCCCGATGGCCTGATGAGCACCTTCATGCGCAGCAAGGCCAACACCGGTGACACCATGAGCTTCACCGGCCCCTACGGCAGCTTCTACCTGCGCCCCGCCGCACGCCCGATCCTGATGCTCGCCGGCGGCACCGGCCTGGCCCCGTTCCTGTCCATGCTGCTGTGGCTCAAGGACAACCCCACCGACCAGCCCATCATGCTGGCCTATGGCGTGAACACCAACGACGACCTCGTCGAACTCGACACCCTGAACCAGCTCAAGGCCGCCATGCCGAACCTGGACTTCACCACGGTTGTTGTCGACCCCGCCAGCGGCCACCCGAAGCTCGGCTATGTCACCGACCATCTGTCGGCCAAGGATCTCCACGACGGCAACGTCGACGTCTACGTCTGCGGCCCCCCGCCGATGGTTGAAGGCGTGCGCAAGTGGATGTCCGGCGTTGGCGTCACGCCGCAGAGCTTCCACTTCGAGAAGTTCTCGTCCTCGACTGCAGGAGCCCACGAATGAGCCGCGCCGATCGTTTCCAGAACAAGGTCGTCATCGTCACCGGCGCAGCCCAGGGCATCGGTCGCGGCGTTGCGCTGAACGTGGCGGCCGAAGGCGGCTCTGTGCTGGCCGTCGACCGCTCCGAGCTGGTCAATGAAGTCGTTGCCGAAATCACCGCTGCCGGCGGTGTCGCAGCACCCTTCCAGGCCGACCTCGAAACCTACGCGGGAGCCCAGGCCGTGGTGGCCGAAGCCCTCGCCCGGTTCAAGCGGGTCGACGTGCTGATCAACAACGTCGGCGGCACCATCTGGGCCAAGCCCTTCGAGCATTACGAAGAAGCGCAGATCGAAGCTGAAGTCCGGCGTTCGCTGTTCCCGACCCTGTGGTGCTGCCGTGCCGTCCTGCCGACCATGATCGCCCAGCAAAGTGGCGTGATCGTCAACGTGTCGTCGGTCGCCACCCGCGGCATGCATCGCGTTCCGTACTCGGCAGCCAAGGGCGGCGTCAACGCGCTGACCGCGGCACTGGCGATGGAAAACGCCCAGCACGGCATCCGTGTCAATGCCACCGCCCCTGGCGGTACCGACGCCCCGCCGCGCCGCGTCCCGCGCAACCAGCAGCAGGTCGAACAGACCGCCCAGGAAAAGGCCTGGTACCAGGTCGTGATCGACCAGACCGTCGACTCGAGCCTGATGCACCGCTACGGCACGATCGACGAGCAGGTCGCACCGATCCTGTTCTTTGCTTCCGATGAAGCGTCCTACGTGACCGGCTCGATTCTGCCGGTGGCGGGCGGCGACCTCGGCTAAAAAAACAAGAAGCTCCCGCGCCCCCTCCCCATCCACACCAAATTTCCAGTAATTAATAACAGGCGAGAGACTATGGCCCAAATCGACGTACACAACCTTTCAGACCATGCCAAGTTCAATGGCTTCCACGGCATGGTGCTTTTCTGGTGCGCCCTCATCATCATCTTCGACGGCTACGACCTGGCAGTTGCCGGTATCGCCCTGCCGTCGATCATGAAGGAAATGGGTGTCACCCCAGCAACGGCCGGCTACATGGTCAGTTCGGCACTTTTCGGCATGATGTTCGGTGCGATCTTCCTTGGCACCATCGCCGACAAGATCGGCCGGCGCTGGGCGATCGTCATTTGTATCGTCCTGTTCAGCGTCTTCACTGCACTCGCGGGCCTGACCCACGATCCGATCGCCTTCAGCGCCACCCGCTTCCTTGCTGGCCTCGGCATCGGCGGCGTGATGCCGAACGTCGTTGCACAGATGACCGAGTACTCGCCGCGCAAGATGCGCAGCACGCTCGTCACCCTGATGTTCAGCGGCTACGCAGTCGGCGGCATGCTGGCCGCAGTGCTCGGCAAGGGTCTCATCGAAACCTACGGCTGGTCCTACGTGTTCTTCGCTGCCGTCGCCCCGGTGCTGCTGATCCCCTTCGTGCTCAAGTCCATGCCGGAATCCATGCCCTTCCTCATCAAGATGGGCCGGATTGACGAACTCAAGAAAATCGTCAGCCGCATGGAACCCAGCTACACGCCTTCGGCCAACGACACCTTCGAGCTGCCCAGCAGCCACAAGGCAAGTAGCGCCCCGGTCGGCAAGCTGTTCCAGGATGGCCGCGGTTTCAGCACCATCATGATCTGGGTGGCTTTCTTCATGTGCCTCTTCATGGTCTATGCCCTGAGCTCCTGGCTGACCAAGCTGATGGCCAGCGCCGGCTACAGCCTCGGCTCCGCGCTGACCTTCGTGCTGGTGCTGAACTTCGGCGCAATGATCGGTGCAATCGGTGGCGGCTGGCTGGCTGACCGGTTCAACATCAAGTACGTCCTGATGTGTTTCTATGCACTGGCCGCGGTTTCGATCACGCTGCTGGGCGTCAAGATGCCGACCGAGCTGCTGTTCTTTGTCGTCGGCCTGGCTGGCGCATCGACGATCGGCACGCAGATCCTCACCTACGCCTACACCGGCCAGTTCTACCCGATGTCGATCCGCTCCACGGGCATCGGCCTGGCTTCCGGCATGGGCCGTAGCGGCGCCATCCTGGCCCCGATCGTGATCGGCACCCTGGTGGGCATGGCCCTGCCGCTGCAGCAGAACTTCATCGCCATCGCCATTCCGGCGGTGATCGCGGTGATTGCGGTTGGCCTGGTGAACCACAAGCTGTCGGCCTCCGCCCAGCACTGAGGGTACACCGTGGTCACCACGCGACCAGGGGCTCCGGCCCACGCCAAGCCCCACCGTCGCGGGTAGACCGGCCGAACCGGCGGCCCTCTGGCTGCCGGTTCGGCCGCAAACACATGTAACCCGGTATCGCTCCTGATCGCATCAATGCCTGCCCATCAAGAAAGCACGCCCATGCACTTCGTGGTGACAATCGAAAACACCGGCGAAACCTTTCGCTGCGGCGAGGAGGACAATGTCCTCCAGGCCATGGAGCAGCTGCAGCGCAGAGGCATTCCGGTCGGTTGCCGCAACGGAGGCTGCGGTGTCTGCAAGGTGCAGGTGAGCGAGGGCAGTTACACCAAACGAAAAATGAGCCGCGCGGTCATCAGCGCGGATGAAGAAGCCAGCGGCTGCGTGCTGGCCTGCAAGATCTACCCCCAGAGTGACCTTCGGGTCGAGGTAGTGGGCAAGATGGCTCGCGCCATTGTTGCCAAAAAAAGTATGTCGTTCGATTTCGGGTTCGCAACGGCAACAGCAATAAATCAACCCGACGAGGAGAAGTGAATGGCACTGACCGGCGTTTTACGCCCTGGGCACGTCGCATTGCGCGTGCTGGAAATGGGACCCGCTCTCAAGCACTACAAAGATGTGCTTGGGCTTATTGAAACGGCTCGCGACGACAAGGGTCGCGTCTTCCTCAAGGCCTGGGACGAGCATGATCACCACAGTGTGGTCCTGCGCGAAGCCGACGAGGCCGGCATGGACTACATGGGCTGGAAAGTCGCCTCCGTAGCCACGCTGAAGAAGCTGGCCACCGACATCGAACAATCCGGTCTGTGCACCGATCTGGGCTGGGTTCCGGCTGGCGAACACCCGACCACGGGTGAGCGTTTCCGCTTCACGATCCCGACCGGCCACGTGATGGAGCTGTTTGCCGAAAAAGGCATCGTCGGCAACAACTGCGGCACCGACGGCGAGAACATCAACCCCAACCCCTGGCCCGATGGCTTGAAGGGCATCTCCCCTTCGCGCTTCGACCACTGCCTGCTCTACGGTGACGACCTCGACGGCACCGTCAAGCTGTTCACCGAAGTGCTCGGCTTCGGCGTTGCCGAACAGGTGATGGCTGGCGAAGACAAGAGCTTCATGATCGGCGCCTTCCTGTCCTGCTCGAACAAAGCCCACGACGTCGCCTTCATCCGCCAGCCGGTCAAGGGCAAGTTCCACCACGCTTCGTTCGAACTCGGCAGCTGGGAAAAGGTGCTGCACGCCGGTGACGTCCTGTCCCGCAACCACACCTCGATCGACATCGGCCCGACCCGTCACGGCATCACCCGCGGCGAGACGATCTACTTCTTCGACCCGTCGGGCAACCGCAACGAAGTCTTCTCCGGTGGCTACATCTATTACCCGGACCGCCCGACCATCACCTGGTGGGACGTTGAACTCGGACCGGCGATCTTCTATCACGATCGCAAGCTCAACGAAGCCTTCCTGAGCGTGTTTACCTGATCTAAAAATCAACCGCGCACCGGCTTCCCGGTGTGCGGTTGTTGTGTTTGTCGATACGTTAAAAAAATATCGAGATTTATTATAAATTTCGGTAATTTGCGATATGCTCCTGGGTGTGGTTTCTACCACGCTCGCAGGCAGAAACAGGCCTTCCAGAGACGGTGTTCATCCGATTCCAAGTGCAGCACACTGGCGTGCGCCGGGTGAGCGGGTTCGCGACACCATAACAAGAGAGTACGACATGAAAGACATCCTGAATTTCATCAACGGCGAATACGTATCCAACGTAAGCGGCAAAACGTACGAGAAGCGCAACCCGGTGGATAACTCGCTGATCGGCATGGTTCACGAAGCCGGCAAGCCGGAAGTCGATGCCGCCGTGGCCGCCGCCAAGGCAGCGCTTAAGGGCCCCTGGGGCAAGCTGTCGGTGGTCGAACGCTGCAACATGCTCGACGCCGTCGTCAATGAAATCAACCGCCGCTTCGACGACTTCCTCCAGGCCGAAATCGCCGACACCGGCAAGCCGGCCCACCTCGCCTCGCACATCGACATCCCCCGCGGCGCGGCCAACTTCAAGATCTTCACCGACACGATCAAGAACGTCTCGACCGAATCGTTCGAGATGCGCACCCCCGACGGCAAAACCGCCCGCAGCTACGGCGTGCGCACCCCGCGCGGCGTGATCGCCATCGTCTGTCCGTGGAACCTGCCGCTGCTGCTGATGACCTGGAAGTGCGGCCCGGCCCTCGCCTGCGGCAACACCGTGGTCGTCAAGCCCTCCGAAGCCACCCCGAGCACCGCCACGTTGCTGGGCGAAGTGATGAACAAGGTCGGCGTCCCGAATGGTGTCTATAACGTTGTGAACGGTTTCGGCGTGGATTCCGCCGGCGCCTTCCTGACCGCCCACCCGGACGTCAACGGCATCACCTTCACCGGCGAAACCAAGACCGGCACCGCCATCATGAAGGCCGGCGCCGACGGCATCCGCCCGGTGTCGCTGGAACTCGGCGGCAAGAACGCCGCCCTCGTCTTCGCCGACTGCGACTTCGACAACGCCGTCGCCACCATTACCCGCTCCTGCTTCGAAAACGCCGGCCAGGTTTGCCTCGGCACCGAGCGCGTTTACGTGCAGCGCCCGATCTTCGACAAGTTCGTTGCCGCACTGAAGGAAAAGGCCGAGCAGATGAAGCCCGGCAAGCCCTTCGACCACGACACCAAGATCGGTCCCCTGGTCAGCAAGATCCACCAGAAAAAAGTGCTGGGCATGTACGCCAAGGCCAAGGAAGAAGGCGCCAACATCGTCTTCGGCGGCGGCATCCCCGACATGCCGGAAGAACTGAAGGACGGCTGCTGGGTTCAACCCACCATCTGGACCGGCCTGCCCGAAACCGCCACCGTCGTGACCGAAGAAATCTTCGGACCCTGCTGCCACATCCAGCCCTTCGACACCGAAGAGGAAGTCGTGGAAATGGCGAACAACAACCGCTACGGTCTGGCCACCGCGATCTTCACCCAGGACATCAGCCGCGCCAGCCGCCTGGCCACCGAAATCGAAGTCGGCCTGTGCTGGATCAACAGCTGGTTCCTGCGCGACCTGCGCACCCCGTTCGGCGGCTCCAAGCAGTCCGGCATCGGTCGTGAAGGCGGTGTGCACTCGCTGGAGTTCTACACCGAACTCCGCAACGTGATGATCAAGTACTGAGATTCCGGGCATGAGCCAGAATCCTGAAATCGGCAAGAGCGTTCGCACCGGCAGCTTCAATACCAATGTCCACGATGCGGGCAGCGGTAGCGGCGTGCCGGCCCTGCTGATCCACGGCTCGGGCCCGGGCGTCAGCGCCTGGGCCAACTGGCGCCTGGTCATTCCGGCGCTGGCCAGGGATCGCCGCGTGATCGCACCCGACATGGTCGGCTTCGGCTACACCGATCGTCCCGAAGGCATCCAGTACAACATGGATACCTGGGTCCGGCAGGCGCTGGACCTGATGGACGCCCTCGGCCTGGAGCAGGTCGACCTCGTCGGCAACTCCTTCGGCGGCGCGCTTGCGCTGGCCCTGACGATCCGCGCCCCCAAGCGGGTGCGCCGTCTGGTGCTGATGGGCTCGGTCGGCGTGCCTTTCCCGATCACGCAGGGACTCGACGCCGTCTGGGGCTACCAGCCGTCGCTCGATAACATGCGCAGCATCATGGATTATTTCGCCTGGGATCGCGCCCTGGTCAATGACGAACTGGCCAAGCTTCGCTACGAGGCCAGCATTCGCCCGGGCTTTCAGGAATCGTTCTCGGCCATGTTCCCCGCTCCGCGCCAGCGCTGGGTGGATGCGATGCAAAGCAGCGAAGCCGACATCCGCGCCCTGCCCCACGAGACGCTCATCGTGCACGGCCGCGAAGACAAGGTGATCCCGCTGGCCACCTCGTTGACCCTGGCCGAGTGGATCCAGAACGCACAGCTGCACGTGTTCGGCCATTGCGGCCACTGGACCCAGATCGAACACAACGCCCGCTTCAATCGGCTGGTAGGCGATTTCTTCGCCGAAGCCGATCAACAATCAGCTTAACCATTCGAGGTTTTCCATGGATAAATCCAAGATCGAACACTACGGCGACGAGCTTTACAACGCGCTGATCACCCGCACTGCCGTCGCTCCGCTGACCGACCGCGAAGCCGACATCACCATCGAGGACGCCTACCAGATCCAGCAGCGCATGATCCAGCGCCGCCTCGACGCCGGCGAAACCATCATCGGCAAGAAGATCGGCGTGACCAGCAAGGTCGTCATGGACATGCTCAAGGTCAACCAGCCGGACTTCGGCATGATGACCTCCGGCATGGTCTTCAACGAAGGCGAATCCATCGACACCAGCACCATGATCGCCCCGCGCGCCGAAGCCGAAGTGGCCTTCGTGCTCAAGAGCGACCTGATGGGCCCGGGCGTTACCGCTGCCGACGTGCTGCGCGCCACCGATTTCGTGGTGCCCTGCTTCGAGATCGTCGACTCCCGCATCCAGGACTGGAAGATCAAGATCCAGGACACCGTCGCCGACAACGCCTCCTGCGGCGTGCTGGTGCTTGGCGGCCGCCGCAAGAGCCCGGCCGACATCGACCTGGCGCTGGCCGGCATGGTTCTCGAAAAGAACGGCGAAATCATCAGCACCTCCACCGGCGCCGCTGTTCAGGGCTCCCCGGTCAACGCCGTGGCCTGGCTCGCCAACACGCTGGGCAAGCTGGGCATCGGCCTCAAGGCCGGCGAAGTGATCCTGTCCGGTTCGCAATCCCCGCTGGTTCCGGTCAAGGCCGGCGACAGCCTCGTTTGCACCGTTGGTGGCCTGGGTGGCACCTCCGTCCGCTTCATCTGATTATAGAAAGAGATAACTCATGAACCTCGATAACGCCACCATCCTCAAGCTCGCCGAGCACCTCGAAAACGCCGAACTCCAGGCCCACGACGTCACCAAGATCACCAATGACTACCCGGACATGGACTGGGACGACGCCTACGCCATCCAGGACGAGATCCGTCGTCGCAAGGAGGCCCGCGGCAACAAGATCGCCGGCCTCAAGTGCGGCCTCACCTCCTTTGCCAAGATGAAGCAGATGGGCGTCGAAGTGCCCGTGTTCGGCTTCATCGCCGACTACATGGCCCGTCCGGACGGCGGCGACATCAAGCACGCCGAGATGATCCACCCGAAGGTCGAAGCAGAGATCTGCATCGTCACCAAGGCTCCGCTGAAGGGCCCCGGCTGCCACGTCGCCGCCGTCATGGCTGCCACCGACTTCGTGCTGCCGGCCGTTGAAGTGATCGACTCCCGCTACCGCGACTTCAAGTTCGACCTGAAGAGCGTGATCGCCGACAACACCTCCTCCTCCCGCTTCGTCATCGGCGGCAACATGCGCAAGCTCGACGAACTCGACCTGCGCACGCTGGGCGTGGTCCTCGAGATCAACGGCGAAATCCGCTCGATGGCTGCCGGCGCTGCCGTGCTGGGCAACCCGCTGGCCGCCGTTGCCATGCTGGCCAACCACCTGGGCGCCCGCGGCCAGGAAATCCCGGCCGGCACCTTCATCATGACCGGCGGCGTGACCGAAGCCATCACGGTCAATCCGGGCGACAACGTCAATGTCCGCTTCCAGGACCTGGGCTCCGTCTCGATGCGTTTCGTCTAAAGCCAGAAGCGCCACTGACCCGACGCCGGCCAGCCGCTTGCCCGGCCCTGTCTCGACGAGGCAGGGCCGGGGCCGCGCCGGAACCGGGAAAGTGGTGCTCGGGCGCCAGGCGCAGCCGGCTCCGGCCGCGCCTGGCTGCAGTAACCCGATCCTGAATCCAGTCGGTTTTATCGTGGCGACAGCCCGGCAAGCCAAGTGCTGCCCCAAAAAACCAAGGACTGGGGGCGGAGACAACAAGAGGACAATTTCATGTCATCAAAGCAAAACCTCACCACCGTGTTCAACAAAGAGTCTGGAGAAATCCACCTCGGCGGCATTGACGCGCTGGTTCGGCTGACCCTCGACCAGGTTCGCACCGACGAACGTCGCGGCCTCAAGACCGGCATGTTCGTTTCCGGCTACCGCGGGTCTCCCGTCGGCATGCTCGACGCGGCCCTGATCAAGCAGCAAAAGCTTCTCCTCGAACACAACATCAAGTTCGTCGACGGCCTGAACGAAGACCTCGCTGCCACCGCCGTCTGGGGCACCCAGATGATGCACACCGTCGGCAAGCAGAAGTTCGACGGCGTCACCGGCATGTGGTACGGCAAGGCACCGGGCGTTGACCGCTCCGGCGACGCCCTCAAGCACGCCAACTACACCGGCATCGGCAAGAACGGCGGCGTGCTCGCCGTCGTCGGCGACGACCCGAGCTGCAAGAGCTCCTCCCTCGCCAGCCAGTCCGAGCCGATGCTGTTCCACGTCGGCATGCCCTCGCTGTACCCGGGCAACGTCCAGGAAATTCTCGACCTCGGCCTGCACGGCTACAACATGTCCCGTCTGTCGGGCCTGTGGGTCGGCATGAAGATCGTCACCAACGTGGCTGACGGCACCGGCACCGCCAACATCGATCCGTCGCGCCTGAATTTCGTCACGCCCGACCTGATGTTCGACGGCCAGAAGTTCACGCCGAACATGAACCTCGGCATGAACGTGCGCGTCGAAGCGCTGGAGATGGAGCAATCGCTCTACACCCGCCGCCTCGAAGTGGCCAAGCGCTACGCCCGCGAGAACAAGCTCAACAACGTCGTGTTCCCGAACCCGAACGCGTGGCTGGGCATCATGACCGCCGGCAAGACCTACAACGATCTGCAGCAGGCCTTCCTCGAGATGGGCCTCGACGCCGACGCTCTGCGCCACTACGGCATCCGCATCCTCAAGATGGGCATGCTGTTCCCGATGGAACCGACCATCGTGCGCGAGTTCGCCGAAGGCCTCGAAGAAATCTTCGTCATCGAAGAAAAGCGTCCCTTCCTCGAAATGTTCGCCAAGCAGGTGCTCTACGGCCGCGCCAACGCGCCGCGCATCGTCGGCAAGTTCGACGAGGAAGAAAAAGAGCTGCTGCCCCACTACGGCGAGTTCGAATCGGACATCATCGTGCGCGCGCTGCTCAAGCGCCTCGGTCGCAAGACCCGCATCGAGTCCGCCGAAAACTGGCTCAAGCGCCTCGACGAGATCCACGCCCGCACCAAGCTGCCGACCTCCGCGCGTACCGCCTGGTATTGCTCCGGCTGCCCGCACAACAGCTCCACCGTGGCGCCCGAAGGCAGCATCGTGTCGGCCGGTATCGGCTGCCACACGATGGCCATGTGGATGGGCCGCAACGTGGTGATGGGTACCCACATGGGTGCCGAAGGTGCCCAGTGGATCGGCATGGCGCCCTTCACCAACACCAATCACATCTTCCAGAACATGGGCGATGGCACCTACGCCCACTCCGGCAGCCTGGCCATCCGCTACGCCGCCTCGACCGACGTCAACATCACCTTCAAGCTGCTGCGCAACTCGCACACCTCGATGACCGGTGGCCAGGCGATCCAGGGCGCACACCCGGTGGCCGCGATGGTCTCCGACCTGCTCGCCAACGGCGTGCGCAAGGTGATCGTCACCACCGACGACCTGTCGATGTACTCGGGCGTATCCCTGCCCGGCCACACCGAAGTGTGGCACCGCGACCGCCTCGACGAAGCCCAGCGCGAACTGGCCGACACCCCGGGAACCACCGTGCTGCTGCACGACCAGGAATGTGCCGCCGAACTGCGCCGTGCGCGTAGCCGCGGCAAGGCCGAAGAGCCGGTCGAAGTCACCGTCATCAACGAGCGCGTCTGCGAAGGCTGCGGCGACTGCGGCGAGAAATCCAACTGCATGAGCGTGGAGCCGGTGCAAACCGAGTTCGGTCGCAAGACCCGCATCCACCAGAGCTCCTGCAACAAGGACTTCTCCTGCGTGAAGGGCTTCTGCCCCTCCTTCCTCACCATCACCCCGAACGCGGCCCCGGCCACCGAAGGCAAGAAGAAGAAGGGTCGCATCCCGGCACTCGAGCGCGAACTGCCCGTTCCGGTCAACAAGATCGACGACACCATCGGCGTCGGCATCCACGTGATGGGTATCGGCGGCACCGGCTCGGTGACCGTGGTGGCCACCCTGGCCAACGCGGCGCGCCTCGAAGGCAAGCACGTCATCGGCCTCGACCAGACCGGCCTGGCCCAGAAGGGCGGCGCGGTGATCTCGGACATCAAGATCACCCACGTACCGTTCCAGGGTTCCAACAAGATCTCCGACGGCCGTGCCGACCTGTACCTGGGCTTCGACATCCTCAACGCGACGGACCCGAAGAACCTGGACAAGTGCGGTGCCAACCGCACCATCGCCGTCGTGTCGACCACCCAGACGCCGACCGGCCAGATGGTGTCCAAGCGCACCAACCAGTTCCCGGCCATCAATGGCCTGACCGCCGGCATCGACCGTGTGACCCGCAAGGAAGACAACGTCTTCCTGGACGGCCAGGCACTGGCCGAAGGCCTGTTCGGCGACGCCATGGCGACCAACAACTTCATGGTCGGTGTGGCCTTCCAGGCCGGCACCATCCCGCTGAAGGCCGAGTCCATCGAGCAGGCGATCAAGAACTCCGGCGTGGCCGTCGACATGAGCCTGGCGGCCTTCCGCTGGGGCCGCATGGCGGTGGTCGATCTGGCTTTCGTTGAAGCCGAGATCGCCAAGCACAAGGCTGCCGGCAGCGTCGTCACCCTGAAGCAGGCCCCGCAGCTTTCCGCTGCCGCCCGCGCCATCGCCGATTCCGTCGGTGCCCAGGGTGAAGTCAAGCGCCTCGTCGAAGTCCGCGTGCCCGAGCTGATCGCCTTCCAGGACGAAGCCTACGCCCAGCGTTACGCCAACGTGATCAAGCGCGTCGTCGCCGCCGAGCACCGCGTCCTGCCGGGCTCCCAGCTCTCGGAGGCAGCAGCCCGCTACCTCTACAAGCTGATGGCCTACAAGGACGAGTACGAAGTGGCCCGCC
>ERZ724504.886-NODE-886-length-16873-cov-9.135747_pt1 | contig 16873 bp, 19 predicted proteins | sample MGYA00376037_ERZ724504 | MGnify/ENA primary metagenome ERZ724504 (study PRJEB28724, sample SAMN07190888) | wastewater metagenome | isolation source: influent of sewage treatment plant in Hong Hong | place: USA: Christiansburg, Virginia | collected 2016-03-01 ... | reverse complement strand
TTGGGGAAGTGAACGGGAGAGTCGGAGACAACCCCGGGACCTGAGGAGCGGTTAGGGCGCACCGCTGGGACTGCACGCAAGCGCGCGACGGAAATGTCGGTTTAGTTACGGTCTTGTAACGATAGCGCAGCGGGGGTGGCTTGCAGGATCGGCTGACTCAGTTCTGCCCGGCGAGCCGCTTTCGGGAATCACCGGACACGAACATCAGGCCACGCGCTCCGTCCAGGAGTAGCTTGACTAATACCCTATAGGGGTATAGGGTACCGCATCGACCCCCAAATGCAGGAGCAGATAGCGATGGACACAACCACGTACCAGGTGACCGGAATGAGCTGTGGGCATTGCGAGGGTGCGGTCCGAGTCGAGGTGTCGGAGATCCCCGGTATCACCGATGTGAAGGTCAGCGCAGACACCGGCCACCTCACCGTGACGGCCGACGGGCCCGTCGACGACGCCGTCGTGATCGCTGCTGTCGAGGAGGCCGGGTACGAAGCCGTGCGGCAGCAGACATGAAGGCACCTGCCCGGCTCGGCCTCTACGGGTTGGGTCTCGTGATCGTGTTCATCGTGGCTGGATTCACGGCCAACGCGGTCGTCCCCGAGGAAACCGCACAGAACTGGGTTGATGAAACGGCGCAGGCCAACCAACACGGCGAAGGAAACATGACGGACGCCTCCGGGCAGGGAGGAACGTCATCCGTTGCACTCTCGCTGGGCCTCGGCGTCGCCAACGACGGATACCAGCTCACCGACCTGGTCGCCCCCGCCCAGATCGGTTCGGAAGGTCCGCTGTCACTCGTCATCTCCGGACCCGATGGGCAACCGATGACGGACTTTCAGTCCGAGCACGAGAAGGAGCTGCACCTGATCGTTGTGCGCGCGGATGGGCAGCACTTCCGTCATGTTCACCCCAAGATGAGTGTCGACGGCACCTGGTCGATCCCATGGCAGTGGGATGCGGCCGGAACGTACCGGGTGTTCACCGATTTCGTCCCCGCAGCGACGGGGGTCGACACGACGATTTCGAACTCGGTGCAGGTCGCCGGGGACTACGACCCGGTTCCGACCAAACCGGCCACAGCGACAAAGGTGGATGGCTTTGAGGTCGACGTGAAGGGTGACTTGGTTGCCGGTGAATCGACCAAGCTGACGATGACCGTCCGCCGCGGCGGCCAGCCGGTCACGGACCTGGAACCGTATCTCGGTGCATTTGGGCACTTGGTGGCCTTACGCGAAGGCGACCTGGCTTACCTGCACGGCCACCCCTCCGGGGAGGCTCCGCACGCTGTCGAATCGTCCGGGCCTGAGATCACCTTTGAGGTCAACGCCCCGACCCCGGGCCGATACCTGCTCTACCTGAACTTCCAAGTCGACGGACGGGTGCACACCGCCCCGCTGACGATCGACGCCCGAACTGAAGACGACGAGCAGGACCGCAACGGCAGCGTTGAACCTGGCGATGACCACGGAGGCGATCATGAGTAGTGAGACGGCCACGACCACGGCTGAGAACACCAGCGGCAGCGTGGAGTTACGGATAGGCGGCATGACCTGCGCGTCATGCGCAAACCGAATCGAGAAGAAGCTCAACCAACTCGACGGGATCACCGCCAGCGTCAACTACGCGACCGAGAAGGCCCACGTCACCGGGCCGGACGACCTCGACCCGCAGACCCTGATCGCAGAAGTGGAGAAGACCGGCTACACCGCCGTGCTCCCCTCCCCGCCGCAAAGCTCCAACTCCGAGGCTGAGGTCGAGTCTGCCGAGGACGCCGAACTGCGTTCCCTGCGTCAGCGGCTGATTGGCGCAACGGTTCTGGCGGTGCCCGTGATCGCCATGGCAATGATCCCCGCCTTGCAGTTTGACTACTGGGGCTTTGCCTCGCTCGTGCTGGCCGCACCGGTGGTGCTGTGGGCCGGATGGCCCTTCCACCAGGCGACGTGGATGAACCTGAAGCACGGTGCGGCCACGATGGACACGCTGATCTCCGTGGGCACCCTGTCCGCGATGTCGTGGTCGATCGTCGCCTTGTTCTTCGGCACCGCCGGACAGCCCGGGGTGGTACACCCGTTCGAATTCACGATCTCGCGCAGCGACGGGCTCGGCAACATCTATCTGGAGGTCGCCGCAGGGGTGATCACGTTCATCCTCATGGGTCGCTACTTCGAGAAGCGCTCCAAACGCACTGCCGGCGCAGCCCTTCGGGCCCTGTTGGAACTCGGCGCGAAGGAGGTGGCAATCCTGCGCGACGGCAAAGAACAGCAGGTGCCGATTGAGGAACTCTCTGTCGGGGACGAGTTCATAGTCCGACCCGGAGAGAAGATCGCCACCGACGGCACCGTCACCTCAGGCAACAGCGCGATCGATGCCTCCATGCTTACCGGCGAGTCCGTGCCGGTCGAGGTCGGCGAGGGAGATGCGGTCACCGGCGCCACCGTCAACGCCGGAGGGCGCTTGGTGGTGCGCGCCACCCGGGTCGGCTCGGACACCCAGCTGGCACAGATGGCCCAGTTGGTCGAGGACGCCCAGTCCGGCAAGGCCGAGATCCAGCGCCTCGCCGACCGCGTGTCCGGCGTGTTCGTGCCGATCGCGATCGCGATCGCCGTGGCCACCCTCGGGGCATGGATCGGGGCCGGGTTCCCCCTGTCCGCAGGCTTCACGGCCGCGGTGGCGGTGCTGATCATCGCCTGCCCCTGCGCCCTTGGCCTGGCAACACCGACGGCACTCCTCGTGGGCACCGGACGAGGCGCCCAGATGGGCGTGCTGATCAAGGGGCCAGAGGTGCTGGAATCGACCAAGCGCATCGACACGATCGTGCTCGACAAGACTGGCACCGTGACCACCGGACAAATGACGCTGACCGACGTCATCGTTGGATCCAGCACAGACCGGGCCGAACTGCTCCGTCTGGCTGGAGCGTTGGAGGATGCCTCCGAGCACCCCATCGCCCGGGCCATCGCCGCAGGGGCCACCGCCGAGGTCGGCGACCTGCCCACGCCAGAGTCATTCGAGAACATCGAAGGCAAGGGGGTGCAGGGAGCGGTCGAGGGACGAGCGGTGCTCGCCGGACGCGAGACGCTGCTGGCCGAGTGGTCCCAGCACCTCGACGAGGATCTGCGGATGGCCAAGCAGGCCGCCGAGCAGCAGGGCAAGACCGCGATCTCTGTCGGCTGGGACGGACAGGCCCGGGGTGTTCTGGTGGTCTCCGACCAGGTCAAGCCCACTAGCGCCCAGGCGATCGAGCAGTTCAAGCATCTGGGGCTGACCCCGGTGCTGCTCACTGGTGACAACCAGGCCGTGGCCGAGCAGGTCGCCGCCGAGGTCGGCATCGAGCGGGTCATCGCCGAAGTGCTCCCCAAGGACAAGGTCGACGTCGTCGCCCGGCTCCAGGCCGAGGGCAAGGTCGTGGCGATGGTCGGCGACGGCGTCAACGACGCCCCGGCGCTCGCACAGGCGAACCTTGGCCTGGCGATGGGCACCGGCACCGATGTAGCGATCGAAGCCGCAGACATCACGCTGGTACGCGGCGACCTGCGAGCTGCGTCGGATGCGATCCGCCTCTCCCGCCGCACGCTTCGCACGATCAAAATGAACTTGTTCTGGGCCTTCGGTTATAACGCCGCGGCGATCCCGCTGGCCGCCTTTGGGCTGCTCAACCCGATGCTCGCCGGCGCAGCGATGGCGCTGTCGTCGGTGTTCGTCGTGTCCAACAGCCTCCGGCTGCGGACGTTCAAGACCCGCGCCGAGGATCCCGCACCAGCTCCGGCCAAGCCGGAACCGGCAATCAGAATGGGACCGCAATGATGAGCCACGAACACCCGGACAGCTCGCACACCGACGTGCTCGATCATTCCGACGAGCACGTCAAGACCGCTGACAGCGGCGAACACGGCGAACACGGCGAACACGGCGAACACGGCGAACACGGTCACAGTGATCACGTCGGGCAGTTCCGTCGTCTGTTTTGGATCATGTGTGTCTTCGCAGTCCCGGTGGTGGGGTTCAGCGAGATGTTCGCCGACCTGGTTGGCTATCAGTTGCCCGACGCCGCCTGGGTGTTGTGGGTTTCCCCTTTGCTGGGCACAGTCATGTACCTCTGGGGTGGCTCGCCCTTCCTGACCGGGGGTATCTCGGAGGTCCGCGCTCGCAAGCCGGGGATGATGCTGCTCATCAGCCTGGCGATCAGCGTGGCCTTCATCGCGTCGCTGGGAGCGAGCCTGCAACTGCTCGATTCGGAGTTGGAGTTTTGGTGGGAGCTCGCACTGTTGGTGGTCATCATGTTGCTGGGCCACTGGATCGAGATGCGTTCCTTGGCCCAAACCACCTCGGCCCTGGACTCGCTCGCCGCCCTGCTTCCTGATGAGGCGGAGAAGGTCGATGGAGACGAAGTGATCATCGTCTCACCTGCCGAACTGGCCGTCGGCGACGTGGTGATCGTCCGACCCGGAGCGTCGGTCCCGTCCGACGGCAAGATCGTCGAAGGTTCCGCCAGCATGGACGAATCGATGGTGACCGGCGAGTCCAAGACGGTCCGACGCGACGTGGGCGAGCACGTGGTTGCGGGGACGGTAGCGACCGATTCGGGCCTGCGGGTCGAGGTGACCGCGATCGGCGACGACACCGCATTGGCGGGCATCCAAAAGCTTGTCACCGATGCCCAAGCATCCACCTCCCGTGCCCAGCGCGTCGCAGATACCGCCGCTGCATGGCTGTTCTGGTTCGCCCTGGGCGCCGCCGCGATCACGGCCGTGGTCTGGTCGTTGTTGGGCATGCCGGACGACGCGGTGGTTCGGACCATCACGGTGCTGGTCATCGCCTGCCCACACGCACTGGGTCTGGCGATCCCGCTGGTGGTGTCCATCGCCACCGAACGAGCCGCCCGTGGCGGGGTCCTGGTCAAGGACCGCCTTGCGTTGGAATCCATGCGCACCGTCGATGCGGTCCTCTTCGACAAGACCGGCACGCTGACCAAGGGCGAACCCACCGTCACCGGGATTGAGCCCATCGAGGGACGAACCGCAGACTCGGTCGTCATGCTGGCCGCAGCAGCCGAGGGCGACAGCGAGCACCCCCTCGCCAAAGCCATCGTTGGCGCCTCACAGACCCGTGAGCTGGACCGGCCCGGCGCCACCGACTTTTCTTCCTCCCCGGCGGTCGGGGTCAAGGCAACGGTGAACGGTGTGGTCGTGGAGGTCGGGGGGCCGTACCTGCTCGAGCAGCACGCATTGAACGAACTGCCCATTGCCGATGAATGGCGCACCGAGGGCGCCATCATCCTCCACGTCCTCGCCGACAACACCGTGATCGGAGCGTTGCGCCTGGCCGATGAGGTCCGCCCCGAGTCCTACGACGCTGTCGCTGGCCTGCACGCAGCAGGCTCGCAGGTGGTGATGATCACCGGCGACGCCCAGTCGGTCGCCGACACGGTCGCCGCTGAACTGGGCATCGACCGCGTGTACGCCGGGGTTCGACCCGAGGACAAAGCTGCCAAGGTTGCCGAACTGCAATCCGAGGGCCACAAAGTGGCGATGGTCGGTGACGGTGTCAACGACGCACCAGCCCTCGCCAGGGCCGATGTTGGCATCGCAATCGGTGCCGGTACCGACGTCGCGATCGGATCGGCCGGGGTGATTCTGGCCAGCTCGGACCCGCGCTCGGTGCTCTCGGTCATCGACCTCTCCCGCTCCTCGTACCGCAAAATGAAGCAAAACCTGTGGTGGGCCGCCGGCTACAACCTGATCTCGGTACCGCTGGCCGCTGGAGTGTTGGCGCCGGTCGGGTTTGTGCTCCCCATGAGCGTCGGCGCCATCCTCATGTCGGCATCTACCGTCGTGGTAGCGCTCAACGCCCAGTTGCTGCGCCGACTCGATCTGAGACCTGCCCAAAGCGCCGCCAAGCTTCTCGACCGTCAATTGGTCGAACAGCCGTAGGCGGCAATCGCACGAATGACCCGCATCTCACCAGACAGGAGCAGTCGAATGGCCAGCAGTACAGAATTGCCGCCAGCAGTGGAGGAGGCACAAGCACCCCGCGGCTACATCAGCGACAAGGACCGTTACCTCGCCCGGCTCAAGCGCATCGAAGGTCAGGCTCGCGGCATCCACCGGATGATCGATGAGGACACCTACTGCATCGACATCCTCACCCAGATCAGCGCCCTGACCTCCGCCCTGCAGAACGTCGCCCTCGGCCTGGTGGACGATCACCTCAAGCACTGCGTCGTCGACGCCGCCACGACCGGCGGGCCCGGGGCCGAGGACAAGCTGACCGAAGCATCGAAAGCGATCGCCCGACTCGTCAAGTCCTGACCCTGTCGATGGCGAAGAGATTGGCGCTATTGATTGTCGTCCGTTTTCTGGGTTACCCGGCGATCTGATGTGATCTGACCGACAGCGGTGATCGTCGTCACGGCCACCAACACGATCATCCCGAGCCGCACCGCCCCGACGCTTTCGATGAACGTGATCACGTTGATCCGCCAGCGTTCCCCCGTGTCGATCACCGCATCGGTCGAGAGGTCGCCGCTGTACACGGCGAGTTCCCATCGGGCGTACCAGATGGCGTAGAAGCCACTGAGGACCATCAGCGCTCCGCCGACGCGCGAGGCGTACTGGGAGAACCGGCGGAGTCGATGCCCCGGTTTGGGTCGGGCCAGGGCGGCCGATGCCGCGATGGCCAGGATGATGGTCCCCATGCCCAGCCCGTATGCGACGAAGGCGAGTAGGCCCCCAGCCAGGGACCGATCGAGCGCAACGGTGGTGATTGCCAGGAACGGTCCGATGGTGCAGGACAATGACGCCAAGGCATACACGATGCCGTAGCTGACCATAGCCATCGCCCCACTACCGCTCGCGGCCCTCAGCGTGAAGCTGGGCATGGGCAATCGACGACCGGTCATGACCGTGATGCCTGCCAAGACCAGGACTCCGCCGATCACCATCGTGACCCAGGGCAGTTGCCCACGGATCTGGTCGGCAAGCGAACGCAGGAGGACGCCCAGCACGACGAACACCAACACGAAACCGATCGTCACCGAAACCGCCGACCAGACAGCCCGGCGCAAGCGGCGCTCCAGCGGGCTGTCCACCTCGTCGCCGGCCACGAACGAACCGACATAGGCCGGGAGCAGCGAGAACCCACATGGATTGATCGCGCCAACCATGCCGGCGGTCAGAGCGAGGATCAGGATGGAGGAACTCACGGTGTTGCTCGTTCGGTCGCACGGCGCGCACCGAGCATGAGCAACGCGCCGGTGGCTAGGCCAGCCACAATGGTGATCACGATCGACGTTCGATGCTGGCGGGAAAGCCCACCTCCCACTTTCGGGAGCCAGATCGACCCGATGCTCAGAATGAGGCCGATCAAAGCCACCGCAACCGACACGATCGCGCCCGATGGCCATCCACGCTCGCCCAGCCACCGGACAAGCACGGCAGCCGCGATGGCTGACGCTCCCATCAGGATGCCGACGGGCAGCATGGGCGTGGAGAGCCCATCGGGTGTCAGCACCACCGGAGTCGGCGGCCCGTAGCAACCGTCCCGAAAGAGGCAAGCTGCCTCGTAGCCGCCGTAGGCCACCATGGCGACCGGTGCCAGGGCGGCGACGCGGGCAACTGGATGCACATTGGAACGGCGGGCGGACCAGGCAACCATCAGCGCAGCAGCGGCGACGGCCGGCCAGAACTCGACCCCGCTGCGAATGACGATCATGTCCGAGATACTCCCGATGGCGCGTGGATCATCGAGTGCCAGCGTGCTCAGGCGCCCAACCACCAACCCAACGAACCCGGGGACCAACAGGACGTCGAGCGCGCTCACCGTCGAGTCGAATGTGTCGGGCGGGTGCACTCGCCAGGCGAACGACGATGCAGCCCAAGCAACGATGACGCTCATGAGGAGGCCGTAGTCGATCACTGGAGGGCATTCTCAATCACGGCAGCAAGACGTTGTTCCGAGATTCCACCCGTGACGGTGACCTGCAGACGGCCGTCGGCCCCGAACACGTAGGTGGTCGGATACGTGGTGGCCGCGAGTTCGGCGCGGACCTTGCCGGTGGCGTCGAAGACGTTCGGATAGGTCAATCCGAAGTCGTCGAGAAACTCCTGCGCGGCCTCCGGTGAGTCGTTGGACGCGACGCCGAGGATGACTACCCGATCGTCGTAGGTCTGGGCCGCCCGCTGAAGGAGTGGCATCTCGGTGCGGCAGGGCGCGCACCAAGAAGCCCAGATGTTCACGATCACAGGGGTCCCAAGTTGCCCGACCAGCATCCCCTCGAACTCCTGCTCGCTGACCGCCAAGATTTGGCCTTGAGCGGGCAACGGGAGCGGCCGTCCTGAGGCCTCGAAGTCCACCTTCGAGGGTTCGCGGAGGGCCGCGATCCCGACCACAACCGCCAGGGTGATCATGGCAATCGGTGTCATCCATCGTCGGAGCCGCGACCGTGCTGGGCTCGAGGCTGGACGCTCATCCGACAGGTCAGACACCCCCACAAACTACTACAGGTCGTCGTAGCAGCGATCATCCACTCTCGAGGCCGGACGTCACAATTGGCCTTGCGGCACCGCCGTCAGGCGCGTCGACCGGAGAACTACTACAACATGTCGTATACTCGCCCAGGAGCGGGACTGACTCGCAGGAGCACCAATGCCCGACCCTCAAGAGCAAGACTGCACAACCATCCGGAAGCGACCAGAGACGCCGTCCGGCTCGAGTAATGCCGGGCCGGACCTTGAAGCGCTCGCCCGCTATTCGGCGAATAGGTCTGGTCTGGTTATCCGGCCAGGCTGGCATCGCATCGCAGGGTGGCTCGGGATTGGGCTTGGGCTCATCATCATGACGCTCAACGATGCCATGAGACTCGGCGACGACCTGAGGCTGTTGCCCTACGGCCACACGGAGGTGTACCTGCTCCTCGGCATCGCTGTCGCTGGCGCCTCGACTTGGTTTCTCGGGATGTTCGACCGGCAAACGGGCTACCGCTGACCCTGGCGAGCGGCGGTGGGCTCGGCCAGTCGTTCTTGAGTCCATGCCCTCCCGTCGGACCATCCTTCCCAACAGGTGCCAGGGCGACGCTCTCAGAATCTGACGAACAAGAGGAACCATGACGGGTCATGATGAAGGCAACAGCGATCGCCAGGCACCTGATGACGTTCCCGGCTCTCTGACGCTTTCAGGTGCCGTCGCGTTAGGCACCGGCGTGATGATCGGCGCCGGGATCTTTGCTATCACTGGCCAGACAGCACAGCTGGCGGGCGACCTGTTTCCGCTGGCGTTTCTTGCCGCTGCCATGGTCGCTGCCGCGAGCGCCTACACCTACGTGAAACTGTCGAATGCCTTCCCGTCATCGGGCGGGGTCGCGATGTTCCTGCACGAGCAGTACGGACCGGGCACAACGACCGGTGTGTTCGCGATCTTCATGTACGTGTCGATGGTGATCAACGAGAGCTTGGTTGCCCGCACCTTCGGCACCTACGTGCTGCAGATCGTCGATCTTGAACCTGCAGGGTTCTGGGTGCCCACGCTCGCCGTGGGCCTCCTGGCGGTTGCTTTCGTCGTCAACATCGCAGGGAACGCCGCCATGCAGAGTACGCAACGCGTCATGGCGGCGATCAAGATCGTTGGGTTGGGAGCCTTCGCCATTGCGGGACTCTGGTTTGCTGAGGCAGCGAACTTCACGAACGGTTCTGCTGCCCAGGTCGACCCTTCCATCGAGGGGTTCCTTGCAGCGGTCGCGTTGGCCATCCTGGCGTACAAGGGGTTCACGACGATCACCAACAGCGGAGGTGAGATCAAGGACCCTCACCGAAACACGGGCAGAGCAATCGTCATCGCCCTTGCGATCTGCGCCGTCGTCTACCTCGCCATCGCCGCAGCAGTAGCGGGCAATCTCACCGTGCCCGAGATCCTCAAAGCTGAGGACTTCTCACTTGCTGAAGCTGCTCGTCCTGCGTTCGGTCAGGCGGGCGTGTGGTTCACATCTGTCCTGGCCGTGGTGGCGACCGCCTCGGGTGTCATGGCGAGCGTGTTCGCAGCGTCGCGGATGCTCGCCATGTTGACCCGCATGACACAAGTGCCTCACCGTCACTTCGGGATGTCAGGATCGGTCCGCATGCACACCACCGTGTACACCGTCGTCTTCGCTATGGCGCTCGCTGCAGCATTCGACCTTCGCCGCATCGCAGCCCTCGGAGCGATCTACTACCTCCTGATGGACATCGCAATCCACTGGGGTCTCCTCCGCCGCCTCAAGGAGAAAATTGAATTCAACCCTGCGATCGTGATGGCTGCAATCGGACTCGACGTGGTGCTGCTCAGCGCGTTCGTATGGGTCAAAGCATCCACCGACACCCTCGGCATCATCGTCGCCGTCATCGGCATCGTCGTGATCGTCGCTGGCGAGCGATTGTTCATGCGCTCTCACACGAGACCCGATGGCACGATGGCCATGTGAGCTGAACCGCATGGCCGCTGCCAAGGCCGCTGGTGGTCAGGCTCGGGATCTGGGTCAGGGAGCGTTCCGCAACTGCTCCAGGCACCGGCCGGCATGAGTCGTGGGTAGGTGCTGCCGCCCAACCGGCCAGCGTTCGGTGTCGGCAGTTCAACTGGCAGGCCCACTCCGCTGCGCGGGTATTGCCGGCAAAGAGGCGAGCCATCGCTCCCATGGATGCAAGCTCAGCCTCGACGCCGGCAGCGTTCCAGCACACCGGCGCGCCCCAGCCCACGATTCGACGGATCTGGCCGCCTCGCCGGGCAGCCCACCGGAGCGCAAGCGCACAGCCCATCGAGTGCGCACCCACAACCACCGGTCGATCTCCCACACCCAACTCGTCCAACAGGTGGTCGAGGGCGTCGAGGTGACGCTCTGCGCTGAAGTCCCTCAGCGATTCGTCAAGCGAGCGCCCGAACCCGAGAAGGTCGGGAACAATGAGTGTGCCGTCGTTGGCCAGCGGGTCGAACTCGGCCCCAAACGTCGCCTGTGGCAACCAGCCCATGCAACAGCACAAACGTGGTGTCACCAACTCCACCAGTTCGGGCGTACATGCCGTCGATAGTGCGGCCGCCCAGTTGAGGTGTGCTCCACCGGCGCACAACATCCGAGCGTCGGTGCCGCAAGGTCCACCAAAGCGGCCCCAAGGAGATGGGGACGGCTACCGCGACTCGATTCCTGGTGCCGACCGTCCCGCTTGGAGCTGCTGCCCCGCGGCCGTGCCACCACTGGCTAGGAAGCGGGCATCGCAACAGACGCAACACTTGAGGGTCGACACTCCGCACCCTTCAGCTTGCCTATGCCCGGTGACGAGCAGTAGCGACAGTGTGTCGCACAATGCCCCCTTTGCACCTGCCAGGCTGAACCGCATGCCCTGGCCGCCGACCCAACACAAATGCACGATCATGAGCCAACCCTGCGCACGTTACGACATACTGTAGTAACGATGAGTTCTCAGCACGTCAGTTCACCCGCAGAGCCACCACCACCTTCATGGGTCCGCTCATGCCGGTAGCACAAGGGAGGGGCGCCGACGGGCCATCATGGCTCTCGAGACGAGGAATGCCCAAGTGGTTGGGCGCAACCCTGCTTGGCGTTCCGTTCGTCGTAGCGCTCATTGCGTTGGGCTCATGTGGGTCAGACGGCGAGCCTGTGGTTGAACCGTCGTCTGCAGCCGCGAAATCCGGCGAGGCGGTCTACGCCAACTCGTGCGCTGCGTGCCACGGACTCGACCTCGAGGGCACCGACAAGGGCCCCTCCCACCTCTCGGTCGTGTACGAACCCGGGCACCACGGCGACGACGCGTTCCGATCGGCCATCGCCAACGGTGCGCCCCAACACCACTGGAACTTCGGCGATATGCCGCCCGTTGAAGGGCTCTCGGCTGGCCAGGTCGACGATGTCATTGCCTACATCAGAGGCGAGCAGGAGCGGCGCGGCCTCCAAAACTAAGAAGCCATGTATCACGGCTTCGCCGATACACGACCAAACGACCCCAAGATCAACCCCCTTACCCTCCCCCCCCGACCACATGAGATCACTCCACCGAGCAGCGGTCATCCTCGGCCTCCTAGTTGGGGCTGCGCTGATGTTCGCGGCACCAGCGGGCGCACATACCGGGTTTGAATCGTCCGATCCTGCCGACGGCACCTCGCTTGGCGAACCGGTCGGAGAGGTCAACATCACGTTCTCCGGTCCGGCCGAGCCCGCCGGTGATGGCTTCCAGGTGTTGGACGGGTCGGGTGACGTTCGCGCACCCTCCTCGTCGACGAGCGAGCCAATGACAGAAACGACAGCGGCTCCCGCAGACGGCACCACCGAACCGCCCACGCAGGCGGCCGACGAGGGCGAGGTGGCACAGTCCTCTCAGCTGGAGGGGTTCCTTGAATCCGAGGGTCAATCCACCACAGCGACGCAACGGCTGGCCGACTTCGGCCGAATCGTCGGCGTGCTCGGCGTACTCATCGGGCTTGGGGCGTTGGCCTTTGCCGCATGGGTGCTTCGCGGCGAACGGACCGACACTGCTCTCGTATTGAGCTGGGTGCGTCGGGGTGGCATTGCCATCACGTTGGGGGTGTTGATCGAGATCGCAGCCCAGGCCAATCTGGAGGCGGCAGGTGCGTGGGGCGACACGCTGACCGGTTCGAGCCTCGGCGCAGCGCTGACCAGCTCGTTCGGAATCGCCGCCCTCCTCCGGATCGCAGGCGGTGGAGCCTTGCTCATCGGAACCCGCATGATCACCACCCGAGCGCGGGACGGCGAGATGGGCTCCGTCCCAGTCGTCGGCCTGCAACGAGAGCTGGTGTCCGCTGGAACCGATCAGGGTGCGCCACCCGATGCACCTCCAGCGCCGGTAGCGGCTTCGGCCGACCGTGTGTGGCAACCCGTGCCAGGATCGAGTGTTGCGCTGACCGGCGTAGCGCTCATTCTGATGGCGCACGTTTTTGCGGGCCACACGGTGACCGAGGGGTTCCGGCCGCTGACCGGGCTACTCGACATCGTCCACGTCGCAGCCGGGTCGGTCTGGGCCGGTGGCCTCGTGATGCTGATCGCCGTCAGTTGGAATCGCTACCAGGACGACCGAGACCTGCGCACCGAGGAACTCGCCATCCGGTTCTCGTTCGTAGCAGCGGTTGCACTGGCTGCGGTCACCATCGCTGGCGTGGTCGTAGCCGTCATCATCCTCGATTCGGTGTCGGAGTTGTCTTCCACGCCCTGGGGACGGCTGCTCGTAGCCAAAGTGCTGGTGGCAGGCGCCGCGATCTCGGCAGGTGCCTACAACCATCGTTTCCTCGTGTCCGAAATGACCGCCCATCCAGGCGATGAGGGTCTCATCGCCTGCTTCAGGTCTGTTGTGGCCATCGAGCCAGCACTGCTCCTGATCGTGGGGATCGTCACAGCATTCCTGACCGGAGCATCGTCGTCATAGCCGCCATGCTCAGCCCCTCAACGCTGCACCACCATCGCCGACTCAAGAGCGACCGGAATCGGTACCGAAAGCGGATCTGGTCGATCATCCACTATCGGAGGACACCATGAGCCAGGCATCAGCACATGGGTCCAAGCCCAAAAACCGTTCACATCTTGGCGAGATGCGAGCCAGCCTCGGTACCACCGACGCCAACCCTTGGATCACCCGCCTCTCACTCGCGGGCCTGATCACCGCAGCCCTCCTGGCGGTAGTCGGAGGTATGCCGTTCGACCTCCCGATGCCGACCCACGGGATCGGATTGGTGACGCCAACCTGTGGACTGACGCGCGGGTCAATCGCTCTCGTCAGAGGCGACGCAGCGCTGGCCTGGCGCTATAACCCTGTGAGCCTCGCCGTGATTGCCTTCGGCGCCTTTGGCTTGGCGCGGGCGACGGTCGGGATCACCACCAAACGCTGGCTCAACCTGTCGCTTCGCCTCACCACGACAGCATGGATCGTTCTCGGTGTCTTGTTCGTCGCCCTGTGGGTCTACCAGCAGGGCAACGCTGACTTCGTGATGAACGCCCGTGGGTAATCTCGCTCGGGACTGCGATCAGCGTTAGGCCTGCCGTCGGCCGAGGACAGCGCGCCGCTGGACGAGCAACCCGCTGCACCAGCCAGGCCGACGCAACGCTACGGACTCTCCACGACCATTGAGACCCAGCGGCGCCTTCAGAACTATCAGGTCCTGTTCATCTTCGACCCACGTCGCTAAACCCCCACGCCGGTAACCACCAACCACTGTGCCGCCCTACGGTCGTTATGAGGGAGAATAGGTGTTGCCGGGAGAGACACTCCCAGGAGGAAGCATTCTGGCAACAGAATCGACTCGTGTTGATGTGAGGTCCCGCCGGTCGTGGCCGGTGGCAGAGAAGGAGAGGATTGTGGCGGCCTATCGGGCTGCTGACACCCCGACCGGGCGGGGTGAGGTGATGCGCCGTGAGGGTGTGTATCAGTCGTTGGTGTGGCGGTGGGGCCAACAGATCGACGCCGGCACGTTGGGCACCAAACGTCCTGGCCCGAAAGCGACGGGGAAGGACAAGGCGAAGATCCGGGTGCGGGAACTCGAAGCGCAGCTGGAGCGGGCCAAGGACCGGAACCGCACCCTCGAGGAGCTGGTGGTGACCCAGGGAAAATGCTTGGCGCTGCACGTCGACGTGAGTGTCCACGGCAGCGCGAACTCCCCGAAGTTCTAGTCACCAACATCGAAGGGTGGGCCGAGAGGGTCGGGGCCGAGTTGGCTGCGAAAGCGTTTGGTGTGGCCCCGAGAACGTGGCGTCACCACGCCCAGAAACAGCGGGGCGAACTGCCCGAGCGCCCATCGAGGGCGACCGGGAAACCCAGACGTCCGCACCCGGCGAAACTCACCGACGAGGAGGAACAGGAGGTGGTCGACACGTTGTGTTCGGAGGAGTTTGTGGATGTTGGTGTCGACGAGGTGTTCGTCACCATTCTCGATGACGGTATCTACTTGTGCTCACCGTCCACGATGCACCGGATCCTGAGGGATCGTGGCCTCAATGGGCAACGCCGCCAAGGGAACCCTGGGGTGCCCCGACACCCCGTACTCGTCGCAGTGTTCGATGATGAACGGATCGCGATACCCAGCTGACCACAACGATCCAACTGGACGTGCCGAGAAGTCATCCTCCCCGTGATGATCTCCCACAGGTCGTGATCGGCATGGCCGTCACGAGGACGGGGATCCCGATCCGGGTGTGGTCCTGGGCCGGGAACACCAACGACCAGGCGCTGATCCGTGAGGTCAAAGACGACCTCGCGGACTGGCGGTTGGGGCACGTCATCTGGGTCGCGGACCGGGGGTTCTCCTCTGCTGAGAACCGGCGTTACCTCCAACGCGCGGGCGGGAACTACATCATCGGCGAGAAAATCGGGGGGAACACCGAAGCCGCCCTGGTGCTCGCACGGCCTGGCCGTTACCACGAGATCCGACACAACATGCGGGTCAAAGAAGTCGTCAGCGACGACGGTGCCGCAAGGGACCGGTTCGTGATCTGTCACAACCCCGAACAAGCCGAACGCAACGAGCTCATCCGAACCCAACTCGTTGACCGGCTCCAAGAAGCGATTGACGGGACCGACCAAGCGACCCACGACGAACGCACAAAGCTGGCCACAGGGCTTCCCGGCGCGGTCCGCCGCTACCTCCACACCACCAAAACCGGGCTGTTGCGTGTCGGCAAGACAGCGATCCGCAACGAAGCCAAGCTCGACGGGAAATACCTGTTACGCACAGCGGATCCGTCGCTGAGCATCGAGGACATCGCGCTCGGTTACAAACAGCTCCTCGAAGCCGAACTGTGGTGGCGGTGACTTGATGTCGCACTTCCCGGTTTGTTTCAGTCAGCATGGTGGGGTTCTCGTTCGAGCCTGAGGAGGCCCGTTGAGTACCGAACCCAGCCGGAAGAAGAAGCGGTTGCTGGCACCGCAAGAGAAGTACGAAATCTGGATGCAGATCGTCCGGGGTGAGACCACTGTGAGCGAAGCAGCCGAACGTTCGCGGGTAGACCGCGCGACGATCGCCAAGCTCCGGACGGTGGCCCGAGACGGCGCCCTGGAAGCGTTGGCGAGGTCCCGGCCCGGCCGCCGTCAGAAAGACCGGGACTACGAACTCGAGGAGGCTAAAGCTGAGACGGAGCGGTTACGCACAGCTTTAGCGGAGATGGCGGTCCGTCTCACCCTCGCAGAGGGAAAAGAGCCTTGGGGTTGAGTGGCCGGGTCCCCAGGCGAATCGATGCGGCCACCAAACACGCTCTCCTCGGTCTGGTCGACGGCGCGGTTGATGGAGGCTGGACCAACAGGGCTGCGTGCCGGTATTTGGAGGTGTCACCGCGTCGGGTTGAACGCTGGCGTGGACGGCTCGCATCCGGGGCGACGTTGGACAATCTGGCGCCGGGCGGGAACCCGGTCCACGGGCTCACCCCGGCCGAGGAAGCCGAGATCGTGGCGGTGTTCGACGAGTGGGCCGACATTGACCGGTCCCACCGCAAGATCGCCCACCGCGGATCGTGGTTGGGACGGTTCTGGGCTGACCCCTCAACGGTCCGCAGGGTGCTTGAACGCAACGATCTCAGGTTCCGACGGCCCAAACGCGAGGGCCGGTCGAAACGGCGTCCGTGGCCGGACTGGGCCGAGGAGAAACCGAACCGGATCTGGATTTACGATACGACGCACTGGACCAAAGCTGGTGCTGCGACGACGGTGATCTCCGATGTGATCTCCCGCAAATGGGTCGCCGACATTACCTCCGCCGACGAAACATCAGTTGAGGTTCAAGCGGTGTTTCACCGGGCTCTGATCGCCGAAGGGCTCGACGAGCTCATCGAAGCTGCGAACCCTGAGGGCACTGCGTGGGACCCCGAATCAGACGACACACCGGTGCTGCTGGTCATGTC
>ERZ724504.880-NODE-880-length-16906-cov-4.845350_pt1 | contig 16906 bp, 16 predicted proteins | sample MGYA00376037_ERZ724504 | MGnify/ENA primary metagenome ERZ724504 (study PRJEB28724, sample SAMN07190888) | wastewater metagenome | isolation source: influent of sewage treatment plant in Hong Hong | place: USA: Christiansburg, Virginia | collected 2016-03-01 ... | reverse complement strand
TGTTTGACAGACGATCACTCAATCCGCACAATGACCATACTGTGTCGTATGGAAACGCATACGGTAGCGTATGGAAAACAAACCTGTCAAGTCCCCTGTAAAGTCGACGCGTATTCGAGCGCGTGGCGAAAGTGCGCCTGTACGCACTCAACTCGACCCGGAACGTTGGGTGGAGATTGCGATTGATCTGCTCGCCAGCGACGGCATTGCGGGTTTGCGCGTTGAAGTTTTGGCCAAACGTTGCGGCGTCACCAAGGGCAGTTTTTACTGGCACTTCAAGGATAGACAGGCGCTTCTCGCAGCAGTTCTCGAACGCTGGAAAGAAGGTCGTATTCGAGACATCGAAAAGACCACCGCTGTTATGCCAGGAAAAGAGCGCGAGCAACTGCATTTTGCGATTGAGGTCTACGGCGCCAGCCGCAACCGCAAGGGTATGGCTATCGAATTGGCAGTTCGTGACTGGGCGCGACATGACGCTCAGGCCGCGGCAGTCGTCGAAGCGGTTGATCTGTATCGGCTTGATTGCACACGCAAACTCTTTGTTTCCAGCGGGATGAGCGATGCGGAAGCCAAAAGCCGCAGCCTGCTGCTTTACGCCTGCGTTTTCGGGCTTTCGTTGATGCATTACACGCATTTTGACGACAACCTTGGCGATCTCAAACAACGCATCGCTGAGCGTATTGTTTCCAATTAGGCACCACAGGCTTTCAGTTGTCCGGCAGCCAGCAGCTCGGCCTCCCAATCCCTGATTGTTACGGTCAACTGTTCAATTGAAGCAGAAAGTGCTGTCACGCCCCCCCTTGCATCGGCAGAAGGGGAATCACTTGCCAGATTGACATCCCGGGAAGCAATGTTGGTCCGACTCCGGTCCATCCATTGCAAACGGCCTTGCAGCAGGGCATGACTGGCATTGGGAGAATCAAATACCTGACTGAATTCGGTGATATCAAAGCGCAGCACGCACCCTGCACGGCTTTGTCCGTGCACAACAAATCCCAATTGTTGCACCAGGCGTTGCTGAATCAGTTGCGCCGGCGGTCCTGCCCAACGCGCCCGACCGTACTCGCGCAAACGGGATTTATCGACATAAGCAAGGCGGTATTCAATACCCATTGAGTCGAACCAAAGCGGCGCCCTAACCTCAATCGCCACTGGCGGTTTACGACGTTGTTTGTCACTTGGCAGCACTGAAACCATACCCAGATCATAAATCGCCAGAGCTTCCTCACCGCCGCGTTTGCCGGCTGTAAAACAACCAGCAAGCGTCAGGCTCATCAGGAACAACAAGATAAACTGCATTCTATTTGGCTCCGCCAACAGCAAAGCCCGACTCGCCGGGCCCTGGCGGCAAAGCTGGCGCGCCGAAAACCAGTCCTTGCGGCGAGTCTTCAAGAATCCGCAAGACTCGGCTCAATTGCCGCGAGGTCATCGAAAAATCGGTAGAAAGTTCATTCAGACGCGGCATCAGGGCCGAGCTTCCGCCAGCAGAAGCGTCGCCAATCGCGACATCAAGTTTGTCAGTGGCCGTTTGCATTTTTCCGACCAGCGCACGCGCATCTGACAACAAGGGACCGACTTCACTGGCGGCTCCGGATAGCTTCCTAATATTCTGGTCATCAAGCAATTTACGCATCTGAACCAGCGTGCCGGTCATATTTTCCAGTGCCGGTTTCATATTTGCCGAAGCTGCTTCGAGATTTTTCAATGTAGCCGTCAGATGTCGCCGGTTTTCTTCATTCATCATGTCATTGGCACTAGCCATTAACTGACGCGCCTGACGCAGCGTGGCCATACCGTTTTCGCCCAACTCTTCGAGCAAAGATGGAATCATGGTGATGCGTGGCGGCTCGTCATCATTTGGCACAAGCGGCTGAGTATCCTTGCCTGACTCCATCAAAAGAATATGAGCCAGTCCGGTAATGCCTTGATAGTTAAGTCTGGCCACTGTGCCCGTCGTCAACGGCACATCATCGCGAATCTGGATTGTGACCAGTGTGTTGCTGAAATCCTCGGGATCAAGTCGAATTTCACTGACCTTGCCGACACGAATTCCTCGATAACGCACCTGCGCCTGCGGATTCAAACCGCCCACATTTTGCTTGGTCACCACCACATATTCATGCGTTTCATCTCGCCCACCACTCAACCAGTAAATAGCAAGAATTGCCGCCACGCCAAAGACGAGGGCAAAGAGTCCGGCAACAAAAGCGTGTGACTTGTTCTCCATGATTTCGTATTAAAGCAGTTTATGACGGTCTGCGCTAAAAAAGCCGGTTACAAACGGATGATCGACTGTCATCACCGCCTCTCTTTCGCCGAAAGCGATGATGCGCTGGTCGGCCAGCACCGCGACATGACTCGCCAAACCGGCGATGGTATTGAGATCATGAGTCACCATGATCACCGTCAAACCCAAGGCTTGCTGCAGAGAGCCGAGGAGTTCGACAAAATTCTGACTGCGGTCTGGATCAAGGCCAGCGGTTGGCTCATCGAGCAACAAAAGCTCAGGCTCAAGCGCCAATGCGCGAGCCAAGGCCACTCGCTTGACCATGCCACCGGAAAGTTCAGCCGGCATCAATTTGCTATGCGCCGGCGTCATTTCAACCATGTCGAGCTTGAGCAAAACCAGGCGGCGAATCCAGTCTTCATCCAGACACTTCAATTCGCGCAAAGGAAAAGCAATATTGTCAAAAACAGAAAGGGCCGAAAACAAGGCACCGTGCTGAAACAGCATACCTAAACGACGATGGATTGCGCGCTGCTCAATAACACCCGCCGTGTTCAGATCAAAACCAAACAAACGAATACTGCCCGCACTGGGTTTCCACAAACCCAGCATCTCGCGTAGCAGGGTTGTTTTACCGCTGCCAGACTCACCGAGCAGTCCGACAATCTGCCCTTGATCGACTCGCAAATGGAGGTCACGATGAACGACCGTCTGCCCAAACTTGGTGCTGATGCCTAGCAGTTCGACAACAGGCTTTGCGCTCATAGCGTTGGCACACCAATTTGTCGGGTCAAAACAGCGAAAACCGCATTGATCAGGATAACCATGGTAATCGCCGTCACCACTGAGGTGGTCGTATTAGCGGCCAGACTTTCCGTATTTGGTTTGACGCGCAGGCCAAAGTGGCAGGCAATCAGAGCTATGATAAAACCGAAAAATACGCCTTTGGAAAGACCAATCAGCAAATTGGAAACTGGAACGACGCGCGGAAGATTGTCGAGAAAATAAACCAGCGACAAATCAAGCTGCAAAAGTGCTGCCACCATGCCGCCAAACATGGCTACCGCAGAAGTCCACAGCACCAGCAAGGGCATTGCTACGGTCAACCCGGCCACCTTTGGCAAAATGACGCGCACAGTGCGCGAGATACCCATGGTCGACAGCGCATCAATTTCTTCTGTGACACGCATAACGCCGATCTGCGCCGTCATCGCCGACCCGGAACGACCAGCAACCAGCACTGCAACCAACACCGGACCGAGTTCACGAACGATGGAAATACCGAGAATATTGACGATCAAAAGATCAGCGCCAAAACTGCGCAACTGCAAGGCCGACAAATAGCTGATGGTGATACCAATCAGAAAGCCAACCATGGCCGTAATCGGCAAAGCTTGCGCGCCGGATTTATAAACGTTGGCGGCAAATTCCTTCCACGGCATTTCACCGGGATGGCGAAGCAAATGACTGACATCCAGCAACAGTTGACCAAACAGCGAGATTACCCCGCGTATTTCAACCAAACCACTTAACAAAAGCTGACCGGGTATCTCCAGCCAGGAATGCCGCTGACTCTCCGGCACAGCCTCAACCGGCACAAAGTTGGCGACCCGCTGCAGGGTTTCGCGCAGCGCTTCCGGCAGGACAAGACTCTCAGGCCACTCCTCGCCCCAGATGCGCCAAAGGAGTGTCGCTGCGGCACTATCCAGCCGTTCGACACGACTCAGATCCCAAATGGCATTGGCATCCTTGTGTGCGACCGCTAGCCGCGGCAGCAAGACAGGAATCTCGGCCTGCATGGCTGCCAGCGTCCACGTGCCAGCCAGCAAAATCTTCCCCGGCTCAAGCTGCAAGCTGGGGATGACGCTCACTCGACCGCCTTTGCGTTTTCGATTTTGACCAGCAAGTAGTCGCGACCAATGCGTTGCCAGACAGCTGCCTCGTCACCCAGCGCAGCAGCCGTCCACGGATTGGCAGCCAGCCAGTCAGCGGGAAGTTCGAGCATGAAGCCCGTACCAAGAGGCCGCACACGCCAAGCCGGTAATAAACGATCATCACGGGTACGATGCAGCAGCACGGCAAGTCGCAAACAAAAAATCAGGTGCCAAATGCTGTCGACCGCAATAACTTGCCCCATTTTCTCCAGTTTGCCGCGATGACCAAGGACGATCATCGCGAGCCGCGCCTGATCCTTTTTGGAGAAGCCCGGCATATCGGCATAAGTCAAAATATAGGCGCCGTGCTTGTGATAAGCGTTATGCGCGACTGAAATACCAATCTCATGCAAGCGCGAGGCCCAGGACAGAAATTGAACATCGCCCTCACTTGGTTCTCCACCCTCAAGCTGAGCCAGCGCCGACAAGGCCGTACTCTCAACCCGTTCAACCTGATCACCCTCTACCTGATAACGCCGACGAAATTGCCCCACAGTGGAATCACGCATGTCATGGTGGTGAAACCGCCCGAGCAAATCGTAGAGCACGCCGAGACGCAAAGCACCATCAGCATAGGTCATGCGCTCGATGCCCAGCGCCTCGAAAATCGCCGACATGATCGCAATGCCGCCCGGCATCACCGGCAGACGATCACGATTAATCCCCGGCAAATCGAGCGCCTCGGCAGACCCGGCCTTGATCAACAGGTTGCACAAGCGTTCAAGACCGAGCTTGGTAATGCCGGTTTCACCATTCGGGTTCAAACCATTAAGTTCGAGCACATCGGCAATCGCCCGTGCCGAACCCGATGAACCGACCGCCTCCTTCCAGCCCAGACGCTGGTAATCGTGGGCGATCAACTCAATTTCCTTGGCCGCCGCTGCTTGCGCATCACGCAAACGTTTCCGATCAATTTTTCGATCCGGGAAAAAGCGCAAGGTATAGCTGACACAACCCATGTACAGCGATTCCATCAACTGCGGATCGTGGCGTTTGCCGATGATGAATTCGGTAGAACCTCCGCCAATATCAACCACTAGGCGCTTATGCGAGGCCATCGGTAGTGAATGCGAGGCGCCAATGTAAATCAGCCTGGCCTCTTCACGCCCGGCAATGACTTCGACGGGAAATCCCAAGGCATCTTCAGCCAACGGCAAAAATTCCGCCGCATTTTTGGCAACGCGCAGCGCATTGGTTGCGACTGCACGCACCGCGCCTTTATCCAACCCACCCAGACGCTCACCAAAACGCCGCAAGGCATCCAACGCGCGCGCCTGAGAAGCTGAGTCCAGCCGTTTATCCTCGTTCAACCCGGAGGCCAGACGCACCGGCTCCTTCATTGAGTCAAGAACATAAATCTGGTCATCAAGCACTCGCCCAACCTGCAGACGGAAGCTGTTTGAACCCAAGTCGACGGCAGCAACGGTTTCGTAAATCATGAAATGGAACACGCGGAAAGGTAGAAGCAGCAATGATTCTAACACTCGCCACCGGTCGCAATTATGACCAGACAGTCGCGGTATTAGGTAGCACCTGCCCCGGGTAGGCTAGCAAACAAAAAATCCCCCGATGGCGTGGCCAGCGGAGGATAAAAAAAAACCAAATCAGCTCAGATACAATGGCGAATCGACATCCCATGCGGTTGGCTGGGCGGGTACTTCGAGGCGCAGCCGACTACGAGCAGCTTCTGGCACTTGGTTGTTGTAGTGGAGCTCAACTTTCAAGCCGAGGGTCGTCTTCAGCCGTTCGAGCTGCTCACCTGCCTGCTTGAAGAGGGCCTCCTCCTCCGGCAGCCAGTCACCGTCACAGCGCGGGCAATCCGGCGGCGCGAGAACCAGTATCCGCTGGTCTATGCTGTGCAAGGACTGCAGTACATTGGCTACGATACCCGGACCAGCCGCGTTATCGACACAAAGGCTGCCCAGAACCGCTGCTGCATAAATCACGTTTTCCATATTCCACTCCTTAGTTGATGCCCGGGAGCCGCCCTTGAAGGGACGGCTAGCCTCCCTTAGGCAGTTTGACGTTGTTAGCTGGCACAGACTGCCAATTGCTTAAAATATTCGATGTCCAACCAGGTATAGGAACCCGCACAACATTTCAGCCACATGGTGTGCTACCCGCCGAGCGTTGGCCGAAAAATAGGGCCTCACGGGCTAACGCGCTGCGGAAAGCCGGTATGCCGTTAAGTAATTATTGTACAAGAAATAAAGCATAGTAATGGTCGCAAAGCCGCACTGCCACAGGGCCTGCGGACAGCTTATGCTTTATTTTGCGGTCACTTTATGCTTCACGCCACAGCCTGTCTGGGGGCAGGTGCTACCTAATACCGGACAGTCGTAAAAAAACCCGCCGGATTGCGCCTGCGGGTTTATCGGAATGACAAGCTAACTTAACTAGCCAGTGCGTTCTTGATTTGGTCCAAGGTTGAAGGATCGTCGATAGTCGTCAGATCGCCCGGATCGCGACCCTCAGCCAAGGCTTGCAAAGAGCGACGCAACATCTTGCCGGAACGAGTTTTGGGCAGACCGGTAACGAAGTGCACACGGGCCGGGCGGCCAATAGCTCCTAGGATGCTGTCGACTGTGCCAAAAACTTCCTTCTCCAGCGCCTTAATCAGTTCCGGCGAAGAAAGCTTGGAGGCATCCTTGACCACGGCAAACGCCATCGGTACCTGGCCCTTGAGCTTGTCTTCGACACCCACCACGGCCACTTCGGCAATTGCCGGGTGGTTCTGGATGGCTTCCTCAATTTCACGGGTGCCCAGACGGTGACCGGCAACGTTGATCACGTCGTCGGTGCGGCCAAGAATGGTGAAATAACCGTCGTCGTCCTTGATCGCCCAGTCGTAGGAGGAGTAAACCAGCGGCTCCTTGAACAGCGTGAAGTAGGTGCTGACGAAACGGTCGTCCTGGCCCCAGACGGTGGACAAACAGCCCGGCGGCAGCGGTGGAATGACGGCGGCAATACCCTTTTCATTGGCGCCGCAAACCGAACCGTCTTCACGGAAGATCTGCAGGTTGTAGCCATAAACCGGGAAAGACGGCGAGCCATACTTGATCGGCGTATTTTCAACACCCGGCAAGGCAGCCAGCATCGGCCAGCCAGTTTCGGTCTGCCAGTAGTTGTCGATGACCGGTTTTTGCAGCTCTGTCATGAACCACTCGTGGGTCGGCTGATCGAGTGGCTCGCCGGCCATGAAGATGTGCTTGAGCGACGACAGGTCGTACTTGTGCATGAAGGCCGGATCCTGCTTCTTCAACACACGGGCGGCCGTCGGTGCCGAGAACATCACACTGACTTTGTACTTCTCGACGATCTGCCACCAGATACCGGCATCCGGACGTAGCGGAGTACCTTCGTACATCACGGTGGCCATGCCGGCAATCAGCGGACCATAAATGATGTAGGAGTGACCGACCACCCAGCCGATGTCGGAGGTGGAGAAGAAGGTTTCGCCCTCGCCACCGCAGTATATGTGTTTCATCGACGAAGCCAGCGCCACTGCGTAGCCGCCGGTGTCACGCTGCACCCCCTTCGGCTTGCCGGTCGTGCCGGACGTATACAGAATGTAAGACGGTTCAGATGATTCCAGCCACTCGCATGGCACCTGAGCATCCATGAACTTGGCGCGCTCGGTGGCGTAATCGACGTCACGGCCAGCAACCTTGTTGAATGCCTTGTCCAGACCACGGTCGATCATCAGCACCTTGGCCGGTTTATTTTCTGAGAGGTCAATGGCTTCATCAAGCAAGTGCTTGTAAGGCACAGCCTTGCCGCCGCGCATGCCAGCATCGGAAGAAACGATCAGCACCGGTTTGGCATCGTCAATACGCGTTGCCAGCGAACCGGAAGCAAAACCACCAAACACTACAGAGTGAATGGCACCGATACGAGCCGAGGCCAGAATGGCGAAACAGGCCTGGGCAACCATCGGCATGTAAATCAGGACGCGATCACCCTTCTTTACGCCAAGGCTTTTGTAAATCGCCGCCATACGTTCAACTTCGCGCTGCAATTCGGCGAAGCTATAAACCGTCTCTTCATCAGTTTCAGTAGAGATGAAAATCAGCGCCTTATCATTTGGACGCTTGGCCGCATGACGATCCACTGCGTTATGGCAGAGGTTTGTCTTTCCATTGACAAACCACTTGGCAAACGGTGGGCGCGAATAATCGCATACTTGGGTAAACGGTTCTTTCCAGTCGACGAGTTGGGCCTGCTCGGTCCAGAACTCATTCGGCTTTTCGATGGAATACTGGTGAAACTCTTTGTATGTCGCCATAAAATCCCTCAGATTAGGTTTACCTGCACTCGAAAATAAACGCCGGGCTATTTTTTATCCACTGCCCGGTCCTGTAAGCGGCGTTCGATTTCTGCCAACGGCAGCTCCAACCCCAATTCCTGATTCAACAAACGTAAAAGCGGCAAAACCTGCACGCCAAGTGCTGCTAGTTGAGGCAACACTGCCTCTTCCCGGCGCGCTGTAATTAACTCGACGGCATGTTGCAAAGTCATTTGGCGCGCCGAACCGGAGTTCAACTCACCCGAAACGATCCGGTTACCACCTGCCAGCATCGCATCGTGCATGCGCTGCCCGGCAAGCTCAAGCAAGGCCACCGCCGAACTGGCCGCATCGCCAGGAATACTGGATAGCCCAACGCTGACGGTGAGCGAAATAGAGTTTCCCTGCACTGAAACACGCGCAACCTCAACTGCCTGACGCACACGTTCAGCAAATGCCGCACAGAGAACCGGCGAGGTACCAGGCGCAATAATCGCGTATTGACCCGCCCCGTAATGCCCAAGGCTGTCTTCCTGACGCACTTTGGCGGCCAGCATTTTCACGAAGCGACTACCGACCTGCTCGGCGACCTCGTTACCCAGTTTGGTGCGCACTTGGTCAAAGGTGTCAAAACCAAGGACCAGGATGCTCACCTCAAGTCCATAGCGCGCCGCGTGAGCCAGTGCTTGAGCCGCTTGCAGCTCTAGATATTTGCGCGAGAACAAACCGCTGCCTGGATCTTGAACCATGGCTTCACGCCCTGCTTCCAGATTCTCCCGAGCTGCCGATAAAGCCAGCAAATTATTGAGCCGCGCCAGAATTTCACTGCTACCCGCACCCTTGGTCACAAAATCAGACACGCCAAGCGACCGTGCTCGCTCGCGCTCTTCTTCGGTTTCCTCACCAGAAACCAGAATGAACGGCATTTCCTGCAAACGACGTAGTTTGGAGCTACGCAGGTTTTCCAGAAGCCCATAGCCATCCAGCTTGGGCATTTGCAAATCAGAGATCACTGCGTGCAGTGATTGATCGAGCACCAATGTTTGCCAAGCCGCCTCACCATCGCACTCCTCGCGCACCTCATATTGCCCTTTGAGGTGCTTGATCAGCGTCATCCTGACCATACGCGAGTCATCAACAACGAGAATGCGCGGCAAATCTGCCATCTCAGCCGCCTGCCAACTCGACAACTACGCGCCCTTTGGCGCGACCGGCAACATATTCAGTAAAGGTCGCCGGCAACTCTTCAAAGGCGATCTTGCGCGACATGGATTCGAGGTGTGGTGGCCGCAAATCGCTGGCCAGACGTTGCCAGACATCTCGGCGGTAAGGTTCGCGGATGTAACCTGAATCAATACCGAGCAAGGAAACGCCACGCAGAATAAACGGCGCCACCGTCGTATTCAGTTTCATGCTGGCCGCCAGGCCAATGCTGGCAATTGTGCCACCCTGCTCCATCGTGCTGGCAATCCAGGCAAGAATGTCGCCGCCCAGATTATCGACAGCACCAGCCCATCGCCCTTTATCAAGCGGACGAATTTTTGACAGATCAATGCTTTGGCGCACCAACACCTCAGCCGCCCCCAAACTGCGCAGATAGCCGGCTTCGCTTTCCTTGCCGGTCAGCGCAACGACGTGATAACCAATTTTGGCCAGCATATCAACCGCCAGGCTACCGACACCGCCTGTTGCACCTGTCACGATAACCGAGCCCTTGGCCGGCGTCAGGCGATTCTCTTCCATGCGGACAATCGCCAGCGCAGCGGTAAAACCCGCCGTACCGAGCGCCATCGCTTCATATAGCGACAAACCGGCCGGTAGTGGAACCACCCAATCAGCAGGTACTCGTGCAATTTCGGCATATCCACCATGATGGGCGACACCAATATCAAAACTAGTGGCGATTACCGGATCGCCAACCTTGAAACGTGGGTCAGCACTCTTGATCACCACGCCAGAGAGATCTATCCCACCAACGCAGGGAAAGCGCCGGATAATCTTGCCAGCCCCGGTTGCCGCTAGCGCATCCTTGTAATTAACGCTGGAATAGGCAACTCGAATGGTGACTTCACCGGCATCCAGTCGGCTCTCATCCATTTGAGTGATGACACTGACAACCTGGCCATCTTGTTCTTCAATCAACAGGGCCTTAAAGGAATCCATTTATCGACCTCGCGCCTAGGGGAAGGAAATTGTATTCATAATTACGGATTATGAACATAGTTCCGAGCAGCAGATTTTGTATATCAGGAAACGCTATAGAGGCTTTACAAAGCATTCGTTTTCACCTACATTTCGGGGCTATGCGAAAAGTTCTAAGAGCCCTACTCCTATCCACTGCCCTCGCCTTTAGCGCAAATGCAGTGGTCGCTGCCGAACCAGCGCGCAAAGCTGAAGAACCTTCCTTTCTCGAACGCTACACCAATGCTGCGCAGGATGTCATCCTGCAAGGCCTGAAACTGGTGGGTGTGCGTTATCGCCTCGGCGGTAACGACGAAGATAGCGGACTGGATTGCAGCGGCTTTGTTCGCCTGGTTTTCAAAGACAGCATTGGTGCTTCGCTCCCGCGCACAGCGCGTGAAATGAGCGAAGTTGGTCAAACAGTTGATACCAGCCAGTTGAAACCCGGTGATCTGGTTTTCTTCAATACCATGCGGCGCACTTTCTCGCATGTTGGCATTTACCTTGGTGACAACCACTTCCTGCACGCGCCGCGTACCGGCGCGGAAGTACGCGTCGAGAGTATGGAAAACAGTTATTGGGTACAACGCTACAACGGCGCCCGACGAATAATCGAAGGTAACTGATCAGAGAATGCGGCGAATTTGCCGCATTTTTTTCACCATTTTTCGATAACAGTTCTCATTTACAAAATTGCAATCGGCTTGTAAACTGCACGCATTCTCATTACCAAACCGGGAGCATGCGCATGAAATTGAAAAACACCCTGTTGGCCACGGCGATTGCATCCCTTGCATTCGCAGTTCAAGCCGAAGAACTGAATCTGTATTCCGCTCGCCACTACCAGACAGACGAGGCGCTTTACAGCAATTTCACCAAGCAAACCGGAATCAAGATCAATCGCATCGAAGGCAAGGAAGATGAACTGCTTGAGCGGATCAAGAATGAAGGCAGCAACAGCCCGGCGGATATTTTCCTCACGGTAGATGCGGCTCGTCTGGCCAAGGCGCACGAACTCGGTCTATTCACGCCAATTTCATCCAAAGTTCTCGAATCGCGGATTCCGACCCATCTGCATACCGACGATTGGTACTCCTTCTCAACCCGCGCCCGCGTCATCATTTACAACAAATCAGCAGTCAAGGCTGAAGACGTACAGAAATATGCTGACTTGGCCAACCCAAAACTCAAAGGCAAATTCTGCTCGCGCTCCGGTTCGCACCCTTACAATCTGTCGTTGATGGCCTCGGTTATTGCTCACGATGGCGAAGCCAAGGCTGAAGAGTGGGCCAAGGGCATGGTGACCAATTTCGCTCGCGCGCCCAAGGGCGGTGACACCGATCAGATCAAGGCGGTTTCAGCCGGCGAATGTGGCGTCGCATTATCCAACACCTATTACGTTGCCCGTCTGTTACGGTCAACCAAGGTTGAAGAGTTAAAAATGATGGAAAAAGTTGGTGTTGTCTGGCCAAATCAGGCGACGACCGGCACGCACATCAACGTTTCTGGCGGTGGCGTGCTGAAAACGGCGCCGAACAAGGCAGCAGCGATCAAGTTTATGGAATACCTGGCCTCGGATGAGGCGCAGCGCTATTTTGCCGATGGCAATAACGAATGGCCGGCAGTTGAAAGCGTCAAGGTCGCCAATCCGGCGCTGGATGCACTTGGTAAATTCAAGGCCGACACCTTACCTGTCAAGAATCTCGCCATGTATCAAACCAAAGCCCAGATGATTTTCGACCGCGCCGGCTTCAAGTAACAACATTTTTATATTCTGCGCCCCGCCACGCGGGGCGTTTTCATTTCCGACTGCGGGAAATCTGGCGGGAAATCGCGATCAGCGGCAAAAGGCCGACAGCAACAATCGCTAGCGAGGCAGTCGACGCTTCGGCCAGACGCTCATCGGAAGCCAGCGTGTAAGCCTGTGTCGCCAGCGTATCGAAATTGAAGGGGCGCATGACCAGCGTCGCTGGTAACTCCTTCATCACATCAACAAAAACCAGCAAGGCAGCAGTCAGCAGACTGCCACGCAACATCGGAGCATGGACGCGGCGCAAGGTTTCACTTTGCCCAAGACCCAGGCTGCGTGCTGCGTCATCCATGCTTGGTGTGATTTTGGCCAGGCTCGATTCAATACTATGCAGCGCGACGCCAAGGACGCGCACCAGATATGCGTAGATCAAGGCAGCGATGCCGCCGGTCAACAACAAACCAGGGTTATAACCAAACCAGGCCAGCCATTGCCCGGCCAGCCAGTTATCAAGTCGCGTCACCGGAATCAGCACACCGACGGCGATGACAGCCCCCGGCACGGCATAACCCAATCCAACCAGGCGGTTCAGGCCATTGGCCAGAGTCGTTTTCGATAAACGCGCACCATAAGCCAGCAGCAAGGCGAGCAGGACGGCTATGCCGGCAGTAATACTGGCCAGCACGAAACTGTTGCGCGCCAGCATGATGAAGCGCTCGCCAAACTGCGCATCGCCTTCGGTCAACGCCATTTTGAGCAGCAAAAAAGCCGGCAGGATGAAGCCCAGCAGCAAAGGCAAACTGCAAACAATAATCGCCAGCGCTGCGGGCAGGCCGGACAAATGCGCCCCTGCCATCGGTCGATTGCGGCCGGTTGTGTTGTTGTAGCGGGCGCGGCCACGCGAGATGCGCTCAACCATTAACAAAAACAGTACGAAACCGAGCAACATCGAGGCCAACTGCGCTGCCGCAACGCGATCACCGAGTGAAAACCAGGCGCGATAAATACCCGTTGTGAAGGTGTTGACCGCGAAATAGGCCACCGTACCGTAATCAGCCAGCGTTTCCATTAAAACCAGGGCAATGCCCGCCGCAATGGCAGGGCGTGCAAGTGGCAGCGAGACGGCAAAAAAAGCGCGCCACGGCCCCATGCCCAAAGTACGTGCGGCTTCGAGCATGCCACTGGCGCGTTCAAGAAAGGCGCTGCGCGCCAACAGATAAACATACGGGTAAAGCACACAAACGAACATCAGCACGGCACCGGGCAAGGTGCGTATGTCGGGAAACCAGTAATCGCCGTGTTGCCAGCCAAAGGTTTCGCGCAGAGCCGTTTGTACCGGGCCAACAAACTGTAAAAAATCGGTATAGACGTAAGCCATGACGTAGGCGGGCATCGCCATCGGCAAGACCAGCGCCCATTCAAAAATCCGCCGCCCGGGGAATTCGTGCATGGTCGTCAGCCAGGCCGTGGCGACGCCGATCAGCCCGACACCGGCACCCACGCCAAGGCACAACCAAAGCGTGTTGGCAATGTAGTCAGGCAATACGGTCTGGGAGAGATGCGTCCAGGTGCTGCTCGTGCCGCCGACAAACAGATTCAAGCCGACGCTGGCCACCGGCAAACCGGCAAGCAGCGCCACCACAAGGGCAATAATCAACAGGGGAGAAAGAAGGGCTGCGCGCATAAGGGTGATGCGAATTATAATCAACCGCATGGCTCAACTCGAACTAAATGGCGTTGTTCAGCGCTACGGAAAAACCACCGTCGTCGATGGCGTCGATTTGCGCCTTGAAGCGGGGCAGATTGCCTGTCTGCTCGGCCCATCCGGTTGCGGCAAAACAACCTTGCTGCGCTGCATTGCCGGCTTTGAGGAAATTGCCGGTGGCGAGATCAGCCTGCATGGGCATATTGTCAGCCGGCCAGGGCAGCGCGTGGCGCCGGAAAAGCGGCGAATTGGCATGGTCTTTCAGGATTACGCGCTGTTTCCACATTTGAGCGTGGAAGAAAACGTCGCCTTCGGCCTCGGCCGCAAACCCCAGGAAGACGCCCACTTGCGCGTGCGCCAGTTGCTGGCAACCGTAGGGCTTTCCGGTCAGGGCAATAAATTTCCGCACGAACTTTCGGGCGGGCAGCAACAACGGGTGGCTTTAGCCCGGGCACTGGCCCCCAGACCTGAATTGATCCTGCTCGACGAGCCTTTCTCGAATCTCGATGTCGGCCTGCGTGAGCGGCTTTCGGTGGAAGTACGCGAGATTCTCAAGCGCGAAGGATCGACTGCCGTGATGGTCACGCACGATCAGAATGAAGCCTTCGCCATGGCGGACCACATCGGCATCATGTACGAGGGCCGCATTCAGCAATGGGATATACCGTACAACCTCTATCACCGCCCGGCCAACCGATTTGTGGCTGATTTCATCGGCCAGGGCGTGCTGGTGCCAGGAATTGTCGGCATTCAAAACAGTGTGCGCATGGAACTTGGCACACTGACGTCGGATACGCCGGTCGAATGCAACGAAACCTGCGCCCACTGCGACAACGGTTGCAAGGTAGACATCCTGCTCCGCCCGGACGACATCGTTCATGACGACCAGAGCAAACTGCAGGCCGAAGTGCTGCACAAAGCCTTTCGTGGTGCCGACATTCTTTACACGCTGCGCCTGGCCAGCGGCACTGAAGTGCTATCGCTGGTTCCCTCACATCACAATCACGCACTGGGCGAAAAAATCGGCATTCGCCTGGATGCTGATCACGTCATTGCCTTCAAGAGCAGCGACGAATGTGATGACCCCAATTGCGAGGTTAAAGTCAGCCCTCAGCCCCAACCAATAAACTGGTTGGGCGAAAAAAGCGGCGTTCAGGACGCCCACTAAGTTACCACGCCCATGATCCCATTTCTCGGACCACTCGACCCTTTTCCGCCGGTCGAGCTGGCCAGGGAAGACATGGGCGGCCTGCTGGCTGTCGGCGCCAATCTCGCACCAGACCGTATTCTTGATGCCTATCGGCGCGGCATTTTCCCGTGGGGCACGGTTGAAGGACAGCCGCTCTGGTACAGCCCCGATCCGCGTATGGTGCTGTTTCCTGAAGAATTCCGCCTGACTCGCTCGCTGCGCAAAACCTTACGCGGCCAAAATTACGAAGTCCGCTTCGACCATGATTTTCCTGCCACCATTGCCGCCTGTTCAAAAACTCCGCGACCAGGGCAGGATGGAACCTGGATTTCGCCGGAGATGATGAACGCCTATATTCGTCTGCATGAACTTGGTTGGGCGCATTCGGTCGAAACCTATGTCGAAGGCGATCTGGTCGGTGGACTGTATGGACTGGCCATCGGACGCATGTTTTATGGAGAATCGATGTTCAGCCGCTGCAGTAATGCCTCGAAAATCGCCTTCGCCCACCTCGTCCGCCGGCTGGACGAGCAGCAATTCGGCATGATCGATTGCCAGATGCGTACCGAACACCTCGCCTCGCTCGGCGGCCGCGAAATTGAACGGAACAAATTTTTAAGCCATTTACGGGCGTTGACCGCAACAGGTGAAGCGCGCACCGATTGGCGCGCCTCCAACACCGAATTTGCGTGGTAGATCATGTCGCACTCCAACGACGCCGCCCTACCCTTTTCCCTGCTGCAGTTTTACGCCACCTCGCCATATCCGTGCAGTTATCTGCCCGAGCGGCAGGCGCGTTCGCAGGTCGCAACGCCGGCTCACCTGATCAACGATGCGGTTTACAGTTCCCTGGTCCGCGCTGGTTTTCGGCGCAGCGGCATTTTCACTTATCGGCCCCATTGCGATGGCTGCCAGGCCTGTGTTCCCGTCCGCCTGCCAGTCGCTCAACTCGTCACCAGTCGCAGCCAGCGCAGGGCCGCGCAGCGCCACAGTAATCTCGTCGCCCGTGAGGTGCCGCTGCTTTTTGACAGTACTCACTACGCGCTCTACGTACGCTACCAGCAGGCTCGCCACCCCGGCGGCGGGATGGACGATGACAATCACGAGCAGTACGCCCACTTTCTGCTGCAAAGCCGGGTTGATACACGGCTGATCGAGTTTTCCGAAAATGGCGAAGTGCGCATGGTCAGCCTGATAGATGTGCTGGATGATGGCTTGTCATCGGTCTATACCTTCTACGACCCCGATATTCCGCAAGCCAGTTTTGGCACCTACAATATTCTGTGGCAAGCCGCACAGTGCCGCGCCCTCGGTTTGCCTTATCTTTACCTCGGCTACTGGATTGCCGAAAGCCGAAAAATGGCCTACAAAGCCGCTTTTAACCCCATCGAAGGCTACCTTGCCGGACAATGGCGACCACTCCCCAAAACCCCTTTGCCGAACCCATGAAAAAACTGCTGATTACCCTTGCCCTGTTGCCCGGCCTTGCCTTCGCTGGCGAACCCGCGACGACCTACACTTGTGACGACGGTAACAAAATGGCCGTCGCCATGTCGGCTGACCCGGATGGTCGCCCGCTCGCCACGCTGAATATTGCTGGCAACAGCCAGACGCTGGCGCTGATCCCCTCCGCCT
>ERZ724504.877-NODE-877-length-16918-cov-7.793394_pt1 | contig 16918 bp, 13 predicted proteins | sample MGYA00376037_ERZ724504 | MGnify/ENA primary metagenome ERZ724504 (study PRJEB28724, sample SAMN07190888) | wastewater metagenome | isolation source: influent of sewage treatment plant in Hong Hong | place: USA: Christiansburg, Virginia | collected 2016-03-01 ... | reverse complement strand
GGCTGGCGCGAATTGTGCGACAAAGCGTCGAAATCGGCATTGCCGATGGAGAGGCGGCTCGCCTTGCCAAGGTGGCCGAGCGCGCTCGCGCCAACCGCACGCCCGACCCCACCGTCGGGGTACGCATGATGTCTGAACGCGGCGGGGCGGAACGTGTCATTGGCGTTGTCTTGACGGTGCCATTTGGCACGGACTATCGCAGTGCAATGGCCGCCACGGAAAGCGCCAACGCGGCGGCCGCAGAGGCCGAGGCGCTCGGCGTGCGGCGCGCGGTGGAGCAAAGTGCGTGGGTCGCCGTGCAGGCTGTTGACAGTAAGCGCACACAGTGGCAGTCATTCGCGCAGGCGCTGGCCGCGCAGACCACGGCCAGCAACCGCACGCGGCGAGCTTGGGAACTGGGAGAGGCCCCCTTGGCCGAATACCTTTTGACGCTGCGCAACCTGCGCCAGACACGACTCGCCGAGGCACAGGTTCGCGTCGATGCGTTGCAAGCATCAGCACTGGTGCGTATCGACGCGCATGCGCTGTGGCATTCGAAGGAGGCACATGTCGATGCCCCCCAATGAATTCCCACTACTGGGCAACGCCCCACAATCCAACGCACCACTCACACCTCGATTCTTAATCACTCATTTAGCTCTACCCTTGGGTGCGGCGCAGAGAAAACCCCCTGAATCTCAGGACACAGTTCATCGCTTATCTTCGAGGTAGGCATGGGACTGTACGTATGACTACCGAAGTTGCCGACTATGTGAACCAAGAGCGTGCCGATTTGGCGTTTCACTTCGACCGAGGCCCGCTGCGCGACTGCTTCGACCAGCGCCACATCGGCGTGCTCACCCAGGCGGTCTTCGTCGCCAGTGCTCATTCCTTGTTGCAGAAGCAAGCGGTCAGGCGAACCGATCTGGCACGTTACCGGCAGTTGGTCATGCACGCCGAGGATGTTGAAGAGAGCATCTACAGTTCCAGGGTCTGGCGCTCAGATAGCTTCTACACCCTTGCCGAGATGGTCGCCGATGATCTGGGTTGGGTCATCCTGCCGGTCAACATCGCCAACGATGACCGCCATGCCAAGTCACTGCGGCAAGTCTCATGTCCGTCGCTGGCGCTGCCGTTACTGTCCGAACGCATGCTGCGGTGCCAGGGAAAAACACTGGGTACGGTTGCACATTGGGTGGAGAAGCGGTTCATGAAGCTGCTGCAGGAGACTTGTCGATGAGCCCTATGGACTTGAGCGTCAGTCAACGCCCCTTGGTACGTCAATGCAAAGGCTTGCTACCTTCTTGCAGCGCGCCGAGCAAGGTGGCCGCATTGGTCTCCATCATGTCGATATAGGTAGGCGCTAACCCGCGGGGAAGGGACAGTGCATCAGAATAAAGCTTGCCGCCAATCACGGCGCCAGTTTCTCGCGCCAGTTGCTCCAGTAGTCGGGGATCGGAAATGTTCTCAATGAAAATCGAGCTGATGCGTTCCCTGCGGATCTGCTCCACCAATCGGGCGATGTCGCGCGCCGAAGGCTCGGATTCGGTGGACAGACCCCGAACCGGCACGAAGCGCAGCCCATAGGCCTGCGTGAAGTAACCAAAGGCGTCGTGGGTGGAGATTACATTGCGACGCTCAGCAGGCAACGCCGCAAACCGCGTGCGAAGGCTGGCATCAAGTGCGTTGAGACGAGCAACATACTCCGCCGCCCTCGCGCGGTAGTAAGCCCCATTCGACGGCTCCGCCTGCGCCAGGCCTTGCTCGATGTTCTTCACATAGACCACAACGTTCCTGACATCTTGCCAGGCGTGCGGGTCCTGGGCCCGAGCATGCGAGTGCCCATGGTGATCTTTCGCGCCATGCCCTGGTTCTGCAAGCGCGAGCGGCCGAACACCTCGCGAGACCACGATCTCCTGCCCCTTGAAGCCAGAGGCCTTCTTCAGACGAGGGAGCCAGCCCTCGAAACCTAGCCCGTTGGACACCAGCACCCGTGCCTGTTGCAATTGCCGGGCCTGCTGCGGCGTGGGCTCGAAAACATGAGCATCGCCATCCGGCCCGACCAACTCCGTGACACTCACCAACTCCCCGCCAACCTCGCGCACCAGGTCTGCCAGGATGGAAAAGCTGGCCACCACCGGCAGCGGTGGCGCAGCGGCCCAGACGGGCAATGAGCAGCTCAGTGCGGCGCCCAGCAAGGCGCGGCGATTGAAGGGGAAGAATGTCATGGTGAGACTCCTGTTTTGAGACGAACAATATGCTTCGCGGCCTGCCGGCGGTGTGCGAGCACGCTGCCAAACGGTCCAACGGACAGCGACAGCGCATACAGGCTCCCCAAACTCAGCGTGATGGCGGCCGATGCAGCGATGCCCACGTGAAACGACACCAGCAATCCGATGACGCTGCCCAGCACGGCCACTACGACCGCCATGGCCATCTGCGGACCCACACCGCGTACCCAGAAGCGCGCTGACGCCGCGGGTAGCACGACGAAGGCCACGGACATCAAGGTTCCCAACGAATGAAACCCTCCCACCAAGTTCAGCACCAGCAGCGCCATGAAGACGGCATGGGCCAGTTCACCCTGGCGCCCTTGCAGGCGTAAGAAACCAGGATCGAAGCACTCCACGATCAGGGGGCGGTAGATCAATGCCAACGCCAGCAGGGAAGCCGTGGCGATGGAAGCGGTCAGGAGCAAGGTGGGATCGTCGAGTGCCAGCACCGAGCCGAACAGCACATGCAGCAGATCGACGTTGGAGCCGCGCAGCGAGATCAGCAACACGCCCAGTGCCAGAGAGATCAGGTAGAAGCCGGCGAAGCTCGCATCTTCGCGCAGCGCCGTATGCCGGGTGACCACGCCTGACAGCAACGCCACCAGCAGGCCAGCCAGCAGGCCGCCGATGGACATGGCGGGCAGGGACAGTCCGAAGATCAGATAGCCCAGCGCGGCGCCCGGCAGGATGGCATGCGACATCGCGTCGCCGACCAAGCTCATGCGCCGCAAAAGCAAGATCGTCCCCAGCGGGGCGGCACCGGCACTCAGGGCCAAGCATCCCGCCAGCGCACGCCGCATGAATCCGTATTCGGCGAATGGGGACCAAATCTCGCCGATCATGCACGCGCTCCCAGCAATTCCTGTGCATCTAATGCGCTCCGGGTGTCGCCCCAGGCCAGTACCCGCTCGGCCAAAACCAGGGTTTGCGGAAAATGCGTCCGCACCAACTGGCGGTCGTGCAGCACTGCAATCACCGTCCTACCCTGCGCATGCCATGCGTGGATGAGCTGCAGCAATGTGAGGACCGTGGGCTCATCGACGCCAGAGAATGGTTCGTCGAGCAGTATCACCGACGGGTCCTGAGCCAGCAGGCGTGCAAAGCGCATGCGCTGAAACTGTCCTCCGGACAACTCGCCGATCCAGTGTGAGGCTTGGTCTTGCAGCCCCACGGCAACAATGGCTTCGTCAACCCGGCGGGCGAGCGTTCGTGACACAGCGCGCAGGCCGCCAATGCGGGTCCACAGCCCTACGGCCACAAAATCTTCGACACGAACCGGAAATTGAGGCTCTATTTCGCTGGCCTGGGCCAGATAACCGAGTGCTGACTGCGGATACCTGGATTCGACCGTTCCCCGCAAGGGCCGCAACAGCCCAAGCAATCCTTTGAGCAAGGTGGATTTGCCCGCGCCATTGGGACCGACAATGGCTGTCATGGTGCCCTCAGTGAATTTCCCGTGGACATCGCGCACGATGACCGTCTCGCCGTACCCAAGGCTGACGTGGTTCAGCACGAGATCGGCAGGCTGAGCCTGAAGTGTTGGTGTGAGCGCCGTCATTCGTTCCCCACGGCCCAGATCACAACCAGCCACAGCATCGCAGCCGCAATCGCGGCCAGCAGAAAGCGTGTGAAGGCCGAGGTTTGCAGGAGGCTGGCTCGCCATTGGGCTGCATGCCCGCTTTCTGTGCTGCGCATGTGTTCATTTTCCTGGGGTGCCATCGTCCGGAACGTAGATGATTTCCCCGCTCTCCAGCCGATAGGCAGTACCCACGCGCTGGCCCTGGCGGGCCTGCTGAGGGGACTTGCCATCGGCCTTGGCGTCCCCGGCCACATAGCGCGATACCTTGCCGCCCTCGCGCGTGATGATCTCCATGTTTGGCTGGCCGGGGTTCTTGACCACGGTGAAGTCTTTGGCTGTGAGCATGTCGGCGATGCGCAGGTTGGACACCAGCGCGATCATCAGCGCAAGAGCAAACACCAAGGCGACATCGAACAGGTTGATCAGAAAGCCCATTGGATCCATGTCGTCGCTGTCGCCACCCAGGCCGGAACCATGCAGCAGGGAACGGCGGCGTTTCATGCGGCTTCTTCCTGTTTGGTGCCTTGCAGGCGTGCACTGACGAATTCCAGCAGCGATAAATCGTCCATAGCCCAACGCTGCGCGGCCTGGTACAGAAGGAAGCCGATGGCGCCGATCACGAGACCGACCACGGTGGTGGCAAAGGCGACCTCCATCTTGCGCGCCAGCACTGCGATGTCGCCAGCGGCCAGCGCCACCAAGGCGGGTCCCAGCGGGATCAGAGTGCCCATCAGTCCCAGCAGTGGGCCGATGCGCGTCATGGTGCGAAGCAGCGCCAGTTGACGATCGATGGCGAGTTCGAACTCCGTCACCACACGCTCATGCCACACAGGGTCGGTGGGGGCTTGACGCAGAGCGGCCAGTGCCTGGTGTAGCGCGTCGGCCTTGCGCGGGGTTGCGTGCTCCAGCGTGTCGAGCAGTTCACCCGTCGGCACCGTGGCCAATGCACCGGTGTTGCGCCGTCGGCGTAGCCGGTCGCTCCAGCGGCCGTAGAAGCTGCCCAGCGCCAGCAGGCCGCGAACGAGCAGGTAGAGGATGGCGACCACCACCGGCACCTGCAGCGCGGTTGAGATCCAGGAGAGGGTTTGTATGAGCGATTCCATGTGTTTTTCTTTGATTGATTCAACGTCGCCGCTGCAGCAACCAGCCCAGAGCGGCCAGCGCGGTGACTACAGCGGTCAAGATGGCCAAGCGGTCACCCCACAGCGGTACGGGGTCGATTGCGATCTGGAATGTGGGCCGTGCCAGCCACAATCCGGCAACGGCCTGTGCACCATGCAGGCCCACGCGCAGCACGCCACGTGTGGCGGCATCGGGCAAGGCCCAGCGCAGCAGCGCAGTGGCAGCGGCCAGCAACAGGGCAAAGACCAGCGCGCAAAGCCAGGCCAGCGTGCCGTAGTCCCAGCCATCGATCACCATCATCACTGTCACCTGGGCGAAGAACAGCGACAGCAGCGCTGAGGACGGCGGCAGCCAGCCCAGCCAGCGCCACCAGCGTGTGGGCTGCCCCTGCGCTGCACGCACGGCCTGGCTACCAAAGAGCAACGCCTCCGCCAATAGCAGTGCCGACAAGTCCTGCCGCCGTTGGGGCGACGCGACCCAGCGCAGAATCTCGGCGGTGCTGGTGCGGCTGGCCAGTTCGCCCGATGCGGCCAGCGCGCCAGCCAGCGCCAGAACCATCACCGCTTGCAGCGGCCGGGGCCATTCGCTGGCCTGCAGGGCCGCGAGGACCATGCAGCAGGCGGCTAGCAGCAGCAGGACGCTGCCGTCCAGGCTCATGCCCTGACTCCAGAGTGGCGACGGCGCAGCCGCCACACCAGCGCCCCCAGCACCAGTAGCGCGCCTGCCAGTACGGCGATGGCGGCGGCCCCAGGACGCAATGCCATGGACTGTTCCTGCGTGGCCTCACCGGGTGCGCGACCTTGCTCGGCGGTCTGGTCTCCCGCGTGCTGGGCCGCCGGCCGGTCATCAGCCTTGCGCAGCACCGTGGCCTTGTCAGTAGCGATGGCAGCGCCCTCGTTGGCGTTCTGCAGCGCATCGTCATAGGCCTGGCGAGCGTCGGGGGCCACCTGCTCGGCGATGAAGCCGCGCAGCGCCCGGTTGTCGTTGACGAAGCCCGTGCCGCTGGCGCCAAAGCGAGCGACCAGGTCGGCATGCAGGCCAGCCACCTCGCGCAGGCGTGCGTCGCCGGGCTGCCAGTAGCCTTTGCGCGCGGTCTCCAACATCACCGCTGTCATCTCCTGCAGCGCATAAGGATTGGCGCGCTCGAAGAACTGGCGTGTGCCCAGACCGTGCGTATCGCGGACATAGGTGTCGTGCAACGCATCCCACATCTCGGTCGGGATGGCATCGGGCTTCATCACATTCCAGCCATAGAGATTGCGGAACGTCTCGGCGAACACCTCGGCGGACGAAGCACCGCCTTTGGCCATAGCCTCGATATAGGCGGGATTCAGCACGGTGGCACGCGCTTCCACGGCAATGGCTGTCTTGGCCTCGCGCACGGTGGGCCGCGAAGGGTTGCGATAGTCACTGAAGTACGCGGCCGGTTCCTTCCCAGTGACCTCGCGCACCGCCAGGTTCAGCCCACCCATGAATTCATAGACATGGTCGAGCGAGATCGGCCCCCAAGTGTTGGATTCGAGCGGCTGTACCACTACCTGGGTGCCGGCCAGAGCTGCCTCAAACGCGCCGCTCTGGAACGCGCCCCACAGGTCGCCCTCGCCGAAGGCTGCACCCATGTTGGCCAGATAGGTGTGGGCGACTTCGGAGCGGTCCTTCCAGCGGTCACCGGCCTCGACCATGTCCATGATGCCACTGCCGTAGTTGCCATTGATGCCGCCGAATACGCGCACAGCGGCATAGCGGCGGGCATCGGCGGGCGAAGCACCGCGTTCCTTGAGCGCACGCTCCAAGGCCTGTACGCCTTGGGCTACGGCATTGTCTTGCTCGCGCGCCTGGGCGGCCATCGTCACGGCCTTGTTGATCAGATACAGGCGCGAGGCTGCCAAGTCGCGCAATTGGCCCGAGGTCTGCACCACCACGTCAATGCGCGGACGGCCCAATTCCTCCCGCGGAATCAGGCGCAAGCCCGACACGCGCCCGAACGGGTCGCGCACCGGCGCCACGCCCAATAGGTAGAGGATCTGCGCGACGCTGGTGCCTTCGGTGTGGATGAAGTCGCCAGCCCATAGCGTGAAGGCTACCTTGCTCGGCCACTGGCCTTCGTGGGCTGCACGGTGCTGGGACAGCATCTGGTCAGCCAGTTGTCGACCCACAGCCCAAGCCTGTTCAGACGGGGTTTTTTCGGCATCGATGGCGAATAGGTTGCGCCCGGTGGGCAACGCTTCCGGGTTGATGAGTGGATCGCCGCCCGACGAGGGTGGCGTAAAGCCGCCGGCCAGTGCATTGGTGAGCGCGGTCAACTCGCGTGCCGGGCTTTCAGTCAACTGGCGGCGATAGTGAGGAATGGCCTGCAGGCGTTCGCGCAACGTCAGAACGGCCTGGGCGAATCGCCGTTCGCTCTCGGCACGCCGGGTTGCAGCGCGCTCCAGTGCTTGTGTGAGATGGGCGATGCCGTCCGTCGCATTCTGGCGGCGTGTCTGCCAGGTATCTTGCAATGCCGGTGCCTGCTGCCAAAAACGCAGCGCGGCGAGCAGCCGGGCTTGTGCAGGCGCATCCAGACCCTGGATGCGCTGCTGCGCTGCCTGCGCGTCCGGTGTGGCCTCGGCCGTTTCCAGCGCGCCCTGGTGTTCGCGCGCCTGAGCTTGCAGGGCCTCTTTGGCACGGCCGGCCTCGGCCTCGGTGCCAGCCCGAAGCTCCGGGTCGGCCAGCCAGCCCAGTATTTTGCGGCGCATGGGCTCGCTCTGCATGGCGGACAGCAGGGGCTTCACATCGGAGTCGGCGGCGATCTCCAGCGCCTGGGCCATAGCGGGAATGGCCTTGGCGACGGTGCGCGCGCTCTGCAGGGATTCTGGGTCCAGCGAACGCAGCGCCTGCTTGAGTTTCTGGTCGGAACGCAACCCTTCCAGGAACTCACGCTTCTTCGGATTTGCCAGCGCACGCGCCAGGTGCTGGCGCAGTGCGCCATCGTCGGCCACTGTGTCGGAAGCAGGCGCGCGACGGGCGCGTGAATCACCCATGGCGATCAAGCCTCGCACCAGTTCGTCGTCACCAGGGCGGCGCTGCGCTTTTTCCCAGTCCAGGGCGCGCTGCAACTCGCCGGGCTGCACCACCTGGGCCAGCAGGGGCGTGGCTGGTTCGCCGCGCTCGGCGCGCGCAATCAAGGTCTCGGCGTGGGGCCGGTAGGTGCGCGCCAGCCACGCTGAATGGTCGAGCTGCTCACGCCGTACGGTGCCGCGCGCCACATCCAATTCGGCCAACGCCTGTACCACCGCATCCAGGCCCATCAGCCGCGCGGTGGCGTCCAGCGCGGGCGGCGCATACGGGGTGCCCAGCGTGTACAGACCGGCGGTGATGCGCGCATCCTCCACAGTTTCCATGTGGTCGGCCAACTGCTCCAGCTGGGCATCGCTCCAGGGCTGCTCTGCAGCGAACGACAGGTCGCGGTGCAGGCCCAGTGTCACGGCCTGGCGCTGAATGTCCTGCGCGTACTGGTGCTTGAGCGCGGGGCTGCCAGTGGCACCCCAAGTTTGCAGGCGGTCTGCGAGCTGCTTGTAGCCGGACTGTGCGCCGCCTTCGCGCAGCGGCGGTGTCAGGTGCGAGACGATGGTAGCGTAGCTGCGGCGCTTGGCGATCATGGCCTCGCCGACGTTGCCCATGGTGTACAGGTACAGATGCGGCACCTGGCCTATCAAGGCGTCGGGCCAGTCGTTGTCGGACAGCGCGACTTGCTTGCTTGGCGTGAACTCCAGGCTGCCGTGGGTGCCGAAGTGCATCACCGCATCCGCACCGAAGACCTCGCGCGTCCACAGGTACGAGGCCACATAGGGCCAAGGCGGCGCGAGCTGAGTGCCGTGCACGATCTTGAAGGTGTCGTCACCCACACCGGACAGCGGCTGCGGCAGCAGCACCACGTTGCCCAGCGGCACGCGCGCCACGGCGACGCGGCCCTCATCGCCGGCTCTTTCGCTCAGGTAGACGCCGGGCGCGGGGCCGAACTGTCGGGCTACCTGATCGCACAAGAGTTGCGCGATCTGCTGGCCACACCAGTCCTTCAGTTGCGTAGCCTGCACCCAGGCCGGATCGGCCTCGCCCAGGAATTTGGCGAAATCGCCCTTGGCATAGGGCCCGATGTTGGGGCCGCGCCGCTGCAGCAGCCGAGCAAAATCGGCCTCGGTGGCAGGCAGTCCGTCCACACGGTAGCCATCGGCCCGCAGGCGCTTGAGCAAAGCGTAGAGTGAGGGCGCGACCTCCAGGTCGCCTGCGGTCAGCGCGCTCTGGCCGGGGCCTTTGTAGTAGTAGATGGCCAGCTTCTTGTCGGCATTGGCCTTGGCCTTGAGCGCCACGGTGCGCTGCACCAGATCGGCAAAGCGTTCCAGCCGCTGCGGCAGCGCGCGGAACACGCGCAGGCCGTCCCGGTCGCGGAACTGCGCGGCGATCGCCATCGGCGTAGTCGCGCCGTCGATCTCGGGCAGAGTGACGGACATCGTCAGAAGGCCACCATCGAAACTGCGCTGATCGGCCAGCCATTCGCTCTCCTCGGTGAAAACGCTCACTGGCGCGAACAGGGGGATATTGCGCTCGGTGAGCCACTGCCGTGCCTCATCGGCTTGCCCCACGGTCAGCCTCCCGTGCGGCATGTACACCACGGCGGCCGGGTCGGCCTGCCGCAAAAAGGCCAGGCGCTGGCGCACGGCGGAGATAGGCACGACCTCGAAGCCACGCGCTTCGAAGACTCGGATGGCGGCGTCCACATGGTCTCGGTTGGCGTTGAAGGGCCCAGGCACGCTAGTCAGCAGCGCCAGGCGCGGGCGACCCGGCTTCCAGCCTGGCTGCTTTTGCAGGTACTGCTCGAAACTCGCGAAGTCCGCAAAGACTGCCTCATCGCTCAAGTGGAAGAACACGTCCTGTGGCATGGGTTGGGGCGGCTCCACCTGGCTCGCGAACAAGCGCTTTCCGTCCAGCACGCGGCGGGCGTAGGTCTGCAGGCGCGCATAGTTCACCGGACCGCCGCCGCGCAGGTAGGCCGAGACGGCATCGAGATCGACACCCTGCAGGCTGGTGAGCATGTCATGTTGCGGGTTGGTGGCACCGTCCACATAGACGGGCGTTCCTGACTGTGCGGCGGCGCGCAGCTGCTGCATCTGCGCATCGTCGAGCTTCAGGCCGCGGCCAAAGACCAGCACGAGGTCATAGCGCCGCGCCTGGTTCAGCCGCTCCAGCGGCAAGACCTCGGCGCGGGTGAAGGCGCCGGGGCTGGCCTTGAGCAGGCGCGCCGCCTGGAAGTCCGGGTAATGCACCAGCGCCACCCGCGTGGGTGCCAGCCAAGCGCTCCAGGCCATCCATAGCGCGGCAGCGGCCGCGAGGATCACCATCGCAGTCAGCAGTGTGCGGCGCCAGTTCCGGGTTGTTTTGATTGAGCCACGAGCCCATCCCATTTTTTTGCCTGTTCTTAAAAATTGTTGCGTGATGTTATAACATTCATAAATACTTTGTTTTATGAGGATGGAATTTCCATGTTTCGTTTGAAGCGGCTGCACGCAGCCATGTGGGGGGTATGGGCAGCCGCAGGTGCGGTGTGGGCGCAGGAGACGCCGGCGAGCACACCGGCCCAGGCCATTGCTAGCGAAGTAGCAACATTGCCTTCCGTTGTCATCAATGCCACACGTCGGCCTACGGCGGCACTAACTACGCCAGCGACGGTGTCGGTGATCGACGAGAGGCAGTTACAAGAAAACCTGGTGACGGACTTCAGCGAGATGTTCCGCTACGAACCTGGTATCTCTGTCAGCCGCGAGGCGCGCGGACGCGGCGGCGAAGCTGCGATCCAGGTGCGTGGCATTGGTGCCCAACGCCTGGGCATGTTCCTCGATGGCGTGCGCCTGCCGGGCGGCTATGTGGCGGCGGGAGCCAACTCCGGCCAACTTCGCGTGGACCCACTGTCGCTGAGCCGTGTGGAGGTACTCAAGGGGCCGGCCTCCAGCCTGTACGGCAGCGACGCATTGGCCGGCGTGGTGTTGTTCCGCACGCTGTCGCCGCAGGACTTCCTGGATAGTTCCAGGAATTTTGCCGGCTCTGCCTCCACGGGCTACGATGGCCGCGACAACGGCCGCTGGGGCCATGCCGACCTGGCGTTTCGCGCCGGCCCAACGCAGAACCTGCTGTCCTTCACGGCGCGTGACGGACACCAGCTCAAGAATCACCCGGACAGTGACCTGCATCCCAACCCGCAGGACACGCAGATGCGCAATCTGCTGTTCAAGTCGGTGCTCGACATCGATTCCGCGCAGTCGCTGACGTTCACGGGTGAGCACTACGAGCAGTCGATCCGCACCGACCAGCAGTCGCTGATCGGCCCCATTGCTGGTGGCACACGCATCACCGGCAGCCAAGCGGACGACATCAGTCGCCGCGACCGGCTGGGCCTGGCTTACCGCTATGCACCCAGCAACGGCTGGTTCGACAATTTTTCGGCGCAGATCGACTACCAGCGCAGCCGCAGCGAAGAGCGCACGCACGAAGGACGCAAGCCTCCGGGCGCCGCCCCGGCGTTGCTGCGTGACAGCACCATGTCCTACCGCGAGCCTCAGTGGTCTGGTAGCCTGCAATTCGACGGCCATGCCGACACGGGCAACGTGGCCCACCGTTGGGTGGCGGGCATGGATGTGCTATCCAAATCGGTCAGCCTTTACAACAATGCCGTGCAGCGCACTGTGGCGGGAACCGGTGCTACCAGCGTCATCGATGGCGAAATCTTTCCGCGCCGCACCGCGCCTGAGGCCGACGTGCGCAGCCTCGGCCTGTTTGTCCAGGACGAGATGGCCTTCGGCGACGGCAGGCTACGCCTGACACCGAGTCTGCGTTTCGACACCTACCGGATCTCACCCAAGCCCGACGCTCTGTTCGCTAACGCCAACGTGGGCGGTACCACCCCGGTGGCTCTATCCAAGACCGCGTGGACGCCGCGCCTGGGGTTGAGCTACGAGTGGCAGCCCCGCCAGGTTGCCTATGCCAACCTCGTGACGGGCTTTCGCATGCCCACGCCGGAGCAACTCAACCGTGCCGGGCAGACCGCCGTGGCGACATTCATCCACGACTTCATCCCCAACCCCAACCTCAAGCCCGAGCGCAGCCGGGGTGTGGAGTTGGGCCTGCGCGGTGAGTCGGACATGGGTTCGTATGAGCTGTCGGCCTTCTACAACCGCTACACCGACTTCATCGACACCCAGATGATCGCATTCATCCCACCAGGGCAAAGCGGCGGCCCACGCGCGATACGGCGCTTTCAGTCGCGCAACCTCGGAGAGGTGGAGATCTACGGCATAGAGGCGAAGGGGCAAATACCGATCAGCCACTGGTTCAACGCAGCCGACCGCTGGCGCCTGATCGGCGCCATGCAGTGGTCGATGGGCAACGACAAAACCGCTGACCAACCGCTCAACAGCATTCAGCCCGCGCGGCTGGTTGCCGGGCTGCGCTGGGATGAGCGCGGCGGGCGCTTTGGCGGGCAACTCACGAGCAATTTCGTGGCGGGAAAGCGGCGTGTCAACGAGGCGTTGGCGCAGACTGGACCGACTGCCCCCGTGCCACTCAAGACCGCCGGCTATGCCACGATGGATATGGCAGCCTACTGGCGCATCGGCAAGCAGGCCACGCTGAACCTGGCGATCTACAACCTGTTCAACCGGCAATACTACGATTGGTCCACAGTGAGCGGGTTGACGGGCAACGATGCGCGGTTGGCCGCCTATACGGCGCCGGGGCGCACAGCCTCAATCAGCATGCGTGTGGATTTCTGACGAATTGTTGAGAAAGTCGGGCCGCGCGGCTATAGGCCGTGCGGGGCCGACTCCACGGCGGGCGGATGGTCGCAGCGGCCACAGGTACCGTGCATCTCGACGGAGGCCTTGCTCATGCGAAAAGCGTGGTCTTTCGACCAGCCTTTGAGACGACGTTCGATGGCTTGGTCTGAGAACTCCTCCACCTGCCCGCACTGATCGCAAATGGCGAAGACGACCAGCCCATGCCGGTGGTCATGGGGGTGAGCGCATGCGACGAAAGAATTCAGCGTTTCAACGCGGTGCACGAGCCCGTACTCGATCAGCTTGTCTAGCGCACGGTACACCTGTTGCGGCGCGCGCAATCCCTCCGCTCGCAGATGGTCGAGTAGCGTGTATGCGCTCGCAGGATTCTCCTCACGCGCAAGTGCGTTGAGCACGAGTGACTGGTGCTTGGTCAGCTCATGAGAGTGCAGCTTGGCAGAGGGCGACATTGCTTCAAGCGTTATGTTGTAACACCCAACAGTTTAGCGCTTCTAGCCCACAGAGGAAATATCAAACCTTGCCTCGGGCTGCGGCATTCAATGGCGTCAATGCTCCTGGGAACGGGGCGATCCCAAAGTCCATTCACATGGCCTGGTCGAGCGGATGGACGCGCCAACCTGGTTCCACTGCAAATTCGCCCTGATTGAAGTTATGTTATAACATCACATAAATTTCAATGTTAATCCCTGTGCATATCGCGATCCACGGAGAGTTCTGTGCAACTGACCACCAACCAGCAACGAGTCCTTACGACCCTTCGGCAAGCCAGCGAGCCGCTCAGCGCATATGCGCTTCTTGATCGATTGCGCGAGCAGGGTTTTAGTGCGCCCATGCAGGTCTATCGGGCGCTGGAGCGCTTGGCCAACGATGGGTTGGTACACCGCCTTGCGACCTTGAATGCGTACGTGCCATGCAATCACGCGGTCGACTGTCAACACGGCTTCAGGGCCTTCGCCATCTGCGATCAGTGCGGCCATGTGGATGAATTTTCTGAGCGTGACTTGGGTCGTTGCATCAACCGTTGGACGAAGAGCAAAGCCTTCTCACTGCGTAGTTCGACCATCGAGCTGCATGGCAAATGCGCAGATTGCGCAGGGCCACAGTGACATCTCACCGAGCCGATTGCCCCTGAATATGAAGAAATCAAGATGAAAACCGCAACCCTAGATCCCACGAAGAAACTCCCCGTCACTGTCCTGTCCGGCTTTCTGGGCGCGGGCAAGACCACGCTGCTCAACCATATCCTGAACAACCGTGAGGGCCGGCGCGTCGCGGTCATCGTCAACGACATGAGCGAGGTCAATATCGACGCCGCGCTGGTGCGCGATGGCAGCGCCGAACTCTCGCGCACTGACGAAAAGCTAGTGGAAATGAGCAACGGCTGCATCTGCTGCACCTTGCGCGAAGACCTGCTGGTGGAAGTAGATCGGCTTGCCAAGGAAGGCCGCTTCGATCAGTTGGTCATCGAGTCCACCGGAATCTCCGAGCCGCTGCCCGTGGCCGAGACCTTCACCTTCGCGGGCGAGGACGGCCGTAGCCTGGGCGACGTGGCCCGGCTCGACACAATGGTGACGGTGGTCGATGCGTACAACTTCCTGCGCGACTACAGCTCACGCGACAGCATCCAGTCACGCGGCGAATCGCTGGGCGAAGAAGACCAGCGCACGGTGGTGGACTTGCTGATCGACCAGATCGAGTTCTGCGACGTGATCGTGCTCAACAAGACCGACCTCATCACGGACGAGGAGCGCGAGCGGCTGATGGCGATCCTGCGCAGTCTCAACCCGCGCGCCCGCATCGAGATCGCCGCATTCGGCCAGGTGCCGCTCGACCGCGTGCTGGATACCGGGCTGTTCGATTTCGACGAGGCTTCCAAAGCGCCCGGCTGGCTGCAAGAACTGCGCGGCACGCACACGCCCGAGACCGAGGAATACGGCATCCGCAATTTCGTCTATCGAGCGCGCAGGCCGTTCCATCCGCAGCGCTTCTTCGATTGGGTGGGAAGCGAATGGCCAGGCGTGGTGCGCTCCAAGGGCTTCTTCTGGCTGGCCAGCGATCCGACGCTGGCGGGCAATTGGTCGCAAGCGGGTGCGGTGGCCCGGCACGGCGTGGCCGGCTACTGGTGGGCTGCGGTGCCGCAAGAACGCTGGCCGCAAGACCCCGAATCCGTCGCCCTGATCCGCGCGAAATGGGACGAAAACGTGGGTGACGCCCGCCAGGAACTGGTGCTCATCGGCATGGACATGGACGAGGCGGCGCTGCGTGCGCGCTTCGATGCCTGTCTGCTGACCGACGAAGAAATGACCCAAGGCCCGAAGGCGTGGGCGACTTGGCACAACCCGTTCCCCGACTGGCACTGATTTGACCGTGCTCCCCATGCTCTGAAACGGGTGGGGGCGCACCCCCACTGGATTTTGAGCATGAATGCAGCGCTTCCCGACGTTTCACTGACCGACATCGCCCCCAGCCTCAGTCCGCTGGCATGGGTTGGCATGCAGGGCATCGACCTGCCCATTACCGTGGCCGAGCCAGGCTGCCGGCGCGAGCTGCATGCGCGCGCCGACGTGCAGGTCGATTTGCCAGCCCCGCATGTCAAAGGCATCCACATGTCCCGGCTGTACCGGCTGCTGGATACGCTGGGCCAGGGCGAAGCGCTCTCGCCAACGGGCCTGTGCCATCTGCTCCAGGACATGATCGCCAGCCATCAGGACTGCGATAGCCGTTGCGCACGGCTGCGCTTGAACTTTGCGTTGCTGGTGCGCCGCCCGGCACTGGTCACGCAGGGGCTGTCCGGCTGGAAGTCCTATCCCGTCCGTCTGAATGCCTCGCTCACAAGCGGCCAGTTCAGATGCCGCGTGCAGGTCACGGCGGGCTACTCCTCGACCTGTCCTTGCTCAGCCGCGCTGTCGCGGCAGATCATCGAACAGGGTTTCCTGAAAGCCTTCGGCCGGCAGTCCCCCGTGGAGCCGGCCGACGTAGCGGCCTGGCTGCACCAGCATGCGACGCTGGCGACGCCGCACAGCCAGCGCAGCGAGGCGCAGGTCACGGTGGACGTGCCCAGCGACGCCGACACGCTTGGGCTACTGGCGTTGATCGACCGCATTGAGCAGGCCGTGGGCACGCCCGTCCAAACGGCGGTCAAGCGCGCCGACGAGCAGGCGTTCGCCGCACTCAACGGCCAGAACCTGATGTTCGTCGAGGACGCGGCACGGCGCATCGAGGCGGCATTGAGCGGCTACGCTAGCCCCAGCATCCATGTCCGGCACCTGGAGAGCCTGCACCCGCACGACGCGGTGGCGTGGGCTGCTCCTATGTCCGAAGGAGTTTCCGCATGACCACCGAATCCCCATCCAGCCTGATCCCCGTCACCCTGCTGACAGGGTTCCTTGGCAGCGGCAAGACCACCGTGCTCAATCATCTGGTGCGCCAACCCGAGCTGGCCGACGCGCTGGTCATCATCAACGAGTTCGGCGAAATGGCGCTTGACCACTTGCTGGTCGCCCACAGCACCGAGAACCTGGTGATGGAAATGAGCAGCGGTTGTCTGTGCTGCACCATCCGCGGCGATCTGGTCAAAACCTTGCGCGACATCACTTGGCGCTTCTCGCGCAACGGCCAGCGGCAGTTCCGGCGCGTGCTGATTGAGACCACGGGCTTGGCCGATCCGGCGCCCATCATCCATACGCTGATGACCCATCCACAGATCGCGCCGAAGTATCGGCTCGATGGCATCATCACGACTGTTGACATGGCCACGGGCATGCACACGCTCGACCGGCACCAGGAGGCCGTCAAGCAGGCCGCCGTGGCCGACGCGCTGCTGCTGACCAAGGCCGAACTCGTCTCTGGCGAGCAGCGCCATACGCTGCTGCGCCGACTGGACGGCATCAACCCGGCCGCCCCGCGCTGGGAGGTTCGGGGCGGCGAAATCGCACCGCAGAAGGTGCTGAATCTCGGACTGTTCTCTGCGGACGGCAAGACTCCCGAAGTGGCGCGCTGGCTGGGGGAGGAAGCCTATGCGCTGGCGCATGAGCACGCACACGATCACCATGACCATGACCATGACCATGACCATGAGCATGAGCATGAGCATGAGCATGAGCATGAGCATGAGCATGAGCATGAGCATGAGCATGAGCATG
>ERZ724504.858-NODE-858-length-17139-cov-10.422208_pt1 | contig 17139 bp, 11 predicted proteins | sample MGYA00376037_ERZ724504 | MGnify/ENA primary metagenome ERZ724504 (study PRJEB28724, sample SAMN07190888) | wastewater metagenome | isolation source: influent of sewage treatment plant in Hong Hong | place: USA: Christiansburg, Virginia | collected 2016-03-01 ... | reverse complement strand
GGGAATATTTCAGTGTGCTGGGGCGGGGGTTTGTCGCAGAATTCAGAGCCGCCGCGATGATACCGTGGCCTTGTACCCCCCATTTGCCCGCTCTTCCGATGCCACTTTTGTTGCCACGCCTGCCCCCGTCGCCTGTGCGCCGCCGCCCCCCGGAGTTGTTGTTTGCCGCCGATGACCGGCCGCCCCGGTTTGCGCTGCTGGTGCTGGCGGGGCAGCACGCGGCCACGGCCATGGCTTTCATCACCTATGTGCTGGCTACGGCGCAGATTGCGGGTCTGGACCGACAGGGCACCCAGTCCATGGTGGCCATGACTTTGCTGGGCATGGCCTTGTGTACGGCCTTGCAGGCCTGGGGCGGGCGCACGGGCAGCGGCGCGCTGCTGGTACACATGCCCAATCCGTTCATGATCACGCTGGTGGCCGCCCTGGTGGCCGCGCACGGCCCGGGGGGCATTGCGGTGGCCACGCTGGTGTATGGCGCAGCCGCCCTGGCCGTGGGCCCGCTGGTGACGCGCATGCGCGCCTTGTTTCCGCCCGCTGTGGTCGGCACGGTCATTTGCATGGGCGGGCTGGGGTTGGTGGAGTCGGCGGTGCGCCATTCGCTGGGCGTGGATGCGCAGTGGCGCATCAACCCGGTCAGTGCCGCCATTGCGGCGTCCACGCTGGGCTGCATCATTGCGCTGTCGGTGTGGGGCGGGCGGCGTACCCGGCTGCTGGGGCTGATGGCGGGCATTGCCATTGGCGTGGCCGTGGCGGCGCTGACCGGGCAGCTGGAGGGCCTCGATGCCCTGCGCAGCGCCCCCGTGCTGGCCCTGCCCAGCGTGGCAGCGCCCGTGTTTCGCATCGACCCAGCCATGGTGGTGGCCATTGCGCTCATCGCCGTGCTCAGCCAGCTCGATACGCTGGGCAGCGTCATCATCCTGGACAAAATGGACGATGCCGACTGGAAGCGCGCCAACATGCAGGCCGTGGGTGGCGGCATCAAGGCCAATGGCCTGGGCGATCTGGCCTGCGGCCTGCTGGGCAGCTTTCCCTCTTGCGTGTGTTCGGCCAATATCGCGCTGGCCCATGCCACCCATTCCACGGCCCGCGTGATTGGCCTGGCCACAGCGGCGATGCTGGCGCTGGTGGCGTTCATGCCCCAGGCTACGTTGGGCCTGACGCTCATCCCGACGCCGGTCTTGGGTGCGGTGGAGCTGTATGCGGCGGGCTTTTTGATTGTTTCGGGCATGGAGCTGATCGCCTCGCGGGCCATGGACAGCCGGGGCATTTTTGCGGTGGGCCTGTCCATCAGTGCCGGTCTGGCCACCATGCTTATGCCGCCTTTGGTGCAGGCCGCGCCCGAGGGTTTGCGGTTCTTGCTGGGCAGCGGTTTTCTGGTGGCGGGTTTGCTGGTGATTGCGCTCAACCTGCTGTTTCGCCTGGGCACGGCGCAGCGCGCCGAGCAACGCCTGGACATGGCCAGCAGCACCCTGCATGCCGATATCACCGGCTTTGTCGAAGGCCGTGGTGGCGCCTGGGGGGCGCGCCGTGCGGTGGTGCAGCGCGCGGCCCTGGCCACGCTGGAGGGCGCCGAGGCCATTGCCGCCGCAGGCGGGCGTTCGCTGGTGGCCATCCGGGGCAGCTTTGACGAGTTCAATCTCGACATTGAGCTGCTGCACAGCGGCCCCGCCCTGGCGCTGACCTCTGCTGCCGCCCACGGCACGGCGGCGCCACACGCCTCGCTGCTGGACGCCGATGACGCCGCGCTGGACGCTGCGTTGCTGAACGTCTCGGGCCTGTTGCTGCGCCACCTGGCCGACCGGGTGGAGGTGGCGGACGGTGGTGCCGGGCCTGCTGCGCTGCGCCTGCATTTTGAACATTGAGGACACCATGAACGCCACTGCCCCCAATGATGGCTCTGTGTACCTTGCCCCGCCCGATGTGCTGGTGCCCGAGCCCTCGGTGCAGGGCGTGGCCCAGGCGCTGGCATGGCTGGAGGCCCTGGCCGAGCGCGACGGCTGGCCAGCGCGCACGCTGTTTGCCCTGACGCTGTGCGCCGATGAGGCCCTCACCAACGTCGTCTCTTATGCCCAGGCGCCGCCGGGGCAGCCGCAGCTGGGCCTGCGCCTGGAGTGTGGCCGCACGCCCTATGGCGTGGCGCTGCGCATGGAGGACGATGGCGCCGCTTTCGATCCCACGGCCCAGGAGCCGCCCGAGCTGGCCCTTTCACTGGACGATGCGCGTGTCGGCGGCCACGGCCTGCGCCTGATGCGCCACTACCTGCACACGCTGCATTACCAGCGCCAGGGCGAGCGCAACGTGCTGCTGCTGGGCGCAGCGTGGGCCGCCTGAGCGCGCCAGGCCCGGGCGCGGCGCTGCCTTCCAACGTAGGCAAAATGCCACCCGTGCAGGGCCTGCATGGGCAGGGCTTGTGCGTTCAACCACTCAACTTTTCGGGGACTACCTTGGAGCAAAACCATCAGGCGCAGGGCCAGGCAACGCCATGCCGCGACATCAGCCATTTGCTGGAGGGCATCCGGCGCTTTCGTACCCGGTTTTACGAAGAAAACTCCACGCTGATGCGCGGTCTGGTCGAGCAGGGCCAGTCGCCACCCGCTTTGTTGATTTCTTGCAGCGACTCCCGGGTCGATCCCACCTTGCTGTCGGACGCCGAGCCGGGCCAGCTGTTTGTCGTGCGCAACGTGGCCAACCTGGTGCCGCCCTACGACACCACCCGCCACTACGACGGCGCCGGTGCCGCCATTGAGTACGCGGTGCGCGACCTGAAGGTAGACCACATCATCGTGCTGGGCCACGCGCACTGCGGCGGCATCAAGGCCATGCTGGGCGCAGCGGGCGGCCAGTGGCCTGACCGCGACTTCATCGGCGGCTGGGTGTCCATGGCGCTGGACGCCAGCCGCCTGTACCTCTCAGAAAAAGACGAGCACGGCCAGCCGCTGCAAGCGTCGTTGCAGCGCCTGCGCGAGAACGCCCACCTGGTCGAGCGCGCCGCCATTGCCGGGTCGCTGAAGAACCTGCTCTCGTACCCCTGGGTGCGTGAGCGGGTCGAGGCGGGCACGCTGGTGCTGCACGGCTGGTGGTTTGATCTGGACACCGGCGACCTCTGGGCCACCGAGCCCGGTGGCATGCAGCTCATGCCCGTGCTCTGAGCCTGTCCATGCGCCGCCCCGACAACATCGCCTTTGGCGTTGACGACCCGCTGCCCGCGCGCCTGGGCGCCGGGCTGGCTTTACAGCAACTGGCCTTTTTGGGCGCATTGCTGGTGATACCGGAAATTTATGTGCGCGCCCAGGGGCTGGGGCACCACGATTTTCTGAACATTGTCTCGTCCACGCTGCTGGTGTCGGCGTTCGTGATCTTGTTGCAGGTGCGGGGCATGCGCCACCTGGGCGCGCGCTACTACTACCCGTTGCAGGCCACGGGCGCGGTGCTGCCCGCCATGTACCTGGTCAGCAGCCTGCCCGGGGCCACGCTGGCCACGGTGTTTGGCATGGTCTGGGTGATTGGCCTGTCGCAGGTGGCGTTCAGCTTTCTGATCATGCGGCTGCGCAATGTGTTCACCGTCGAGGTGTCGGGCGTGGCGGTGATGCTCATCGGCCTGGGGCTGGGGCACCTGGGTTTCCGGGAGATTTTTGGCCACGGCACGGATGGCACGCCCGCTTCAGGCGCCAGTTTGCTGGTGGGCCTGCTCACCTTTGCCACCATGGTGGCGTGCAATGTCTGGGTCAAAACCGTGCTGCGCCTGTTTGCGCCGCTGCTGGGGCTGCTGGCGGGCATGTTGGCCAGTGTGCTGCTGGATCTGGTGCCCGCACAGGAGCTGCACCAGTGGCAAGACATGCCCTGGTTCTGGGTGCCGCAACTGCCGGTGTTTGGCTGGGCCTTTGATGCCAAGGCCATCGTGCCCTACGTGGTCACGGGCTTTGCGCTGGCCCTGACGTCGATGGGCACCCAGACGATTGCCCAGCGCACGTCCAATGCCGACTGGGTGCGCCCCGATCTGCGGGCACTGGCGCGCGGTGTGCGTGCCGAAGGCGTGGCCCACCTGTTTGCCGCCCTGGTCAATGGCCTGCCCCTGGCGGCCAGCGGCGGTGCGGTGAGCCTGGCAGCCGCTTCGGGCTGCACCAGCCGCTATCTGGGCTACTGGACGGCGGGCTTTTTGTTTTTGGCCGCGCTGCTGCCGCACATCACCGGGGCCTGGCTGCTGCTGCCCGCGCCGGTGACGGGCGCGCTGTTGCTGTACCTCTCGGCCTTTGCCACCCTCAGCGGGTTGCAGTTGATTGCCTCGCGCATGCTGGACAACCGCCGCGTGCTGGCCGTGGGCGTGGGGCTGCTGGTGGGCACGGGCATGCCCACCATCCATGAAGCGGTGGTGGCGCTGTGGCCCGATCTGCGTTTTGTGGCGCTCTCAGGGCTGGCCGCCGGGGTGTGTACCTCGGTGCTGCTGGCCACGCTGTTTCGCCTGGGCATCCGCCAGGGCACGCGCCAGCGCTTTGCCCTGGCGCACACCACCTTGCAGGATGTGACCGATTTTCTGGAGCAGCAAGGCAAGCGCTGGGGCGCGCGCCACGAGCCCGTGCGCCGCGCCGAGATGGCGGGCTGGCAGGTGGTGGAGGCGCTGACGGCGCACCACCTGGTCGATACCGCCTTCCCCGAGATCGAGATCGAAACCGGCTTCGATGACTACGTGTTCACCCTGGTGCTGCGCTACCGGGGCACCTTGCTGCCCCTGGCTGCCGCGCCGCCCAGCGCCGATGAGCTGATGGCCAGTGCCCAGGCCGAGTTGCAAATGGCGGGCTATCTGGTGGGGCGATCGGCCCGCCATGCCCGCGCCAGCAGCAGCGCAGGCCTGTGCGTGCTGCGCCTGACGTTCGAGAACTGACCCCGCCAGCGCCCGGGCGCAGCCCGTGCGGCTGTGCCCGGGCCGCCCGGTGCCGCGTGCAGCAGGGGCATTGGCAGGGGGCGATTTTGATGGTCAAAACAGCCTCCAGCCCTTTCCCAGTGCGCGCAAGCAGCTATCAAAAACATACCTTTCTCAAGGCAGGGGGCGCGCCAGACGGCCCACACCCTGCTTGAAATAGTCGATGCGCGCTTGTGCCCAGGCCGGATCGCGGTAGGTGGGCACGGTGGCCAAGGCCGCGCGCTGGGGCGCAGGGGCGGCCTCCAGTGCTTTTTTGTCTTGCGCCAGCGGGCGTGCCGGGCAGCGCAGGTGGCGCTGGCCGGGCAGGCTGCCCGGGCCTTCGAGCAGGTAGCCCAGCACGGTGCCATCCAGGCAGGGCTCCTGGTAGGGGAACAGGCCGTGCTGGTACTCGCCGGGCACGGCAATGTGCCAGGCGCCGTCCAGTTGGGCGTAGAAGCGTTCGGCGTTTTCGGTGATGGTGGCCGCGTCGTACTGCGATTGCACGGTCAGCAGCGGCATGGTTTTGAGTGGCGCGATGCCGGGGTGCGCCACGCGCGGGCCACCCCAGTAGGGGCACAGGTTGGTTTGCAGCTCGTAAAACGCCACCGGGCTCTGGGCGGCAGTGCGCGTGATGGCCGCGTTCCAGGCGTGCGGGTCGGTGATGCCGGTCACGTCGTTGCACACCACGCTGCGGTACACCGCGTCTTCGGGTTTGAGGTAAATGCTGGCGGGCAGGTAGTCCTCCCAGCGCTTGCGGTAGGCGCTGTACAGCACCTCGGCTTGGGCGCGTGCCTCCTGGTCAGGTTCGGGCTGGTCAGGCACAAAGGTGTAAGCCTGTAGCGCCTGCTGCACGGCCTGGGGGGCGCTGGGCCGGGGCTGCTGGCGCAGCACGGCATCGAGCCCGCGTGCGCCGTTGACTGTGAACAGGTAGTCGTCGGCGGCACTGCGGCTGGAAAACAGCTTTTCCAGCTCGCCATAGAGCACGTCCTGCACCTGCGGGCTCAGCGCCTGAACCTGCGCGCCGATCTGCGCTGCATCGCTGCCCAGGCCAAAGTACTGCGGGTGGCGTGCGGCGTAGGGCAGCAGCACCGCGTCGTGCAGGCGCTGGCGGGCCTGCACCTGGCCGATGAAGGCGGCGTCGAAGTTGTCAGTGAAGTCCACGCTGCTGTCGAGCACCATGCGCCCCACGCGCTCGGGGAAGATGCTGGCGTACCACGCGCCCAGCCAGGTGCCGTACGAGTAGCCGACGTAGTTGAGCTTGCTGTCACCGAGCAGGTGGCGCACCAAATCCATGTCGCGCGCTGTGGCGTCGGTGTTGATGTAGGGCGTGATCGGGTTGTTCAGGCAGGCCTGGGCCATGGTGCGGCTGTTGTAGGCCGCGTTGTCCAGGTTGTCGGCGTTGAGCTGGGCGCTGGCGCGGCCCACGAGGCGCTGGAGCGCGTTGGTGGAGCAGTGCAGCGTGGTGCTGGAGCCGACGCCGCGCGGCGAGAAGCCAACCATGTCGAATTCATCGAGCAGGCGCAGCTGCTGCGCGCCCAGCGGGCTTTGCGGGTTGCTGTTGCCAAAGGCGCTCCACAGCACCAACCCATACGACAGGCCATCGCCCCCCGGGCCGCCGGGGTTGAACAGCAGCGCTCCCTGGCGCGCCTGCGGCTGCGCAGCCGCCAGGCGCATGACAGCCACTTGCAGGTCGCCACGTTCGGGCGCGCTCCAGTCCATGGGCACGCGCACACTGGCGCAGCGCAGGCGCTCCCCGGCGGCGGTGATGTAGCCCGAAATGTCCACGCCCACGGCCGTGGTGTCGCACTCCTGCCATGCCAGGGTTTGCGTGCGGTAGGCGGCCAGCGGGTCTGGGGCAGGGCCGTCGCTGCCGCCGCAGCCGCTGAGTGCGAACAAGGCGGTGGCCAGGGTGGCTGCCCAACGGGTGCGGATGAAAAGATCAGGGGCGTTCATAAGCAAGAAGGGGGGAGTGACGGTGAACGGTGGGCGGGCGCTGGCCAGGGCCAGGTCGCAGGCATCGTGCAGCAGCGGGCTGCGCGGGTCAACCCACAAAGTGCCACGGCCCGCCTTCCGTGCGAGATCCGTTTTTGATAGTCAAAACAGCCTCCAGAGCTTGCGCAGTAAGCGCGAGCAGCTCACATTTTTGCAGTGCGCTGTGTCAGGCACCCTGCCAGCGCAGCGCCATGCAGGTGATGTCGTCGGCCTGGGGTGCGCCGCGCTCGAACTGGCGCACATCGGCCAGCACGGCGGTGCACACGTCGGCGGGCTCCAGGCCCTGGCCGTCCAGGCCACGCAGCACGGCTTCGAGGCGCTGGTCGCCGTACTCCTGGGCGTCGATGTCAAAGGCTTCGGTGATGCCGTCGGTGTACAGGAACAGCAGGTCGCCCGGGGCCAGCTGGGCCATGCCTTCGCGGTAGACAAAGCCGTCGCTCACGGCCACGGCCATGCCGCCGGTGCGCGCCACAGGCTCGACGGTGCCATCGGCACGGCGCAGATACGGCGGGTTGTGGCCTGCGTTGACATACGCCACACGCCCGCTGGGCAGGTGCAGCACGCCGTAGAAGATGGTGACGAACATCATCTGGTCGTTTTCCACGGCCAGCAGGTCGTTGAGCTTGCGCATGCACGACGTGGGCGAGGTCACAAACAGCGCCGTGGCCTTGAGCAGCGTGCGCGTGATGGCCATGAACAGCGCTGCTGGCACGCCTTTGCCCGAGACATCGGCCATGACAAAACCAAAGTGCTCCCTGTCGATTTCAAAGTAGTCGTAGAAGTCGCCGCCCACCTCGCGCGCGGGGGTGATGTGGCAGTGCAGCTGCACGCGCGGGTCGGCGGGCAGCTGGCGCGGCAGGATGCTCAGCTGCACCTGGGCGGCAATTTGCAGCTCTTGCTCCAGGCCCGCCAGCCGGGTTTTGGTGACCAGGGCTTCGCGCAGCTCCACGATCATCGACGACAGGCTTTGGTGCTGCTGGATGATGCGTTCGGTGAGTTCGGCCATCACGGCGGCCAGCTGGCGCAGCTGCTCTTCGTCGCCGTGGGGGGCGCCGGTGGGCTGCGGGCCGGTGGCGTTCAGCAGGCGCAGCATTTCTTCGCGGCTGGTCATGTCGGTGGCGTCGGCCAAGTGTTGCAGCCGGTGGCGGATCAGGCGCTCCTGGCGCCTGCGCACGCGCTCGCGCAGGGTGCGGCTGGCGGCCAGCTCCTGGGCGTTGCGCCGGAAGGCCACCACGGCCTGGGCGATGCGGCCGATTTCGTCGTCGCCCGCGTGTTGCAGGCGCACGCTGGCGTCGCCGCGCGCCAGCGCCTGCAAGGCGGCAATGGCTTTGCCCAGCGGGCGCAGGCTGCGGCCCAGGTAAAAGTTCAGGCCCAGCAGCACGGCCAGCACCAGCGCCAGTGTGCCGCCCAGGGCCAGGCGGCCCAGAAAAGCGCTGGCATCGGCCTCTTCGGTCTGGTCGCCCAAAGTGACCAGAACGCCTGCACTGCGGCCCGCAATGTCGCTCAAGGGTGTGCTGTTGAGGGTGTAGGTGCGCGCCCCGACCTCGTGCTGACCGTGGTGCGCCGTGCGCGGCGACACCTGCACCTGGGCGCTGCGCCACAGGGCGTCATCGGTGGAGGCGCTGAGTGCGCCGCGCAAGTCCAGCACGCTGGCGGTGGTGGCGGTGCGTTCGGCAAAGCGTTCCAGGGCGTGCCGGGCATGGCGCCCCAGCACCAGCACCACGGGTTCGGTCTGGCCGGGCAGCGCGCGCGCCGACAACACCAGCGGCACGCTGCCCGCGCCCAGGCGCAGCCCGCCCACGGATTCTCCGGTGGCCGCGCGGTCGAGGCTGACGCTGTCGAGCAGCGGGCGCGGCAGCGCCAGGCCCAGGGCGATGGGGTCTTGCCGGGCGTTGACCAGCGCCACCAGGGCCAGCGGCTGGGTGGGGCCGGGCAGCAGGTTCAGGGCTTGCAGGGCTTGTTCCAGCGCAGCCAGGTCGCCCAGGCGGACGGCGTGCAGAAAGCGTGTGTCGGCCAGCAGCTGGTCCAGGCCCTGGTCGAGCAGGCGGTCTTCGGCGGCCAGCATTTCGCCCCACAGCGAGGTTTGCGCTGCCAGGGCGGTGCTGGCCAGGCGCTGTTGCAGCAGCTGCTCGCGCAGCAGCCCGGCGCTGCCCAGGCCCAGCACGGTGAGCACCAGGCCCAGGGCGACGATGAGGGTGATACGGGTGCGCAGCAGCATCAGGCGCCTTTGCCGGGGTGGGGGTGGTCGGGCACGATGCGGGCAATGTGCGCTTGCAGGCGCTGGTCAAAGTCCACTGCCAGCAGCTCTTGTGCGTAGGCGGCCACGGCGGCATCGTGTGCTTGCGCTTGCTGGTGTCCGTCGGCCAGGGCTTGCAGTGCCTGGGCCACGCCGTCGTCGCTGGCACCGGGGGGCGGTTCGGGCGGGGGCGTGCCGTGCAGCCCGGCTTGCAACTGCTGGCGCTGGTGCTCCAGGTGCTGGCCCGGTCCCCGGGCGGCCAGCCAGCCACCCAGCAGGCCCAGGCCCAGTACCACCAACGCGCACAGTGCCTGTGCCCAGGCCAGTCCCTGGGCCAGCGCTGCGGCGGCGGTGCCCACCACCACGGTGCCTGCGGTGCGCCCCTGCACCTGGATGGGCGCGCGCACCAGGTCGTTGGCACTGCGCGAGGTGCTGGTGGTGTGCAGCAGGGTGTCGTCTTCGGTGTGCAGCGCGATAAAGGCCAGGCCCGGCGCCTGCTCCAGCGTGCGTTGCAGGTAGGCGGGTACGCCGGGAATATCGGCCAGCGGAATGCCCACGCGCACCGCCCGGCCGATTTGCTGGGCCAGCGTGTGCGCCACCGACTGGGCCATGGCCTGGGCGTCGGTGCGGGCTTCGCGTTCGGTGGTGGTGCGCAGTTGGTGCAGCGACCACAGGGCGCTGGCCGTGCCAATCGCCAGCGTCAGGCACAAGGCCAGCAAGCCCAGGCTGCGGGCGAGCTGGGGTGGCGGTTGCAGAACCGGCGCCACTGTGGCGATGGAGTCAGTCGGCATCGTCAAGCTCCTGTAGCTGGTGCAGGCGGTGTTGTGCGCGTTGGCGGGCGGCGGCCCAGCTGGCGTGGGTGTGGTGGGCGGCCTGCTCCAGTGGCGTGGCCGGTGGTTGTGCTGGCGCTGGCGGCTGGCCTTGCAGGATGCGGGCCACGCGCACATAGGGCGCCATCAGGCGGCGCATACCCAGCGCCACCCCAGCCCAGGCGACCAAGGTGGCCAGGGCGGCGGCGGCCAGCAACGCCAGGGCCTGTTGGCCGTGCGCTTTCCATTGCGCCAGCGTCAGGGGCGGCGTGGCGGTGGAGATGGTCAGCACAATGCCGCCCGCCGCCTGGCCCAGGTCGTTGTCAAAGCGCACGCCCAGCTGGCGCTGCGCCGGGCCGTCGGTGTGCCACGGGGTGCTCTGCTCCAGCCCCTGGCGCCAGTGCGGTGGCACCTGGCTGCCCAGGGCGTTGGGGTCGGTGCTGTAGAGCAGGGTGCCGCTGGCGGCGAACACATCGATGGCCAGCACCTGGTCAAAGCTGGCCCGTTCACGCTCGATCAGGGTTTGCAGCGCTTCCATTTGCTCCAGGTTCAGGCCGATGGCCAGGTAGTTTTCTGCGGCGGTGCGCAGGCTGTGCAGCAGATAGTGGTCGCGCTGCTCCACCATGGCTTCGTGGGCAGTGCGGGCGGCCCAATGTGCCAGGGCCTGGGTGCTGGCCAGCACCGCCAGCACGCAAGCGAGCACGATGGCCAGCAGACGGTGGCGTGGGTTCATGGCTGTGGCTCCTGGGGTGCCTGCGCTGTGGGGGGTGGCAGGCGCTGGTTGCCGCCATCGCAGCAGTCACCGCCGTGGGTGCTGTCGCTGTAGTGCCGCGTGGCCAGGCTGGCGGTAGTTACCAGCAAGGTGTTGGGCGCCACGCCTGCCGTGGCGGCCAGCTGCTCCAGGGGCTGCTGGGGGCCGTACACCTGCGCCCACATGCCAGGCTGCACCTGCCCTGGCGCAAAGGCGCTGACGTCCAGCCCCAGCATGCCCATGGCCACGCCGCCCACGATGGGCGCGGCCTGCCCGCACAGGTACAGCACCCCCCGATTGACCAGGCCAAAGGGCAGACCATCGCCGTAGCCAATGGCCACGGTGGCGATGCGGCTGGCGCGCGGGGTGCGGTAGCTGCCTGCATAGCCCACTTCCGTGCCAGCGGGCACGTCGGCCACGCGCAGTACCGGCGCGTGCAGGCTGGCCACGCTGCGCAGGGGCTGGGGGTGGCCAGGGGTGGTTTGCACGCCGAACAGTGCGCTGCCCACCCGGGCGTGGTCGAAGTGCCAGGCCGGGTCGGCAAACACGCTCGATGAGGTGGCAATGCTGCGTTCGGCCCGGGGCAGTTGCGCCGTCCAGGCAGTGAAGTCGGCGCGCTGGCGCAGGCATTCGGGCGCGGTGGGGTCGCTGAAGCGGCCCAGGTGGCTGACCCAGGTTTGTGGCTGGGCGTCGGCCCAGAGCGCACTGCCGGGGCGCAGTGCGGGCAGGTCGGCGGCGCCAAAGCCCAGGCGGGTCAGGCCGGTGTCCAGGTGCAGGGCCACGGGCAGCGGTGTGCCGTGGCGGTGGGTGTGGCCGTGCAGAGCGGGCAGCTCATGGGGGCCTGCCAGCACAGGCACCAGGGCGTGGGCGGCAAAGTCTTGGGGGGCCAGCCCGCCCAGGCCGTGCAGCACCAGAATGCGTGCGGCATGCGCAGGCAGCAGGGCGCGCAAGGCCAGGGCTTCGCTGGTGTGTGCCACCCAGAAGTCGCGGCAGCCCAGGTGCCACAGCAGCGGCGCCACCGTGGCCAGGCCCAGGCCGTAGGCATCGTTCTTCACCACGGCGCCGATGCGCTGGCCCCGAAAGGTGCTGCGCACCGCCTGCCAGTTGTGCGCCAGGGCGTGCAAGTCCACGTGCAGGCGGGGGCGGTCGTGGGCGGCAGCGGTGTTCATGCGGCACCTCCGTGCGGCGGTGCCAGGTGCAGGCTGCCTGCTGTGCTGCCGGGGGCCACGCCGCGCCAGCCTGCGTGCAACAGGGCTTGCTGGCGGGGCAGGTCGCTGGAGGGCACGTCCAGGCCAGACGCTGCCAGCGCCGGGCCCGCAGCGCGCGCGGCCGGGTCGTGCGCCAGCAGGTAGCGGGCAAAGCCGCCGTAGCGGTATTCCAGCGCGCGCACGGCAAAGCCGCAGGCCAGCAGGTTGTGCCAGCTGGCGGTGTTGTCGGGGGCAGCGGTGGCAAACAGCACGGCGCCGGGCTGCGCCTGCTCCATGCGCCGGGCAATCAGGGTGCGTTGCAGGTGCTGGCCGCGCCAGTCGGGGGCCACGGCAGCGCCTGCCAGCTTGGCCACAGGCCGGTCTGCGGGCAGGCCCAGGTGGGGGCGCGGGTCGTCTTCGGGCAGCAGGTCGTGTTGCAGCACGCCGTAGGCCACCAGCGCCTGACCCGCCCAGGCGCCGATCACCTGGCCCCGGCCTTGCAGCAGGCTGGCCAGAAAATCACGCGACTCGGCCTTGACGGTGTGCGCCGCCATGCCCGCCAGGCTGAGGCGGTGCAGCACTTCCATGGCGTCCAGATCGGCCGGTTGCAGCAGGCGCCACGCCAGGGCGGGTGGGGTGGGCGCGGCAGGGGAGGTGGATGGGGAGATGGGCGTGCTCATGACGGGCGGGCCTCGGTGGGGCCGATGGCGATGACTTCGGCGTAGTTCAGCATGTCGATGGGGGGGTACAGGCGCAGGCTGCGCGCCACCTGCATGTTCACCAGCAGCGAGAAGCGCTTGAGCGTTTCCACCGGCACCTGGGCCGGGGATTTGCCCGCCACCAGAATGTCCAGCGCCTTGGCGCCCGCCAACTGGCCCACCGAGTAATAGCGGCTGACCAGCCCCACCAGCGCCCCGCCCGAGCGCACGGCCAGCTCGGCAGCGCCAAACGAGGGCAGTTGCAACTTCAGTGCCGTGGGGGCAATGCGCTCGTACAAGCTGCCCAGAAAGGTGTCGGGCAGCAGGTACAGCCACTGGGCACCGGCGGCGTGCAGCTGTGCCACCAGGTCTTCGACGCCATCGGCCACCGGGGCGCCTGTGGCGTTGGTGCGGAAGGTGCGCTCCAGCAGCTGGGCGCCGCTGCGCTGGCAGAACTCCCGCGCCTGGGCGACGATGGCGCGCGAGTTGGGCTCGGCGGCGTTGTAGAGCACGCCCAGCTTCTGGAAGGGGCGGTACGACTGCATGGCCCGCAGTTGCACATCGGTGGGCACCACGTGCACTGCCCCGGTCACATTGCGCCCGGGGGCGTCGAGCTGCGCCACGATGCGCGATTGCAGCGGCGCCGCCACCAGCGCAAACACCACCGGGATGTCACGGACAAAACCGCTCTGGCTGGCCGCATCGTGCGGGCCCACCACGGCCAGCGTGATCGGCGTGCCCCAGGCGTAAATCAGGTCAGGCTGCCATGGGGCCGTGTCACGCAGGATGGCGGGCACGCGGCCCGCGTCTTGCTGCACATCGCGCACGGTGAACTGGGCATCCAGCCCGGCATCGGCCAGGTAGGCGCGAAAGCCGCGATCCACATCCGTTTCGCCCCGGAACGTGAGCATCAGGATGCGGAACGGTCGGCCCGTGGGGTGCCGCAGCCGGGGTGTGGGCGTGGTGCCAGCGCTCCAGGCCGGTGGCAGCAGCGGCAGCAACGACAGCCCTGCGGCATGGCGCAGGCCATGGGAGAGAAAGTGGCGGCGAACAGTCATGGTGTGTGCAAGGTGTGGGCAGGGTGGTTACGCGCGGTTGGGGTGGCCTGGGCGGCGCAGGTGCCAGCCATAGGCCAAGCTGGCACCCACCACGCCCAGGCCAATGGTGGCCAGCGCCGGGCCAAAGCCCAGCAGGGGCAGCAGCAGCGCGCCCGTGGCCGGGCCCAGTGCGCTGCCGCCACGCTCTACCAGACGGAACAGGCCCAGAATGCCCGCCCCGTGGCCTGCCGGGGCACCCTTGGCAAAGTCTGCCACCAGAGCCGACTGCGGCGCAATCGACAGCGACTGCCCCAGCCCCAGGCCCAGCAGTACCAGCGCCAGCCCAGTGGGAGATGCCCCGGCAGGCCAGGCCAGTATGGCGCTGCACCCCGCCAGCAGGCCACCGGCCAGCACAAAAGCACTGCGTTGGCCCCAGCGGTCGGCCAGGCGCGCGGCCAGCGGCACCAGCAACACCATGGTCAGTGGGTAAATGGTTTGCAGGCGGCCGATCATGGCGCTGCCCTGGCCGCTGTCTTGCAGGTACACCGGCAGCAGGTAAAAACACAGCGCTGCCAGCAGCAGCTTGGCGGGCAGGGCGCAGCCCAGCAGCAGTGCCAGCAGCCCAGGTTGGCGCAGTGCGTTGGCCCACAGACCGGGGGCGGCAGTGCCAGGGTGGGGCGCAGCGCGGGCGGCGGTGGGGCGTTCGGGTGGCAATTGCAGCCAGGCGACGCTGGCGGCCAGCAGCGCCAACACGCTACAGGCCGCAAACGCACTGGGCACGCCCCAGCGGTCGGCAATCAACCCGCCCAGTGGCGGGCCGCACAGTCCGGCCACCAAAATGGCACGCACAAACTGCGCCAGGCTGCGCGCCCGGTCGCTGGCCCCTGAGCCATCAATCACCACGCCCTGCCCTGACACAAACACTAGCGCAAACCCCACCGCACTGAGGCCCCGCGCCGCCAGAAAACTGCCGTACCCCGCCGACCAGGCTGCCAGCGCCAGACCGATCGCACTGAGCAGCGCGCCCAGCAAAAAGCCAGCGCGCCTGCCATGGCGCTCGGACCAGCCTGCCAGCGGCCATTGCAGCAGCGCCACCACCGCCAGAAACAGTACCAGCGGCAGGCCCGCCAGCAGCTCTGCGGACATCCCCCAGGTCTGGGGTGCCAGTTGCCGGGCCCAGCCGGGCAGGAAAGGGCGCGTGAGTTCTTCGGACAGCATGAACAAGAACAGCGCCGGGCGCACCGCTGCGGCACTGGTGCTGCGCCAGGGCGCGTGCTGCGCTTGTGGGTGGGCCAGCCGTTGCTGGCGCGCCTCGGTGGCGGCCAGCGCACGGGCGCCGCGTGAGCCCAGTGCCAGTGCCAGCAGCTCCAGCGCCACCAACAGGCTCACCGCCCCCAGAAAAGCCATGTCCAGCAGCGTGGTTTGCAGCTTGCGCGCCAGCACACCGGGGTCTAGCACCACCACCACATCGGCCAGGTGGGTGCCTGCATGCACTACCGGTGCGCGGGCGGCAGGCGCAGTGGTGCTGGCCGCACTGGCCTCGGCTGCGTGGCTGGCCGCACCTGCGCTGCGGCGGTGCAGTGCGCGCCCGTCGGTCGCCAGCAGGGCCAGGTCGGCCACTTCGGGGTTGTCGCGGCGCAGGGCGCTGGTGTGGGTGTCCAGCCCGACCAGGGCGTCCAGCGGAATGCCCACGGTCAGTGCGTGTTCGACCAGACTGGCGCTGGAACGAGCGATGGCAGCGGCCTTGGCCAGCTGCACCGGCTGTATCAGCGCCTGGCCCGCGCGGTGTGCGCCCCAGCCCAGCCACAGCAGGCCCAGGCACAGCGCCAGTGCGGCCAAGGCCGTGAGCTGCGCGCGCAGGCCGCCCGGCCAGCGCGCCAGCCCCAGATGCCCCGCAGGCACCACTCCCCCAGAGGGAGCACGGTGCGATTGCGACGTCAGCCGCTGCGACAGAGCCACGCCCAGCAGCAGCGCCGCAGCGCACACCGCCAGCAGCGGTGGCCAGGCGGCTGCCTGGACTGCCTGTTGCAGTTGCTGCTCTGCACTGACCAGGGCCGAGGTGTCGTAGCGCAGCTGCACCCGTGCCACGGTCTGGCCCAGATCGTTGCGCACGGGGCGCTCCAGCAAGGTAGTGGCGCGGGTACCGTCGGGCGGGCGGGTGTGGCCCAGCAGGCGCTGGCCGCTGGCGCTGGCGATGCCAAAGGCGACGATGGCGGGCTCCAGCGTGGCTTCGCGCTCCAACAGCGCCTGCAATGGGGGCTGATCGGTCAGCGCCACGCCCAGCGCCAGCGCCCTTTCTGCGGCGGTGGCGGCGCGCTGTGCCGCCAGAGCGAAGCGGGCGTCAAAGGCTTCTTGCTGCGCACTGCGCAGGGTGGCAAATGTCAGGTAGGCGCTGGCGGCAATACAGCCCGCCGCCACGCAGGCCAGCACCGCCATGAACCACCATAGCAGCCGCCTCATGCTGACCCAGGGGCGCGGTGCGCCACAGCCACCGGATGGCTCAAGGCCGTGGGCGGGGTGCAATGGGTGAGGAGGAAGGCAGGCATGGGCGCCGATTATTCATGCGAGCGCGGTACAGGCCCAGCGGTATTTGCGCGCCTGCCAGCACAGACCACACGGCTTGTGCTGGCTGCATCGGTTCAAGCGCCTGTGCCGCGAAAGCGCTGCGCTGCCTGGCGGCTGACCTCGGCCAGCAATTGCTCTTCGCGCTGGCGCTCGCGCAGCCAGCGTGCGTCGTTTTGGCCCGCGTGGGCTTCGCTGCGCAGCAGGTGCAGCGCGCCCGAGGCGCCGTGCGCCGCCGCGTGGCCGGCAATCTGGTCGATGGTGCGCATGATGTGCTCGCGCAGCGGCATGTGCTCACCACTGGCCGGGTCTACGTACACCGCATCCATGCCAAAGCGGCAGGCCTGGAAGCGGTTGTAGGTATAGACCAGGTAGTCGTCCTCTTGCGGCGTGAAGGGTTGCTCGGCCAGAAACCAGGCTCCCAGCGATTGCACAAAACCGGCCAGTGCAGCGGCGCGCTCAATGGTCAGGGGCGTGTCGAACACACGGATTTCGATGGTGCCGAACTCGGGCTTGGGGCGGATGTCCCAGTAAAAGTCCTTCATGCTTTTGACCACGCCCGTGCGGGTCATTTTGTTGAAGTACTGCTCAAACTCGGCCCAGGTCAGCACGCAGGGCGCACGCCCCGACAGCGGAAACGCAAACACCGAATTGAGCCGCGCCGAGTCAAACGCCGTGTCCTGCCCCTGCACGTAGGGGCTGGAGGCCGACAGCGCGATGAAGTGCGGGATGTAGCGGCTCATGCGGTGCAGCATGAGCAGCGCCGCATCGGCATCGGGGCAGCCGATGTGAACGTGCTGGCCAAAGATGGTGAACTGCTTGGAGAGGTAGCCGTACAGCTGCGACAGCTCCTGAAAGCGTGGCTTGTCGTAAATGCGCCGCTCGTGCCATTGCTGGAACGGGTGCGTGCCACCGCCCACCACGGCGATGTTGAGCTTGTCGGCGCTTTTGACCAGCGCGTCGCGGA
>ERZ724504.853-NODE-853-length-17184-cov-4.760406_pt1 | contig 17184 bp, 10 predicted proteins | sample MGYA00376037_ERZ724504 | MGnify/ENA primary metagenome ERZ724504 (study PRJEB28724, sample SAMN07190888) | wastewater metagenome | isolation source: influent of sewage treatment plant in Hong Hong | place: USA: Christiansburg, Virginia | collected 2016-03-01 ... | reverse complement strand
GACGATGCGGTCGTTGTGCTCGACGGCATCAAGGTGCACATTGGCCAGTTCGCTGTATTCGTGCGCGAGCCGGGTCATCTCGAAATAGTGGGTGGCAAATAGTGTCAGGCAGCGGTTTTTGGTAATCAAGTGACGCAGGATGGCGAAGGCCAGCGCCATGCCGTCGAAGGTCGAGGTGCCACGCCCGATTTCGTCCATTAGTACCAGGCTGTTCGCCGTTGCGTGGTGCAGGATGGCAGCGGCTTCAGTCATTTCGACCATGAAGGTGGAACGGCCGGAGGCGAGGTCGTCGGAAGCACCGATGCGGGTAAAGATGCGGTCGAGTGGGCCGAGCACGCAACGATCTGCCGGCACGTAGCTGCCAATGTGGGCGAGCAGGGCGATCAGCGCCGTCTGCCGCATGTAGGTTGATTTACCGCCCATGTTGGGGCCAGTAATCAGCAACAGGCGGCGGCTTTCGAGCAGCAGGCAGTCATTGGCGATGAAAGTCTGGGCGCTATTGGCCATTTCAGCTTCAACCACCGGGTGACGGCCACCGGTTACGGTCAACCCGATTTCCGGGCTGAATTCCGGCTTGCTCCAGTTGCGTTTGAGGGCGGTGTCAGCAAAGCTGGCCAGCAAGTCGACTTGGGCGACAGCGCGGGCGATGGTTTGCAGGGCGGGCACAGCCGGTAGCAGTTCGTTGAGAATTCCTTCGTAGAGTAGTTTTTCGCGGGCCAGTGCGCGTTCCTGGGCGGACAGTGCCTTGTCCTCGAAGGCCTTCAGCTCCGGCGTGATGTAGCGCTCGGCATTTTTCAGCGTTTGGCGACGGCGGTAGTCGTCAGGAATTTTGTCAGTATTGGCGTGCGTGACTTCAATATAAAAGCCATGCACTTTGTTGAATTCGACTTTAAGGCTGGCAATACCACTGCGCTCACGTTCGCGAATCTCCATGTCGACCAGATAGGCGCCACAGTTGTCGTTGAGCGAGCGCAGTTCATCCAGGTCGGCATCGTAACCGTTGGCAATTGCGCTGCCATCGCGGATCTGGGCGGCGGGTTCCGGGGCGATGGCACGGATGAGCAGATCGAGCGTGGTTACAGGTGTCTCGAGATCGGCGTAGAGACTGTCGAGCAGTGGTGATGGGCTAGCTTGTAAAGGGACACGCAGGGTGTTTAGGCTAGCCAGTGATTGGCGCAGGCTGGCCAGATCGCGGGGTCGCGCATTTCTCAACGCTATGCGGCCAGCAATTCGTTCAATGTCAGCAATTTCGCGTAGTTCGCGACGAACCTCGCCAGCCATCCGCCCGTAGTCATCAAGCAGCGCTTCGACCGCACTATGGCGAGCGGCGGGAATGTCGCGCTCGCGCAGTGGGTGGTGAAGGGCGTGGCGCAACTGGCGTGAGCCCATGCTGGTGATGCAATTGTCGAGCAATGAAAACAGGGTAGGCGAGGGCTGGCCGCGCAGTGTTTCGGTGAGTTCGAGATTGCGTCGGGTGGCGAGATCGAGGCCGAGGTAACTGCCCTCAAGTTCTACGGTCAACGCCCGCAAATGCGGTAGATTTCCTGATTGCGTGGCTTGCGCGTATTGCAGCAGGGCGCCGGCAGCGGCAATTGCCGGGCGCAGGCCTTCAGCACCAAAGCCGGAAAGCGCGGCGACCTTGAACTGTTCGCAAAGCAGGCGTTTGGCTGAGTCGTATTCAAAATACCAGTCAGGCTGGCGGGTGCGTGCCGACTCCAGCGCAAAATCTGGCTGCCAGGATTCGGGGTAGAGAATTTCCGCCGGGCGGATGCGTTCCAGCGTGGCAGCGAGTTGCTCTGCGGGTACTTCGGTCAGGATGAATTCGCCACTGGCCAGATTCAGTCGTGCCAGGCCGGCGGTGTTGCGTGTTGTGGTCAGCGCCAGCAGCCAGACGTCGTGCTTGTCATCGAGCAGTGCCGCATCGGTCAGGGTGCCGGGTGTGACGATGCGCGCCACGGCACGTTCTACCGGCCCTTTGCTAGTCGCTGGGTCACCGATTTGCTCGCAGATTACAACCGATTCGCCAAGCTTCACCAGCTTGGCCAAGTAGGGCTCAAGTGAATGGAAGGGGATGCCACACATCTTGATCGGTGTGCCGGCAGACTGCCCGCGGGTTGTCAGCGTAATGTCCAGCAGACGTGCAGCTTTCTCGGCATCTTCAAAGAAAAGCTCGTAGAAATCCCCCATTCTGTAAAACAAAAGCGTATTTGCTGCGTTATCCGCCTTTAATTTCAAATATTGCCGCATCATCGGCGTATGACCTGTGGAGTCCTTGCCGGTGCTTATGTTTTCTTTGTTTTCTATTTTCATTCAGTGATTTATCAGACGAATTTCTGGGTTGGTGCCTGTTGGTCATTCAATAACAAGTGCGATCTGTCTTGTTTATCCAGTAGTGCATTGGTAACAGGGCTTCCGGCATGGGCTGGTGTTCCATGATGATGCTGCGTGCCGAGAAGTGGCGATTCAATTCTTCGTATAACTCGTCGTCACAAAAGCCAATGGCGGCTGCTTCCGCCCGGCTGTTGGCGAAAACGATGCGCTCGATGCGTGCCCAATAGGCGGCTGAAAGACACATTGGGCAGGGCTCGCTGGAGGCGTAGAGCGTGGCATTTGGCAGATGAAAGTTGTTGGCCGCAACACAGGCGGTACGAATGGCCATGATTTCAGCGTGGGCTGTTGGGTCGCAGGTACGGACGACTTGATTCCCGCTTTCGCTGATGATTTTTCCATCGCAAACAATGACTGCGCCGAATGGGCCGCCGTCACCACTCCTGGCGCTTTTGAGCGCCAGTTCGATAGCGCGAGAGAGGTAAAACTGGTCATTATTCAATTTGAACTTCGCTTAGTGGATTCAGCTCGGCAGGTCATTCATCTGAATAACTCTCAAATAGCTCAATGCTATTATACGACCCCCGCCAAGGCTGGATATTTTACGTCCGCCGGGATCACCCATGCGCCTGACCAAACTCAAACTCGCCGGTTTCAAATCTTTCGTCGACCCTACTTCTGTGGCCCTTCCCGGGCAGCTGGTGGGCGTTGTCGGCCCCAATGGCTGCGGCAAATCCAACATCATGGATGCCGTGCGCTGGGTGCTGGGCGAGTCGAAAGCGTCGGAATTGCGCGGCGAATCGATGATGGACGTCATTTTCAACGGCTCGTCGAATCGCAAGCCGGTTTCGCGGGCTTCCGTCGAGCTTGTTTTCGAGAATCTGCTGGGCCGGGCGCTCGGCCAATGGACTCAATACACGGAACTATCAGTCAAGCGAACGCTGACACGGCAAGGGCAGTCGGACTATTTCATCAATAATCTGAAGGTTCGGCGCAAGGATATTACTGATCTATTTCTTGGTACTGGCCTCGGGCCGCGTGCCTACGCGATTATTGGCCAGGGCATGATTTCGCGCATTATCGAAGCGCGGCCGGATGATCTGCGAGTGTTCCTCGAAGAAGCGGCTGGCGTGACGCGCTACAAGGAGCGGCGTAAGGAAACCAACGGCCGACTTGAAGATAGCCGGGAAAATTTGACCCGGGTTGAGGATATTCGCCTCGAATTGGGCAATCAGATCGAAAAGCTGGGTGCTCAGGCCGAGGTGGCACGTCGCTACCATGCGTTAAACGAGCAACTGGTGCAGCGCCAGCAGGTGTTGTGGTTGTTGAAAAAATGCGAGGCGGATGCTGAGCGTCAGCGCTTGGCGCTGGAAGTTGAGCGCGCTGTTACCGAACTTGAAGCGCAAAGCGCAGCGCTGCGTGAGACTGAGGCGCGGGCTGAAGAGACTCGGGAGGCGCACTTTGCCGCTGGCGATGCCTTGCATAACGCGCAAAGCGACATGTACGCCGCCAATGCCGAAGTAGCCAAGCTGGAGGCGGAGATTCGCCATCGGCGTGAGTCGCACCTTCAACTGGAAACACGACTGGCACAGCTTGAAGGCGAGTTGGCTCAATGGAGCCAGACGGCTGAAACACTTACGGTTGACCGCCAAAAATGGGAAGAATTGCAGGAAATCACGCGCTTGCGTGTCGAGGAAGCAGAAGAGCGCCTGCATCAGCAGATGAATCTGGCGCCACAGGTTGAAGAAAGCCACGCTCAGGCACAAGAAGAGTTGCAACGTTTGAGGTCGCGCACAACCCATGCCGAGCAGCGCCTTGAGGTTGAACTGACCAACAAATCCCACGCCCAACGCGCCTTGCAGGCAATTACGCTGCGTCGCGAACGCCTGCGTGAAGAGGCGGGTGGGCAAGATGCGCCAGATGCACTCGATCTGGCCGAGAAGGAAGAAGAGCTTTCGCTACTGCGTGAAGAGTTGGCTGGCGATCAGGATCATTTGCAACAATTGCAACTTGAATTGCCGCAAATGGAAGCCGCGCGGCGTCAGGTGCAAGATGAATTGCAGCGCATTGAGCGTGAGTTGGCGGCAGGAGAGGCACGCCGCGCCGCGCTGGAGCAGATGCAGGCGCGTACCCAACAAAGCGGTAAATTGCCTGAATGGTTGCAACGCCACGGCTTGGATCAGGCACAGCCGCTATGGCAACAAATTCATGTTGAAGCCGGCTGGGAATCCGCCGTCGAAGCTGTTTTACGCGAACGCCTGAGTGCGATTGCCTGTGAAGACCCGGCCAAACTTGATGAGTGGCTGCACGACAGGCCAGATGCGCATTTAAGCGTGATCCTGCCAAACGACCAAATTTTTGACCCAAAAACGGCGTCGACCGTAACAAATCTGAATCAGCGGGTTCGCAGTGACAATCCTGCGCTGGCCAGCGTATTGATCGACTGGTTAGGCAGCGTATGGACCGCAGAAACGCTCGATGTGGCCTTGAGCCTGCGCAATGACCTGCCTTCTGGCATTGCCTTGGTAACCAAGGCTGGCGATATTTTGACTCGTTCCAGCCTGACTTTTTTTGCGCCGGACAAGAGTGAACACGGCCTGCTCGAACGCCAGCGCGAGATCGAAACGCTGGGCGAAGGCATCGCAACCTTCGAGGAAAAGGCTGACGGCATCCGCGAACAACTGGAAATGCTCGACGAGCAGCTCGATGACAAGCGCGAAGAACTGGGTGAAATCCGCCAATACATCACCGACCGCCAGCAGCGCGTCCATGCGGCTCAGCTTGAGGTCTTGAAGCTGGCACAGGCGCTGGAACGCTATCGTGAAATCAAGGAACGCCAGCAGGAGCAACTGGCTGAGCTGGCCGAAGAAGAGGAAAGCGAACGCGAGCGCGACATGGCGGCTGATGAAAAAATCGCCGAAGTACGCGATGGTCTGGGCCGCATCCGCGTGCTGGTCGCCGGTGCACAATCGCGGCTGGATGAAGCGGAGCGTGCAGTGCGTGCAGAACGTGAACGCAATTCCGATTTTGACCGGGCGTTGCGTGAAGCGCAGTTTTCCTTACGCGAGGCTGAGAACAAGCTAAAGGATATTTTTGTCCAGCTGGCTACCGCTCAGCGCGAGTTGACTCGTATCGAAAAAGATCGCGCAATTTGTGCCGAGCAGGTCGCCGCGGTGCCGCCCGATGTGATGGAAGGCAATCTGCAAGCGGCGCTTGAGTTGCGGCAGGAAAAGGAAATGGCGCTGGCCGCCAGGCGTGAGGCATTGGAAACAGCAACCAACGCCTTGCGTGGTCTGGAAGAGCAGCGCCTGAAAATAGAGCAGGGCTTGGAGCCACTACGTGTTCGCATCGGCGACCTCAAGCTGAAAGAGCAGGCAGCGGCGCTTAATACCGAACAGTTTGCCCAGCAACTACTGGAAGCCGGTGCAGATGAAGCAGCTTTGTTGCCGGAACTCGGCAATGTAAAGCCAGCCGGTTTGCAGGGCGAAATTACCCGCTTGGGCAACGCGATTGCCGAACTTGGCGCAGTCAATCTCGCCGCCTTGCAGGAACTCGACACAGCCACCGAGCGTAAAGGCTACCTCGATATGCAGGCAGCCGACCTCAACGAAGCGATGGAAACTCTGGAAAACGCCATCCGCCGTATCGACCGCGAAACGCGTGACTTGCTCAAATCAACGTTTGATACGGTCAACAGCCATTTTGGCCAACTTTTTCCCGAGCTGTTCGGTGGTGGTCGCGCCGAGCTGGTGATGACCGGTGAGGAAATTCTCGACGCTGGCGTGCAGGTTATCGCCCAGCCGCCGGGCAAGAAGAATTCGACCATTCATTTGTTATCCGGTGGTGAAAAGGCGCTGACGGCAATTGCGCTGGTCTTCTCGATGTTCCAGCTCAACCCGGCGCCGTTCTGTCTGCTTGATGAAGTCGACGCGCCGCTGGACGACACAAATACCGAGCGTTTTTGCGGCATGGTGAAGAAAATGTCTGCTAACACACAGTTTTTATTCATCTCCCATAATAAAATCGCCATGGAAATGGCCGAGCAGCTAGTCGGCGTGACAATGCAGGAATCCGGCGTCTCGCGCGTGGTGGAAGTGGATATTCAGGAAGCTTTGAAGATGAGGGATGCGGCGTAAATGACTGAACTCCAAATGGGTTTGATTGGCCTCGGCGCGATAGCGGTCGTGGGCGTATTTGGTTACAACAAGTGGCAGGAAGGGCGCCATCGCAAACTGGCTGAGTCATTGCTCAAGCCGGCACACGATGACGTCTTGCTCGGTAACGCGCCCAATGTGGCCGCTAAGACTGTGCCGGTTGAGCGTAGCGAACCTGAGATAAGGCTTGAAGATGCCGGATCGCACGCTGATGAACGGCTTGAGCCGATGATGGCGGAGGCTGGCGAGATTGTTCAGCATGAACCTGATGCTCAAATCAATGTAATCAGTGCCACCCAAGAGAGACAACAAGCGCAGGCAATTGAAGAAACGGATGAGGCACCGGCGAGCGAATTACCAGCGACTTTGCTCGATCCGCGTCTTGAATTCATTGTGGCGATGGAACTGGTTGATCCGGTTTCAGCGATCCAGATCTTGCACTCGCAACGCGATGTTCTGCAAAACGTCAGCAAACCCGTGCATTGGATTGGCTACAATGAGCTAACCCGCGAATGGGTCCGCCTGCATCCGGATTCTGAGCTTCAGGTACGTCGCTTGCGCATAGGCTTGCAACTGGCGAATCGTATGGGCCCGGTTTCTGATGCTGATCTGGTTGTTTTTGCCGGGGCCATGCAGGCTTTGGCCGATGAATTGATGGCTGTGGCTGACATGCCATCAATCCGGGTGCGTGATCAGGCAGTTGAAGTTGATCTGTTTTCAGCCGAAGTTGATCTCGAAATTGGTATCAATCTGGTTAGTAAGAGCTTGCCGTTTACCGGCACGAAAATTCGTGCGTTGGCAGAAGCGGCCGGCATGGTGCTGGGTGCTGACGGCTTGTTTACTCGTTATGACGAAGAGGGCCGCGCCCAGTTCTGTCTGCAGAATTTCGAGAGTACGCAGTTTTCACCTGAATCGATTCGCACCATGAGTACGCACGGGCTGACTTTCCTGCTGGATGTGCCGCGCGTTGACCACGGCGAGCGTGTCTTTATGCAGATGGCCGAGTTGGCCAAGCGATTTGCAGAAGCATTGCAAGGCATATTGGTTGATGACAATCGCCAACCCTTGGGTGATGCGCAACTTGATCACATTCGCCGGGAATTCATCGGCAAACCACAGGCCAAAATGGCCAGCTACAATTTACCGGCCGGTTCGGCGCAGGCATTGCGCCTCTTCTCCTGATGCCAGAACTGGTCGCGGAAACTCAGCGTGCAGCGTTGTTGCGCGCTGAAATCGAGCGCCACAACGAGGCCTACTACCGGTACGATGCGCCGACGATTCCCGATGCGGAATACGACAAGCTGTTTCGCGAACTGCAGGCGCTTGAGTTTCAGTATCCGGTATTACTGACAGCAGATTCGCCGACCCAGCGTGTGGGTGCTGCGCCGCTCAAAGCATTCCCTTCACGTCGGCATGGCATGCCGATGTTATCTCTGAACAATGCATTTGAACCAGCCGAGGTTGAGGCATTCGACCAGCGTGTGCGAGATGGTTTGGAATCAATCGCTGCGGTCGACTACGCTGTCGAGCCAAAATTTGATGGTCTGGCGATTAGCCTGACCTACGAACATGGTTTTTTTACCCGTGGCGCCACGCGTGGCGATGGTGCGACTGGCGAAGAAGTGACGCCCAATCTGCGGACATTGCGCTGTCTTCCCTTGCGCCTGTCCGGTGCCGGTTGGCCTGAGTTGATTGAAATTCGTGGCGAAGTCCTCTTGTTCAAACAGGCATTTGTTGAACTCAATGCACGCCAGCGCGAACGTGGCGACAAGGAGTTTGCCAACCCGCGTAACGCTGCGGCCGGCAGTTTGCGCCAGCTTGATTCGCGCATTACGGCGAGTCGCCCTTTGTCATTCTTCGCCTATGGCGTTGGTGCCGGGGGCGATCAGCTCACACTTAAAACGCATGGCGAATTGATGGATCAGCTTGTGGTATGGGGTTTTCCGGTCGCTGAAGAACGCCGGATAGTGCAGGGTTCCAAAGGACTGCTTGCCTACTTTGCCGAAATTGGTGAAAAGCGCGCGAAGCTGCCCTACGACATTGATGGCGTTGTGTACAAGGTCAATAGACTGGCTGCTCAGACGCAACTGGGTTTTGTCTCGCGTGCGCCGCGTTTCGCCATAGCCCATAAATTTCCAGCTGAAGAAGCGCTGACCGTAGTTGTCGGTATCGATGTGCAGGTTGGTCGTACCGGGGCGATTACGCCCGTGGCGCGGTTGCAACCGGTCTTCGTTGGTGGTGTGACCGTTACCAACGCGACCTTGCACAATGAAGATGAAGTTCGCCGCAAGGATGTGCGGGTTGGCGATACGGTGATAGTTCGTCGCGCTGGCGACGTGATTCCTGAGGTTGTCGCCATCGTGCCGGAAAAGCGGCCAAGCCGTGATTTGTTTGGCGGCGAGCCTTTGCATCCGCCATTCATCATGCCGAAAACCTGCCCGGAATGTGACTCGGTGATTGCAAAAGGGGTTGATGAAGCCATCGCCCGTTGTACTGGCGGTCTCTTTTGCCCGGCCCAGCGCAAGGCCGCTTTGACCCATTTTGCTGCACGCCGCGCAATGGATATCGAAGGACTCGGTGACAAACTGGTCGATCAACTGGTTGATGCGGGTCTGGTCCATTCGCCAGCCGATCTCTATGGCCTATCGATGGAAACCCTGGCTGGACTTGATCGCATGGGTGAGAAATCGGCACAGAATCTGGTCGCAGCGATTGAAAAAAGCAAACAGACGACGCTTGCCCGCTTCATTTTTTCGCTGGGGATTCGAAATGTTGGCGAGTCAACCGCACGTGATCTGGCCAAGCATTTTGGCCAGCTTGATTGTTTGCTGGCTGCTGATAGTGAGACTTTACAACTGGTTGCGGATGTTGGCCCAGTGGTCGCTGCAAGCCTTGCAGCTTTCTTTGGCGAATCTCATAACCGTCAGATCATTGAAAGATTACGAACTGCCGGTGTTAATTGGCCGGAAGGTGTGTCGGTCGAGGCTGGTCCTAAACTGCTGGCCGGCAAAACGCTGGTGCTGACCGGAACCTTGCCGACGCTCAAGCGTGATGAGGCCAAGGCGATGATTGAAGCAGCGGGTGGCAAGGTGTCCGGCTCGGTCTCGAAAAAAACAGATTTTGTCGTGGCTGGCGAAGAAGCTGGCTCAAAACTGGAAAAAGCATTGGAGCTGGGTGTTCCGGTGCTGGATGAAATAGAATTTTTGAAATTGTTGAGTGAAGGAACCGAGCAATGAAAAAAGTCAGAAAAGCAGTCTTTCCTGTCGCTGGCATGGGCACCCGTTTTCTCCCGGCAACCAAGGCCAGCCCCAAGGAGATGTTGCCAATTGTCGATAAGCCGCTGATCCAGTTCGCGGTTGAAGAGGCGGTTGCGGCGGGCATTACCGACATGATTTTCGTCACGGGTCGCTCGAAGCGTTCGATTGAAGACCACTTCGACAAGGCCTATGAGCTTGAATCTGAGCTGCAGGCGCGTGGCAAGGATGAATTACTTGATTTCGTGCGCAACATGATTCCAAAGAACATCAACTGCATCTACATCCGTCAGGCTGAAGCACTGGGACTTGGCCATGCTGTACTTTGTGCCAAACCGGTGATTGGCGATGAACCGTTTGCCGTGTTGCTGGCTGATGATTTGCTCGACGGTACCCCGGCGGTGATGAAGCAAATGACCGATACCTATGACTATTACCGTTGTTCGGTGCTCGGCGTGCAGGACGTGCCGCGCGCCGATACAAGAAGTTACGGTATCGTCGATGCCCGGCGTGTTGCTGACCGTCTGGAGCAAATCAATGCCATTGTCGAGAAGCCGAAGCCGGAGGATGCGCCATCTACCTTGGCAGTGGTTGGTCGCTACATTTTGACGCCGCGCATCTTCCATCATCTGGAAACGATCAAACCGGGTGCCGGTGGCGAAATTCAGCTGACCGATGGTATTGCTTCGCTGCTCAGCGAAGAACAGGTCCTGGCCTACCGTTACGACGGTACGCGCTACGACTGCGGTTCCAAACTCGGTTATTTGCAGGCTACCGTTGTCTTTGGTCAGCGACATCCGGAAGTCGGGGCAGATTTTCAAGCCTATTTAAAGAGTCTGGGGTAGATCATGGATGCGGACAAGGCGCGCAAATTATTCGATGAAGCCGATCTGATTCATTCGGCCGAGGTGGTCAGCGCTGCAGTGAGCGAACTGGCTGCGCAAATCAAAAGCAAATTAGCCGATAAAAATCCGCTGGTGTTGTGCGTGATGACCGGCGGCCTAATCTTTTGCGGTCAACTGCTGACCAGGCTCGATTTTCCGCTTGAGTTTGATTACCTGCACGCCACGCGCTATGGTCCCGATACACAGGGTGGCAAGATTTCCTGGCGCAGTGCACCGTGGACCTCGGTCAAGGGGCGCACCGTATTGGTTGTTGACGATATTCTCGACGAAGGCGTGACATTGGCGGCAGTCAAGGAAAGCCTGCGACGCATGGGGGCGGAGGCGGTATTGACGGCAGTTTTCACTGACAAACTGAATGGCAAGCAAAAACCAATTTCTGCCGATTTTGTCGGGTTGACCGTACCTGATCGCTTTGTTTTCGGTTTCGGAATGGATGTCGACGGCGCATGGCGTCATTTGCCGGCGATTTACGCCATGAAAGAAGACACGTGAGTGGAACGACAGTCGCCGAGTTTCTCGGTTACTGGGAGACAGAAGGTGCCGCCTATGTGCGGCATGGCGATTATGACTGGATGGCTTCGCTGGTGCCCGGCAAACGTGTGCTGGAAATCGGCTGTGGCTTGGGTTTCGGTACTCAGGCGCTGGCGGCGCGTGGCCTTGCGGTGTTGGCCGTTGATACGCTGGAAGAATGTCTGGCAGTCAGCCAGCAACGTTCGGCTGGGCAGGGCGTCAGCTTTTTGCAGGCTGATATCTGTGCTCTGAATGAAATCCAAAGCCAGACCATCATTAACTTTGCGCCTGATTGTGTCGTTTGCTGGCTGATGGGCGCATCGGCAGATACAACGGGGGCAACGCTGCATGATGGCGGCAAAGCGGTGGCAGCTTATCGCGAGCATATACATCGCAAAATTGCAGAACTGGCCGCCAGTTTGCTGACGGTGAACGCTTTACATCTCGTTGATCGCACCGCCATACCCTGGCAGGCAAAAGATATCGGACGAGATACTTTGGTTCGTTACCATGCCGGAAAAACTTTGCTCGATCTGCCATTTAATGCAGACCGGCGTAATGCGCTTTACCGAAAACTTGGGGATAACGTGGTCGACATGGCTGCAATGCGTCGCCCGCACCCCGCACTGAAGAGTGTTGTGCCAACCCTGGCCTCGCTCCTCGTCGAAAGGAAATAACAATATGTTGGCAATCATCGGTGGCAGTGGCCTGACCACGCTTTCCAATCTGGATGTTTCGCACCGTGAAGTCGTCCGCACGCCTTATGGTGAGCCATCTGGTTCGCTGGTTTTTGGCGAAATCTGTGGCAAACCGGCCATGTTCCTGCCTCGTCATGGTTATGGGCATACCATCGCGCCGCATATGGTGAATTACCGCGCCAATCTGTGGGCGCTTCATCACCACAAGGCCACCGGGATAATTTCGGTTGCTTCGGTTGGCGGTATTCGCGATGATCTTGGCCCCGGCGAGATTGTGTTGCCTAACCAGATTATTGATTACACTTGGGGGCGTAAATCGACTTTCTTTGAAGGCGTTGGCACTACGGTGACGCATGTTGATTTCACTGAACCCTATGATCGCGAACTCTGCAAACGTATTGAAGAAGCCGCAGAAAGCTTGGGCATTTCAGTCAAGGTTGGTGGTGTCTATGCAGCAACCCAAGGCCCGCGTCTTGAAACAGCTGCTGAAATAAATCGGCTTGAACGCGATGGCGCTGATCTGGTGGGGATGACCGGCATGCCAGAAGCTGTTCTCGCCCGCGAACTTGGTATTCCTTACGCGGCGATCAATGTTGTGGCCAACCATGCGGCCGGGCGCGGCAGCAGCGCCAACGGCATTCATTTCGAAAGTCTCGAACACGTCCTGCACGAAGCGATGGGTCGCGTTCGGACGATCATCGAGCGCGTTGTCGGCTGTCAGGATAACTGCCAGCCGATGGGGCTCTCGGTTTAAACCTTCAGGCGTTCCATCAACTCGGTTTCAAGCTTGATGCGGCTGTTACTTTGCCGTAAATCACCGCCGCTGATCAGGAATACGTCCTCGGCACGTTCGCCAAGGGTAGTGATCTTGGCCGTATGCAAATTGGCTCCATGCTCGGCCAACGTGTTTGCTACCGAGTAGAGCAATCCTGGGCGGTCGGCAGCAACCAAGGAGAGAATGTAATGCGCGCCGCGTTCATCCCCCTGAATTGTTGCCAGTGGCTTGATCGGGAAATGCTTGACTTGACGTGAGACTCGGCCCGAAGAAGGTTGCTCCGGTGGCGTTTGATGGATCAGACGATATTCGAGTTCGTGCTCAATGTAGGAAAGCATCTCGCGGTCATTGTCACGATTCGAAACATCAAGCAACACGAAACTGTCCAGCGCATAGCCGTGCGCTGTCGTGTGAATTTTTGCATCAACAATGCTATATCCGGCACGCGCAAAAAATCCGACGATGCGGGCGAAAAGATCTGGTTGGTCTTTGGTGTAGACCATGACCTGTAATCCTTCTCCTTCTTGATGCAGGCGGGCACGTACGACAGGTTGGTCGTTAAAAATCCGGTAATGCAGCGAGCGCGTATGCCAGGCAATCTCTTCCGCGGAGTGGCGGAGGAAATACGCCATATCAAGCTGTTTCCAGAGACGTTCGTGGACTGTTGCCGAGAGTGCAAAAAAGCGCAGCAGGCGCATCGCTTCGGCTTGACGTTCGGTAATCACACCGTGCGTAGCCGGCGTATTTTCCTGTCCTAACTGGTGCTGGGTCAGCGAATAGAGATCGTAAAGCAGCTTACCTTTCCACTGATTCCATACCTTTGGACTGGTGCCCCGAATATCCGCATGGGTCAGTAAATACAGTGCTGAAAGGTGGCGTTTGTCGCCAACCAGGCGGGTAAATCCCTCAATGACATCAGGATCGCTGAGGTCCTCCTTCTGTGCTACGCGTGACATGACGAGGTGGTTTTTGACCAGCCAGACAACTAATTCAGTGTCTTCTTCAGAAAACTCGTGTTCTTCGCAAAAAATGCGCGCATCGACTGTGCCAAGTTCGGAGTGATCGCCACCACGTCCCTTGGCAATGTCATGGAATATAGCAGCGACATAAAGTAGCCATGGTTTGTCAAAATCACTGATGGCACGGGTGCACAGCGGATATTCATGTGCAAATTCGCTCATCGTGAAGCGGCGAATATTGCGAAAAACTTGCAGAATATGTTGGTCTACTGTGTAAACGTGAAACAGGTCATGCTGCATCTGACCAACGATACGTCCAAAGGCTGGCAAATAGGCGCCGAGAACATCGAGTTGGTTCATTCGACGGAATTCATGCAGGACACCGCGTTCGCTCTGGAATAACTTGATGAAGGCGGCGCGATTGGCTGGGTTGGCGCGGAATTCTGGCGTGATGAACTGGCGGGAACGCCACAGCGCCCTCAAGGTGCGGGCGGTCATTCCCTGAAGTTCGTGATTTTCCTGCATGACCAGAAAAGCGTCGAAAATCGCTGCTGGTTTTTTCTCGAAAAGGCATTCATCGCGCAGATCAAGCAGATTGCCGACGGACTGGAAATCCTCGTCTATTGTTTGCGGCAATTGCTCGTTTTCTGGTGCTAAAGCAGCACCTAGGTTCTGCATCAGAATGGTATTAAGCAAGGTTATTGCTTTGGCATTGCGATAATAACCCTGCATCAATTGCTCGGAAGCTCGTGTCTCCGGCGTCGACTCAAAACCGTATTGACTGGCGAGCGTGTTCTGATAATCAAACATCAGACGGTCTTCGCGCCGGCCTAACAGAAAATGCATGCGGATGCGCAAGTGACGAAGGAAAGTCTCGCAGTCTTCGGCTAGATTCTGTCCTTCGTGGGTCAGAAAACCATGCTTGACGATATCCGCCCAGGTGGTTCCGTAACCTGCGGCTTTGGCGATCCAGAAAATTACCTGAAGGTCACGCAGGCCGCCTGGAGCTTCCTTGAAGTTTGGTTCGAGGCTGAATGGTGTTTCGTTGTAACGCATGTAGCGCTCTTGTTGTTCCAGGCGCTTGGCCTCGAAAAACACCAGCGGATCAAGGTTGCCGTGCAGACGCTTCTCGAAAGTGGCGAAAAGCTTTTCGTTCCCGGAAATCAGGCGAGCTTCAAGGAGGGCGGTTTGAACCGAAATATCATTGCTGGCTTCATTCAGGCATTCTTGAATGGTTCTGACGCTATGCCCAATTTCCAGTCCGATATCCCAGAAATGGCTGATCAGTTTTTCCAGTTTTTCCTGGAGTGCAACTCCGGGAGGTTGGGGCAGGAGAATCAGTAGATCAATATCGGATGCCGGATACAATTCTCCACGGCCGTAACCACCGACTGCGGCCAAGGTGAGAGTGGCAGGGAAGTCGAGGCTTTTCCAGAGTCTGACAAGAACCTGATCTACCTGTTTGCTGCGCGCACTGAGCAAAGCCAGTCCATCACCGGTGCGTTCGTAGTTTTCACGCAGCGATAGCTGCATGGCCTTAACTTCACCGCGTAGTGCGGCAACCTGTTCAATCATCAGGAAATCCAGTCAGGTTTCGGGCGGCAGCCAGCAGAATGCGTCAATACTTCGTAACCAATTTCTGTCACCAGTACGGTGTGTTCCCACTGGGCAGAGAGACTATGATCTTTGGTAACGATAGTCCAGCCATCGGCCAATTCGCGAATCGGTGCTTTGCCTGCATTGATCATCGGTTCAATGGTGAAAATCATTCCCGGTTCCATTTTCGGCCCGGTGCCGGCTTTTCCGTAATGGGTAACTTGGGGTTCTTCATGGAATTTTGCGCCAATGCCGTGACCGCAGAACTCGCGAACTACGGAGTAACCATTTTTCTCGGCATATTTCTGAATAATTTCACCGATGTCACCGAAACGGGCGCCGGGGCGAACCACAGAAATACCCAACCAAAGACAATCAAACGTAATTTCGCAAAGCCGTTTCGCTTGAATTGATGGTTCGCCAATCATGTACATGCGGCTTGTGTCGCCGTGGTAACCATCCTTGATAGGTGTTACATCAATATTGATGATGTCGCCGTTTTTGAGCACACGATCACCTGGAATGCCGTGGCAAACCTGATGGTTGACTGAGGTGCAGATGGCTTTCGGGTAAGGGTTGTAGCCCGATGGAGCATAGTTGAGCGGTGCCGAGATGGCGTGCTGAACATTGACTGTGTATTCGTTACACATCCGGTCGATTTCGCCGGTCGTGATTCCCGCCTTGATGAAGGGTTCGATGTAGTCGAGTAATTCAGAAGCGAGACGGCCAGCGACGCGCATTTTCTCGATTTCTTCTGGCGTCTTGATGGAAATGCCCATGAAAATCCTGCTGTTGGGTGAATGGATAAGGTCGGATTTTAGCGGGAAATGCCAACTTCCACAGCTTTCGTCGATCCAAATGATCTGGCTGCGGATGGCATAATCCCCTCTTTGAGTCCAGGTTTCGCAAATGACAATATTGCTATTGGGTAAAGACGGACAAGTCGGCTGGCAATTGCAGCGTTCGCTGGCTCCCCATGGAAAGGTTGTTGCCTGTGGTCGTGCCGAATGTGATCTGGGAGATATTGATCAGTTGCGTAGGGTTGTGCGGCAGGTCAATCCAGCGGTAATCGTTAATGCTTCGGCTTACACCGCTGTTGATCGCGCCGAAAGTGAACCGGATCTGGCTCGGCGTATCAACGCCGAGGCGCCGGGAGTGTTGGCTGAAGAGTCTGCACGAGTCGGCGCTCTGATGATTCACTACTCGACGGACTATGTTTTTGACGGCTGCAAGGAAGCGCCTTACTTTGAAAGCGATGCAACGGGGCCGCAAAGTGTTTATGGTCAGAGCAAGTTGGCTGGAGAGCAGGCAATAACTGCGGTCGACTGTCGTTCAGTGATATTTCGTACCAGTTGGGTTTTCGGCGCGCGCGGTGGAAATTTTGTTAAAACCATATTGCGTTTGGCGCGTGAAAATGAGTTGCTGAGTGTAGTTAATGACCAAATAGGTAGCCCAACGCCGGCCGCCTTGATTGCCACTGTCAGTGGCGTAGTGTTGGCGATGCTACATCAAGGGCAAGCCATGGCGCCAGGGGAGCATCGCCTCTACCATCTGGCGGCGGCTAATCCGGTTAGTTGGCATGACTTTGCGCAAAAAATTATCGAGCTTGCTTCGGCGATGCCGGGATTTGATTTGCGTTTGAAGGCCGACGCAATTCGCGCCATTCCCAGTACGGACTATCCGACGCCAGCGATGCGCCCAATGAATTCACGACTTGACTGCACGTTTCTGGAAACTGATTTCGGGTTGGTGATGCCCGACTGGCTGCCTTATCTGGCGCGAATGCTGCAACTTTTGTCACTTAAACAGAATGGCTATTGAGCTTGGGTTAAGCCTGGTCTTTTGCTATAATCGAAAAGTTTTTCCAAGCTGAAATGCTTGTTAAAGCGGTTGTGCGCGAGGTGCGTGCAGCCAAATCCACACATCCGCCGATTAAGGGTGTTCGCCAGAATCTAATAATGGCGGGCGTTTCAGGCGGGTGGAGGTTCAACCCTTAAGGAGTTTT
>ERZ724504.848-NODE-848-length-17210-cov-5.148237_pt1 | contig 17210 bp, 14 predicted proteins | sample MGYA00376037_ERZ724504 | MGnify/ENA primary metagenome ERZ724504 (study PRJEB28724, sample SAMN07190888) | wastewater metagenome | isolation source: influent of sewage treatment plant in Hong Hong | place: USA: Christiansburg, Virginia | collected 2016-03-01 ... | reverse complement strand
TCAGCACACTGGCCTATGTGCATAACATTTCAGCACAATATGGCATTGGCCGCACCATCGATTTGATCCCGGAATTCAACAATCCAAAAGACCTGTTTGGCTTCATACGGCAAGGTCAAACCATACAAAAAAATGTCGCTTAATCCATTGGATATTGGATGGTAGGTACTAAAAAAGCCCTCAGCATCAGCGAGGGCTTTTTCTCATTTGTTCAACAGCAGAATTGAATGTGAATAATTGAATGTAAATGCAGGTATTTAAATCAAAGTATTAAAAACCATCAATGGCTCTGCGTTTTATCTATTTTTTGGTTTGAATGATCCGTCAATCGCATTCCCATCGCCAATGCAGCGGCAACATTTCGAGCGGTGGTGCGTACATTTATTTGCGCCTCACCCAAAGCCTCAAGCACCGTGCATGGGCGATTCACAATGGCAAATGCAGCATCAATGCCATGCCCATGTATTGCATCAGCCCCTTCGCCAAAGCAGCCCGCCATGGCAACCACAGGGACACCCAACTGTTGCGCAACTCGAGCAACGCCAATCGGGGTTTTGCCCTGAAAGGTTTGACCATCCAGTCGCCCTTCACCTGTAATGACCAAGTCGGCACCAAGTATGGCCTCCCTCAATCCCACCGCATCCAAAACAATCTCAATGCCCTGACGCAAATGACCCTTTAAAAACACCATCATCGCAGCCGCGATACCACCACCCGCCCCCGCACCCTCCAACGGCAGTACATCAATGCCTGTATCACGCTTGATGCAGTCCGCAAAATGTCGCAAGTTACAATCAAGTTGTTCAACCATGGCCAGACTTGCCCCCTTCTGTGGACCAAACACCGCCGAGGCCCCCATTGGCCCGACCAACGGATTGGTCACATCACAGGCGATTTCAAACACGACATGCCCCACACGCGGATCTAAACCTGAAACATCAATGCGCTGTAAATCCGCCAAGCCAGCGCCACCAAAAGCGATCGCCTTGCCATGGCCATCCAACAGCCTAACCCCTAAGGCTTGCAACATTCCAGCGCCACCATCATTGGTTGCGCTGCCGCCGACACCCAACACAAACCGACTCACCCCTTGCTCCAGTGCAGCAAGAATCAACTCACCCACACCAAAACTGGTGGTCAACATTGGGTTCCGCTGTTCAGGTGAAACCAATTCCAAACCACTCGCCGCAGCCATTTCGATGACTGCGGTTTGGCCATCACCCGTCAGACCGTAAAAAGCATCGACGGGCTGACCCAAAGGTCCTGTGACCATTTGATGCACTGTGCGGCCACTCGTGGCATCGACAATTGCCTTTACAGTGCCCTCACCCCCATCCGCAACAGGTATTTTAATGTAATGCGCTTGGGGGAAAATGTCTTTAAACCCAGCTTCAATCGCCATCGCCACAGCCATGGCGGACAAACTTTCTTTGAACGAGTCAGGGGCTATCACTATTTTCATAACATCCTCCATGTGAACTTCAAGTTTAATTAAATGTGCCGCAAAAAGACATCCATTGAAGGACTTCTTTGAAGCATCCCCTTGATAAAAAAACCGATTGATAAAACAACCACCTTCTTCAATTCTTCAACGGGATCAATCATCTGGGTGTTAAATGCACCCCTGCAATCATGCAACGCACCGACCCGCCCGCCAACTCAATGGTTGGGATCTGAAGAGGCAACAACTCGGCACTTTTTTCAATCACGGTCACCTGTTCTGCCGTTAAAGAGTTCAACGCCCGTTCAGACAACACCAAAACACGGCCATTCTTGCCCGTCATTTCCAAAGCATTGCCTGCAAATTCAGCGATTTGCGCCAAACTCAACACAATCACATCACGCCCACTGTGACGCAGGCGCATCTCGACTTCTGCTCGTCGTGCAGGGTCTGCGATCAAATCCAAACAAATCATGGCGTATTCAAGACCAATGGCCATCATGACATTGGTGTGATACACAGGTGTGCCATTTTGATCTGCGGTATCAAATGCCATCGGCTCATAACCAAAACTGGTGCAAAAACGCTCTAAAATAACAGGATCGGCGCGCTTCGATTGCCCCACATAAGCCACACGCTCTACGTGATCAAACACCATCACGCCTGTGCCCTCAAGAAATAAATGATCGTACTCCAAGCCCGAATAATCGACAATTTCCTGTACACGATAATGTTGCTTAAGCATGTCCATCACATCATGTCGACGCTCTCGGCGGCGGCTGGGCGAATACATTGGGTAGATGGCAATGCGTCCACCTTGGTGGGTTGAAAACCAATTGTTTGGGAACACCGAATCGGGCGTGTCATATTCACCAAAGTCATCAAAAACGTGAACGGTGATGCCCACATCGGTCATTTTTTGAATGGCGTGATCAAATTCAAAACGTGCTTGAGCAGCGATCTTTTCAGGTGTGTCATTTGCACGGATCGATTGAAAAGCATTGTCAGCGGCTGTTTCTGGATTGGATATAAAGTGGTGTGGGCGAATCATAACCGCTGCTGCGGGCGATTGAATGTATTGAAATAACATGCATGTCCTCAAATGGGTGTGTAAGAATTTAACGCTGAGTCGTCAATCAACTCATCTAAAATGGATTAATCAATCCACTTTCAATCATTCTACAAGCTCGATCACCCCACATAAATGTCCAAAATAGCAAAAACAGGTCATAAAATGGACAATCATTCATTGTTTGATCTTCAATGACTCACTTCATGAATCTTATTCACCATGTCACTGCTTCAACTCCTGATTCAACTCTTGCTATTCATCACAGCCCATCGCTGCAAATTAAAAAACGAGCTTATTCAGCTCGTTTTTTAATTGAATCCAACCAAGAGACACACTATTCAATGCGACTCAATGGCCACCACACCACTTCGGTTGATCCCTGAGACCACAGCAATCAACGACGCGGTCACAATGTTTTCATGGATGCCCACGCCATAGGCTGGTGAAAAGTCGGCATGCGCAACTTGTACATAACATGCCGCTTGCGCATTTTCACCGGCTTGATCGCTGTGAATGTCATGTTCAGAATAATGGCCAACAGAAAATTTTGTACCCAATGAAGCGTTTAAAGCTTGTACAAACGCAGACAACGGACCATTGCCTCGACCTTCAATCACACGATCTTGACCATTGACTTTAATTTGGGCGCGCAATGTTTCGACACCTGTGTGGTGGCTGATGGTGTGGTCAATGTATTCAACAGGTGTTTTGCGTTCGATGAACTCCTCAACAAAAACATCGTGAATCTGTTCACTTGACAATTCACGTCCCGTCTCATCGGCCAAGAGCTGTACGGCACGTGCCACTTCCACTTGCAATAAACGGGGCAAGGTCAAATCGTAATCGCGTTCGAGCAAATACGCCATGCCGCCTTTGCCTGATTGGGCATTCACGCGAATCACTGCCTCATAACTGCGTCCCAAATCAGCCGGATCAATCGGTAAATACGGCACTTCCCACATGATGGTGTCGCCATTGGCCGCCGCTTCACGGTCTTTTTGACGGGTTAAACCTTTTTTAATTGCATCTTGATGAGAACCTGAGAATGCAGTAAAAACCAACTCACCCGCCCAAGGATGGCGCGCACCCACAGGCAACTGCGTGCACTCCTCTGCAATGCGAATGACTTCATTGATGTTTGAATAATCAACTTCAGGATCAATGCCTTGCGACCACAAATTGATGGCCAAATTGACCAAACACACATTGCCCGTGCGCTCACCATTGCCGAACAAACAGCCTTCAACACGGTCTGCACCAGCCAAGATGGCCAATTCGCTGCATGCCGTTCCTGTGCCACGGTCATTGTGTGGATGAACGCTGATGATCGCAGACTCACGGTTGGCCAAATGTGTGTGCATCCATTCGACTTGATCTGCAAATACATTGGGAGTCGCCACTTCTATGGTGGTTGGCAAATTTAAAATGACTTTATTGTTTGGCGTTGCAGCCCACTCAGACATGACCGCTTCGCAAATTTCTTTTGAAAATTCGAGTTCGGTCATGCTGAAGGTTTCTGGTGAATATTCCAAACGCCACTTGGTTTGTGCACTGACATCTGCGGGCAATGCAGCCAAAGCAGCTTTGATGTCTTGGATGCCTTTGACAGCAATGTCAACTGTTTCGGCTTTGGTTTTGCTGTATACCACCTCGCGAAACAATGGGCTGGTCGCGTTGTACACATGCACAATCGCATTTTTTGCCCCCACAAGCGATTCAACGGTGCGATTAATCAAATCGGTGCGCGCTTGTGTGAGCGCTTGAATTGTCACATCATCAGGAATGCGTTTTTCTTCGATGAGCTTACGAACAAAATCAAACTCGATTTGTGAAGCCGATGGAAAACCAACTTCAATTTCTTTGTAACCAATTTGTACCAGCAAATCGAACATTTTGAGTTTTTTATCAATGTCCATTGGGTCAATCAATGATTGATTGCCATCGCGCAAGTCGGTAGACAACCAAATAGGTGCTTTGGTCAACACATTGTTAGGCCAACGGCGATTGGGCAAGTCGATTTGTGGGTATGGACGGTATTTTTTGGATGGGTCCATGGTTTTAAAAGTCGTGTTCATTGATAAGTCCTTGGGTGCTATATTTTGTGCGGTTGTGTCACAAAAATATATGGTTGACCAAACATATAGGTCTTACATGTTTGGAGCAGTCGCAAATGCAAAAAACAAAAAACCTCGGCACAGCATTTGCTGAATTAAGCCGAGGTTTGATACAAAACGGTAAAAAACTTACTTCATCGTTGTTACGCGCGCAAACGTCGGCTGACGGCTTAGTAATAGAGCAGTCAGCGCAAGCAGCAAAACGAATGAATAAGTCAATGTGGTCATGCCCTTACTATAAAACAGAATTCCAAAAAATTCAAGCCCTCCTTGTCACCCTTGCGCTGTTTTAGTCTAGAAAACCGTATAATTCACAACAGAGGCTTGCCAACCCATGCATACTTGCAATTTCATATTTCAATAATCCACCATTAAGCCATGACTCAGATTGTTTCAAACACATGTTCAATTCCAGCACCCATTTTATATTCTTTTAGGCGCTGCCCCTATGCAATGCGCGCTCGCTTGGCTTTGGTTTACGCACAACAAACGATCATCATTCGAGAAATCACGTTTAAAAACAAACCCCATGCCATGCTCACCCTCAGCCCAAAAGGCACTGTCCCTGTATTGCATCTGGCCGATGGTGTCGTATTAGAAGAAAGCCGTGACATCATGATGTGGGCACTTCATGCACATGACCCCTTTGGCTTACTCACGGGTGATCTACATGCCATGCACTCTTTATTGGACAAGAATGATGTCGATTTTAAATTCTGGTTGGATCGTTACAAATACCCAGAGCGCTTTTCAGCCGATGAAACCTGCGATGCATTATTTGCTCGCCAGCAAGCGGATGTGTTTCTCTCTGAATTAGAACTTCGCTTGAACCAGCAACGTTACTTATTTGGAGAAAAGATCACCGTGGCAGACATTGGCGTGATGCCTTTTGTCCGTCAATTCGCCAGCGTGGAACCCGAATGGTTTAAGCATTCACCATATCCCGCAGTGCGACGCTGGTTGAACAGTGGATTGGACTCGCCTGTGTTTACACTCATCATGGAAAAATTTAAACCGTGGCAAGAAGGCGATGTCCCTGTGTATTTGGCACTTTCATGATGCATCCACGGCAACCTCACTCATGCATTTTAATTTTGAGGCTTTAAAAAACCGCCCTTTTCTAAAATAAAAATGGCGGTTTTTCTTTTCCAGCACCACTTCATATGAAACCATATGAAATCAAGTGGTTAAAGCATTGTTTAAAATATGTTTAGCAACATTGCTCTAAACTTTAAGCACGTACATTGTCAGGGATGTCTTCAGGGGCAATTGCACCCGTCATGATCGCCACCGTATCAGACATGTTGATTTTTTTCGGGTCAACAATCGCAGCGCGCTTGCCAAGGCGTTGAATGTGAATTCGATCGGCAATTTCAAACACGTGCGGCATGTTGTGGCTGATCAAAATCACAGGCAAACCACGATCACGCACACGACGAATCAATTCAAGCACCATATTGCCTTCTTTCACACCCAATGCCGCTGTGGGTTCGTCAAGAATCACCACGTGTTGCGCAAATGCTGCGGCACGTGACACAGCGACACACTGACGTTGACCACCCGACAATGTTTCAACCGCTTGGGTCATGGAACGAATGCCAACTTTAAGGTCATTCATGCGTGCGACGCTTTCCGAGAGCATTTTTTTCTTATCAATCATCTTGAAAAAACTGCCCAAGAAACCAGGTCGTAAGATTTCACGGCCTAAAAACAAATTCTCTGCGATGGTCATTGCAGGCGCAACCGCCAACTCTTGGTAGACCGTCTCAATGCCACGACGACGCGCATCAATCGGGCTTTTAAAGTGAATGGTTTCACCATCCAGTTTAATCACGCCTTCATCAGGCACAATCGCACCCGACAAGGCCTTGATTAAAGAAGATTTACCCGCGCCATTGTCACCGATGACCGCCAAAATTTCACCCGCTTTGAGGTCAAAATCCGCGCCGTCAATGGCGGTCACAGAACCATAACGCTTGACCAAACCGCGTGCTTGCAAAACGATGTTATCGTTTGATGAGTTAGATGTGCTCATGGCGATTAACCTTTCTTTTTGGTCATTTGATCAACGGTTACGGCAAGAATCACCAAAATACCCGTGATGAGAATTTGAAACACGGAGGGCACACCCATTAATGTCAGGCCATTGCGGAATACACCCACAATCAACACACCAATCAAAGTGCCCAAGACCAAGCCACGACCACCAAATAAGCTTGTGCCACCCAACACCACAGCAGTGATCGAATCCAAGTTATCGGTTTGGCCCGCTTGTGGATCACCCACACCAAGGCGTGCAACAGACAACAATGCAGCGATGCCATAAAACAAACCCGCCAAAGAATACACACCAAGCAATACTTTATTGGTGGCAATACCAGTCAAACGTGCGGCTTCAGGGTTGTTACCCACAGCATAAATATGACGTCCAGGTGAAGTGTCGCGCAAGAAAATCCATGTGATGAGGTACAAAGCCAACATCAACACCGCACCATAGGCCACATTGGTGCCACCGATGGAGAATGTGGTGCCGAGAAATAACATCGACTGTGGAATGTCTGTCACCGTTTGGCCATTTGAATACAGTTGGGTGATCGCAAATACAATGTTCAGCATACCTAAAGTCACAATGAATGCTGGTAAACGCACGCGGGTCACCAACATACCATTGACATAGCCAATTAAAACACACACCAAGATGCCCGCCAATACCGCAACGGCTGGATTCAACCCCAATGCTGTGGCAAATTTGGTCATGATGATGGAGCCGAGCGCCATCGCCATACCACATGACAAATCAATGCCTGCGGTTAAAATGATGAGCGTCTGGCCAATGGCAATCACGCCAATCACCATCACCTGTTGCAAAATTAAAGAAAAATTCTGACCTGACAAGAAGCGATCAGATTGAGTGGCAAAGAAAATGCACGCACCCAATAACGCAATAAATGCGCCCATAATGGGATTGGCGTACAAACTTTTAAGTTTTGGATTCATAATTCCCCCGATGAATGTCAAAAAAGCGTCGCTTTTTTAGATTCTTATAATGCATCACCCAACACAGCACTGCTGGACACACGATGTTTGATGGCAGAGAGGTGAGTAAAACCCAATGACTTTACCCACCCCTGTTGCATGTGATGATGCTGTTGCTTGAAACGATATCTCACGTGTTAAAAAATAAGGAAGAGAGAGGAATCCCTCCCCCTTCCTTAAAACACATGAAAATTATTTATTACCCCAGCATGCGCCGAGGCCAAAAGCTGAATCTTTGCTGGTCACGCCGTTTACAGGTGAGTGAGCAATCAACTCAACGCCAGTGTCTGTGTAACCCGATACTTTTTTACCTGTTTTAGCATATTCAATACCAGCAGCAACACCCATTGCAGCCATTTTCAAAGGATACTGTTGTGAAGTTGCAGCGATTTTGCCATCAGCCACGTCTTTCACACCTGCGCAACCACCGTCAACGGAGACGATGACCACATTTTTCTCTTTGCCTGCGGCTTGCAAGGCTTTGTAAGCACCAGCAGCAGCGGGTTCGTTGATGGTGTACACGAGGTTGATGTCAGGATTTTTTTGCAAGCAGTTTTCCATCGCGGTTTGACCTTTGGCTTGATCACCAAAGCTATCTGCCATACACACCACTTCAGCCGTTTTAGCCAAATCGTTAGATTTTGCATCCAATGATTTCAAACCAAAGCCTGCCAAGAAACCATTATGACGTTGTGCGCCGACTGGGTGACCTGGGAACAAGTCCAAAGTGGCGATTTTAGCTGGCTTGCCGTTGATGGCTACTTTTGCATATTGACCAATCAACTCACCCGCTTTGTAGTTGTTTGTGGCAAACAAACCATCAACCGCTTCAGCAGGATCTGTCGGGCTGTCCAGTGCAATCACCATCACACCAGCAGCTTGTGCTTTTTTGATGGCGGGAACGATGGCTTTTGAATCACTTGGTGTGATCAAAATGGTTTTTGCGCCTGCGGCAATCATGTTTTCCATGGCCGTGACTTGACCCGCATTGTCACCATCGGCTTTACCCGCAGCAGTCAATAACTTCGCACCTTGTTTCTTGGCTTCTTCTTCTGCGCCCTCTTTCATTTTGATGAAAAAAGGGTTGGTTTCAGTTTTTGTGATCAAACCAATGACCACTTCTTTACCTGCATCGGCTTTTGGTGCTTCAGCAGTTTTGGCTGCATCTGCTGGTTTTGCAGGTTCAGCCGGCTTTTGACAAGCGGCTAAAGAAAAAGCCATGATGGCGGCTGCACAAGAGGCCAATGCAAATTTTGGGGTGATGTGTTGAATCTTCATTGTTGTCTCCTAAAAGAGGATGTTGTTGGATGGTTTATTGCATCATTAATAAATCTGCGTTTACTCTAAAGTGCGCCAAGCAAAATGGGTTTGCTGCAACTCACTTGAAACGATTATTGCACAGTTTTTTTAAATGCGCAAGCGTTTGCGCAAGCGTTTGCTAAATTAAGAAAACGTTTGCTATTCTATAAATGATGTGAAAAAATGCTATCATCTCAACAGACCGTCACCCCGTTCAACTGATAACAACAGACACAATCATACAATGTCATACGATGCACAGCGTTGTATCTTACTTATTTAGACAAAACAGATAAAAGGAATCATCATGCTTAAAGGTATTGACCCATTATTAACAGCAGACGTGCTTAAAATTTTGTGCGAAATGGGGCATGGGGATGAAGTGGTTGTGGTTGATGCGAACTTCACTGCTGCCAGTCTTGGGGTCGGAAAACCTGTCCTCCACCTGTCAGGCGCAGATCTAGGGCGCGCCTGCCAAGCGATTTTATCTGTATTTCCACTGGATGCGGATGTGAGTCAACCCGTCGCCTACATGAAAGTCAGCCACACAGATGTGGGTTATGTCTCAGCCGTACAAGAAAATGTGGTAAATTTAGTGGTTCAAACAGGCGGCACAACAGAACAATGCGAAGCCGTTGAACGTTTTGCGTTTTACGATCGAGTTAAAACAGCCTACGCCATCATACAAACCAGTGAAATGCAACCTTACGCGAATTTTATATTCAAAAAAGGTGTCATTTCCTTATCAAAATAAGAGACACACGTGGCCACCATCGTTGACGTCGCACGCGCGGCAAAAGTATCCACCTCCACCGTTTCACATGTCATAAACGGCACCCGTCACGTTCATCCAAAAACGGCAAAAGCTGTGCACGATGCCATTGATGCTTTGGGATACATTCCCAACAGCCTTGCCCGTGCGCTCGCAGGTGCATCATATCAAACCATTGGTGTCGCGATTTCAGCCCTGAACAACCATTACTTCCATGAGACACTGCATTGGTTGGACAAAGAATGCACAGAGCATGGCGTGATGATGATTTATGCAGATCATCACGATGAAGCTGAACGTGAATTGCACGTCATTCAAGCGTTACACCAGCGCCGTGTCGATGGCATTTTATTGGCTTCTGCGGGCACCAGTGAAGCCACTTTAGACTATTTAAAAAAACACCGCATTCCAACGGTGTTGATTGATCGGTTAAGCACTCAAGAATTCGATCAAGTTGGCGTTGAAAACACCGAAGCCACTCAAGCCATGACTGAACATTTAATTGAACATGGCCATCGCAACATCGCATATCTGATTGGGAAACCGCACATTTCAACAACCGATGAGCGTTTGGCTGGCTTTTACGCGGCTCACAAAAAGCACGGCCTAAAAGTCAATGCCAATTACCTGATCTGTGGTGAATCCAACAGTGTGGTTGCGCGTCAAGTCACCGAGCGCTTGTTGGCAATGAATCCACGTCCATCGGTGATTTTTTCATCCAACAATTTGATGACCATTGGGGTCATGCAAGCACTGCGTGCCGCACACATTCGCGTACCAGAAGAAATGGCCTTAGCAGGATTTGATGATTTTGACTGGGCTGATTTATTTGAACCGCGTTTATCTTTGATTGCTCAACCCATCGAACAAATTGGCGTGAAAGCGGTTCAATTGTTGCTTGAACGCATTAAACATCCAGATGCGCCCTACCAAACCATTCAAATTGCACCTGAAATAAAAATTCGTCATTCGTGCGGTTGCAGCGAAAATAATTGACATCAGTTGCATGGCAATGCTTTGCGAGCAAAAGCGCTGCACCATTTATCTAAAAAAGCCTCACAAACGCTCAGTAAGCCATTGATTACAATAGAAATTGTTGCAAATTAACCACAACAACAGCCCTTTGTTTTTGATTTTTTTCTGCTATGATCTGCACTCATGCAAAAAAGCATGAACGTTCATACCAATAAAAACAAGGAGACAGAAGATGGGCATGTTTGATTACAAAGACTACAGCAGCGGCGAGTCTATAGAACTGTTGGAAACGTCTTATCGATTGGCAACATATGCCAACATCAATGGATTTTTAGGCATCGAGCAATCAGGGTCAATCGTACAAAGCATCGCCGATACCCTGCTCAGCCCTGGTGTGTATCCCAACACGATAGACAACAGTTTGCCTGCTGGTTGGCGAGAGCTGACCCCAGCCGAGCTGTCCTTACCCAACAGTGCCTTGGATGCGACTGGACATTACATCATCGAAAGTCCTCTTTTGGGCAGCGTTCCAACAGGTGAGCAAGCCAAGTTGCTTGGTGAATATGATGCACAAGGCAAGCTCACTCGCGTTGCCATCAGCTACACAGGCACAAATTCATTGGTGGATGTGCCCGACTACCTTCAACTGAACAGCGGCGAAATGGCGCCCAAGTTGGAGCCTTTGTTAAACGCCCTTAAAGCATTTACTCTAAAAAACGGCTTGACCGCAGAAGACGTCATCGTGACGGGCTACAGTTTAGGCGGTGGCATTGCCAATTTGGCAGCCGAATATCGTGAAACCTTGTCGGGTGGTTTTTTTAAAAATGCCAACTTTATTGGTGTTGAATCGCCTTTGATTTATGACGATGCATCCGTGATTTTAAATTATGGTTACGAAAACGATGTGGTGCATCGTGCTGCGGGCAGCAGCGACAGCATCTTGACCGCTTTAACAGAAGCTGATCTTGGCTTGGTCAATCCCGATAAAAATTACAGCAGCAGCATCGACAACACCATTTTATTTGATGACATGTACGCCTCTGCATTGTGGTCATTGCCTTTTTCTTTTTCGTTGCTGAACATCCCCGTGTCTTGGTATGCCCACATTGATGGCGTGTTCACCGATGCGTATGCACGGATTGCAGACAATCCTTTTTACAATTTAATGGAAAAAGACAGTGCCACTGTTGTCGCCAACCTGTCGGCACTCTCCCGTGGCAACACGTGGGTGCAAGACAAAAACACTTCAACCTCCAGTCATTATGGCGCACCATCCTTCATCATTGGATCAAAGTATGACGATTTATTGCAAGGTGGTAGCAGCAATGATTATATTTATGGCGGTGATGGCAACGATAAAATCCGCACGGGCACAGGCACTGATCATGTGGATGGCGGCAATGGAATCAATGAATTACAACTTACAGGTACAGCTTCCGATTGGACCGTCTATCGTTTATCCGATGGAAGCGTGTTCATGGACGCCAAAGACAAATCAAACTTTGTAGAAGCCGATCACATTCAAAATATCTCTTTTGAAAATGACTTGGCTTCTCAATACAACCCTTATGCCGTTGGCAACAGCGCTTTGATTGATCAGCGATACAGCCCTATTTTTTGGTATTTGAATAAAAACATCGCCTATCAAAGCGCCATTGAAGGCAGCAACGCCAATGACAACCTGACTGGTCGAATCGTGTTTGGCCAAGTGGGTCATGATCGGTTGATGGCGACAAGCAATCCCAGCTTGTTGCATGGCGGTGAAGGCAATGACACTTTATTGGGCTATATCGCCAATGATCGATTGTACGGTGGTGAAGGTAAAGATGTCCTTGTGGGCGGCAAAGGAAATGACTATTTAAATGGTGGCGTGGGTCAGGACCTCTATCAATTTGCCCGAGGCGATGGTTTGGATCACATTGCTGAATCCAGTGGTTCGGACACATTGGCATTCAACAGCAATGTCAATGCCAATCAACTGTGGTTTAGCAAAACAGGCAATCATTTGCTCATCAGCGTCATCGGCAGCACAGATCAAGTGATCATCGATGATTGGTACAGCAATTCAAATTTCCAAGTTGAAACCATACAATCATCCGATGGCAAGATATTAAGCAGTAATAAGGTTGATGCTTTGGTCAATGCCATGTCAACCTTCAGCCCACCGACCTCGGGTCAAACCAACTTGCCGACAAACCATCAAACAGCATTGAACCCCATCATTGCAGCCAATTGGGTTTGACACAACCAATGTAATTACCCCCTGACCTTTGCACTTGATGGCGCCAAGGTTGGGCGGCCTCACTCTACCGCCGACATATTTATCCCTTCCTTACATTGAGCTTCCATCCGCTGGAATTTATTTAAAATACGGGTTATTGAATAAAACAAAATAAAATCAATAAGTTGAATCTTATTCTTAAAGTCACATCGACATCACTTTATTTGTGAAATACGCAGTTTTATGCTTTAATGTATTTTTACAAAGCTGAACCTTTCACAACAAAACCACTTTGAGTTTTTATTCAGTTCAGTCGCACACAGGAGACAACCATGCGTGCCAATACCCAACTGCGTGACCATCGACTCAAAACCGAGCGCGAATGGCAGCAATTTGTCCGTGACAAATCAATGTCCAGTGAATCATCATGGCTGCAACAATCATGGGGGACATCGGCCTCAAACATCACATTGGAGCAAACCTGCGCCCCGATGGATGACCCTGAATCGGTGCGGCGGCAATTTATTGCAACCGAGCTTTACCAAGTGGCCAAACCTTTGTTAGATGAACTGGTTCATGCGGTGACGGATTCTGGGTTTGCTGTTGGATTCAGCGATCCAAGCGCCACACTCCAGTGGACGGCGGCCAATCGTGTGATGCAAAAACGCGTTGAAAAAGCACATTTTTTGCCTTCAGCGCATTGGGATGAAGCCAGTATGGGCACCAATGCGGTGGGCTTGGCGGCTCGGATGGTGAAGCCTTTTGCAATTTTTTCGGCACAACATTATGTCCCAAGTTTGCATGAATGGGTGTGCTATGCCGCCCCAATCGTTCATGGCCCATCGGGTCATGTGGCTGGCGTATTGGACATCAGTGCGCCGTGGCAAAACTCCACCCCAATGGCGCTCGCCACAGTGAGCCACTATGCGCAACAAATTTCTCAACTGTGGTCAACCATCCAACTTAAACCCAGCTTTTATTTAAACCTTTGTGGTTGCTCTCATGGTCAATGGTTGGGCAGGGCTGGATTGCCTCGGCGCTTACAAGAAATTTTTCTAACCCTGGCCTTACATCCAGAGGGCTTGAGTTTAGAAGCGCTGCACGCACACGTGTATGGCGATGAGCCAGTGTCTGTATCGACCTTAAAATCCGAAATTTCTCACTTGCGACAACATCTGGGGGAGATTTTACAAGCACGTCCCTATCGTTTGGCGTTGGCTTTGCAAGTCCTGCCCACCGATGCCCATTTGGTTGAACAGTTCATGCTTGCAGGTCAATTCAGCGATGCCCTCAATTTATACCAGCGCCCGGTATTGCCCAACTCTCAAGCTCCAGCCGTGGTTGAGTATCGAAATTATTTGCATCAACTGGTGATTCGCTCTCTGGTGAGCAGCAACAATGCCGATGCGTTATGGCAATTCACCGTGATGCACGAGGCAGAATACGACGTGCTGCTGCGTTTGACGCAACTTTTGTCTGACAGTGATGGTCGCCGCCCAGCCGTTGAAGCAAAGCTTGCACAGCTGGAGTAATTGGTTCATGTAAAAGTTGAGTGATGCCTAAAACATAATGGGCGGACTGAGAATGCTCAATGAATGAACAAAGTCCTCGCACAAGGTAAGCCTTCAACAAAAAGCATTTCGTACAATAAGTGCCGCTCGACAACATTCAATCAAAAAAGTTTTGGATTTTTTTGATGGTGGGGATTCTGATGAGAATTCATTCGTGAATGAATTATTTTACGCCGGTTCAATAATCAATCTTTCCAGCAATCATCATTCAACCTGTTTTCAACCTTCGATGTGACATGATGCGTCTCAAGCGAAATACAATCCTTCGCTTAACCTTATACAATAATGGAGACCATCATGATTTATGCAAACCCAAATACCCCAGGCGCTTTAATTGATTTTAAAGCCAAGTATGACAATTTCATTGGTGGCCAATGGATCGCGCCAGTAGACGGTCAGTATTTCGAAAACATCACACCTGTGACGGGTCAAGTGTTTTGCCAAGTGGCGCGCTCAACATCAAAAGACATTGACTTGGCATTGGATGCTGCCCATAAAGCAAAAGATGCTTGGGGCAAGACTTCAGTGACTGAACGCTCAAACATTCTCAACAAAATCGCTGACCGCATCGAAGCCAACCTTGAAAAAATCGCAGTGGCCGAAACATGGGACAACGGTAAAGCCGTTCGTGAAACGCTGGCGGCTGACATTCCATTGACGATCGATCACTTCCGCTACTTCGCCTCAGCCATTCGTGCGCAAGAAGGCTCATCCAGCCAAATCGACAACGACACGGTTGCTTATCATTTTCACGAACCACTCGGTGTGGTCGGTCAAATCATTCCTTGGAACTTCCCCATCTTGATGGCGGCATGGAAACTGGCACCAGCACTTGCAGCAGGCAACTGCATCGTCATGAAACCAGCCGAACAAACCCCAGTCAGTTTGCTGGTTGTGATGGAAATCATTGCAGATTTACTGCCTGCTGGCGTATTGAACATTGTCAATGGCTTTGGCGTCGAAGCGGGCGCACCACTGGCCTCCAGCCCACGCATCGCAAAAATTGCATTCACAGGCGAAACCACAACTGGTCGCCTCATCATGCAATATGCCACCCAAAACATCATCCCCGTCACCTTGGAACTTGGCGGTAAAAGCCCTAACATTTTCATGGCCGACGTTGCCCGAGAAGATGACGCATTTTTTGACAAAGCGGTTGAGGGTTTTGTGTTGTTTGCCCTCAATCAAGGCGAAGTTTGCACCTGCCCAAGCCGTGCGTTGATTCACGAATCCATTTACGATCAATTCATCGAGCGCGCCATTGCCCGCACCAATGCCATTAAAGTTGGCAATCCGTTGGATACAGAAACCATGATGGGCGCACAGGCATCAAATGATCAACTTGAGAAAATTTTGTCATACATGGACATCGGTCAAGCAGAAGGCGCACAACTGCTTGCAGGTGGCGGACGCAACACATTGGAAGGCGATTTGTCTGGTGGTTATTACATTAAACCGACCATTTTCAAAGGCCATAATAAAATGCGCATTTTCCAAGAGGAAATTTTTGGCCCCGTCGTCAGCGTGACCACTTTCAAAGACAATGAAGAAGCCTTATCGATTGCCAATGACAGCATGTTTGGCCTTGGCGCAGGCATTTGGACACGCGATGCCAACACCTCTTATCGTTTTGGTCGAGGCATTCAAGCGGGTCGTGTGTGGACCAACTGCTATCACCTCTATCCTGCCCACTCGGCATTTGGTGGCTACAAACAAAGCGGTATCGGTCGCGAAAATCATTTAATGATGCTTGACCATTACCAACAAACCAAAAACATGCTGGTCAGCTATAACCCGAACAAAATGGGCTTTTTCTAAGCCATTTTGAGGTCAATTATTCATAAAAATGTGTGCTTTCCCTTTACTGATGTTCATCATCAGTAAAGGGATTTTTTCAAAAAAGGAAATGACCATGAATCGTGTAGACGTCACCGCAGATGCAGACAAATGGATTCAATCGCTGTCCGAAAAAAATGGCCCTTTGATGTTTCATCAATCTGGTGGTTGTTGCGATGGCAGCAGCCCAATGTGTTATCCCAAAGGTGCTTTTCTGGTTGGCAGCTCGGATGTTTATTTGGGAGATGTTTCAGGCACACCCTTTTTTATGAGCGAATCACAATTTAGGTATTGGCAACACACCCATTTGACACTCGACATTGTGCCAGGACGTGGCAGTGGATTTAGTTTGGAAGCGCCATTTGGCGTGCGATTCTTGATTCGCTCTCGACTTTTTTCTGATGAAGAATGGGCTCAAATCACACCCACGATGCCAGGCGATCAATGGTTGGCAGCGGAGTCCCTGAACGCACCATCATCGGCTCATACAAAGCAACATGATGGCCACAGAGGCATATGAACAAACAAAAAGAAATTAAAAATGGGGATGTAACGTGATGATTTAAGTTAAAACTTGAATCAAGTGAACTTAAGTACAAATTAAACATAAATTAAGAAAAATCAAAAGGTTATCAAGAGCCACCTTTTAGACATCGTTGCATGGAACCCATCTTGCGCTTCAAGATATGTCATCCCTTACCTTCTCAAAGGTTCAGTTCTACTGATTTCTAAAGAACATGATATGCATGCGCTTTATTCAGAAGCCACATTCAAACAATTGCGAAGCAAGGTTTTACTGTCGATTAACAATAAACGCGCCGAACTCCCCTTTGTTAAAAGCAATAAAAAGGCCTTGTGCACAATGCACAAGGC